>OBLT010002675.1_pt1 | contig 10975 bp, 9 predicted proteins | sample 1518721 | NCBI WGS metagenome assembly OBLT01 (sample SAMEA3539307, study PRJEB22396) | soil metagenome | biome: tundra; feature: field; material: soil | place: USA | collected 2010-05 | depth 0.15 m | reverse complement strand
GAAAACAGTCTTAGATAATCGCCCGCTAACTTGCCGGGTGCCCCATCCTTTCCGCGCTCTTTGCGTAAAGGGTGGGATACCAAAGACCTACATCGCGGAATGAATAGGCGCGGCAAGAAGTGTCAGGGCACGACTTTAGTCGTGCCGCAAGTACTGCAGAATCATTGAGGGCTTTAGCCCCTCGGGGATGCTTTTCGGACTTCCGCTCCGTTTCGGTCCTTCTTCCACAGCCTGTTTAGTCCTGCCGCGTGCCCTGAAAAAGCCCACGCACCGAAGATCGATGCGTGGGCTTTTGTAGTCTCACTGAATTTCCGGCTCGCTCGTCGAATTATCCGTTCAACAAATCCTGCAGCTTGTTCAGCGTCCGGTGCAGATCCTTGTCGGTGCGGCGCAGCTCGTCGATCTTGCCGATCGAGTGCATCACGGTAGTGTGATGCTTGTTGCCGAACTGCCGCCCGATTTCAGGCAGGCTGGCCTCGGTCATCTGCTTGGCCAGGTACATCGCGATCTGCCGCGGCACCACCACATTGCGCGAGTTGTTCTTCTGCTTCAGATCGGCGACCCTCATGCCGAAGTTCTCGCTGACGGCTCTCTGAATGGCCTCGATGCTGATCTTTCTCACCTGCATGTCGATGAACTGCTTCAGGCACTGTTGCGTCGACGCCAGCGTGATCTCCATCCGGTTCAGTTGGCACCAGGCGATCAGCCGCACCAGCGCGCCCTCCAGCTCGCGCACGTTCGTGCGCACGTTCGAGGCCACAAAAAGCGCAACGTCGGTCGGCAGTTGCACCTGCTCGCTCTCCGCCTTCTTCTGCAGAATCGCAACCTTCGTCTCCAGGTCCGGCGGCTGAATGTCGGCGATCAGGCCCCACTCGAAGCGCGACCGCAGCCGGTCCTCGATCTCCGCCAGTTCCTTGGGCGGACGATCCGAAGCGATCACGATCTGCTTCATGCTCTCGTGCAGCGCGTTGAAGGTGTGGAAGAACTCCTCCTGGGTGCGCTCCTTCTGGGCGATGAACTGGATGTCGTCGATCAGCAGCACGTCCACGGTGCGGAAGCGATCGCGGAAGCTGGTCATGCGGTCGTTGCGCAGCGAGGTGATCATCTCGTTGGTGAACTTCTCCGCCGAGACGTAACAGATGCTGGCGACAGGCTGGCGGCGCTTCACCTCGTGGCCGATGGCGTGCATCAGGTGGGTCTTGCCCATGCCCACGCCGCCATAGAGGAAGAGCGGATTGTAGGCCTTCGAGGGGCGCTCGGCCACGGCCAGCGAGGCAGCGCGCGCAAACTGGTTGCCGTTGCCGATCACGAAGGCGTCGAATGTGTAGCGCGAATTCAGTTGTGCGGCGGTGGACCAGTCGAACCGCGCCTGCGCCGGCGCCGGCGGGGGCGCCGTGGGCGCGTGCGCTGGAACCGGGCCGAAGCCTCCGTCCCTGCGCTGTGGCGGAATCGAGGGGTCCTCCTCGGCGGTCACGAAACTCACGTCGTCGAACTCCAGCGACTGCAGGTCGATGGCCTCCTGAATCAGGTCGCCGTACTTGTCGCCGATGTGCTGGAACTCCGGCGAGGGCACGCGGACATACAGCGTGCGGCCCGCGGCGTGGCTGTAACGCGTGGGTTTGAGCCAAGTCTCGAAAGACTGGCGGATGACCTTCTTTTCCAGCGCTGCGAGGATCTGGAGCCAGGGGTTGAGAACCGCTGCCTGCGAAATTGCGAATGCCATCGTGCCAATCCTTGCCTGCGTCGCCTGTGTACTGCCGGTTCGGTTCATCCGCGGGGTTTTGGCAACGACTCTTCATTGGCGAAAAGCCTTGGCTTCTCGTCCAACCAACTGCCGCTCACAACTGCCTGAATGCCGCTGGCGACCCCTGGTTGTGACCTCGGGGCCTTGGATGAAACTCGTTCCGTGAGACGCTGGGAAACTTTCTTGAACGGTCCCGATAGTAGCACATTTGGGGGATGTTGCAATCAGTCTTTCACACAACTTTTTTTCAGCGGATTGAGTTGCACCATTGCTGGTGAAACTCGCCGCAAGGGTGTTACCAGAGTCACTACAAAAAGCAGCCACGCCCACACTAAAAGCGGCCACGCCCACATTTTTGGGGCACTCGTTGCGCGACCCCTGAGAGGAGTTCGAGGAAGGCTTGGCCCGGCGCGGTTCCGGCCTCAAGACAGTTTGCGCTGGATTCCTGGCCCAATCTGCGGTACACTTGAACCTTGCCGTCAAGGCGCAGATTCTCAACAGAAAACAGGAACGCATTTCCATGCCCAAGCGCACATTTCAACCCAATCGCCGCAAGCGCGTGAAAACCCACGGTTTCCGCGCGCGCATGAAGACCAAGGCCGGCGCCGCCGTCCTCAGCCGCCGCCGCGCCATCGGCCGCAAGCGCGTGGCCGTCAGTGCCGGCTTCCGCGACTAACCCTCCCCGCCCTTCTGTCTCAGCCGGAAGGTGTTGCGTATCGCCATCCCTCCGGCTGGACCCCCTATCGTCACTGCCATGAACATCCCTCCCAACCCTGCTCAGCGCCCATCCCCCAGGCAGTCCCTCACCGGTGCGCGCCTGCGGAAGCACGCTGGCTATCAGCGCGCCTATGCCTCCAGCCGCAAGCGCCAATCCGCCTCCATGAGCTGGTTCCTTGCCCCGCAACAGCCGGCTGGCGCTGACCGCTCCCCAGACCACCCAGTAGCTCCGCGCGTCGGCCTCACCGCGGGCAAGGTGCTGGGCAAAGCCCACGAACGCAACCGCATCAAGCGCCGCATGAGAGAGGCCCTACGCCGCCACGTGGACCTTCTGCCCCAGGGTTGCGATCTCATCTTTCATCCCCGCCGCACTGTGCTCACCCTCGAATTTGCGAAACTTGAAGCGGAGATTGTGCGTATCCTTCAGCAGGCAAATGCCGAGGCGGCGCGGATAGCGGTCCCGATTTCAGCCCAGCAGCCCGCCTCGGCTACAGCATTACCAGGGATGATCCTTCCCGAAGCCACAGATCTCAAGTCGACGCGACCACCAGGATCGGGGTCCTCACGGACAGGTCTTCGTCCGAGGGGTGGAGCGAGCGGCGACCCTGCACGGAATTGAACAGGACACAATATCCCTGGTAATGCCGAAAGCCCGCACTATGACGCGCCTGTTGCTTGCCACACTCGTCTTCTACCGCCGCTGGCTCTCGCCTGCCCTGCATTCGCTCAACCCCGGCGGCGGCTGCCGCTACCTCCCCACCTGCTCGGAGTATGCCTCCATCGCCATCGCCACCCACGGCCCCCTGCGTGGCGTGGCACTGGCGGTCTGGAGGCTGCTGCGATGCAACCCGTTCGCCCGCGGAGGCCTTGATCCGGTCCCGCCTGCCGCGATTCCAAGACCTTTTCCCCACGAACCGTTACCATAGAAGAAGCAGCGGCCCGACGGGCTGCCCTTTCTAATCGACAGGAAGTATCCTTTGCCCGAAATTCGCAATCCAAATCTTCAGACGCAGGGCTCCGGCGGCGGCAGTGGCGGCGATATGCGCTCCACCATGGCCTTCTTCCTGCTGATGCTCGTCGTACTCTTCGGCTACCAGTACTTTTTCAAGTCCAAGCCGGCTGAGCCAGCACCCGCCGCCCAAACCCAAACCCAATCTCAATCCCAGCCGCAGCAGTCGGCCTCGCAGGCCACCGCCCCAGGCCAGCCGCAGTTGGCCGCCGGTTCCGTGCAGCCTCCCGCGGCCACACCGGCCGTCGCCGCCGCGCTCGAAACAGAGACCACGGTCGAAAACGAACAGTACAAGATCGTTTTCACCAATCGCGGCGCGCAGGTCAAGCACTGGATCCTGAAAAAGTACTTGGACTCAGCCGGCAAGCCGCTGGATATGGTTCAGCCCCAGGCCGCTGAAAAGTTCGGCCTCCCGCTCTCGCTCTTTACCTATGAGCCTGCCCTCACCGCGCAGTTGAACCACGCGCTCTATCAGCTTTCCGCCTCAGGCGCGCAGCCCTCGGCCACCGGTCATGCGGAAATCCCTGCCACCAATGCCCTTACCTTCCACTACGCCGTGGGCGATCTGGACGTGGTGAAGACCTTCCGCTTCGACTCCAGCTATGTCCTCACCGTCGAGGCCGAAGTCAAGCGCAACGGCGCGCCGGTGCGCGCGCTGGTACAGTGGCCCTCCGGCCTCGGCGACATGGAGGAGTTTGTCCCCCAAATTGGAGGCGGCAAACATGGCGGCGGCATGGTGCCCGCTTCCGTGAATTCGCTCTTCGCCTGGTCGCTGGACGGCAAAGATGACTCAATGGGCGCCAAGAAGGTCAGCGGCAACGCCACGCTCGACCTGCCCTACGAGTACGCGGCCATCATCGACCTCTACTTCGCCGCGGCCTTCCTGCCCGACTCGCCCGCGCACACCACCGTCGTCACGCTGCACAACGCCATCGACCTGCCCAGCGATCTGAGCGACCCCAACAGCAAGACGAAACCCGCCGATGTGATCGGCCTGGCCGTGGGCGATGCCAGCGGCTCGACCCGCCTGCGCCTCTACGCCGGTCCAAAGCAGTTGGACCTGCTCAAGAACATTCACGCCACTGGCGCGGATGGCAAGCCAACCGGGCAATCGCTTGAGCCGCTCATCCAGTACGGCTGGTTCACCATCATCGCCAAGCCCCTCTACCTGGCTTTGCGCTTCCTGCGCGGCCTGCTTGGCGACGGCATCTACAACTGGGGCTGGGCCATCATCATCGTCACCGCCCTCTTCACCCTCGCCATGCTGCCCACGCGCTTCATGATGTTGAAATCTTCGCTGAAGATGATGCGCATCCAGCCCAAGGTGGATGCCATCAAGCAGCGCTACGCCAATCTCAAGGCGACCGACCCCAAGCGCGCCAATATGAATGCCGAGATGATGGAGCTTTACAAGGTCGAGGGCGTCAATATGTACGGCAGTTGCCTGCCCATGCTGGTGCAGATGCCGCTCTTCATCGCCTACTTTCGCTTGCTTCAGAACACGGTCGAGCTGCGCCAGGCCCACTGGTTCTGGCTCACCGATCTCTCCACGCCCGACCCCATGTACATTCTGCCCATTCTGATCATCATCAGCATGTTTCTGACCCAGTACATCACGCCTTCGCCGGGCATGGACGCCTCTCAGCGCCGCATGATGGCCATCATGATGCCGCTCATGATGGGCTTCTTTCTGTTGCACTACGCCTCCGGCCTGGCCCTTTACTGGGGCACCAGCAACCTCATCAACCTGGCTCTGCAGCTCGGCATCAATCAATCCCACATCGGCAAGGAGATGCACGCCATCGCCGCCAAAAAAGCCGCCAAAAAAGCCGGTGCTAACCCAAAGACGATCCAGGGGCGGCGGTAACCAAACTTTCCTGCGCACCGAATTCCACTACCGCCCGGTGTCCCATCCTTGCGACTTTTATCTCCACCCCAACACACAAAGTTCGTGTGCCGGGGACCCCGGTCTGTCGCAAGGGTGGGAGACCACAAACCTCCACTTCCGGCTCTACTCCCTATTCCCTACTCCCTATCTTTCCCCCGCTCGCTGCATCCCGCCCCCGTGGTGTATCGTCCAATGCGTATGGCATCGAATTCGAGCAGCGCCCCGCATCCCGCACCCGAAGCCGAAGAGGTCTACCGCCGTTGGCTCCAGTTTCTGGATGACGAATTCACCCGCCACCACGCCCCCGAACGCCGCGCCGAGATTGTGCGCGACCAGCTTTACCAGCTCTACCTGGGCCGCCCGCACGGAGGCAAGCTCAACCTCACCCTCACCTCCGAGCTGCCCGGCAACGTCGTCAGCCTCTCGCTGGATCCCGAAAACGTGACCCTCGAAGCCGGGCACTTTGCCGACATCGACCGCCAGAAGTTCAATGAGCGCAAGCCCCTCCTCTGGTTCTGGCTGATGTTCGACCGCTCCCCCGTCGGCCTCAACCACTGGCTGGGCCTCCGTTTCCGCTGCATGTTGGGCCGCCACATCTTTGAACACATGGGCGCCGGGGTCAAACTCTACCACGGCATCGACCTCACCTACGGCTACAACCTCACCATCGGAGACGGAGTCACCATCCGCCAGTGCGCCCTCCTCAGCGACCGCGGCGGCATCGCCATCGGCAACAACGCCGTCATCGGCTCCTTCGCCCGCATCTACTCTCACACCCACAACCCGGAAAACTTCGACCAGGTCACGCTGGTTCCCACCGTCATCGGACCCGGCGCCCGCATCGCCAGCCACGCCATCGTCCTCGCCGGCCAGCACGTCGCCCAAGGCCAAGCCGTCGGCAGCTTCCCCACCGACCGCATCTGAGCGAAGGGGCGAAATCCGCCCCGCTCACTGCGCCGGATTTATCCCACCATGCACCACAAACCGATCAAGGTAATCGTGCAATAGCTGGCGATGCTCCTTGCGATAAGCATCGTAATCCTGCCCGATGCCGTCGTCGGACCCGCTGATCAGAATCCAGCAGTCCAGCATCCCCGCATCGTTCAGCTCCACCAGGTTGCGCAGGCTCTCGTCCAGCTTCTCCGGCTTGACCTTCAGTTCTTTGTTGACCGTCACCACCAGGCTCAACGCCGAATCCTCTTCTTTCAGTGTGTGTCTGTACTCCTTCTCCTCGGGGTAATCCTTCTTGAATTGATCGTTCCGATAGTTGGCGCGAGCCATGGAATACCCGAGCCAAGCGGCCCCGCCAGGATGTTTCGTCTCGTCGATAAGATCCGGGTCAACGTTGATGGTGACGTTCCCCGGCTTCTTCGGGTCCACCACCGGCCCCGCCGGCCGCTCGATCTTCGGGGCCAGCACCACGGCCTTCTCAATCTGTGCCCACTGCCGCAAACCCTGCCAGGCGTATTTGCTGTATGGCTCGGCCACGATGGCGTCGAGGAACTTCTCTTTGGCCGCCGCCGGGTCGTCTGCGTACTTGAGAATCGCGTCGCCCCAGTAGCGGTAAGCCGTCTCGCGGTTCGGATCGATGGCAATCGCCCGCGCAAACCACTGGGTTGCGGTCTTCAGATCCTTCTGCACATAGGCCGTGTCGCCGGCATAGAGCGGCGCCTCGTAGAGTTTTGGGTCGGCCTCAGCCGCGGCCGTGTACTTGGCCATCGCCGAAGAAAAATCTCCCGCCGTGTAGGCCTTCTCGGCCTCTGCCAGCAGGGCCTTGGCTGGACTCGTGATGCCGGCATACAGCGGTTTATCGGGATCGAGATTGGCCATCTGCCGCACATATTCGGCCGTGTCGCCCAACTCCACGGCGCGCTTGGCTGCATCCCGCTCCCGCGTCCTGACCGCCTTGATCTCGGCCGGATCGCTGAGCTGTACAGCCTTCGCGCCCAGGCAGTCGGCCAGCCGCTCGGCATACAGCTGCTCGTTGGGATGCGCTTTGGCCAGATCCTCATAGAGCGGCAGGGCCTCCGGCCGCTTGCCCGCCTGGTAGAGCGCATTTGCTCTGGCCGCCTCATCGTCCTGCGCCCAGGCCGGCCCCGCCGCTACGCCCGCCAACGCCAGACAAAGAACCATCCCGGCAATCCATCCCCGCATGACCGCTCCCCTTTCTCGCACAAATTGTTCGAATCCTCTGACTCCTTAGACAGCACCATCAGCCCTTTTGTTCCCGGCCGGCCGTCGAATTCCAGGACCCTCCATGCTAACCTGAATTTTCCAGCCGTGGAGTCTTCGTTTGCAATCTGGCGCCTTCCTCATTGCCGTCTTCGAGTTCGTCCTGCTCCTCTTCTCGCTCAGCGTGCATGAATGCGCGCACGCCTGGATGGCTTCCCGCCTCGGCGACCAGACCGCCCGCCAGATGGGCCGCGTCTCGCTCAACCCCATGGACCACGTGGACCCCATCGGCACCCTCCTCTTTCCCGCCCTGATCATCTTCGGCCCCTTCATCGGGCTCAACTTTTTTAGCGGCATGTTGGTCGGCTGGGCCAAACCCACTCCCGTCCTCACGCGCAACTTCCGCAAAATCGTCCGCGACGACAACCTGACCACCCTGGCCGGCCCCGCCTCCAACCTGCTCCTCGTCCTGGCTGCCTTTCTCGTCCTGGCCGTCATCTCCATCGCGGTCCCCGATGGCCGCCCGCTCGTTCAGTACACTTTTCGGTCCATCCTCCGCGGTAGTCTCGTCCTGGGAGTGCCTTCCATCCTGCAGGCAGTGCTTCTGCTCTCCACCCTCGCCATTTTGATCAACCTCTCGCTCTGTTTCTTCAACCTGCTCCCCATCCCCCCCCTCGACGGCAGCCGCGTGGTGCGCAACATGCTGCCTTACAACGCCGTGCAGCTCTACGACCGGATTCCCATCTGGGGCAGCTACCTGCTCATGATCTTCCTGGGCCGGTATATCCTGATGGCCTTGCTTGGGCCAGCGCTGGGCGTAGTCTACTGGGCCCTGACTCATATTTAGCTGGCTGAGGTAAACGCTCCAGAACCCGCTAGAATCAATCGAGACACTGTTTCCCCGGAATCGACAGAAAAAATGCCCGAACCAGCAATCTCATCGCCCCGCCCCCGCGTTCTCAGCGGCATGCGCCCCACCGGCAAGCTCCACCTGGGCAACTACATGGGCGCCCTGGCCAACTGGGTCAAGCTGCAAGACCAGTACGAGTGCTACTTCTTCATCGCCGATCTGCACGCGCTGACCACCGACTACGCAGACACATCGAATATCGCGCCCAACACACTTGAAGTGGCGCTGGACTTCCTTGCCGCCGGCCTCGACCCAAAGCGCTGCACCATCTTTGTGCAGAGCCACGTGAAGCAGCACTACGAACTGCCTCTGCTGCTGGGCATGATTACCCCGCTCGGCTGGCTGGAGCGTGTGCCCAGCTACAAGGAGATGCAGGAAAATCTCGCCAATAAGGACCTGACCACCTACGGATTCCTGGGCTACCCAGTGTTGATGGCCTCCGACATCCTGCTCTACCAGCCGCAGTTTGTCCCGGTGGGGCAGGACCAGCAAGCCCACGTCGAGCTGACCCGCGAGATTGCGCGCCGCTTCAGCTTTTTCTTCCCGAGGGGTGGCCGAAAAACAAGGGACGCTGGTAAGCACCCAGATATTCGACCGGTCGCGATAGCCTGGTGGGAAGGTGATGAAGTGCTTCCCGAGCCGAAGGTCTTGCTCACCCCCTCGCCCAAGCTGCCCGGCACCGACGGCCGCAAGATGTCGAAGAGCTACGGCAATACGATCCTGCTGACCGATCCCGAGCCGGTGGTCCGCCAGAAGCTCAAGACCATGGTCACCGACCCGGCGCGCATCCGCCGCACCGACCCCGGCGACCCCGACAAGTGTCCGGTAGGCGACCTGCACAAGGTCTTTTCCACTCCTGAAACGCTTGCCAACGTCTATGAAGGCTGCCGCTCTGCCGGCATCGGCTGCATCGAGTGCAAGAGCTGGGCCGCAGACGCCCTGGTGCAGGTGCTCGAACCCATCCAGGCCCGCCGCGCCGGCTTTTCTGAGAAGCTGGTTAAGGAAATCATCGAAGAGGGTTCCAGCCGTGCCCGCGTCCGCGCCGAGGAGACTATGCAGAAGGTGCGAGCCGCCATGCAGATGACCTAAACCAGCCAGTGAGCACAGTCTGGCGCCCACTGGAGAGGCGCGCGATTGAAACGGGGCGCGGATGCCCCCGTGCCATGGCGCCGGCAAAATGAGCCCGCCCTTGCCATAAGATGGCAGACCGAACGCGGCCTGAGCCGCCGGGGGAATGCAAATGCTCGAAAAGACGCTCCCGTGGTGGCGAAAGGCCCTGATTTACGCTTTGGGCGGAATTCGCTCGGGATTCGGCCTTTTCCCCCGGCCCGCGCACCCCGTACCCTTGGAAGTGGAGAGATTTCCGGATAGACCCGACCAATCTCTGGGAGTTGAAACAGCATTGACCGATCACACCGCCAATCCGGAAACCATCGCCGCCGAACCTGTTGCAGCGGCCGAATCCGCCCCTGCGCCCATTACCGAGTCTGCAAATGCGCTCGAATGGGTCTCAGTGGCTGCCGCTGCACCCATCGTCGAATCGGCCTCCACTCCTGCCCCAGCTCACGCCATTCCACCAGTCCCAGTCCCGGTCCAGGAGACCGCTCCTCAGCCTGTGCCCACCCCCGAACCCGCCCCGCAGCAAGAGCCCGAGAAAGAACCCGCCGCCGAAGCTCCGACCATAGCCGAGCCCACTCCTGCCGCCGAGCCCTTGGCCGCCCATGATCCCGCCCCGGCGGCTGTGCCGACAGCCGAGCCGGCCACAGAAACCGCTCTCCCGCCGCTGCGCGCCCCAAAATCTGCCCAAAAGCGCAAGGCCGCCGAAAAGCCGGTCGCCGAGCCTGGAACCCTGGCCGAACTCACTGCCGCCACCGAGTCGGCCACTGCTCCACACAGCGACCCAGTTGACCCGATCCCCGAGCAGACAGCCGAGCAACCTGCAGCGACCGAGCCTATTCCTGTCGCCGAACCGGTGCCCGTGGCCGAATCCGCTCCGGCCGCTGAGCCGGTCGTTGAGCCTCCGACTGCTCCGAGCGCCGAGCAGGCAGCCGCCCCAGACCAGAAGTCAGCCGCCCCGCTGGTGCTCCCCTCACAGCCTGGCCCCAAGCAGAGTCCCGCCCAGAAGGCCGCCGACAAGCCAGCCATCAAGCTGAAGACGAGGGACGACGAGGCCGATCTCTCGCCCTTCTCGGTGATCGTCGACCAGGTCTATGACGGCCCCCTCGACCTGCTGCTCGACCTGATCCGCGGGCAGGATATCGACATCTACGACATTCCCATCGCCAAAATCACCGCCCAGTTCCTGGCCTATGTCAACCAGCTCAAGGCCAGCGACGTGGATGTGGCCGGCGAGTTCATCTACACTGCCTCGCTGCTCATCCACATCAAGAGCAAGATGCTGCTGCCGCGCGCGCCCGCCGGCCCCGGCGATGCTTCCGAGGATCCCCGCCGCGAACTGGTCGATCGCCTCCTTGAGCAGGAGCGCTTCAAGAACGCCGCCCAGATGCTGCAACAGAAACAAATGCTCGAGGCCGC
>OBLT010002674.1_pt1 | contig 10975 bp, 8 predicted proteins | sample 1518721 | NCBI WGS metagenome assembly OBLT01 (sample SAMEA3539307, study PRJEB22396) | soil metagenome | biome: tundra; feature: field; material: soil | place: USA | collected 2010-05 | depth 0.15 m | reverse complement strand
GTCGTCCGCTTCGTCGGCCTCGGCGGCGACTTCGCTGGTAATCGGGGATTCAGCGCTGATCTCGAGGTCGGCAGCTCCCTCGGCCGCGGCCGCCTCGATGAGCGACGTGTCAGCGGGCCGCACCACGCCCGTCTCGCCCGTCTCGCCCGTCGGTGCTTGCGCGGGTGCTTGCTGGGAACCAGTGAGCAGCTCACGCTCCCACTCGGCCAGCGGCTCCTCGGCGCCGGGCACACTGCCCGCGGGCTTCTCGTCACCGCCGGCCGCGCCGGCCCGGGCGATCAGGCCCTCCGCGACCGCGTCCGCCACCACCCTGGTGAGCAGGGCAACGCTGCGGATCGCGTCGTCGTTCCCCGGGATCGGGAAGTTGACCTCGTCCGGGTCGCAGTTGGTGTCGAGGATCGCGACCACCGGGATGCCCAGCTTGCGGGCCTCGTTGATGGCGATGTGCTCCTTCTTGGTGTCCACCACCCAGATCGCGCTCGGTACCCGGGCCATGTCCCTGATCCCGCCCAGCGTCCGGTCCAGCTTGTCGTGCTCGCGGCGCAGGTGCAGGAGCTCCTTCTTGGTCATGCCGGAGGCGGCGACGTCGTTGAAGTCGATCTCCTCGAGCTCCTTGAGCCGCTGCAGCCGCTTGTACACGGTGGAGAAGTTGGTGAGCATGCCACCCAGCCAGCGCTGGTTCACGAACGGCATCCCGACCCGGCGCGCCTGCTCGGCGATCGCCTCCTGCGCCTGCTTCTTCGTCCCGACGTACAAGATGGTCCCGCCGTGAGCGACGGTCTCCTTGATGAACTCGTACGCGCGGTCGATGTAGGCGAGCGACTGCTGCAGGTCGATAATGTAGATACCGTTGCGTTCGGTGAAGATGTAGCGCTTCATCTTCGGGTTCCAGCGCCTGGTCTGGTGACCGAAGTGGACACCGCTCTCCAGAAGCTGCTTCATGCTGACGACCTGAGCCACGGGCCCGGCCCCTTTCCTTCGTGCGCCGCGCGCATTGTGCTGCCGCGACGCTGCTCGGTTGCTTCCTGGTGCCCGTGACATGACGCGCCTGCGGCCGGCCTGACGGCCGGCGGACCGAGCGGCGCGTCCCGCCGGTAAGCGGTGAGGCTCGCTGGGGCGATCTTCTCGCTCTAGCGATCTCCTCGCTCCGGAGAGCAAACGGGCACGCGATTTAGCCCGCCGAGCGCGCACCTGATCGATACGGCTACAGCGAACGTCATCAAGGATACTTGACGTTCCCTGTCGCCCGGACAGTGGCGGTGGGGCGGGTGCTAGGCCCGGGGATGAGCCTGGCGGTAGCTGGACTTGAGTCGCTCGATCGACACGTGGGTGTATATCTGGGTGGTCGCGGGCGAGGAGTGACCCAGGATTTCCTGGACACTGCGCAGGTCGGCGCCGCCTTCGAGCAGGTGGGTAGCCGCGCTGTGGCGTAGGCCGTGCGGACCGGTGTCCCGGACGGTCCCGGTCTCGCGCAGGCGCTCGTGCACGATGCGGCGGGCGGTGCGCGGGTCCAGGCGGCCGCCGCGGACGCCGAGAAACAGGGCCAGGCCGCTCGACCCAGCCTCAAGGACGGGGCGGCCCGCGGCCAGCCAGCGGGTTACCGCGCGGAGCGCGGGCACCCCGACCGGGACGGTCCGTTCCTTGTCGCCCTTACCCCGGACCCGGACGGTCCGCCGACCCTGGTCCAGGCTGCCCGCATCAAGTCCGCACAGCTCGCTGACCCTGATGCCGGTGGCATAGAACAGTTCAAGCACCGCGGAGTCACGCAAGGCCACCGCGGCCGCGATCGGTTGTTCCGCTTCCGTACCGGTGGCCCCGGCCTCGGCGCTGGGGAGGTTAGCGGCCGCGGCCCGGCGTCCGGCGGCATCCAGGACGGCTTCCATCTCGTCCTGGCGCAGGACGTGCGGGAGGGTGCGGCGGGTCTTCAGGGTTCCCAGACGCGGCCCCGGGTCGGTCGCCAGCCAGCCGCGGCGATGCGCGAAGGCCGTGAACGTCCGGGCCGCCGCGCCGCGCCTGGCCAGCGTGGCGCGCGCCGCGCCCGACTCGTGCTGAACCGCCAGCCAGCTGCGCAGCTGGGCCAGGTCCAAGCCGTCCGGGGTCTGCACCCCGTCACGCCAGGCGTGCTCGAGCAGCGAGGTGACGTCGCCGATGTAGGCGCGGACCGTGTGCGGCGACAGCGAGCGCTCAGCCCGCAGGTAACGCTCGAAACCGGTAAGCGCCGCCGCCAGCGCAGGCGGCAGGGGGTTACCGGCATCCGCAGGTTCGCCGGCATCCGCAGGGTTCCCGGCGTTCACGGGCTTCCCGGGATCTCTCATGTGCCCAGTGTGCACCCGGGACTGGCCGATGGATGCGAGACAGGGCGCAGCCATCATGGTCGCGAGTAATTTCGCATCACGACACGCCGATCGAACTGAAGTTTGACATGATGGAATCGATGCGGCAGGGTGATCATGCGTTCACCCACGAGGGTCTCCGGCATCGCGCCGGGGCCGCCGAACGCGCTCGCACCAGCGCCTAGAGAGGGATCGAGCAATGGGTCAGAAGACTGTCCGGTTCAGCGACCTGAGTGGCCAGCTCATCATGCACGACGACGCCCTGGCCCGCATCGTGGTGCACGAGCACCCGGAACTCGGCGACGGCCCGGTGGAGATTGAAGCACTCACCGACGAAGCCGAGGCCATCGAGCAGGCCGGGCTGCGGGTGGCGGTGGTGGACCTGTACCTGCGCGACGACATCGAGCCGCGCCGAATCGTCATGGAGGCCGACGTCTTCGACAAGCTGGCCACGGAAAACCCGATGAGCGAGCTCCTCATCGCGGCTCGGCCCGCCCGGCGCAGCTCCAGGACACCGGCCAGCAGCACCCCACGCGGCGACCGCATCGACTACGCGACCCTGGAGCATGCCGGAAAGCCGCACAAGGGCAAGACGACCGACACCGAGAAGCAGCTGGTCCGTGACCACCTGGCCGAAATCAACGAACGCCTAGCCAAGCAGGGCATCCGGGCGATCAGCCTCACCGACCCCGAGCACGTCGAGCGCTACGGACTGGATCAGCTGGTCAAGGAGCGCACCATGGAGCTCGAGTTCGGGCTCGACGACGATGCTGACCTCAACGACGAGGCTGACCCCGACACGGAGGTAGAGGACGAGGCGCGGGTCGCCTAACCGCGTGGGCGGGCGGCGGCGCCGAGCGGCGTTAGGTGGACCGGCGCAGGCGCCAGCCGCCGTCGCCGCGCTCGATGAAGCCGTACCCGGCCAGTACGCCGAGGCAGCGCAGCACCGTATCGATTTCTATACCCGCGTCAACCGCGATCGTCGAGGTCCCGGCGCCGCCACGCGCGGGCAGCGCGTCGAGCACCCGGACGCTGTCGGGATCGAGGTCGTCCCGCAGGTCTTCGTGCGGGCGCAGGTCTGGGTGCGGATCTGGACCACAGGCGGACGGTAGTGCGTCAGCCGTGCCGACCGGCGAGAGCATCTCGATGATGTCGGCCGCGCAGGTGACGCAGCAGGCGCCCCATTCGCGGATGATCCGGTGGCATCCCGCGGACTGCGCCGAGGTTACCGGGCCGGGCACGGCCATCAGCGGCTTGCCCAGCTCGGCCGCATGCCGGGCGGTGCTCAGCGCGCCGCTGCGCTCGCCCGCCTCCACGATCACGGTGCCGCAGGTCAGCGCGGCGATGACCCGGTTACGGATCAGGAACCGCATCCGGGCTGGATGCTGGCCTGGCGGCCATTCGCTGACGACCAGACCATCAGCCGCGATAGCCGCGAACAGTTCCGCGTGGCCTGCGGGATAGGGGAAGTCGACCCCGCAGGCCAGCACCGCGATCGTGATTCCTTTCGTGGCCAGCGCACCGCGGTGCGCGGCGGCGTCCACGCCGTAAGCCCCGCCCGAGACGACCGCCCAGCCCCGCTCGCTGAGGTCGGCGGCGATCTCCCCGGCCACATGCCCGCCGTATCCGGTCGCGGCCCGTGATCCCACCATGGACACCGAACGGCGGCAGCGCAGGCGCAGGTCCGCCGACCCGCGCAGCCACAGCGCGTACGGGCGGGCCGGGCCGAGCTGGTCCAGCTCGCTAGGCCATTCGGGGTCGCCAGGGCAGACCAGCCTGATGCCGTCGCGGCAGGCGGCTGCGAGGTCCGCGTCGCCGGGCAGTGTGGGCAGACGGATCCGCCAGCGGCCGAGCGCGCGTTCCAGCGCTGTCCGGCTCGCTGGGCTGTCACCGCAGCCGGGCCCGGTGCCGGGCAGCATGTCCGCCTTGATCGCGGCCAGTATTTCCTCCGGCGTGCAGATCCCGAGCAGCGCGCCAAGCGCCGGATCGCCAGGCTCGGCCAGATAGGTGAGGCCGGCTCGAGCCAGCGTGCGCTCGCTGAGCTCGGCGGCCAGCGAGGTCACCTGGCTCATCGCCGCACCCCGAGCCACAAGCCGAGGGCGGTGTCACAATCCTCACGGGTCGGCCGCGGCCGACCGGCCAGGTCAGCTATGGTCCAGGCGACGCGGATAACCTTGACGACCCCGCGCGCGCTGATCTGGCCACGCTCCAGGGACCTTTCCACCACGCGTAGCGAACCTGGCGCCGGCGGCCAGGTTCGGCGCAGCTCTGATCCCGGGACCTCGGCGTTGAGGCGCCATGGGGTGCCGCGCAGGCGGTGAGCGGCCCGTTCCCTGGCCTGGAGCACCCGAAGCGCCACCGTTTGGCTCGACTCGGCGAAGCTCCTGTCGTTCAGCAGTTCCTTTCGGCCCACCGGTTCGAGCTCGATCTTCACGTCGACGCGGTCGAGCAGCGGACCCGAGATCCGTCCCAGGTACCGGCGGCGCATGCTTGGACTGCAGTGGCAGCCTTCGGCCAGCCCGGCCGCCCGCGCGCACGGGCATGGGTTCGCGGCCAGGACCAAGGTGAACCTGGCTGGGAACCTTGCCATGACCCCCAATCTGGCCACCACGACCTCTCCCGCTTCGAGCGGCTGTCGTAGCGCGTCAAGTACATCCTTGGCGAACTCCGGCGCTTCGTCGAGGAACAGGACGCCCCGGTGGGCCAGCGACGCGGAGCCGGGGGAGATAATGCCGCTGCCACCACCCACGATCGCCGCCTTGGTCGCGGTGTGATGCGGGGCGAGAAACGGCGGATCGGTCAGTAGCGGAACCTGTGGAGGCAGGGTTCCTGCGACCGAGTGAATGGCCGTGACTTCCAGCGCGGCTGCAGTGTCGAGGCGCGGCAATATTGTGGGGAGCCGTTCTGCCAGCATCGTCTTGCCGGCGCCGGGTGGCCCAAGCAGCAACAGGTGATGCCCGCCCGCCGCGCACACCTCGGCGGCTCGCCGGGCCATCGACTGCCCGAGCAACTCGGCCAGGTCAGGTGTCAGCACGGCGCCCGGGCCGACCTGGCCGTTGAGGATGCGGCGAGCCGGGAGAGGCTGGCCGCCTTCGAGCTCGGTCACCGGCAGTCCGTCGTGCAGGCCCGGCGTGCCGCGAAGCCAGTCGGCCGCCATCGTCAGGCTGGAGGCCGCGATCACGTGCACGCCGGGCACCAGGACGGCTTCGGACGTGTTCGCCTCGGCCACCATGACCTTGCCGAACCCCGCTTCAACCGCAGCTACCACGGCGGGAAGCACGCCGCGGACGGGGCGCAGTGTTCCGTCCAGGCCGAGTTCACCGAAGAACATCACCCCGTCCACGGCCGCCCGCGGCACCTTGCCCGCCGCCGTGAGCACACCGATCGCGATAGCCAGATCAAACCAGCTGCCCCGTTTGGGCAAGCTAGCCGGGGACAGCCCGATGGTGATCTTGCGATGCGGCCATTCCTCGCCGCTGTTGACGATCGCGGCGCGGATCCGGTCCCGCGCCTCCCGCAGCGCGGTATCGGGCAGCCCGATCATGATCGTCCCGACCAGGCCGTTCGCGATGTCCACCTCGATCTCGACCACCTGGCCGGTCACCCCGATCAAGGCCACCGAGTGGGTGCGGGCCAGCGCCATGGCTAACCCACCCCGCGGATGTGCTCGATGGTGAATCCGCCGGTGCCCTCGTACACCAGGCCGACCACGTCGATCCTGACCTGATCGAACCGGACCCCGTGCGCGTTCAGCCACATGATCGCCAGCCGGCGCAGCCGGGCCCGCTTAGCCCGGCTGACGGCCTCGAGCGGGCTGCCGTAACTGGTCCCGGTCCTGGACTTGACCTCACAGACCACCAGCGCCTGACGCTCGACCGCCACGATATCGATCTCGCCGTCGGCACACCGCCAGTTACGGTCCAGGATCCGCAGCCCGCACGACTCCAGGTATTCGGCGGCCGCCTGCTCACCAGACCGGCCTAGCTTGTCCTTGGCACGCATCGCCATCACCTCCGGTTCCGACGATCGCCGAACCAGGGGCAGGTCCGCCGGACCGCCGCGGCGGCTGTCGAGCGGCCGGGCGGGCTCAGCGGCCCGGGGGAAACCGGACCAGAAATGTCAGTGCCTGATGGTTCAATCCTGCAGGGGGCGCCTGCGGTTAGCGACGGAGGCGGCTAGCGACGGAGGCGGTGGGCGGGCTTGAGCTGGCTGGGCCGGAGCGCCACAGTCCGTTCGGCCCGATTGAGGGTGACCAGCCAGAGGGGAACGGTCAGCTGGCGGACCGGCTGTACGGGGCGCGGCCCGGGGGCTGCTCCGGGCGGGGCCCGGCCTTCACCGGCGGGATCGCGTGCTCGGCGGACTTGGGGCCGAGCTTGAACGGCTTGCCGTGGTGCATCAGCGGCAGCGGGTCACCCTCGATCAGCTCGTACCTGGCTCGCTCCGAGTTGATCGTGACCTTCAGCCGCCGGCCCCGGTAACGCAGCCGGAACCTCAGCTCGGCGATACCGCCGGGCAGGCGGGGGCTGAACGACAGCGTGCCGGTCCCGGCCCGCATCCCGCCGAAGCCCGCGACCAGCGCGATCCACGCCCCGGCCAGCGAAGCCATGTGCACACCGTCCGAGGTGTTGTGCTCCACGTCCCGCAGGTCCATCAGCGCGGCCTCGGCCAGGTATTCACGGGCCAGGTCGAGCTGGCCCACCTCGGCGGCCATCACCGACTGGGTGCAGGCCGACAGCGAGGAATCCCGCACCGTGAGCGGCTCGTAGTAGGCGAAGTTGCGGGCCTTCTGCTCGGCGGTGAAGGCCTCCGACCGCATGTACATGGCCAGCACCAGGTCCGCCTGCTTGACGACCTGCTTGCGGTAAAGCTGGAAGTACGGGTAGTGCAGCAGCAGCGGATAGTGGTCCTCGGGGGTGTTCTTGAAGTCCCAGCGGGCGTAGTCGGTGAACCCCTCGTGCTGCGGGTGCACGCCGAGGCGCTCGTCGAACGGGATATACATCGCGGCCGCCGCGTCACGCCAGGCCGCAGCCTCCTCCGTGTTCACGCCGAGCTTTTCCGCCTCGGCGGGCATCCGCACCGCCAGGTCCGCGGCGCAGGCCAGGTTCCGCTGCGCCATCAGGTTGGTGTAGATGTTGTTGTCCTTGACCGCGCTGTACTCATCCGGCCCGGTCACGCCCTCGATCCTGAACCGGCCCATGGCGTCGTGCTGGCCGAGCGAGCACCACAGCCGCGCGGTCTCCACCAGCAGTTCCAGGCCGACCTCGGCCTCGAAGGCGGAGTCCTGGGTGGCGTCCAGGTAGCGGGTGACGGCGTCGGCGATGTCCGCGTTGATGTGGAACGCGGCCGTCCCGGCGGGCCAGTAGCCCGAGCATTCCTGGCCGCGGATCGTCCGCCACGGGAACGCCGCCCCGGCCAGGCCGAGATCGGTCGCGTGCTGCTTGGCGTCGGGCAGCACCATGTGCCGCCAGCGGAGCGCGGCGGCCGCGGCGGAGGGATGGGTATACATGAGCACCGGCAGCACGAAGCACTCGGTGTCCCAGAACGTGTGCCCGTCGTAGCCGGTCCCGGTCAGCCCCTTGGCCGCGATCGGCCGGAACTCCGCCCGGGCGCCGGCCTGCAGGATATGGAACAGCCCGAAGCGCACCGCCTGCTGGATCTCGGCGTCGCCGTCCAGCTCGACGTCGGCGCCTTCCCAGAACCCCTCGAGGTAGTCCCGCTGCTCGGCCAGCAGGCCATCCCAGCCGGTCAGGTGGGCCGCGGCCAGCGCGGCGACCACCTGGTCGATGAGCGCGGGCCGGGACCGCACGCTGGACCAGCCGTAGCCGAGGTACTTCACGATGTGCAGCTGCTCGCCCGGCGCCACCTGAGCCGCCATCGTGACCCGGCCCAGATCGGGGAAGGTCTCGGTCCGGCAGGCCATCTTGGCCGGACCGGATATCTCATGGGACATCCCGGCCGCGATCCGCAGCCCGCTGACGCGCGTCTTGTGCACAAGCAGCGCGCGGGACGGCGTCCCGTCGTACGACTCGTGCGCCTCACCGACCAGCGGAGAATGCAAGATGGCGGACAGCCGGGGGTCCTTACCCGCCGGCGGCAGCTCTTCGTTGGCGACCAGCTCGGACTGCAGCACCAGCCGCAGCGCCCCCTCGACCGGCTCGACCGTGTAGCTGATCGCCGCGATCGCTCGCTGGCTCAGCGACACGATCCGCACCGAGGTCACCTTGATCCTGGCCCCCGACGGGGAGGACCAGTCCACCTGCCTGGTCAGGGTGCCCGCGCGCAGATCCAGGACTCGTTCGTGGGAATGCAGGGTGCCGTACCTGATGTCGAACGGCTCGTCGTCGACCAGCAGGCGGATGATCTTGCCGTTGGTGACGTTGATGGCGGTTTGCCCGTCGTCGGGAAAGCCGTAGCCCGCCTCGGCGTACGGCAGCGGCCGCACCTCGTAAACCGAGTTCAGGTAGCTGCCGGGCAGCCCGTGCGGGTCACCCTCGTCCAGGTTGCCGCGCAGCCCGATATGCCCGTTCGACAGCGCGAAGATCGATTCGCTCTGCGCCAGCAGATCCAGGTCCAGCCGCTTCTCGACGAGGCGCCAGGGCTCCGTCCCGTACGCGGACTGCTTGATCATCGGGCGTCCTTAGTTCTTGTCCTTGTCCGATGGCCCGTCGTCGTCCAGCAGCTCCGCGAGGTCTTTGACCACGATGTCCGCTCCGTGCTCCCGTAGCTGCTCCGCCTGGCCCACCCGGTCCACGCCGACCACCAGGGCGAAGCCGCCGGCCCGGCCCGCCTCGACGCCCGCCAGCGCGTCCTCGAACACAGCCGCGTGATTAGCCGGCACGTTGAGCTCCTGCGCCGCGGCCAGGAACGTGTCCGGGGCCGGCTTGCCGCGCAGCCCGCGTTCGGCCGCAACCTGCCCGTCCACCCTGACGTCGAACAGGTCCGCAAAGCCGGTGGAATCCAGCACCTGCCTGGTGTTCGCGCTCGACGACACGATCGCGGTGGCGATTCCCCGGCCGCGGACCGCCTTGATGTACCTGATCGTACCCTCGTACACCTGCACGCCGCCCGCGGCGAACTTGGCCAGGACCAGATCGTTCTTCCGGTTGCTCAGCCCGTACACCGTGGGCGTGCCGGGCGGATCGTCCGGCTTGCCCTCGGGCAGCTCGATGCCCCGCGACTTCAGGAACGCGCTGGTGCCGTCCAGCCTCGGCTTGCCATCGACGAAGGCGCCATAGTCAGCGTGCGGGTCAAACGGGACGAACTCGGTCCCGGTGCTCGTGGCGCGGGCACGGAGGAACTCGTCGAACATCTCCTTCCACGCCGCCGCGTGCACCACCGCGGTCTGTGTCACCACGCCGTCCATGTCAAACAGGCAGGCCGCTACCCCGTCAGGAAGCCCGAGCATGTGCCCTCCGCGGAGTTACGCCGGGAAATCCGGCTTGTCTTCTGGAACTTCCAGGTCAGCCTTGGCCAGTTCCTCGATGTTGACGTCTTTGAAGGTGACCACGCGCACGTTCTTGACGAACCGGGCCGGGCGATACATATCCCACACCCACGCATCCCGCATCGTAACCTCGAAGAAGACCTCACCGTTGTCACTTGACCGCACGTTCAGCTCGACATCGTTCGTCAGGTAGAACCGGCGCTCGGTCTCGACCACGTGCGTGAACAACCCGACGACGTCGCGGTACTCGCGGTAGAGCTGAAGCTCCATCTCCGCCTCGTACTTCTCAAGGTCCTCCGCGCTCATGAGTCCATTCTCCTCTCGTTCTCACGCGATGCACCCGCCGGGCTCAGCTCCGAAGCCACCAGGGCGGCCAGGGCCGCCGCGGAGCCCGCGGCGCGGCCCACGTTCACGAACGAGTACCTGTGCGCCGGACTGGGCCCGTGTTCGGCCAGGGCGCGGACATGCTCATCGGTCACGTATCCCTTGTGCCGGTCGAAGCCATAATGCGGATAACGTTCGTGCAGGTCCCGCATCATCCGGTCCCGGCTGACCTTGGCCAGGACCGAGGCCGCCGCCACCGACGCGGTGACCCGGTCGCCCTTCCAGACCGCCAGCGCGGGCGCACCGAGACCGCGGACTGCAAAGCCGTCGGTGAGCACGTAACCCGGCTTGGTCCGCAGGCCCGCGTACGCGCGGCGCATGCCGGCCACGTTGCAGACGTGCAGTCCCGTCGCGTCGATCTGGTCCGAACCGATCACGACCACGTGCCAGTCCACCGCCCGGCGCAGCACCTCGGCGTAGGCGTCCTCCCGGGCCTGGGGGGACAGCAGCTTGGAGTCGGCCAGACCAGGCATCCGCCGGATGCTGGCGGGGTCAAGCACCACGGCCGCGACCACCAGCGGCCCCGCGCACGCTCCCCGGCCGGCCTCGTCGATGCCAGCCACCGGGGCGAAGCCCGCCCGCGCGAGCACGGTCTCGTACGCCGCCAGGCCCCCGTCACGCCTCGGGGTATAGCCCGGGTACCGGGGATACAGCCGCCAAGCTGGGGTCCGAGAGTCTGGGGGTTCTGTTTGGGCTGGGGGTTCTGGTGGGGTTATGAGCGGAGCCGGTGGGGCCAGGCTGCTGGCGGTCGGCGCACCAGGAAGACGGGTCATGACACTGCGAAGGGTACGCGAGTTACCCCGCTCGCGTTGAC
>OBLT010002671.1_pt1 | contig 10978 bp, 8 predicted proteins | sample 1518721 | NCBI WGS metagenome assembly OBLT01 (sample SAMEA3539307, study PRJEB22396) | soil metagenome | biome: tundra; feature: field; material: soil | place: USA | collected 2010-05 | depth 0.15 m | reverse complement strand
TCGCCGGGAGTGTCTCGGGCGGGCAGGGCTTGAAAAGCTGCTCGGCGTCCCAGCCAGGGAACATTTCTTCCAGCACGCGGCAGTGATCGGGGTAGGGCAGGCTGCGGACTGAGCAGCGCTGCAAGAGGCGAGCGTGGTCGGCAAGGCGCTCGACGTGTGCGGCCGGAAGCTCGACGGCTCGGCGGCAGCTCCCGAGTACTACCGGCGTCGTCGGCGCACGTTCTACGCTGCGCTGAAATACGCGGTACGCGAGAAGCATCTTCCGGCAAATCCTCTTGACGGGGCTGATGACCCGGAATGGAAAGCACCGGAAGTCTCCGGCGTGGTGGACCGTCGCCGGGTCGCCAACCCTGCCCAGATGGGGGCCTTGCTGGACGCTATCCGCGCCACTGGCCGTACCCAAGGGCCGCGCCTGGTCGCGCTCTACGGGTGCATGTACTACGGGATGCTGCGGCCGTCCGAGGCGGCCTCGCTGGCGCTCGATGAGTGCCGTCTGCCCGACGATGGCTGGGGCCTGCTGGAGTTCAGCGAGGTCCGTTCGGCGGCCGGGCGCGAGTGGACCGACGACGGCGAAGTCCACGAGACACGCGGCCCCAAGGGCGGCCCCCGCAACGCGATCCGCCGGGTGCCCATCCCGCCCGTACTCGTCCAGATGATTCGCGAGCACATCGAGGAGTTCGGCACCGCACCGGACGGCCGACTGTTCCGCACCTACCGCGGCGGTATCTACCTGCCTTCGACGCTATGGCAGGTGCTCCAGAAGGCGCGCGTAGCGGCGTTCACAGAGGCGCAGGCCGCCTCCCCATTGGCCCGCAAGCCCTACGACTTCCGCCACGCGGGAGTCTCCTGGCGGCTCAACGCCGGAACACCGGCCACCCTCGTCGCCGAATGGGCCGGGCACACCGTCGAAGTCCTGTACCGCATCTATACGCACTGCCTGGACGGCGACGACGAGCGTTGGTTCACCCGGATGGAAGATGCCCTCAGCTAGCCCGGAGCTGGGCGGATGCCCCCCGGTTCATTCCGCGTATATTCCGGGAACCGCGATGCAGGGCGGCATCTGGCGGCGCTTGGCTGCATACAAGGCAACTCACCGCAAACCACGAAACCGCTGGTCAGCAAGGGTTTCGGCTGGTGATGAGGAGTGCCCCCGACACGATTCGAACGTGCGCACACGGCTCCGGAGGCCGTTGCTCTATCCCCTGAGCTACGGGGGCTACAGGACGCAGCAAGGCTACCAGGCACGAGGAGCACCGCAGGCCTGCCGCTGTGCAGCTGCTGAGAGCTCGCTCAATACTGGCACGCGAGGCTGTCCGGACACGCTAGCCTCGCGCCCGTGGCCCAGGCTCTCGGACGCGTGCTCGTAGTTGATGACGATGAGGTGATCAGACAGCTCATCGCCGTCAACCTCACCTTGGAAGGGTTCGACGTGGCGACGGCTGTGGACGGGCAGGATTGCCTGGACAAGGTCGCCGCGATCGACCCCGATGTCATCACGCTGGACGTGATGATGCCGAGGTTGGATGGCTGGGTTACCGCTGGTCAGTTGCGGCGCAATCCCCAGACGTGCCGGATCAAAGTGGTCTTGATCACAGCGCGGGCGCAGGAGGATGACAAGACCCGGGGCCTTGAGATCGGCGTGGATGCCTACCTGACCAAACCGTTCGATCCAGCGGAGATGATCCGGATCGTCCGGGACCTGGCCCGGCGACGGCCAGAGGAACAGTTCGGCGGAGCGGCCGCGCCCGGGCTCGGCCCCGCCTAACTAACTCCGGCCCAAGGGCTGCGCCCCGTCCCGGCAGCCGGGACCCGGATAGCCTGCACGGCGTGATAACCGGGGACCTGGACATGGCACTCGCCGAGGTCATCAGGGCTGCCACCGCCACCCCCACCGGCAACCCCAGCACCGGCACCCCCGGCACGGCGGGCACCTGGCGACCCGCCCCGCCCGGGGCTAGCGGCGGCCCAGGCACCTACGCCACCACGATCGCGTTCCTGCTGGCGCGGCACGCGGAGTTGTCCCCCCAGCACGCCGGGGAGATGCCCCAGCGCCCAGCTGCCCAGCTACGCCACGCGAATCCGCCTCAGCATGCCCCAGACCCCCAGGACCTAGCCGGCAGGCTGGCAGTCAGCCTCCGGGCACTGCCTGAGATCAGCCAGGCGACGGTCACTGGCGGTGGCTACCTGACGATAACCGTCACCGCCGGAACCCTCTCGGCGCTCGCCGTCCGCATCGCGGAGGCCGGCCCCTCCTGCGCCCGCGGCGGCGCGCTCCGCGGAGCCGCGCTGGAAGCGCTCCGCGGCGTCGACCTGACGACGGCCCGCAGCTGGGACGAGGCGTATCAATGGCTGGCCAGCGAGGTAACTGGCCGGCTCGCGGCGGCAGCCGGCGCCCAGGTGCAATGGACAGATCCGACGCAACGAACACGAGCCCCCGATTCCCGGCCCACAGCCAACAGCGGCCCAGTCTCGGACTCGATCAACTTCGCGGGCGCCGATGCCATCAGATACGCGCTGTGCCGGCTCCGCTGGAGGCCAGGCGGGCTCGCCGTGGATGCACGCGCGGCGGCCGCGCAGCATCTGGGCAATCCCGCCTATGCTGTTCGGTACGCGCACGCGCACGCCGCCTCCGCCCTGCGCCAGGCCGCTGACCTCGGCATGGACAAGGGGAGTGCGGCAGACGCCGAGGTGCGCCTGCTCGCGCACCCTAGAGAGCGGGCGCTGCTCGACGCGATGTCCTGGCTGCCTGAACGGGTCGGCGGGGCCGCGCGCCGCGGGCGGCCGGATGTGCTTACCGGCTACCTGGAGGAGCTGGCGGCGGCATACTTCGGCTGCCAGGAAAGCTGCCCGGCAGTGCCGCCGGGGCTGCTGGATGAGCCCCCGGGCAGCCCGGTCACCAGGGCCCGGCTGTGGCTGGCGGCCGCTGCGGGGGCGGCGCTGGGCGCAGGCCTGGGGCTGCTCGGCGTGGCCGCGCCCGACCGGCTTTGACACCCGCAGCATCGAATCCGAGTACCGCACGACGATAACGAGCACCGACCAGCAGGGGAAAGTTTCATGAGCCGTGTCGCTCACCCGGCAGGACCACGTCACGCCGACGTGCTCCCGCCCGAGCACCCGCGAGCAGCTCCGGCGGACCTGAACGCGCTGCACCCGCAGATCTGGCCGCGCACCGCGCACCGTGTCGGTGGCGTGCTCGCCATCGGCGGCATGGACGTGCGGGATCTCGCCGCGGAGTTCGGCACCCCGCTGTTCGCCTGCGATGAGGCGGACTTCCGGCAGCGCTGCGGTGAGTTCCGGGAGGCGTTCGGCGAGGGCGCGGCGGTCTTCTACGCCGCCAAGGCGTTCTGCTGCCGGGGGGTGCTGCGCTGGGCCAGCGAGGAGGGCCTCGGCGTGGACGTGTGCACCGGCGGCGAACTCGAGGTAGCGCTCCAGGCCGGGGTGGACCCCGCGATGATCACCCTGCACGGCAGCAACAAGCTTCTCGTGGAGCTGGCCCGCGCGCTGGAGACGGGCGTCGGGCACATCGTGGTGGACTCGTTCGAGGAGATCGCACGGCTCGCCCACCTCACCGAGCCGGTGGTCGGCCCGCCAGGAACGACGAGCACCGCCGCGCCGGCGCCACGCCCCAGAGTCCTGGTCCGGGTGACCACCGGGGTCGAGGCGCACACGCACGAATTCGTGGCCACCGCCCACGACGACCAGAAGTTCGGCTTCTCCCTCTCTTCCGGCGACGCCGACGAGGCGGTGCGGCGGATCCTCGCCTGCCCGACGCTCGAACTGGCCGGTCTGCACTCCCACATCGGGTCGCAGATCTTCGACACGGCCGGCTTCGAGGTGGCCGCCCACCGTGTGCTGGACCTGGCGGTGCGGATCCGCGACGAGCACGGCGTCGAGGTCGCCGAACTCGACCTCGGCGGCGGGTGGGGCATCGCGTACACGCCCGACGACGACCCCGCCGATGTCAAACTCATCGCCCAGAACCTCAACGAGATCTTGCGTAGCCAAACCGCGGCCGCCGGCCTGGCGGTGCCGAGGCTGACGGTGGAACCGGGCCGGGCCATCGCCGGGCCGGGCACCGTTACGCTGTACGAGGTCGGGACGGTCAAGAACGTGGACGGGTTGCGCACCTACGTCAGCGTGGACGGCGGCATGAGCGACAACATCCGCACGGCGCTGTATGACGCCGAGTACACGTGCGTCCTCGCTTCGCGCGAGTCCGCCGCCCCGCCGATGCTGTCGCGGATTGTCGGCCGGCACTGCGAGAGTGGGGACATCGTGGTCCGCGACACCTACCTGCCGGCCGACCTGGTCCCCGGGGACCTGATCGCAGTGGCGGCCACTGGCGCATACTGCCGGTCCATGGCCAGCAACTACAACCACGTGCCGCGTCCACCCGTGGTCGCGGTCCGTGACGGCGCGGCCCGGGTCCTGCTTCGCCGGGAGACCGCCGAGGACCTGCTCCGGCTGGACGCCGGGTGACACAGTCCGGCGCGACGCAGAGTGGCTCGACACAGAGTGGCTCGACAGGAAGTGGCTTGACAGGGAGGAGGCCAGCCGGAGTGCGGACGTTGCGGGTGGCCCTGCTGGGCTGCGGCGGTGTGGGCTCCGAAGTGTTCCGGCTGCTGCGGCGCCAGGCAGACGACCTGGCGGCACGGATCGGGGCTCCGCTGGAGGTTATCGGGGTTGCGGTACGGCGGCCCGGCCGGGCCCGCGCCGTGCCGGTGCCGCAAGAGCTGCTCACCTCCGACGCCATGGACCTGGTCACCCGCCCTGAGACCGACATCGTGGTCGAGGTGATCGGCGGCATCGAGCCGGTTCGCTCGCTGCTGCTGGCCGCGATGAAGAACGGCAAGTCAGTGGTCTCCGCCAACAAGGCGCTGCTCGCCGAGGACGGGGCGACGTTGCACCAGGCCGCCCGCGAGAACGGCGCGGACCTGTACTACGAGGCGGCAGTGGCGGGCGCGATCCCGCTGCTGCGCCCGCTGCGCGAATCGCTGGCCGGCGATGCCGTGCGCCGCGTGCTCGGCATCGTCAATGGCACCACCAACTTCATCCTCGACCGGATGGATACCTCGGGGGCTGGCTTCGCCGACGCGCTGGAGGAGGCGCAGGCGCTGGGCTACGCCGAGCCCGACCCGACCGCGGACATCGAGGGCTTCGACGCCGCCGCCAAGGCGGCGATCCTGGCCGGGCTGGCCTTCCACACCCGGGTGACTGCTGCGGACGTGCACCGGGAAGGCATCACTGGGGTGACCTCCGCGGACATCGGCAGCGCGCGCGGGATCGGCCATGTGGTCAAGCTGCTCGCCATCTGCGAGCGGCGGGAGCGCGGCGTATCCGTCCGCGTCCACCCGGCGATGATCCCGCGCGAGCATCCCCTGGCTGGAGTACGCGAGGCCTACAACGCGGTTTTCGTGGAGGCCGAGTCGGCAGGCAGGCTGATGTTTTACGGCGCGGGGGCGGGCGGGGTGCCCACCGCCAGCGCGGTGCTCGGTGACATCGTGGCCGTCGCGCGCAACCGGCTGGCCGGGACCCGCGGCCCGGACGCGTCCACGTACGCTGAGCTGCCTGTGCTGCGCATGGGCGAGGCGCGCACCCGGTACCACGTCGCGCTGGATGTCGCGGACAGGCCAGGGGTGCTCGCCCAGGTGGCCGAGACCTTCGCCCGGCACGACGTGTCGATCAGGGCAGCCCGCCAGGAGGCCAGGGGGGATGACGCCCAGTTGGTGATCGTGACGCACGCCGCCCCCGACGCGGCGCTGGCGAGCTGCGTGGACGACCTCGGAGCGCTGGGCGTGGTGCGCGCGGTCGCGAGCGTCATGCGGGTCGAAGGAGAGGAAGAGGAGTGAATGCCGGCGTGAAATCCGCGGCGGATGCCGCCGCCTCGTTCGTGCCGTGGCAGGGCGTGATCGCCCAGTACCGGGACCGGCTTCCGGTGACCGCCGACGCCCCCGTAATAACCCTCGCGGAGGGCGCGACGCCGCTGCTGCCCGCACCGGCGCTGTCCGGCCGCACCGGTTGCGAGGTGTACCTGAAGGTCGAGGGCGCGAACCCGACCGGGTCGTTCAAGGACCGCGGCATGACGGTCGCGGTGACCATGGCCGCCAGTCGCGGCGCCACCGCGGTGATCTGCGCTTCCACAGGTAACACCAGCGCCAGTGCCGCCGCCTACGCGGCACGGGCGGGGATGACCTGCGCGGTGCTCGTGCCGCGCGGCAAGATCGCTCTCGGAAAGCTGGCCCAGGCCCTGGTGCACGGCGCGCGGCTGCTGCAGGTGGACGGCAACTTCGACGACTGCCTGGAGGTCGCCCGCAAGCTGGCCAACGACTACCCGGTCGCCCTGGTCAATTCCGTGAACGCCGACCGGCTGGAAGGCCAGAAAACGGCTGCCTTCGAGATCGTCGAGGCGCTCGGCGACGCGCCCGACGTGCACTGCCTGCCGGTCGGCAACGCCGGCAACATCGCCGCGTACTGGATGGGATACACCGAGTACGCGAACGCCGGCCGGGCGACCCACAGGCCGCGGATGCTCGGCTTCCAGGCGAGCGGGGCGGCGCCCATCGTCCGCGGCGAGCCGGTGCTGGCCCCGCAGACCATTGCGACGGCGATCCGGATCGGCAATCCGGCCTCGTGGCACCTCGCTGAGCAGGCGCGGGACGAGTCCGGCGGCCTGATCGACTCGGTTACCGACCGGCAGATCCTGGTCGCCTACCGGCTACTCGCCCAGCAGGAAGCGGTTTTCGGTGAGCTCGCCTCCGCGGCCGGCGTGGCCGGGCTGCTCCAGGCGTGCCAGAACGGGCAGGTCGCCGCGGGGTCCCGGGTCGTCTGCACGATCACCGGCAACGGGCTCAAGGACCCGGACTGGGCGGTGTCTGCCGCGCCCGCGCCGGTGACGATCGCCGCGGACCCGTCCGCCGCCGCGTCGGCGCTAGGGCTCGGGTGAGCACAACGAGCGGCGCGAGCAGGGCACCGCGCTGGGCGGACGGACCGGTGGTGGTGCGCGCCCCGGCCACCAGTGCGAACCTCGGCCCGGGCTTCGACGCGCTCGGCCTGGCACTGGCGCTGTACGACGTGGTGGAGGCGCAGGTGACCCCCGGCGGCCTGACCATCGAGGTGTCTGGCGAGGGCGCGGATACCGCTGCCGCGGGGGAGCGGCACCTTGTTGTCCGCGCGATGCGCGCCGGCTTCGGCCTGCTCGGCGGCCAGCCGCCGGGAATCGGGCTGCGTTGCGTCAACGCGATTCCGCACGGCCGGGGCCTCGGCTCATCGGCCGCGGCGATCGTCGCCGGCGTGCTGGCCGCCCGCGGGCTGGTCATCGACGGTGCCGCCCGGCTGCCGGACGATGCCGTGTTCCGGCTCGCGGCCGACTTGGAGGGCCACCCGGACAACGTGGCGGCCTGCCTGGCCGGCGGCCTCACCATCGCCTGGACAGCGGCGCCCGGGGCGGGGTCACCGGCAGTTCCGCGGCTGGCTAAGCTCGCTGTGCTGGACGGGATCGACCCGGTGGTCTGCGTTCCGCAGGACGTGCTTTCCACCGAGACGGCCCGGCACATGCTGCCGGATACCGTCCCGCACGGGGATGCCGCGGCCAACGCGGGACGCAGCGCCCTGCTGATCGCCGGACTCACCAGTTCACCAGAGGTGCTTTTCGATGCCACCGAGGACTTCCTGCATCAGCGATACCGGGCCGCGGTCATGCCGGCGACCGCGGATTTGCTGCGCCGGCTCCGGGCGGCCGGCTTGGCCGCGACGGTGTCCGGGGCCGGTCCGGCCGTGCTCGTGTTGCTCGGCCCAGGCTCGAAAACCGCGCCTGACCTGGTGGATTCAATCGTGGGAGAAACGGGTATCCCATGGCTTATAAGCCCCTTGGGCGTCGACCGGCACGGTGCTACCCTCCAGACCGCTGTGCCAGGCGCACGCCCGTGAGCTCAGCGCGCGGCGGATCGTCCCCAAGAAAACTGCTCAGCGGCCGCGCGCGGTCCTGCGGGGTCGTCTCCGCGGGATTGGCCAGCATCTTCCGTGACACACGGGCAACTCTGAGGGAATGCCGTGAGCTCTCTTAGTGTTAAGGTGGGTGCTGCACCAGATACCCCATCATGGGGCCAGGTGCTCGCCCGTCACTTGCCGCAAGGCCGGCTTCACCGCCGGGCGTGGCCAGTGACGCCCCGCCAACTCTCAGATCACTACTTCTTCTGCGTACATGCAACACGCGGAGGGCGTGGTGAGCCGGGGGCGGGCCGGGGATCAGGGCGGGCCTCCCCAGCTGTCTGGTCTCGTTCCGGCACTTACCCGTTGGCCGCTGAGTCCGCGCTGAACCCGCGGCGGCGAGCCGCGGACCAGGCCCCGGGACGAGGAATGCGCGCGGGCGCATGGCACGGCGATGGGGAAATGGCAGAACAAGCAGTACCTGGCCCGGCCGATTCGCCGGGTCGTGACACCGGGTCGACCGGCCGCCACCGCGGCCGCCGCCCGCTCCCTGGGAAGGACCCCTCGTGAGCGACACCACCGAAATCTTCACCGGCTCCTCGGGCGTCTCTGAGGCATCGTCCGGGCAGTCTGGCGCGCCTGAGGGGCGCACCGCGGAGGACGCGGCCACTGGGGCCGCGGCCAGCGGAGCGCCGCCGACGCGAGGCGCTGCCGCCGGTGAGACGGTGACCGACCGTGCTGCCCGCCGAGGCGGCTCAGGGCTCTCCGGAATGTTGCTGCCCGAACTGCAGCGGCTCGCGCAGTCGATGGGCATTACCGGCGTGGGCCGGATGCGCAAGGGCCAGCTCATCGGGGTGATCCAGGAGAAGCAGGGCGGCGGGAGCGGCGGAGCGCCCTCCGGCGATGGGGGCTCGGCATTCGATAACTCAGCCCAGCGGGGCACGTCCGCGGGAGCAGGCGCGCTCCGCCACCGTGAGCAGGACGCCATGGAATCAGACATAGCACGACAGTCCGGTCTGGCCGGCGGCACACCCGCGGCCAGTGGCCAGGAAGCACAGCGAGGCGAGCCTCGCCTCGCAGCACAGTCAGCTGAATCCGGCCAGGGCGCCGGCAGCGGCCAGCTCAGCTTTGAGCGGCCGGCGGCTGGCGGTCCAGCGGTTGGCACTGAGATCGGATCGAACGGGGCCTCCGCGGGCGACGGCGTCAGCCGCGTGACCGCGCCCGCTGGCGAAGGCCAGCAGGGCGGCGAGGGCCAGCGCCGCGAGCAGCGGAGCCGCAACGGCAGGCGGGACGGCCAGCAGCGCGGCGGCGATGCGGGCGAGCAGCGCCATGACCAGCGTGACAACAGCCAGCGTGATGGCGGCGGCCAGCGGGACAACGCCCAGCGTGACGGCGGCGGGCAGCGCGATTCCGCCGGTCAGCGTGACGGCGGCCAGCGCGGCCAGCGTGACGGCGGCGGGCAGGGACCCGATCGCGGCGGTGATGATGATGACCCGAGCCGTCGCAGGAACCGGGACAGGTTCCGCAACCGCAACCGTGGCCGCCGCGAGCGGGGCACGCAGGGCGAGCCCGAGCCCGTGATCGCCGAGGATGACGTGCTCATCCCGATCGCCGGCATCCTGGATGTCCTGGACAACTACGGGTTCATCCGCACCACCGGGTACCTGCCCGGATCCAACGACGTGTACGTGTCGCTCTCCCAGGTCCGCAGGTACGGGCTGCGCAAGGGGGACGTGATCGAGGGCGCGGTGCGCCAGCCACGGGACGGCGAGCGCCGCGAGAAGTTCAACGCGCTGGTCCGCCTCGACAAGATCAACGGCCTGGACCCCGAGCAGTCCCGTGGGCGCCCCGACTTCTCCAAGCTGGTGCCCCTCTACCCGCAGGACCGGCTCCGCCTGGAGACCGATGCCACGGTGATGACCACCCGGATCATGGACCTGGTGAGCCCGATCGGCAAGGGCCAGCGCGGTCTCATCGTCTCGCCGCCGAAGGCGGGCAAGACGATGATCCTGCAGGCCATCGCGAATGCGATCACCAAGAACAACCCGGAGTGCCACCTCATGGTCGTCCTCGTGGACGAGCGGCCTGAGGAAGTCACCGACATGCAGCGCTCGGTCAAGGGCGAGGTCATCCACTCCACCTTCGACCGGCCGGCCGAGGATCACACCACGGTTGCGGAGCTGGCCATCGAGCGGGCCAAGCGCCTGGTGGAGATGGGCCACGACGTGGTCGTGCTGCTGGACTCGATCACCCGCCTGGGGCGCGCGTACAACCTGGCCGCACCGGCCAGCGGCCGGATCATGTCCGGTGGCGTCGACTCCACTGCGCTCTACCCGCCGAAGCGGTTCTTCGGCGCCGCACGCAACATCGAGCACGGCGGCTCGCTGACCATCCTGGCGACCGCCCTGATCGAGACCGGGTCGCGGGCGGACGAGGTCATCTTCGAGGAGTTCAAGGGCACCGGCAACATGGAGCTACGGCTCCGCCGCGAGCTTGCGGACAAGCGGATCTTCCCCGCCATCGACGTGGACGCCTCCGGCACCCGCAAGGAAGAGATCCTGATGACCCCGGAGGAGCTGAAGATCGTCTGGCAGCTTCGCCGGGTGCTGCACGCGCTGGAGCCGCAGCAGGCCCTTGAGGTCCTCATGGAGCGGATGCGGGAGACGAAGAGCAACGCCGAGTTCTTGCTCCAGGTCCAGAAGACGACCGTAAGCTCGTAGCCCGTCGCCGTTCCGGAGGCCGGGGTGCGGGGAATTGCCAGGCCCCGGAGGATGTTTGATGGTCTGGCACACTAGTAAGCCGAAACAGTGCGGTACCGGTTCACGCCCGGGCGTGGCATTACACGCCCGCGGCGACCCGGCGACCGCCAGAGGCAGGAGTATTAACGTGAAGCCTGGTATTCATCCTGACTATGTGGTGACCACAGTTACCTGCACCTGCGGGAACACCTTCACCACGCGCAGCACGGCCAAGAACGGCGTCATCCACTCCGAGGTCTGCTCGGAATGCCACCCGTTCTACACCGGCAAGCAGAAGATCCTCGACACGGGCG
>OBLT010002670.1_pt1 | contig 10978 bp, 8 predicted proteins | sample 1518721 | NCBI WGS metagenome assembly OBLT01 (sample SAMEA3539307, study PRJEB22396) | soil metagenome | biome: tundra; feature: field; material: soil | place: USA | collected 2010-05 | depth 0.15 m | reverse complement strand
TGTCCTTGGTCTCCTCGTTGATCGAGACCGCGGTGTCCCAGCCCCAGTAGATGAAGAGCATCAGGATCAGGCCGCTGACGAAGGCCGAGAAGGTCAGGCCGCCGCCGAAGGGCCACACCCAGCCGAAGCGCGGCTGGATCGATCCGGCCGGGTGGTGCCCGTTATAGACCCTGACCAGCGCGGTTACCGACAGTACGAGCAGCATCACCAGCTCGACGGTGAGCAGGACGCGCTGGAACCAGGCCGAGACCTCGATGCCGCGGTAGCAGATGTAGGACATGACCACGATCCAGCTGACGCCGACCAGCAGCACCCAGCCGCTGGTGGCGTTCTGGCCGATGCCGTTCGCGCCGACGAGCAGGAACACGTACTGCCCGGCGACCTGAGCCAGGCTGGCCATGACCAGCACGTCGGCGGCGACGATGGCCCAGCCGCTGGCCCACCCGGTTTTCGGCCCGAACGCCCGGGTGGCCCAGGTGAACGTCGTCCCGCAGTCCGGGTCGGCCTTGTTCATCTCGCTGTAGCCGATCGAGCAGAGCAGCATCGGGATGAACGCCAGCACGGCGACCGCGGGCGACTTGAGGCCGACGGCGGCCACGACGAAGAACAGGGTCGCCGCCAGGCTGTACGCGGGCGCGGTCGAGGCGACGCCCATCACGACGCTGGAGACCAGGCCGAGCGCGCCGCTCTTCAGGCCCTTGTCGGCGAATTGTTCGGTGGGCTGCGCGGGCGCAGTAGTGGCCATGTCTCACCCTCCTGATCGACCGGGGTGTGACAGCGACGTCAGCACCACTAAACACTACGGTTCTAGCACAAATGATGCTCCCCGGCAACGATATCCGTAGTAACAGCTAGATATCACGGCTGGTCTCGTCTGCTGATCTTGCGAGGTCTAGGATCGGCGCATGCGCATACTCCTGGTGGGTGCGGGCGGGGTCGGCACGGCCTTGGCCCGTATCGCCGCCCGCCGCCCGTTCGCCGAGCTGGTCATCGCCGACTACGACCTGGCCCGGGCGCAGCGTGCCGCGTCGGTCCGGGACGGATTCCAGGCCGTGCAGCTGGACGCCCGCGACGAGCGGGCTGTCCTCGAGCTGCTGACGCAGCGCCGCTGCGATGTGCTCATGAACGCGACCGACCCTCGTTTCGTGATGCCGCTGTTCCGGGCCGCGCTCCAGGCCGGAACCCACTACCTGGACATGGCCATGTCGCTGTCCCACCCAGATCGGGAAGACCCGTACTCCAGGACCGGCGTGAAGCTGGGTGACGACCAGTTCGCGATGGCGCCGGCCTGGGACTGGGCCGGCAAGCTCGCGCTGGTGGGGATGGGGGTGGAGCCAGGGCTGTCCGATGTCTTCGCCCGGTACGCCGCCGATGAGCTGTTCAGCCGGATCGATGAGCTCGGCGTGCGGGACGGCGCGAACCTTGAGGTAGCCGGGTACGACTTCGCGCCCACGTTCTCCATCTGGACCACGATCGAGGAGTGCCTGAACCCGCCGGTGGTCTGGGAACGAGACCGGGGCTGGTTCACCACCGAGCCGTTCAGCGAGCCCGAGGTCTTCGCCTTCCCGGCCGGCATCGGCCCGGTGGAGTGCGTGAACGTCGAGCACGAGGAGGTGCTGCTGATGCCGCGGTGGATCGAGGCGCAGCGAGTCACCTTCAAGTACGGCCTCGGCGCCGAGTTCATCGGCGTGCTGCGCACCCTGCACAAGCTCGGCCTGGATGCCACCGCGCCGGTGCGGGTCGGCGCCGCGACCGTGTCGCCGCGCGACGTGGTGGCCGCGTGCCTCCCGGACCCGGCCACGCTGGGGGAGGCGATGACCGGCCTGACCTGTGCGGGCACCTGGGTCACCGGGACCGGGACCGACGGGGCGCCCCGCGAGGTGTACCTGCATCACGTGGTGGACAACGCCTGGTCGATGGCCGAGTACGGGTCCCAGGCGGTGGTCTGGCAGACTGCGGTCAATCCCGTGGTCGCCATGGAACTCATCGACTCGGGGGCTTGGTCCGGCACCGGCGTGCTCGGCCCGGAGGCGCTCCCGCCCCGGCCGTTCCTGGACCTGCTCGCCGATTACGGCTCACCGTGGGCGTGCGAAGAACGCACGCCCACCGCCGGGTAAGACCCGGGGTTTCCGGGTTCAGGTCTCGGCGAGGATCTGGCTGAGTAGCTTCGCGGTGTTCGCCGCGGGCTCGGCCTGCAGGCAGAGCTGCTCCATGACCTCGAGGTAGCTGTCGACCTCGACCGGCTTGTCCAGGTAGAGCGCGCTGGTCAGCTGCTCGATGTACACGACGTCGGCCAGGTCGGGCTCGGCAAAGCGCAAGATGGTGAACGGGCCGCCCATTGCGGCGTGCGCGCCGACCTGGAACGGCAGGACCTGCAGGGTCACCGCCGGGTGATCGGCCACCTCGATGAGGTGCTTCAGCTGCCCGCGGATGACCTCGGTGCTGCCGACCGGGCGGCGTAGCGCGCCCTCGTCGACCACGGCCCATAGCTGCGGCGCGTCTGGCCTGCGCAGGATCTCCTGGCGGCTGCCCCTCAGCTCGCCCCGCCTGGCGATTTCCTCTTCGCTAGCCGCAGAGCCCTGCCGGATCAGCGCGCGGGCGTACTCTTCGGTCTGGAGCAGCCCGGGCACCAGCTGGACCTCGTAGGTACGCAGCACAGAGGCCGCGGCCTCCAAGCCGACATACGCCTCGAGCCAGGCCGGCAGAATGTCCGAGTAGGTATGCCACCACCCGGGCGTATTGGCCTCCCGCGCCAGGTTGAGCAGTGCAGCGCGTTCCTCGGTATCGGTGACGCCGTACAGCGTCAGCAGGTCCCCCACATCGCGCTCCTTGAAGCCGACCCGCCCGTGCTCCATTCGGCTGATCTTAGAGTGCGAACCACGAATGGCCTCGGCGGCCTGCTCGGCGGTGATTCCGCGCGAGTCGCGGAGCCGGTGCAGCTGGCTGCCGAGCACGAGACGCTGGACGGTGGGACCGCCCGCGCGCGTGCCGAAAATGCTGGGGGGAACGTCCCAAGCCGAGTCTTCAGATGAGACCATCGGCGCTCCTCGCATTATCGCCACTCAGGATCCTGGCGGGGTGGGGACCAGTCTCCCACGGGATCTCACGCCTGCGAAAGGGGGTTGTGTGACAATTCAACAGAAATACTAATCTCTCCGTGTTGTCGCAGGTCGTGCTGGTCTGGTTTGTCGGTCTGTTACTGTCGCGTCGCCGCGTGCCGGCCGAAAGGCATCGTTACTGGGGAGTAATCTAGCCAGCTCCGGCCAGCAGATGGTCAAACTCCCCATCCTTTGCGCCGGCCACAAATGCGGTGATCTCTTCCTGAGTGTAGAGCAGGACGGCGCCTGCCGGGAATCGTGAGTTGCGCATCGCGATTTCACCGCTAGGCAGCGCGGCCACCTCCACACACGCCCCGTTCGGGTTGCTGTGCTGGCTCTTCATCCAGCGGACATCGCCAAGCTCAGCGGCGAGCATCCCGTTGTAGGTAATGACCATGTTTATCCCCTTCCGACAGGGTCATGCCCGCCAGGCTCAAAATGTCACTCAGTGTAATTCTGGGCTCGCCACTGGTGAGAAGATGCCTGACGCGCCCCTCCTGCCTGCTGGCCCCCCGTACCTCATGCGGAGACCCTGTGCACAAAGCGAATGAACGTGCATTTGGTCTTGCATTTGCACAATATATCAGGCAACATGGGCTTCGAGCACGCAGTTAACACCGTGATGGGACAGGGTTTCTGTGCCCAATGACATGCAGGAAGCTGTTGCGTTGGCGCATCTCAGTGTCGCGACCGGTAACGGGGATGATGACGAGGAAGTCAGCGCCCCCTGGCATCCGGCTGCTGAAGGCATGCCCCGGCTGCTACCCGTCCCGTCCGCCTGGTGGGAAACCCCGGCGGTTACATCCCGTGCCCTCAGCGCCCGGCCGGAAGAGGCCAGGACCGCCCGGCTCTTCGTCCGGGAGATGCTCACCTGCTGGGGCCTGGAGGCGCTGACGGACGATGCCGAGATGATCATCGACGAGCTGGTCGTCAACGCCGTCCTGCACGGCACCCGGGCCGCCCTGAACCCTAAAACCCGCACCAATCCAGGCGCTGGCCTGGCGGTGCTGCGGCTCTGCATGCTCAGGCGGGTCGGCGAGGTCATGCTCGCCGTCGTCGATCCCGGTAACGAGACGCCCATGCCCAGGCGGCCGGACTGGGGCGGGGAAAGCGGCCGCGGCCTGCAGATCGTCGGAGCGCTCAGCCACGTATGGGGATGGAGCCCCATCGCCGGGCACGGCAAGGCGGTATGGGCCGTGCTACGCGATCCCTGAGACGGGCTGCTGCGACGTAGACGTCAGGACATGCTCGACCAAGGCGATCAAGACCTCTTTGACTGATGGCCTGCTGCGCGCGTCACAGGGGACGATCGGGAGACCGGGTTCTAGATCCAAAGCGGTCCTGACGTCCTCCAGATCGTAGCTACGGGCCCCGTCAAAGCAGTTCAGCGCGACGATGAACGGTATCTGCCTGCGCTCGAAGTAGTCGATGGCCGGGAAGCTGTCGGCCAGCCGCCTGGTATCGGCGAGGACCACGGCCCCCAGGGCGCCGATGGCAAGTTCGTCCCACATGAACCAGAACCGCTGCTGGCCGGGCGTACCGAAGAGATAGAGCACCAGATCACGGCGCAGGCTGATCCGGCCGAAGTCCATCGCGACGGTGGTCGTCGTCTTTGCCTCGGCGCCGGCCGTACGGTCGATGCGCAAGCTGGCCGCGGAGATAGTTTCCTCTGTCCGCAGTGGCTTGATCTCACTCACGGCGCCGACCAGCGTGGTCTTGCCCACCCCGAATCCTCCGGCCAGCAAGATCTTGATGGCGCGGTACGGAGGCGGGCTCGCCGGGTCGACGTCGGCCGGATCACAGGCCCCGTAGTCCATTAAGGACCTCCCTGAGCGTGTGCAGGTCGATCCGCTCACTCGCCGCGACCGGGTTGACGATCGCGACCAGGCCGAGTTCCCGCAGATCGGCGAGGATGATGCGGACCACGCCAAGCGGAAGATCAACGTCTGAGGCGATGTCGGCGACGGTGGTCGGCGCGCGGGCCAGCTGAAGCACGCGGAGATGCTCCGGGGCCAGCGACGCGGGGTCGGTGATCCGGGCGCGGGTGGCCTTGACGATCGCGACCAGGTCGAACGACGCACCGGCAGGCCTGGTCCGGCCCTGGGTCAGGGCATAGGGCCGGACCACGGGTCCGGCTTCGGCATCCAGCCACCGTTCGTCGTTGGACGGCATGACGCCTCTTAGTCCGAGCCGGCGGCGGAGGCGCGGGGGTTGACCCCGAGGTGCTCTTCTGACCGCCGGACCAAGATGGCCATCTCGTAGGCGACCAGGCCGAGGTCGGCGCTCTGCTCGGCCAGGACGGCCAGACACGTGCCGCGGCCGGCCGCGGCCACGAGCAGGAATCCCGACTCCATCTCGATGATCGTCTGGCGGACCTGGCCGCCGCCGAAATACCGTCCGGCGCCGCGGGCCAAGGACTGGAATCCGGCCGACAGTGCGGCCAGGTGCTCGGCGTCCTCACGTTCGAGCGTGCTCGATGCGCCGAGCGCCAGGCCGTCGGCGGACAAGATGACGGCCTGGCTGATCGGCCCGACTCGCCGGACGAGATCATCAAGCAGCCAGTCGAGCTGGCCGGGGCGGCCCGCCCAGCGCGGGTCAGGTTCCATCGGTGTTCCCGTGGGCTTCGGAGTTCGTGGTCCCATCGCGGCCTTCGCCGGCCCCGGGCGGCGGCGGCCCTGGTGGCTCGCCCGATGCCGGGCTCCCGGCCTGCTGCGCGCGCCCCTCCTGCCAGCCACGCTGCAGGGCCGACATGGCCTGGCGGATTTCCGCGGGCGTCCGCTCGCTCGACGGCCCGCTGCTGGCCACGGTCACCCGTCGCGGCGGCGGGTCGGCCCGGAGCTGAGGTGCCAGGCTGGCCTGCCTGATCCGGCGCGGAAGCCCCTCAACGTCGCCGGACCCGGCGGCTGGTGACATCGGCTCAGGGTCGCCCGGCACGACCGGAAGCGGTCCGGTCTGGCCAGAAAGCTCCCACGGCGGAGCCGGTACCCGATCTGGCGGGGGCGAGGCCACCGGCGTCATCGGGGTGGCAGGCGGATAAGGCGCGGAGCCAGGGACAGGCGCGAGGCCCGGGTCCGGGTCCGGGCGTGACCCTGGCCCGGGCAGCGGTCCGGCCCCAGCCGGCGGCGACGCGAGATACGAACCCCCCGGGTCAGGCGGCTGGGCCAGATCCTGACCCCGCTGCCGCGGCATGAACACGTCGAAGGCCGGCTGCGCGTCCCCGTCAGGCTCCGGGGTTACCTCCTGCGATCGCCGCAGCGGCCCGGAGATGCGGACCCCAGGCGCCTGGGGGAGCCCGGGCAGGGCGCGCAGCTCGGTCAAGCCCGGCGCAGCCGGCCCGGCCCGCCCGGTAAGTTCCGCGGCCGGGTCGTCGTTCTCGTGTGGCGCCATGGCGATCGCCGCGGGCTGGCCGGCCCGCCCGGCCCGGATTGCCGCTTCCATCACCACCAGGTGCGGCGATATCAGCACGACGGCCGTGATGCCGCCGTACGGAGAGGGCTTCAGCGTCACCTGGATGCTGTGCCGCCGGGCCAGCTGGCTGACCACGAACAGCCCGAGCTGCTCGCTGTCGGCCGGGTTGAACTCCGGCGGGCGGGCCAGCCGCTCGTTGAATTCGGCCATCCGTTCCGGGCTCATGCCGAGCCCGCGGTCCTCGACCTCGATGGCGAAGCCGCTTGCGACCGTGTCTCCGGACACCCGCACCGGGGTGAAAGGCGGCGACAGCGTGGTCGCGTTCTCGATCAGCTCGGCCAGCAGGTGGATGACATCGGCGACGGCCGAACCGGACAGCGCGGCCTGGCTCCTGGTCGCCACCGTGACCCGGGCGTAGTCCTCCACTTCGGCGATCGCGCCGCGCATGACGTCGACCATCCGCACCGGGTTGCTCCAGCCGCGGCTCGGGGGGGCGCCGGCCAGGATGACCAGGCCCTCCGCGTGACGGCGCATCCGGGTGGTGAGGTGGTCCAGGCGGAACAGGTCGTCCAGCGCTTCGGGATCGGTGGCCCGCCGCTCCATCTGGTCGAGCAGGGTCAGCTGGCGGTGCAGCAGCGACTGGCTGCGCCGGGCCAGGCTGCGGAACACGTCGTTGAGTCCGCGCCGGAGCCTGGCTTCATCCACGGCGGACCTGATCGCGGTCTGCCGGACCAGGTCGAAGGACCGCCCTACCCGGCCGATCTCGTCGTTGCTGTTCGAACCGGGGCCGTCAGCACTGGAACCAGGGCCGGGGCCCGGCCCGGCCTGCAGCGGCGGCGCCTCCTGGGCCACGTCGACGTCCTCGCCCCGCCTGAGCCTGGCGATCACGTCGGGCAGCTGCTGCTCGGCCAGGGTCAGGGCGGAACGTTCCAGCCCGCGCAGCCGCCGGATGATGCCGCGCGCCACCAGGGTGGTCATCACGATGGTCACCAGCAGCCCGAGCAGGGCGATGCCGCTCGTCACCGCGACCCGGATCCACGCCGACCGGCCGAACTGTTGATCGCTCACCAGTTCGGCCTTCGCCAGTTCCACGCCGCCGTTGTAGTAGTCCTGCAGCAGCGTGCCCGCCGTCTGCTGCCACTGGGCCTGGGTGGTCGGCAGCTGGCTGACGTCAGCGCCGCCGGCCAGCGCCTGCTCCACGGCGGCCAGGCGCTGCTGGGCGGCGGCCGAACCGTTCTGCCCGGCGTCGTAGCTGGCCAGGTTGGCCGGGGTCAGCATGGACTGCGCGAAGCGCAGGTCGGCCTGCCTGGTCGCGGCCGCCTCGGTGATCGCGACGCGGTCGATCCGCGTCATCCGGTTTCCGGCCAGCATGCCCCCGAGCAGCGCCCACTCTTGCGAGAGCTGCTCCCTGGCCTGCACGGTCGCGATCAGCCCCAGCGCCTGGCCGACCGCCCCGGCGTCGGTCTCGCTGTTGGCTTCGGTCAGGAACAGCCCCGGTTCGGCGGCGATGCCCTGGCCGTAGTCGGTCAGCGCGACCATCGGCGTGATGGCCCGCGCCGCCACCGCCGCCCGGACACCCTTGAGCTGGCCCAGGTTGGCGAGCGCGGCGCTGATCGCCGTCGCCTCGCTGGGCGTCTCGCTGCCGACCGTGGCCGGCGAGGTCATCGCCGTCTGGAACGCCTGGGCGTGCTGGCTGGTCGCCGCGATGGCCGTGTTGTACGCGGCCAGGTTGGCCGGGCTGGGCGCGAACAGGTAGCTCACCGCGGCCGCGCGCTCGGCCTGCAGGTAACTGGTGAACGCCGCGGTCGGCAGCGAGGTCGCGTTGATCAGGTTGGGGGCGCGGTCCAGGTTGATGGCGTTGCGGATCGAGGTTCCGGCCACGTAGGCGAGCAGCCCGGCCATGGCGACGAGCGGGATGGCCACCAGGAAGTAAATGCGGAGCCGTACGGACCGGCTACGCGGTCCCATGGCACCCCCACGGGTTCTCCAGGCGTCGTCTGCGTACTCCCGGCCGCATCCAACTATCGGTCAAGAGGGCCAGAATAGCCCATAACAGGCAGCCCTCGGCGACGGAAGAACGATACCTGCGCAGGTATTGCCGTAATGTCCTGATTATAACGTTTCCGCAGGTAGTGACACGGAATGACTTGTGGTGCCGACGAGGCTGCGGTGGGCGCGCGCCCCGCTTTTGTCGGTGGAACCGCCTACCCTGTACGGGTGGCCGCCCTCGCGATAGATGCCCTCCTCGACGGACTCAATCCGGAGCAGCGCGCTGCCGTCGTACACGAGGGCAGCCCGCTGCTTATCGTGGCCGGTGCGGGCTCGGGCAAGACCCGGGTGCTCACCCACCGGATCGCCTATCTGCTGGCCGCGCGGGACGTGGCGCCGCACGAGATCCTGGCCATCACCTTCACCAACAAGGCGGCCGGCGAGATGGCCGCCCGGGTCGCCGCCCTGGTCGGCCCGCGGTCCAGGTCGATGTGGGTGATGACGTTCCATTCGGCCTGCGTGCGCATTCTGCGCCGGGAGGCCAAGCGGTTCGGCTACCCCTCGTCGTTTTCCATCTACGACCAGGCGGACTCCCAGCGCCTGATGGCGCTCAGCTGCCGCGAGCTCGAGCTGGACGCCAAGCAGTTCCCGCCGAAGGCGATGGCCGCCCAGGTGTCCAACCTGAAGAACGAGCTGATCGACCACGAGACGTTCGCGGCCCGCGCGCAGACGGCGCGGGACAAGGCGCTGGCCGAGGCGTACAGCGAGTATCAGCGCCGCCTGTTCGCGGCCGGCGCGATGGACTTCGATGACCTGATCATGGTCACGGTCAACCTCTTCCAGGCGATACCCGAGGTGGCCGAGCAGTACCGCCGCCGGTTCAGGCACGTGATGGTGGACGAGTACCAGGACACCAACCACGCGCAGTACATCCTGATCAGAGAGCTTGTCTCGGGCGGTGCACCGCTTTTTTCCTCCCGAACGGACTCCCCTGACAGCGCCGGGTCAGCTCTCCCGCCCGCCGAGCTTTGCGTGGTGGGTGACGCGGACCAGTCGATCTACGCCTTCCGCGGCGCGACGATCCGCAACATCGTCGAGTTCGAGCAGGACTACCCGGACGCCAAGGTCATCCTGCTCGAGCAGAACTACCGGTCCACCCAGAACATCCTGGCCGCCGCCAACGCGGTGGTCTCGCAGAACCAGAGCCGCAAGCCGAAGAACCTCTGGTCCGATCAGGGCGCGGGCCCGCCGATCACCGGTTACGTGGCCGACAACGAGCACGACGAGGCCGCGTTCGTGGCCGAGGAGGTCGACCGGCTGACCGACGCGGGCCAGGCCACGCCGGGCCAGGTCGCGGTCTTCTACCGGACCAACGCGCAGTCCCGGGTTTTCGAGGAAGTGTTCATCCGGGTCGGGCTGCCGTACCGGGTGGTCGGCGGCGTCCGGTTCTACGAGCGGCGCGAGGTCCGTGACCTGCTCGCCTACCTCAGGCTGATCGCCAACCCGGCCGATGAGGTGTCGCTGCGGCGGGTGCTGAACGTGCCCAAGCGCGGCATCGGCGACCGGGCCGAGGAGTACGTGGCCGCGTTCGCGCAGCGGGAGCGGATCACGTTCGCGCAAGCGCTGGCGCGCCCGGCCGACGTACCGGGGCTGGCCGCGCGGTCGGCCAGCGCGATCGCGGGGTTCAACGCGCTCGTCGACGGGCTCAGGGAACTCGCCGAGACCGTCCCGGTGGCGGATCTGGCCGAGGCGGTGCTCGACCGGACGGGCTACATCGAGTCGCTGGAGTCCTCCTCGGACCTGCAGGACGTCAGCCGGGTGGAGAACCTGGAGGAGCTGGTGTCGGTGGCCCGCGAGTTCGACGGCGCGAACGAGGATGGAACGCTGCCGGAGTTCCTCGAGCAGGTCTCGCTGGTGGCGGACGCCGACCAGATCCCCGAGGGCGAAGAGCACGGCGGTCTGGTGACGATGATGACGCTGCACACGGCCAAGGGGCTGGAGTTCCCTGTGGTGTTCCTCACCGGGATGGAAGAAGAGGTGTTCCCGCATCAGCGCTCGCTGAACAACCCGAAGGAGCTTGAGGAAGAGCGCAGGCTGGCTTACGTCGGCATCACCCGGGCGGAGCAGCGCCTGTACCTGACCCGCGCCCTGGCCAGGAACTGGTGGGGCCGTCCCTCGTTCCACAAGCAGTCGAGGTTCCTCGGCGAGATCCCGGCCGGCCTGATCGAGTGGCGCCGGGACGCGGCCGCGGCGATGTCGGCAGCCATGCCCGCGCAGGAGCGGATGGCGCAGCGGCCCGGGGCCAGGTCGCCGGGGAACCGTCCGGTGCCCGCGCTGTCCTCCGGGGACATGGTGACGCACGACAAGTTCGGGCTCGGCACCGTGGTGTCCACCGATGGGTACGGCGATCAGGCCGAAGCCAAGATCGACTTTGGCGCCGACTACGGCGTCAAGCACCTGGTGCTGCGCTACGCGCCGCTGGA
>OBLT010002667.1_pt1 | contig 10983 bp, 9 predicted proteins | sample 1518721 | NCBI WGS metagenome assembly OBLT01 (sample SAMEA3539307, study PRJEB22396) | soil metagenome | biome: tundra; feature: field; material: soil | place: USA | collected 2010-05 | depth 0.15 m | reverse complement strand
CGGCCGGGTTCCCGTGCTGGCGGGCGCGGGCGGCTACAACACGCAGGAAGTGATCGAGCTGGCGTGCGAACTGGAGCACATGGGCGTGAACGGCATCCTCTCGGTGACGCCCTACTACAACAAGCCCACGCAGGAAGGACTCTATCAGCACTACAAGGCGATTGCCTCGGCCACCCGGCTGCCGATTGTGGTGTACAGCGTGCAAGGGCGCACGGGGGTGAACGTGGAACCCTCCACCCTGGTGCGGCTGGCGCAGATCGAGAACATCGTCGCGGTGAAAGAGGCTTCCGGCAACATCGCGCAGATGGCCAACATTCTGCACGAGGTGCCCTCCAGCTTCGCAGTGCTGTGTGGCGACGACGCCATCACCATTCCGCTGATGGCGCTGGGCGGCCGCGGCATCATCTCGGTGGTGGGGAACCAGATCCCCGGCGAGATGACGCGTCTCGCACAGTCCTGCCTGCGGGGCGACTTCGAAACCGCGCGGCAGATCCAGGCGCGCTATCTGCCGCTGATGAACGTGAACTTCGTGGAGTCGAACCCCATTCCGGTGAAGGCTGCCATGGCCTTGATGGGGCTGCTGGAGCCGGTATTCCGGCTGCCGATGGTGCCGCCCAGCGCGGCTAGCCTGGCGAAGATCGAAACGGTTCTGGAGGCGGTTGGCCTGCTGGGGAGAGTGCCCGTTGCAGGTTGAAATCGAGCGCCTCTACGACGAGAAACCCGAGGTCTACTCGGACGAGCACTTTCAACTGTTCGCGGATTTCAAGACCGCGCTCAACCAAGGCAGCGTGCGCGCGGCCGAGCCCGATCCATCCACGCCCACTGGCTGGCGCGTGAACGCATGGGTTAAGAAGGGCCTCCTGCTGGGGTTCCGCATGGGCGGCATTATGGACATGTCGGTGGATTCCGAGCGGCAACCGTTCTTCGATAAATCGACGTTCCCGGTAAAGCGATTCACGGCCAATAGCGGCGTGCGCATTGTGCCGGGCGGCTCCAGCATCCGCGACGGTTGTTATATCGGGAAGGGCGTGACGTGCATGCCGCCGATGTACATCAACGCGGGCGCTTACGTGGACGATGGGACCATGGTGGATTCGCACGCGCTGGTGGGAAGCTGCGCGCAGGTGGGCAAGAACTGCCACATCTCGGCGGCCAGCCAGATCGGCGGTGTGCTGGAACCCGTGGGCGCGCTGCCGGTGATCGTGGAAGACGAGGTTCTGGTGGGCGGCAACTGCGGGATCTACGAGGGCACCGTGGTGAAGCGGCGCGCGGTCCTGGGAACTGGGACCATCCTGAACCGGTCCACTCCGGTTTACGATCTGGTGCGCAACACGGTGCACCGGGCTACCGAAGATGAGCCGCTGGTGATTCCCGAGGAAGCGGTGATCGTGGCGGGGGCGCGGGCCATTACCAGCGGGCCCGGCAAGGATTGGGGCATCTCGGTTTACACGCCCGTGATCGTGAAGTACCGCGATGCCAAGACCGACACCAAGATCCAATTGGAAGATCTGCTCCGGTAATGTCCCGTATTCTAGTGGCGGACGACGATGCGATCCAGCTCGACCTGCGCAGGCTCCTGCTGGAAGCCGCGGGGCATGAAGTGGTATTGGCGCTGGAGCCGTCCGGCGCGCTGGAGCAGTTAGATCGGGGCTGGGACCTGCTGATCATGGACTTGCGGTTCTTGAATTGCGCCGGCCTGCCGGATCCTCGTGAAGGGTTGGCGCTGATCCGCCGGATCCGCGAACTGGGCAACCAGATCCCGGTGGTGGTGCTGTCGGGGTGGCCCGAGGATCTGTATGGCCAACCGGAGGAGAAGCTGGTTTCGCGAGTGATGGTCAAGCCCGTGCCGGCCCGGGCCCTGCTGGCGGCGATTGCGGAACTGGTTCCCGCGTCGTGAGACCAGGCGAACCGGTGGCCGGAGCCGGTACAGTGCTAGATTCGAGTAGATGTCCGTCAGACAGCAGCAGGACAAGGCCGAGGCTCTCGGCCGGAGCCGCCTCGCGTATGTGGCGGCATCTCTCATTCTGCTCATCCCTTGCTTCTGGCAAGCTCGCTTGCAAGCCGGCGACCTTTCCAGCCACCTCTATAACGCGTGGCTGGCACAGTTGATCGAAGGCGGGCAGGCCCCCGGCCTCGCCATCGCCCGGCAGACCACCAACATTCTCTTCGACCGGATGCTGAGCGGAATACTCCGCGTGGCCGGAGCGGGCGCGGCGCAGAGAATCGCAGTCTCGTTGGCAGTCCTGGTGTTCCTCTGGGGAGCCTTTGCCTTCGTGTCCGCTGCTTCAGGCCGTCCGGCGTGGAGCGTGTTGCCCGTGATTGCCATGCTGGCTTATGGCTGGGTGTTCCACATGGGCTTCTTCAATTTCTATATGAGCCTGGGGCTGTGCTTCGGGGTCCTGGCCTTGTGCTGGGAATGGAGGCCGCGCCGATGGGCAGCGGCGATTCCCTTGCTGGCGGCCGCCTGGCTGGCGCATGCTCTGCCGGTGGCCTGGGCCCTCAGCCTTTTGGCGTATCTCTGGCTGGCCCGCCAGATGAGGCCGCGCACGCGGCTGTGCCTGCTGGCGGCCTCGTTGTCGGCCCTGATTCTGGTGCGGGTCATCCTGAACGCCCGAATGCACACGCTGTGGTTTCCGACCCAGCTTCTGACCGCTACCGGGGTCGACCAGGTTTGGGTCTTCGATGCCAAGTATATCCTGATCGTGTTTGAGTTGCTCTTGCTCTGGGGATTCGCGTTTGTGGGGTTAGTCCGCCAATCGAGGCTCGCCGGGATAGCCGCCAGCATCCCATTTCACTTCTGCGTGCTGACCGCCTTCGCGATTCTGGTTCTGCCCACGGAGGTGCTGATTCCCGGCTACAAGCATTCGCTCGCATTCATTGCCGACCGCATGTCGCTCGCCTTGGGCATTTGCATCTGTGCGTTGTTGGGAGGGGTGCGGAATCGCGCCGGGCAGAATTACCTGATGGCCACCGTAGTGCTGCTCTTCTTCGGATTTCTCTTCCGCGACGAACGCGTCTTTAACGCCGTTGAAGACCGCATGGAGCGCGTGGTTTCGGAGTTGCCCCCGGGTCAACGCGTGATCGGTGCGATTGACGCGCCCAGTCTGCGGGTCAACGCTTTGACCCACATGATCGATCGCGTCTGCCTGGGCCGATGTTACAGCTACGCGAATTATGAGCCCTCCACCGCCCAATTCCGCATTCGGGTGGTTGCGGCGAACGCCATCGTGGTTTCCACCTACGAGGATTCATGGGCTCTGCAAGGGGGGAAGTACGTCGTCAAGGAGCGAGACGTGCCGCTCTACGAAATCGGCGTGGACCAAAATGGGCGTGTGGCCCAGAGGAGTCTGCAGGCAGGATTCCCGGTTGGTGTCTCGCATTGGGATCCGTTGTAGTAGCGCCGGCGGTCTTTGCCGCCGGTGGAGTTGAGCCTGGCAGTACGATCACCGGCGGCAAGACCGCCGGCGCTACTACCTTCGCCGGAGCCAGATTTCGTAGCCTGCGCGGACGGCGCCGACCCAAATCGCGGCGGCGGCATAGCCGGCCAGCACGTCGCTCGGGTAGTGGACGCCCAGGTACACCCGGGAGAATCCGATAGCCACCGCCAGGAGCGCCGCGCCCATCCAAATCGCCGTCTTCGTGGCCCGCGACTCCATTCGCGTAGTGAGAATGGCCGCCACTACTCCGTAAAAACAGGCGGACATGACGGAATGCCCGCTGGGAAAGCTGTACGTGATGGGTTCGGAGTAGCCGAAGAACGCCTCGGGCCGCGGCCGGCGAAACGCCAGTTTCAGGATTTCAGACAATGCCTCCGCCCCCAAGCAGGCTGCGACAAAGATCAGCGCCGCGCGCCGTCGTCTCTGGGCCGCCAGGCGCCAAACCACCAGGATGCCGAGCGCAACCAGGACGGGCGCCGACCCCAGTTGCGTCACAGCGCGCATGGCGGAGGTGAGCGGCACGGATGCCCAGGCGTGGATGCCGTCGCGAACCGCGGTATCGAAGCGCATGCTTTCGCCGGCCAACACTACCCGGGTCAACCATCCGAAGAATACCAAAGCGGCGGATGCTCCCAAGAACCCGGCGATCAGTGCGCGGTCCTGCTTCTCCACCATCAATTGGACAGCGTCTCTACTTTACCGATCCAGATCATGTTGGTAGCCGGGGCGCCCCCGCCGGCGGCCGTGATATCGGTAATCCCCAGCGACTTCAGTTTCGCGGGATCCAACTTGCCAGGGCCTTCGAAATCCGACAGTTTGAGGTTAACGTGAAACGGTTCGCGCCCGCCGGGCGGATAAATGGTCAGGTTGTAACGTCCGCCCTGTTTCAATTCCAGCGAGATCACGAGCGTGGACTCGTGCTCCGATGCGATGTCGAACGCGAGGCGGGTCGCCTGGGACAGGTCGAAATTCGACAGGGGCCGTAATAGCAGCCCGAACTGCCCTTCGGCTTGCTGGTACTTCGCCTGAAGCGCCCGCGTTTCGAGTGGATTGCCCGCATAGCTCAACTTCAAATCCATTCCCCCGAGGGTTATCCATTGCAGGAAGTCGCGGTCGAAGGCGTCGATCACGCCGGCGCCGGGACGCTGCCGGGAGCTGCTCAACAGCCGGAAATCCTCCAGCAGAATGGTGTGCGTGCCGGACGGCCGATTGATCGCCACGGGAAACTCCGGACTGTCCGGCAGCGCGGCGAAGAACTCCGCGAGATCGAAAATCCCGATGCCCTGCAGGGAGTCGGTATCCAGCTTTCCGTCGGCGTCCACCGGGTCTCCCGGCCCATCCGTTACGACGAAATCGGCAGGAGTAAGTTCGATTTCCTGCCAGGTGTTGGCGGGAGCCCAGAACGACGCGATGTACCGGCCGCCCGGCTCTTTCTCGCTGAGGACCACTGCCAACGCCGTATCGTAGTCGCTCCTGGCGCGGAAACGGATGCGTTGCATTCGGGCGAACGCCGGCGAAGCCGGTAGAAATGCTGCCGTGATCTGCTTGGGGCGCGGCTCGTAAGTCAGCGACAGCGCATGGTTGGTCGCGTGGACCGCTGCCCCGGGCCCCAAAGCGGCCCATCCGGCAGTATCTGTTTCGAATGTCTGGCGAAGCAGCACATCGGAACTCTGCTGAGCGGTGGCGGCAAGTGCACCCAATACGAACGTGGTGAGCAAGCGCATAAGATCCTCTAGCCAGATGATACGTTAAGGCGGCCGGCGAGGTTCACAACGAGAAGTACCTCCGGTCTGTTTGCCCGCAGCTTTCTGGTAGCGCCGGCGGTCTTGCCGCCGGTCCTTTCGGGGCGCTAATCACCGGTCTGGTTGGCCCGGCTTTCTGGCAATAAAGACACCGGCGGCAAGACCGCCGGCGCTACAATGCCTTAGCCGCCGGTCTGCTCGGACGCGGCTTTGGAGAGGGTCGGTACCTTCGTGTCCGGCTGCAGCGGCGGGCGGCGCTTATGCCAATCCGTCGCCTCCTGGTAGGCGTTTGCCAGCGCCAGCACGTTGATCTCCCCGAAGTGCGGTCCGCTGATCTGTAGCCCGATCGGTAAGCCATCCTTGGAAAAGCCGCAGGGGATAGCAATGGTCGGCCAGCCGTACCCGTTGAACGGGCGGGTATTCTCCTCCGGATCGAGCGGTGCACGCGTCCGGGTGGCGGGGTTCGCCGCACCATCCCGGCCGCCGCCCGCCCCTGCCGAGTTTGTTCCGCCGCCCCTGCCGCCGCCTCCGCCCAAAGCACCACTCGCGACCAATTCTTCTTCGATGGTGGGGGGAGCGTGGCGGGCGGCCGGCGCCAGCAGCAAGTCGACATTCTGCTTCCGGAATACCTCCTCGTCCACCGTGCGGCGCACCATTTCCAGATCCCGCCAGCCGCGGATGTAGTCGGCGGCCCTGGTGGCGTCGGGAGCGGTGGGAAACACGCGCGCCGTGCTGGGCTCGTAGCCGCCGCCGTTCACTCCGCGCAGGTTCTCGTGAAACGCGGCGATCTCGGCGCCGACCCCGGCATGCAGGAGGGAGGGCAGGCCGACCTCGTGCGATCCCTTGGTCATCTTATTCAAGAGCGCGATGGCGTCCTCAATGGCTCGCGACACGTCGTCATCCAGATGGTCGAAAAACTGGGGAGCGAGGCCGATGCGGAACTGCGACACCGGTTGGCCGATGGCGGCGGAATAGTCGGGCACCGGTTGGTCGGCGCTATCCACATCCAGGCGATCGTAACCTGCGATCTGCTGCAAGATCAAGGCAACATCCTCGACGGTGCGTGCGATCGGACCACAATGATCCAACGACCAGGCGAAGGGAATAATGCCGCGCATGCTGACCCGGCCAAATGTCGGCTTAAAACCGACTACACCGCAGTATGACGAAGGAGTGCGGATGGCGCCGCCCGCATCCGTTCCCAGGGCCGCGAAGCAATTCTCCATGGCAACGGCCGCCGCCGAACCGCCCGAGGCGCCGCCCGAGACCCGCTCCAGGTTCCACGGATTGCGGACCGGTCCCCAATAACTGACGGCAGAGGTAGCACCGGCATCGAATTCGTGCATGTTGCACTTTCCGATCAGGATGGCGCCGGCCGCCTTGAGCCTGCGCACCACCTCGGCGTCCTCGGCGGGGAAGCGGTACTCGTAGACGGCGCTGGCCGCGGTGGTGCGCGTGCCGGCGGTGTCGATGCTGTCTTTGAGGCCGATCGGAATCCCGTGCAAGGGACTGCGAAAGCGTCCCGCCGCCTGTTCCTCCGCGAGGGACTTCGCCTAACCCAGTGCCTTCTCGCGCATCACTGTGATCCAGGCGTTGATCTTGGGGTTGTAGGTCTTGATGCGATCCAGGCAGGCTTCCGTCAGTTCCACGGGAGTGACCTTCCGGGACCCGATCCGCTCGGAGGCCTGCTTCAGCGTCAACGCTGCCAGGTCGCCGGAGCTATCGGCCGGAGCGAGGCTCGCGGCAGTCAGGGCGCCGAGACCCGCGGCGAGGAACCCACGCCGGGAACAGTTTGGCATGAGCTGTTTTTACCCCGGTCCGAAGCGGGTTGTCAAATGGCCGCCCACGTCCCGACCCGCCCCGGGGCTCGAGGTCTGCGCCGCGGAATTCTCGACCTGGGCAGCACGAGATGTCACAGGTGGAAATTCAAATTGGCGTAAGTTGACTCTTCGATCGGGTGACTATTGAGAAGGGCCGGCCGATATCGCCACTGCCGGATTGTCTTTTCCGCATTTGCGGTACTCGATTTCGGGGTAGCGCCGGCGGTCTTGCCGCCGGTGACCGGACCGGCGACAAGATCGCCGGCGCTACCAGACCACGGAGAGGCCCGAGTATGCTGGTGGTGGCGAGGGTCTATGCTGCGTATTCTGGCGATTCTGGTTTCCGCGGGGCTTCGGGCTGGGCTGATGGCGCAAGGTGTGGGCGGGTCCGGGATGGCGGACGTCCACCCGGAGATCCACAAGCGGCCTGGCACGCTGGCTAACGGCAGGGTTACGGCGCAGTTCAACGGACGCGGACTCGTTTCGCTTACCGATTCGGCCACACGGTTCACCTGGCGGCTCGCGAAGGACGAGTTCGCGGTGACGCTGGGCGGGCGCAGCTACGATAGCGTCTCGCTGGGGACTCCGTCGCGGAAGAACGAGGAAGACCGCGTCACCTTCTCCTACGCAGCCGACCCGTACCAGCTTGACGTGGTGTACGAACTTCGTCCCACGGGGCGTTTCGTGACCAAGCGGCTGGTGGTCCGGGCGGCCCCTCCCGGCAAGTTCAAGCTGGATGAATTCACGGTGTTTCGCGAGTCGGCTGCCGACACGGTCCGCGCCGATTCCGTGATTCAGCGTGCGCGCGAGAACCTCGGCACGGGCGACTATGGCGGTTTTCTGCGCTTCGACAAATCGCGGGGTCTTCTGGTGACCGCGCAGAATCCATTCCTGGCTTTTCGCCGGGAGGGCCGGGATTTCTCGATCAGCTACAAGCCGGACATGGAGTGGGACATCGCCTGGGGGCCGTTCGAGTCCGACCCGGGCCTGCTGGCGCCTTACGAGCTTTCCGGCCGCACCGTGCCCGACAAGATGTTGCCGGAGTGGCGTCTGGGTCCCATCGATACCGCACCCGGCCTGGACGAAGCCGAGGTGGAAGCGTTCACGGATGCGGTGCGCGCGTCGCTGCTCTACAAGCCGGCGAATCCGTTGAACATCATGGTGGGCTGGTGCGCGAACGATTACCAGATCGACATCGCCACGCCGGAGGGGCGTACCGAGTACAAGCGCATTCTCGACATGGCGGCGACGCTGGGCGCCGAGCACGTGCTGTTCGCGCCCGCCAATTCGGAGGTCTCGCGCCGGGAGGACAGCCGCGACGACTGGAAGTGGGAGTACACCCTGTGGCTGGGCCTGGGCCAGAAGATTCGCAAGAATGAATGGGACCCATCGAGCGGGGCGATTCCCGCATCGGTTCAGGAGATGCTGGACTACGCGCGGTTCAAAAAACTGGGACTGGTGGCGTACGTCTACCCGGTGATGGGTTTCACTCAGAAGCCGGAATGGCTGCTGGGCGCACACGGAACGCGCGCCAACCTGGGGGTACACAGTTTTCAGGACTGGCTGATCGGCGCGCTGGAAGGCTTCCTCAAACACACGGGCATCAGCGGTTACGCTTTCGACCACACCTTCCTGAACCTCGAAGGCGCGAGCAAGTACGCCCAGTGGTGGGGATGGCGGCGGGTGATGGAGACGCTGCGCCGCGACGTTCCGGACATTGTGATCGACGGCCGCCAGGCGTATCAAAACTACGGGCCGTGGACGTGGCTGGCGGGCAGCTATCCGCATCCGACCTCCACCGACGAGCAGCCGGAGAGCTTCGTTTCGTTTCCCGACCTGAAGCTCGACCGCGTCTCGGCGGACCGCGAGCGCTACACCGCCTACCGCTATCGCAATTACGAGTTCGCGCCGAGCGAGATCGTTCCGGGGTTCATCACTCATCAGACGGGGCGCAACGACGATACGGGCCATATGCCGGAAGCGCAAACACCGGTGGGCCAGATGCTGCTGCCCTTTCGCCAGCGCGATTGGGATTATCTGGGCTGGCGGTACTCTCTGATTTCGTCCATCGCGATTGCCGGCTGGAACAACGTGCTGGATATGATCCCGGCGCGCGACCTGGAAGAGTTTAAGAACTTCTCCGAAGCGGATCGCAAGTGGTTCCAGCACTGGATCGACTGGACCGATATGAACAAGGATTACCTGCGGCACACGCGAACGATCCTGGGCCAGCCGGCGATCGGAAAGGTGGACGGCACAGCCGCCATCGTGCACGACAGTGGATTCGTTTTCCTGTTCAATCCCAATGGCCGGCGGCTGGACGCGACGTTCACGCTGGATGAGACACTCGGACTGAAACATCACGGACCGTACACCATCCGCGAGTTATATCCGTTGGAAGACCGGCTGATCGGCAAGCCCGGCGCCGCAGTGTGGTCGTCGGGCGATACCTTCACACGGCCGTTGGACGGCGGGTCGGCACTGGTGCTGGAGATCGAGCCCGAAGACTCTCCGCGAGAGGTGAAGCTGTTCAACTCACCCGGGACGGCCGCGATGGATGGGCACGTGCTTCGGCTGAACGGAGTGAAGGGGGAGATGGGGACAACGGAAACCCTGGTGGTGACGCTGCCCGCATCCACCAAAGTGGAGTCGGTCCTGGTGGGACAGGCCTCCCGGCCTGTCCGGTTCGTCAAACCCGGTCTCCTCGAAATCCCCGTCACCTTCGCTGGCGTGCCATTCCGCCACTATCAGCAGGTCGACACGTACGACGCGGCATTCACAGGCGGCGCGGTCAATGCCACGTTCCGCATCCCCAAACGCGTGTTCGATCAACTGGAAGCGCGCGGCAGAGCATGGGCGATCCCCTGGACGGCGGAGGATCTCCGGAGCACCTGGCTGGCGCCCGAGCGCCTGCTGCTGTATGTGCAGTTGGCGGAGCCGGACGATCAGTGGACGGCATCGCTCAAGATCGATGGGAGGGCGGTGGAACTGGTGAAGGCTTACGCCTCGGTGAGGGCCTCGCGGCGGAATTTCGTGGGGTTTTACGCGGACGTTTCGAAGCTGGCGGCAGATGTGGAGCACAAACTGGAACTGGAGTTGCCGAAGGGGCTGAAGGCGGGACAGTTGCAAGGGGTGTTCTTGGAGAATATCGAGACGGAGTATACGGAGAAGATTGTGAGGTAGGGGGGAGCTGTTAAACACCAGGATCGAATGGCTGGATGTTCGCGGTGATCCAGGCTGCGAGTTGCGCCTCACTGAGTTCGCCCGCGGCAAGCCTTAACACGGTGGTGACTGCCTCGGCTTGCGGCGCGGCCAACTCGTACCCGTTTACGTCAAGGAAGACAGCAACAGCCGCCAGCGCGGTCCGTTTGTTGCCATCGAGGAACGGATGATTCTTCGCCAATCCAAATCCGTAGGCCGCCGCCAACTCAGATAGGGAAGGCGATCCGTAGGCGAGCAGATTTTGGGGCCGGGCGAGGGCAGATTCGAGAAGCCCTTCGTCACGAATTCCGGAGAGACCGCCGTGCTCCGCCAGTAACTCGAGGTGGATGGCCCGGACCTCTCGCGCGTCCAGCCAGATGACACCGGTCACTTGGCTAACTCGCGCAGAGCATCGCGATACCGGCGGCGTACGCGGCCGAAGCCCTCCATAGCGCGGGCGAACTTCGGATCGTACGCAGAAAGCTGGATCCCATCGGGGGTCTCGGAGACCGAAAGCGCGTCTCCTTCCGCAACGCGCAGCCGTTCCAGCAACTCGCGAGGGAGGATAACGCCCTGCGAACTACCGATCTTGCGGACCTTGAGTTCCATTATAACAATTATTATAACGCGACCCGCGCTGTGGTGGCGCAGGCGGTTCCGCCTGCGTTCCCGGATCGTGCTCAGACTTCTGAGCTGAGGTGCGAGGAGGCAGGCCACGAAAAACGATGGCCTGCCCCACCGAGACTACACGCCCCAGCAATAATCCTCGACAGCTTTCTCCAC
>OBLT010002665.1_pt1 | contig 10986 bp, 7 predicted proteins | sample 1518721 | NCBI WGS metagenome assembly OBLT01 (sample SAMEA3539307, study PRJEB22396) | soil metagenome | biome: tundra; feature: field; material: soil | place: USA | collected 2010-05 | depth 0.15 m | reverse complement strand
AAAGAGCTTATTTGGGAACGGCTCGAGCGATCCATGGAAGATTGACTTCTCCAAGTGGACTAAGCATACTTAGTCCATGGCCTACACCGTCCATCAGGCGAAAACTCACTTCTCGCGGCTGCTGAAGGAAGCAGAGGCGGGCAAGGAGGTCATCGTCCTGCGCGGTTCGAAGCCGGTGGCGAAGATCGTGCCTATCAATGACCCGCAAAAGGGCGAGCCAGAGCCCAACTTCCGGCTGGCTGGCGCCTATCGGGGGCGTATGAGCTGGGGTGAGGACGCATTCGATCCGATGACGGACGAGGAGTTGGTGGAGTGCGGTTGGGGATGGATGCTGGATGCGCCGCTTGTTCCGCCGGCTTCTGAGTCTGAAGAGAAATGACATATCTGCTCGACACGCACACGTTTCTCTGGATTCTTAATACTCCGGAGATACTTCCCGCGCCAGTTCAGAGCATCGTCGGGGATCGCTCCGCAACATTACTTGTCTCGATTGCAACTCCCTGGGAGATGGCGATCAAGGTTACCTGTGGCAAGCTGGATGCCGCCGATATCCTCGATGACTTTGAAGCGGCGCTGAACCGAGGAAAGTTCACGGTTCTGGAGACCGCTATTCGGCAGGTGATTCGCGGAGGGCGTCTTCCCGCACATCACCGCGACCCCTTCGACCGGCTACTGGCCGCTCAGGCGCTGGACATGCGTGTCCCGTTGATCAGCCGCGACCGGGTGTTCGACTTGTATGGCGTAAAGAGGATTTGGGATTAGCAAGTGCCGTCTGCCTTTCGGGGCTGCTGGTGACAGGAGACAAGTTTTGGCGAAGTACCGTAGATCGGTTGTGCCCCCCGAGCCGGGGGCCGCGGCGCTGCCGCTGGTGGCCATCGTGGGCCGTCCCAACGTGGGCAAGTCCACCTTCTTCAATCGTCTAACACGGAGTCGCCGTTCCATCGTGGGCGACGAGCCGGGGATTACTCGCGACCGCATTTATGGGGAGTACGAGTGGGGCGGACGGCAGTTTCGCGTTGTGGACACGGGCGGCATTGTGCCGGACGACCCGGAGCTGATTCCCACGGAGATTTACGCACAAGCCAAGGTGGCCCTGGAAGAGGCCGATGCGCTGGTGCTGGTGGTGGACGCGCGCACGGAGCTGGCCAGTCCGGACTACGACCTGGTGCGGCTGCTGATTCGCGGCGGCAAGCCGTTGTTTCTGGCCGTGAACAAGGTTGAGGGCGAGGCGATGGCGTTCGGGGCGGAGAACTTCCGCCAGCTGGGGATCCGCAATGTATTTCCGATCAGCTCCGAGCACGGGCTGGGCATCGGCGACCTGCTGGATGCGATCTCCGAAGCGATTCCAGCCCCGGAAGCTGCTTTGGCCGGAGAAGAAGAGACGGTTGCCGCCGGGGGTGAGGCCGCAGGCGAGGCCGATGAAGTTGAGTTGGATGCGACCGCGGAGGGGTTGCTTGGACCAGAGCCGGACGCGGACGCGTTGCCGCTGCATCGTACGCACGGCGAGTTTGAGCAGCACGAGACGTCGGTGGCCATCATTGGCCGGCCAAATGTGGGCAAGTCTACGCTTCTGAACGCGCTGACGGGGACGTCACGGGCCATTGTTTCGCCGATCGCAGGCACCACGCGCGATGCGGTGGACGAAGTGGTGGAGTTCGAAGGCAACCAACTGCGTTTTGTGGATACGGCCGGCATCCGGCGCAAGGGCAAGACGCACCTGATGGCTGAGAAGATGAGCGTGGTGATGGCGCGGCGGCACCTGGAAGCGGCCGATGTGGCGCTGCTGGTGATCGACGCGACAGACGGAGTGACGGCGGCCGACGCGACCATCGGAGGCTATGCGCACGAGAGCGGCCGCAGCGTGATTATCGTGGTGAACAAGTGGGACGCAGTGACGACCGGCCGGACCGATGGGAAGCCGCCAGCCGATCGAGAGATCTTCGAGAAGCAACTGCGATCGGTGCTGAAGTATCTGAGCTATGCTCCGGTCATTTTTTTATCTGCGCTTGAAGGAACAGGCCCCGACGGCAAGAAATTGCTGCGCGTGTTGAACGAAGTGGTGGCAGTTGCTGTTGAACGGCGCAAGCGTGTGTCCACCGGACAGATGAACCGGTTCTTAGACAAGATTGACTTCCAGCGCGCGCCGGTGCCCATGGCCAAGCGGATACGCATTTTCTACATGACGCAAGCTGCGGTCGCGCCACCGACGTTTGTGCTGTTCACGGACCGCGACATCAAGCTGCACTTTTCATTCGAGAGATTCCTGGAGAATCAGATTCGTGAGTCCTTCGGATTTAAAGGGACGCCGATCTGGTTCAAGGTTCGAGCGCGCAACGCGGAGAAGAAGGACTAGAGCAATTTCGGAATACACGTAGACTTCTTGAGAGCATCGAAAGGTACCGTTTTCTTGAGGAAAACGCCACTTGGCTGTGTTCTTTCGGTCTACACCAATTCCGAAATTGCTATAGCCAGAACCTAACGGAAGGTTCGGGAATCGGCCAGAACTTTGTCGGCTATTCTTCGCGCAGCAGGCTCAGAGGATTCACCAACAAGGCGCGTTGCGCTGGAACCCAGGTGGCGAGAAGGCCAAGCAACAACATGGCCAGAACAACACCGCCGAGAACCAGCGGATCGCGGGGACTCGCCTGATAGACAATGTAGGTCAGGGCCTTTGCGGCCAGAAGGCCGAGAAGCAATCCTGCGGCGGAGCCACATGCCAGCAACTTCAAAGGCCGCCCCAAAGCTGCGAAAAGGATTTCCTTCCGTTGCGCACCGAGAGCCATGCGAATGCCCAGCTCACGGAGGCGTTTGCTGACGGAGTAGGCGGCCATTCCGAAGATGCCGGTGAGGGCCAGCATTGCGCCCAACACACCCAGCACGCCCAACGCCACCGTGGCGACGTGCGGGGTAAACAGAGCGATGTCCAATCCCTGGGTCCAGGTTTGGATGTTGAGGGGAAGGGCTGGATCGAGGTCATGCAGCGCCTTCCTGATGGCACCGCCGAGTTGTTCGGGATCACGATTCGAACGCACTACGAGACAGGTCAGGTTGGAAGGCATTTGCATGAATGACAAGAATATTGCGGGCCTTGGGTCTTCAGTGAGCTGATAGTACTTTCCGTCTTCGACGACGCCTACCACTTGCAAACTCGTCCCGTCCTCCGTCTTGAAGTATCTGCCAATCGCATTGGGGACGGAGCCGAAGATTTTTCGAGCGAGCAACTGGTTGATCACAGCCACGCGCGGCGCATTCTTATTGTCACCCCATGAGAAACTTCTGCCGCTCAACAAGGTTGTGCCCGCGGTGCGGAGGTAATCAGGAGATATCTTGAAGACCTGAACGTTAGCGGCGGCATTGGCTTCGCGCAGATCTGTGGTTTGGTTGGTAAAAACATCCTCGGTCGACCCGCCGCCTCCCAAAGGATATTGGCTGACGTATCCCACCGACTGCACGCCGGGAATTGTCTCCAGCGCGTCGATCATGCGCCTTTGTATGGCTGGCACTCTGTCATCGCCATAGCCGGCCATGCTAAGAGAAGTCTCCATGAGCATTGCGTTGCGAGGATCAAAACCGAAGTTGCTATGCATCGATCGCACCAGCCCACGGACGGCAACCAGCGACGAAGTCACGAGCACCGCACATATGGCAATCTGCACGACGAGCAACACATCCCGGAGCGTAATGCGGCGCCCGGTGCGTCCTGCAATGATGCCGGTGGACCCAGCCTTGACCACTTCATAGGGATTGGTGCGCAGTATTTGCCTGACCGGGACCGCGCCAAAGAGGAAGCCACTGATCAAGGCCAACAGCAAAGCGACAAGATAAACACCTACGTCCGGATTGACGGGCAGGAACATAGGATACTCGGGAATTGGCTGCCAAGTGCTGAGTGCACGCAAGAGCACGATGCTGCCGCCGAGCCCAACGGCGCCTCCGAGGAGCGATATCAAAACAGCTTCAGTGAAGACTCCACGCAGGATGCGCTTGCGGCTTGATCCAAGCGCCAGGCGCAATGCAACTTCACGAGAACGGTCAGCGGCGCGCGCGGCAAACAGGCTGCCCAAGTTGGCGCACGCGGCCAACAGAATCAACCCCGACAGCATCATCATTCCGGTCATGAATCCCGTGACCGGTGGCCCGAGCATATCGCCGGCAAGGCTTGGACGCGCCAGGGAATAGATCATGTTGGCGTCCTCTTTGGGATAGGTCTTTTCGAGATAGGCGCCGACGGAATTCAGATCGGCAACTGCCTGTGCCGGTGTCACCCCCGCTTTGAGGTGACCGAGCACCATGAAAATGTCGTGCTGATCGCGCGCGTTGAGGACGGCAAGTCCCTGCACCTGTTCCTGGTCGACCATAGGTACCCATAAGTCGGGGGAGAAGAACAGCAGGGTCCCCCTAAACTCAGGAGGCGCTACACCGAGGATCGTGAAAGGATGTTTATTGACCTGAACGACGCGACCGACCACGCTGCGATCATCCTGAAAGTGGCTGTGCCAATATGCGTAACTGATGACGAGATAGGGAGCGCTGTTGGGGCCGTGCTCATCGGCAACGTGGAAAAATCGGCCGAGATAAGGCCGAATCTTTAATGCGTCAAAGTAGTTCCCAGTGACCTCGTAGCTCCATGCCTGGGTGGGATTGTTCCCCGTATCGAGTCCGACCGGAGCCATGATATAACCGGCCAGACCGTCGAAGGTGCGGTTGCGATCGCGCAGGTCGAGATAGTCGGGATACGAGTTGTCCTGTTGCTTGAAGACTCCTCGCTCGACTGTGTAGAGGCTCTGTGCTTGAGGAACGTTCAAGGGGCGAAGGATGAGCGCGTTCAATACCGCAAAGACTACGGCGTTCGCACCGATGGCCAATGCAAGCGTCAACACAGCGGCGATTGTGAACCCCGGGGATTTGCGCAATACGCGAATGCTGTAGCGAATGTCCTGAAGCATCGTGGAGATGAGATTGCCAGCGACCGCTTCGTGGATCTCCTCTTTGTACTTCTGGCGGCCTCCGAACTCGACGCGAGCGCGGCGTTCCGCCTGAGCACGATCCATTCCGGACCGCACCAGGTCTTCGGCGCGATGTTCAATGTGAGAGCGGAGCTCCTCTTCGACCTCTGCGTTCATCTGCGAAGGCTGAAAGAAAGCGGCGATGCGGGAACGAAGCGAATCGGGGATGTTCATTCTTCCTCCCTTTGTTGAATCCGGGTAGAGATTGTGTTGTTAGCTCACTCTTCGCGGAGCAGCATGGTGGGGTTGACTGACAATGCTCGCTGAGCTGGAATCCACGTAGCCACCAGCCCGAGCAACAGCATGGCAAGAACGACGCCGCCTAATACGAGCGGATCGCGTGGCGTTGCCTGATACACGATGAACGCCAGCACCTTGGTAGCGAGGAGCCCAAGCAGCAATCCTGCAGTGGAACCGATCGCCAGCAACTTAGCAGGGCGGCCAATTGCGGTCTTCAACACTTCAGCGCGCCTGGCGCCGATGGCAATGCGAATACCCAACTCACGCAGCCGCTTGCTCACCGAGTATGCAGCCATCCCGAAGATTCCCGTGATGGACAACATCGCGCCCATCATGCCCATGACTCCGAGTGCGATGGTGGCAATCCGCGAAGGAAACAGAACGGTCCCGAGAAGGCGGCTCCAGGTCTGGGTGTCGACGGGCAGTCCAGCATCCAGCTCACGAATCTTGCTTCTCATGGCGGCTGCAAGTTCCTCCGGGTCGCGCTTCGAGCGCACCACAATGTAGGCCGCACTCAAGGGGGATTGCAAAAATGGAAGGAACATCGCCGGCTGCTGATCTTCAGTAAGGACCTGGTATTTTCCGTTTTCGACGACTCCCACCACCTGGACGCGCGTTCCGTCCTGCAGCTTGTAGATCCTGCCCACTGCGTTGGTGACCGAGCCAAATATCTTTTCGGCAAAATCTCGATTGATGACGGCAACGGCAGGCGCGTTTTTGTCGTCATGCCAGGAGAGACTCCTGCCCGCCAGCAAGTTTGTGCCGGCCGCATCGAAGTATCCGGGCGAGATGTCGTAGCGGAATGGCCTGAGGTCGGCCTTCGCCAGCCTCAGATCGCCGGCGTCCTGTTTGAATACGCCGACCCTGGTGCCGGCGGTATAGACAAGGGGAGGATAACCATTAACCAACCCCACGGCCTCTACGCCATGAATGGTTTGCATGGCATCGATCATGCGCCTTTGCATTGCAGGTACTTGATCGCCGGTGTAACCGGCCGTTGCCAGGTTGACAGCCGCCAGCATCGTGTTGCGCGGCTCAAAGCCGAAGTTGCTATGCAGCGAGCGCACCAGTCCACGCACTGCCACCAGTGACGACGTGACAAGAACGGCACAGATGGCGATCTGCACAACAAGCAACACGTCGCGGACCGTCAGCCGCCTCCCGACCCTTGCGCTGGAACCGGCTTTCACGATCTCATAAGGATTGGCCCTGAGCACCTGGCGTACGGGAACAATGGCGAAGAGGAATCCGCTAACCAGCGCCAAAGCCAAAGCAAACACATAAAGTTTTGGGTCAGGAGTTACGGGTATGTGGAGCGGGGCTCCGGCGATGGGCTCCCATGTACTCAGGCGGCGCAACAACACGTCGCTAACTACGAGCCCCAGGGCTCCTCCGGCGAGCGAGACAAGCGCGGCCTCAGTGAATAGCTGGCGCAAGATGCGTTTGCGGCTTGAACCAAGCGCGAGGCGTAGAGCGACTTCCCGGGAGCGGTCGGCGGCGCGTGCGGCAAACAAACTGCCCAGGTTGGCGCATGCTGCCAGCAGAATCAAGGCGGCCAGCAGCATCAATCCCGAAACGAATGCTCGCACTCCGGGGCCAAACGAAGTGAGACCTTCGTGGGCAACGACGGTGCGGTGGTGACCAACTTCTTTTGGATAGGTCTTTTCCAGGTACGCGCTCACTGCGTCCACATCCGCTACAGCCAGGGTGGGAGTCACTCCTGGCTTAAGATGTCCGAATTCCTCAAAAACCGCGCTCGTACTGCTGCGATCGTTTGGCTCCCCGCCAGCGCCCAGTTGCTGCTGGCTGACGATGGGCATGAAGAAATCGGGAGCGACAAACATCAAGGTTCCCTGGAACCCTAGCGGCGCCACACCAATGATGGTGTAGGGATGGTGGTTGAGTTGAACGGTGCGGCCCACGATGTTTCGGTCTTCCTGAAAACGGGTGTGCCAATATGCGTAGGTGAGGACAATATACGGGGCGCTGTTGGGGCCGTGCTCATCGGACGAGTGAAAGAATCGGCCAAGATAAGGATGCATGCGCAGCACGTCGAAGTAGTTCCCAGAGGTCGCGAAGCCGTTTGAAACAATTGCATCCTTGCCCGTATCCAGAGCCACGCCTAGGACCATGTTAAAAGCTGCAAGGTCTTCAAAGCTGCGGTTGCGATCGCGCAGATCCAGATAGTTGGGATAAGACTGCCACGCCGGATTGTCCCCGTAGTTGGTTCCGTAGAGGCTCTCGTACTGGGGCACATTGAGCGGACGCAGAATGAGGCCATCCATGATCCCGAAGACCACGGCGTTTGCCCCTATGGCCAATACCAGCGTCAGCGCGGCGGCGATAGTGAAGCTTGGCGACTTGAGCAGTACACGACAGCTGTAACGTACATCCTGCACGAACGTAGAAATGAAGTTGCCGCCAATGGTTTCTCGGATTTCTTCTTTGTACTTCTCGCGACCGCCGAACTCGATGCGCGCGCGGCGTTCCGCCATGGCACGATCCATGCCGGAGCGTTCAAGATCGTCTGCTCGATGAGCAATGTGCGAGCGGAGTTCCTCCTCCATCTCGGCGTTCATCCGGGCACGGTAAAAGACGGCGGTGATTCGGGTGCGCATTGAATTGAGGAGTCTCATTCTTCCTCCGATTGGTAAGTGCTTTGAAGCCCTTTCATTCAATCCGCATTACTCTTCTCGCAACAGCATCATGGGATTGACCGACAGCGCCCGTTGCGCGGGAATCCACGTAGCCAAAAGACCCAGCAGCAACATGGCGCCAACGGCCCCCGCCAGCACCAGCGGATCGCGGGGGCTGGCCTGATACACGATGTAGGCGAGTACTCTGGTGGCGAGGAGCCCAAGAATGAGTCCAGCAATCGAACCGGAGGCCAACAGGATCACTGGCCTTCCCAACGCTGCCCGCAGAACTTCATTGCGCTGCGCACCCAGTGCCATACGAATGCCCAGCTCGCGTAGCCGTTTGCTCACCGAGTAGGCAGCCATCCCGAAGATGCCAGTGATTGAGAGCATCGCTCCCAGCAATCCCAGCACGCCAAGGGAAAGTGTCGCCATCCGCGAAGCAAACAGTGCGCCGTTCATCTGTTGATCCCACGTTTGCAGGAATGCGGGCAATCCCGAGTCCAGGCCTCGGAGAGTACTTCGGATAGCTCCCGCCAGTTGCTCGGGATCCCGGTTCGAGCGCACTATCAGGCACGTCTCATGCACGGGGTTTTGCAGAATGGAGAGAAACATTGCCGCCTGTGGATCTTCAGCAAGGTTCGCAGTATATTTTCCGTCTTCCACAATGCCCACCACTTCGATTCGCGTCCCATCCGGCAGCTGGTAATGGCGGCCAAGCGCGCTTGCTTCGGAGCCAAGAATTCTGCGGGCAAACTCACGATTCACAACGGCGACATGCGGTGCATTCATGTCGTCATGCGACGAGATATCTCTGCCCATCAACAGATCGGTACGTGCCGCCTGCAGGTATTCGGGAGATACCTTGTACTTGATGGCTTGAGCGGCGGCGTTTGCCGGCCTCAGATCCGTCGTTGTATCGGTAAAGACATCCGAAACGTCCCAGCCCATTTGCAGGGGCGGCGTGCTCACCAAGCCCACAGCGGTTACGCCAGGAATTGCCTGCATCGCATCAATCATTCGCCTTTGCATGGCGGGCATCTTGTCCTCGCTATAGCCGGCCATTTTGAGATCGGTATCGACCAGGATGACGTTTTGCGGATCGAAGCCCAAGTTAGTGTGCATGGAGCGCATCAGTCCACGTACGGCCACGAGCGAAGAAGTGACCAGGATCGCGCAGATGGCAATTTGAACAACGAGCAAGATGTCCCGGACCGAGATCCTTCGTCCCAGCCTGGCGCTTGAACCAGCCTTGACGATTTCATAGGGGTTGGACCGGAGCACCTGGCGGACCGGAACGATTCCGAAGAGGAATCCGCTCACTAGCGCAAGGCCCAAAGCGACCAAATAGACATTTGCATCCGGACTCGCCGGTATGTTCATGGGAAATTGCGGGAAAGGATTCCAGTTGCTGAGGCGGTGCAAGAGAAAGATACTACCCGCAAGTCCGACAGCGCCGCCTGCAATGGAAATCAGAACTGCTTCGGTCAGCAATTGGCGCAGGATGCGGGTCCGGCTGGAGCCCAGTGCGAGGCGCAAAGCGACTTCCCTCCCACGGTCGGCAGCACGCGCAGCAAACAGGGTGCCGAGATTGGCACAGGCGGCCAACAAGATCATTCCCGCCAGTAGCATCAGCCCCGCTAGAAATGCTCGTATCGCGGGAGCAAAAAAGTCGCCATGCAGGCCTGGGCGCACCAAGGAAAAGGTCGACTGGTCATCTTCTTTGGGATAGGCTTGGTGCAAGTAGGAACCAACAGAGCTGAGATCGGCAGCCGCCTGTGCGGGAGTGACTCCTGCCTTCAGGTGGCCCAGGACTTCGAAGACCCAGCGATTGCCACGATCATTCGGGTCGGCCCATCCGACCAACTGCTGCTGGTTCACGATCGGCACAAAGAAGTCAGGAGAAAAGAACAACAAGGTTCCGTGGAACTTGGGCGGGGTTACGCCGAGGATGGTGTATGGATGCTTGTTGAGGCGAACGACTCGCCCAATGACGCCACGATCATCCTGAAATTGGCTGTGCCAAAAGGCATAGGAAAGCACAATATACGGAGCGCTGTTGGAGCCACGCTCATCGGAGGGGTGAATGACCCGGCCGAGATAAGGGCGAATACTCAAAGCGTCGAAGTAATTGCCGCTGACGCCGTAGAACCAGACGTGCGATGGGTCGTTGCCAGTGTCGAGGCCGCCTTGCATGATGGTGTAAGCAGCTAAGGCATCGAAGCTGCGATTGCGATTGCGCAGGTCGAGATAATCGGGATACGACTGGACGATGTAATTGTCGTTGCCACGCTGGATTGCGTAAAGGCTTTGCCCCTGAGGCACGTTGAGCGGGCGGAGGAAAAGCGCATTCAATACGGCAAATACGACGGCATTGGCGCCGATGGCGAGCGCCAGTGTCAACACGGCCACAACGGTGAACCCCGGCGATTTAAGCAGCACGCGCAGGCTGTAGCGCAGATCCTGGAAAACGGTGGAGATGAAGTTTCCGCCCGTCGCTTCGTGAATCTCTTCCTTGTACTTCTCGCGACTGCCTAATTCGATGCGGGCGCGGCGCTCTGCCATGGCACGATCCATGCCGGAGCGTTCAAGATCGTCTGCGCAATGAGCAATATGCGAGCAGAGCTCCTCGTCCATCTCAGCATTCAGCGACGAACGGCTGAAGATAGCCGCGGTTCGCAAACGAAGCCAGACGGCGAGTCTCATGCTTCCTCCGGTTGCTCGGCGAGGGCGCACGCGATGGCGGTGGCGAGGCGATTCCAACTGGCTGTTTCCTCGCGAAAGCGCTTACGGCCAGCGGCGGTGAGCTCGTAGAACTTGGCGCGACGATTGTTTTCAGAGGTACCCCAGCTGGCTTTCAGCAGGCCCTGACGGACAAGGCGAAAGAGGCCAGGATAGAGCGCTCCCTGCTCAATCAAGAGGGCATTGCCTGAGATTTGGCCGATGCGGAGCAGGATCCCGTATCCATGCAATGGACCGAGCGAAACCGTCCTCAAAATGAGCAGATCAAGTGTGCCGGGTAAAAGCTGAGCCTGGTCGGTCACGGGTGCCCCCTAAGATGATTAGGAGACTAGCCCATCTTTCCTAAGCTGTCAAGGAGAGTT
>OBLT010002664.1_pt1 | contig 10988 bp, 3 predicted proteins | sample 1518721 | NCBI WGS metagenome assembly OBLT01 (sample SAMEA3539307, study PRJEB22396) | soil metagenome | biome: tundra; feature: field; material: soil | place: USA | collected 2010-05 | depth 0.15 m | reverse complement strand
CCCCGCCGCGAGGCCAGCACCAGTTCCCGCACCCCGTGCCCGGCCACCAGGTGACACGCCACCAGCCCGCCCAGAGTCCCCGTCCCGCCGGTCACCAGCACCGGACCGCCAGTATCGGGGCCGTCAGCATCGAGAACCTGAGGAAGCGTCAGCACCACCTTGCCGGTATGCCGGGCCTGGCTCATGTACCGGAACGCGTCTCCGGCCTCACGGATGTCCCATGCGGTAACCGGCAGCGGTCGCAACGCGCCGGCCTCGAACAGGCCCATCAGCCCGTTGAACATCCGCGCGATCCCATCCGGCTTTACCTGCATCAGGTCGAACACCTGGTAGGTCACTCCCCGATATGCCGCCGCTACCTGGCCAGGATCACGGATGTCGGTCTTGCCCATCTCGATGAATCGGCCGCTGGGCACCAGCAGCCGCAGCGACGCGTCCGTCAGCTCCCCGGTCAGGCTGTTCAGCACCACATCCACCCCGCGGCCCCCGGTCACCGCGCGGAACCCGGCCTCGAATCCGGCCGACCGCGAGGACGCGATGTGCGCGTCGTCAAGACCCAGTGACCGCAGCGTCTCCCACTTGGCCGGGCTCGCTGTCGCGAACACTTCCGCACCGAGGTGCCTGGCGAGCTGGATCGCCGCCATCCCGACTCCGCCCGCCCCGGCGTGCACGAGTACCGACTCCCCAGCCCGAAGCCCGGCCAGTTCTACCAGCCCCTCGTAGACGGTAAGAAAAACCACCGGCATCCCGGCCGCCTGCTCAACCGGCCACCCCGCGGGGATCCTCACCAGCATCCGGTGGTCGGTAACGGCCACCGGGCCGATCCCCCCAGGCAGCAGCCCCATCACCCGGTCACCGGGCGCCAGGCCGTTCACCGGGCCCGCCGTCTCCAGCACCACCCCCGCTCCCTCGATCCCGATGCCCGCCTCATCCCCCGGATCCATCATGCCGAGGGCGACAACGACGTCACGGAAGTTCACCCCGGCCGCGCGCACCTTCATTCGCACCTGGCCAGGACGAAGCGGCCCCGAGGACGCCTGATCCTCGACCAGCGCCAAGCCGTCCAACGTCCCCTGACCGGTTACCGTCAGCCGCCATCCGGCCGCTCCGGCCGCTGGGGACAGCACCCGCCGTGCCATCGCCCGGCCAAGCCGCGGCGCCAGGACCTGGCCGCTGCGCACCGCGACCTGGGGTTCTCCCGAGCCCACCGCGGCGGGCAGCGCGCCCAGTGATTCCGTCATACCGTCGACATCCGCCAGCACGAACCGGCCCTGCTCCTCGGTCTGTGCCGATCGGACAAGACCCCAGACCGCCGCCCCGGCCAGCCCACCGGCACCCGCCGCCGCATCCCCGGGAACCGCGAGCACCGCCCCATGAGTCAGCACCACGAGCCGCGACTCGCCCATCGGGCTGGCGGACAGCCATTGCTGCAGCACGCCGAGCACTGCCGCACACAGTTCCCGCACCATCGCCGGCACATCTTCGCTTCGCTGCCGGGACTCCGCCGGAACCGAGAGCGCCGCCCCTTCCGGCATCACCGCCGTAACCACCACCACGGCAGGCACCGGCGCACCGTTGGTCACCCCCGTCACGACCTTCGTGAGGTCCGGATAGCTGTCCGCATCAAGCAGGCTGGCCACACCCAGCGGATCGGCACCGACCACCACCCACGGCCCGGCACCAGCATCAGGCGCGGATGGCACCGGCACCCAGTCCAGCCTTAGCAGTTCCCTGCTGGCCGACCTGCCCGCCGCGGTGATCCGCGCCGCGGTTACCGGTCGTAGCGTCAAGCGGTTGATACGGGCCACTACCGACCCGTTGGCGTCGGTAGCCACCACCTTGACCGTGTCCCCGCTCACCGGGGATATCCGGGCGCGTAGTACCGAGCCATGAGCGGCGCTCAGCCGCACGCCGCTGAAGGAGAACGGCAATCTGATAGCGCTAGGTGAGCGTTCGCCACCGGCCAGCGCCCGGCCGATAACGGCATGCAGCACGGCGTCGAGGAGAGCCGGGTGAATGCCGAACCCGCTCTCGGGGGACAGCCCCTCATCGGGGATCTCAGGCAGGCACGCCTCGGCGTAGATGTCACTGTCCAGCCGCCACACCGCACACAGTCCTGAGAAGGCGGGACCGTACTGGTATCCGGCCTCCGCGAGTTCCTGGTACAGCTGGGATATGTCTTCCCGGACCGCGCCCGCCGGCGGCCAGGCCCTAGCCATGTCATCCCGTGTAGCCCCGCCCTGTCCTGAGTCTTCGGCGCCGAGCAGGCCACGAACGTGCCGGGTCCACGGGTCACCATCGGCGTGGCGGGAGTAAATGGCCATTGGCCGCTGGCCAGAATCATCAGCGCTGGAAACGGTTACCTGAAGCTGGACATCGGCGCGCCCGGGCAGGGGCAGCGGGGTTTCCATGATGAGTTCGGCTATACCGTCGCACCCGCAGTGGTCAGCGACACAGCGGGCCAAGTCCGCAAAGGCGGTGGCAGGCAGCAGCGCCGTGCCGGCCACTACGTGGTCGGCAAGCCACGGATGGTCCGCCGCCGACAGCCGCCCCGTGACGAGGACGCCATCCTCATCCGCCCGCCGAATGGCCGCGGCGAGCATCGGATGGTCAAGCAGAGTCTGCCCCAGGCGCGCCGGGTCTCCCGCTGGTCTCGGTGGCGCGAGCCAGTAGCGCTTGTGCTGGAACGCGTAGGTGGGCAGGCTAACGCGGCGCCCTCCGGAAGGCAGCAGGGCACGCCAGTCGACCCGGCTGCGAGCGGCATGTGCCTGCGCCGCGGAGATCAGCATCCGCCGCCAGCCTCCGTCGTCGCGGTGCAGCGTGCCGACAAAGCGCGCATCCACGTTGGCTTTGTCGATAATCTCCTGGATCGGGACCGCGAGCACCGGGTGCGGACTGACCTCGATGAACGTACCGTGACCCCGGCTGAGCAACGTGCTGGCGGCCCGCTCGAACTGAACCACTTGCCGCAGGTTCCGGTACCAGTACGCGGCGTCGAGGTCGCCATCGGTGACCGGCTCGCCGGTCACCGTCGAGAGAAAGGCGATGCGCGGCGGCCTGGAACTGACCGGCCCCAGCCGGTCCAGGAACCGGTCGCGGATGGCCTCGACCTGTTGACCATGTGAGGCGTAGTCGACCGCTAGCGCGCGGGCCTGGATGCCTTCGGTTTCACACGTCGCGATGAACTCATTCGCGGCCCGCGGCTCGCCGGAAACCACGATGGAAGACGGCCCGTTCACGGCGGCGATATCGAGACGACCGCGCCAGTGCTGGAGCATCGGGCGCACCTTGTCGGCCGGAAGCCGGACGGCAACCATGGCACCGCGGCCCGCTAGCTCGGTGAGCACCGAGCTGCGAACCGCGACAATCCTGGCCGCGTCGTCGAGCGAGAGGCTGCCTGCGACCACCGCGGCGGCGATCTCGCCCTGGGAGTGACCGACCACCGCGTCCGGCTCCACCCCGAGCGACCGCCATAGTTCGGCCAGCGACACCATGACCGCGAACAGGGCGGGCTGCGCCACGTCTGTGCTATCGAGCCGCGGGCTGCCCGGCGCCCCGCGCAGCAGGTCCATCAGGGGCCAATCGCAGTACGGCGCCAGCGCTTCGGCACAGGACTCGAGACAGGCACGGAACACGGCGGATTCCGCTATGAGCTCGGCTGCCATGCTTAGCTGGTGCGGCCCCTGACCGGGGAACACGAACACGGTTCCGCCGGAATCGGCAGCAGGCACCACGGCTTGCGCTATGTCCCCCGCCGTCAGCGCATCGAGCCGTTCTAGGAACTCCTCGCGGCTTGTCCCGACAAGCACGGCGCGGTGCTCCATGACGGCCCGGGAGGTCGCCAGCGAATACCCGACATCCGCTGGCCTGAGCCCCTGGTGCTCCGCCACGTGACGCCGTAGCCGCCTGGCCTGTTCCCGCAACGCCGGTCCCGACCTGGCCGATAGAAGCCAGGCGACGGGCGCGTCCGCTTCCTGCTCGGCACCGGGCTCGATGCCGTCTGCCGACGCGAGGGCCGCGGGCGGCGGCTCCTCGATGATGACGTGGGCGTTGGTACCGCTAATGCCAAAGGAGGAGACACCAGCCCGGCGCGGGCGTTCGGCCGCGGGCCAGGCCATCGGCTCAGTAGCCAGCCTGACCGTTCCGGCCGACCAGTCGACGTGCGGGGATGGTCTGTCAACGTGCAGCGTCGCGGGAAGCCGGCTGTGCCGCATGGACATGACGACCTTGATGACGCCCGCGATGCCCGCGCCGGCCTGCGTATGCCCGATGTTGGACTTTACAGAGCCCAGCCACAGCGGGTGATCCGGCGTGCGCTCCCTGCCATAGGCCGAGATCAGCGCCCTAGCCTCGATCGGGTCGCCCAGAGCGGTTCCCGTGCCGTGTGCTTCCACGACGTCCACATCTGCGGGTCCGAGCCCGGCACTCGCCAGTGCTTGCCCGATAACCTGTTCCTGCGCCGGGCCGTTCGGAGCGGTCAGCCCGTTGCTCGCCCCATCCTGATTGATCGCGGAGCCCCGGACCAGGGCCAGCACCGGATGCCCGTTCGCCTGCGCGGCGGACAGGCGTTCCAGCACGACGAGACCACCGCCTTCGGCCCAGTTTGTGCCGTCCGCCGCGGCCGCGAAAGGCTTGCACCTGCCGTCAGGGGCCAGTCCCCCCTGCCTGCTGAACTCCGCGAACATGCCCTCGGTGGCCATCATCGTGATCCCGCCCGCCAACGCGAGATCGCATTCGCCGTTACGCAGCGCCGCAGCAGCCAGGTGCAGTGCCACCAGCGACGAGGAGCACGCGGTGTCGACGGTGATCGCGGGCCCGCGCAGGCCCAGCGTGTAGGCGACGCGGCCAGACGCCACGCTCGTCGTACCGCCGGTGAACAGGTAGCCCTCGAGATCCGCGGGACCGCCGAGCAGGCGCGCGCCGTATTCCTGCGGGATGACACCGACAAATACTCCGGTGTCGCTGCCGCTGAGCGACACCGGGCTGATCCCCGCCCGCTCGATGGCCTCCCACGCGACCTCAAGTAGTACCCGCTGCTGCGGGTCCATCGCGAGCGCCTCGCGTGGCGATATCCCGAAGAACTCCGCGTCGAACCCGGCGGCGTCGTGCAGAAAACCACCCTGACGCGGGTAGCCTCGCACGATTGGACCGGTGCCTGCGGCACCGTCGATGGCGTGCGTGTCCGTCAGATCCCAGCCACGGTCCGCGGGGAAGGGCGAAATGGCATCGACGCCTTCGATCGCCAGCCGCCATAGGTCTTCCGGGGTGTCCGCGCCTCCTGGGTAGCGACAGCTCATCGCTACGATCGCGATCGGTTCACCGCTGCTCGCGACGACACTAGCGCGCGGTCGCGGGCTGTCGCGCCGGCCGGACATCTCGGCCAGTAGATGTGCGCCCAGCAGATCCGGCGTGGGATAGTCAAAGACGACGCTGGCAGGCACCGCCATACCCGTCGCGGCGGCTAGCCGCTCGCAGAATTCGACCGACGTGACCGAGTTGAGCCCGAGTTGCTTAAATGTCCGTGTGCCGTCGACTGTCTCGGCCGTCGCATGCCCGAGGACGGCGGCGGCGCTCATCCGCACCGCTTTGAAAACTCCGTCTCGCGTCAGGTCGCGTCCGATACCCGCGGCGTCCTGGCCGCTAGCCGGGACCGGCTGTTCCACGTTCGTCGGTTGCAGCCAGTGCCGCTGCCGTTGAAAGGTACGGAGCGGCAATCGCTGCCGCGTGGCAGGTGGCCGGGAAACACCGGCTTGATCGGCCGCAGGCGACAATCCTGACACCACAACGTGACAGTTGGTGCCGCCCATTCCGAACGAACTAACCCCAGCGAGCGGCGGCCGCCCTTGCGACGGCCAGGGGCTCGTATTCCGCTGTACCCGCAGGCCGAGCCGGTCTAGGGGGATCTCCGGGTTCGCGGTGGCGAAGTTCAGGCTCGCCGGGATCTGCCCGTGCTCGATGCTCAGCACGACCTTGAGCAGGCCGGCGATGCCGGCCGCACCCTCCAGGTGGCCGATATTCGTCTTGACAGAACCAACGAGCAGCGGCGAATCCGGTGTCCTGGCCGCGCCAAGAACGGTACCGAGCGCCGCTGCTTCGATAGGGTCACCCACCCGGGTCCCCGTGCCGTGCAGCTCCACGTACTGGACCTCGGCCGGATCAACTCCGCCCTGCTCACAAGCGAGCCGCAGCACCTCTTCCTGCCCGTGCTGGCTGGGGACCGTCAAGCCCTCGGCAGGCCCGTCGTTGTTGACCGCGCTGCCCCGGATCACGCAGTAAACAGGATCGCCATCGGCCCGAGCCTGCCGGAGTCGCTTGAGCACCACGCCGCCGCCGCCTTCGCCCCGAACGTAACCATTCGCGCGCGCATCGAAGGTGAAACACCGCCCGTCCGGTGACAAGCCGCCGAACCGCATGGCACTGAGCGCGCTATCCGGCACTATGTTGAGGTTCACCCCGGCCGCCAGAGCGATATCGGCCTCGCCCTTGCGCAGGCTGGCGCAGGCCATGTGCACGGCCACCAGCGAGGACGACTGACCAGAGTCGATCGCTAGGCTAGGCCCGCGCAGGCCGAGCACGTAAGAGACCCGGTTAGCGATGATGCCGCGCTGCAGCCCTGTCATGGTGTGCGCGGAGATCGCCTCTAGGCCAAGCCGCGCCTGAAGGATGGCGTAATCGTCCCGTATCACGCCAAAGAAAACGCCGGTCCTGCTGCCGACAAGCGATCTGGGATTAATCCCAGCGTCCTCTAGAGACTCCCAGCTTAGTTCAAGCATCAGCCGCTGCTGAGGGTCCATCGCGGCGGCCTCACGAGGAGAAATATCAAAGAAATTAGCGTCGAAGAGATCAATATTATCTAGGAATCCCCCATATCGAGCAGAGTTCTCGCTTGCCGACTCAACCAGTCCAGCCAGGGATTCACCTAGCATTGAATCCCGTCGGCCGAGCGGCACCTCAGTAATGGCACTCTCACCATTACTGAGAAGCTTCCAGAAAGATTCAGGATTGGGAGCCATTGGAACGCGGCAGGCGATACCGACTATCGCCACTAGGTCGTCCTCTATCAAATCTCGCCTCTCCCTTTCGTGCACCCCATGCCGCTACCCGCAACGAACCCGCAAAACACAGCACTTCCGGAAATGGAAAAATGAATTAACAAGACGCGATCCAAATATCTGACACGCAGCGTCTGCAAATCGTGGCCATATGCGGGAACACCGCGACCAGCCTGCTGCTCTCCCTGACGTCACCGCGATCAGCCCAGACCCCCGAGCCGTCGATGCGGCCGGACCACAGGCACAACTATGTGCCACTACGAGCCTCGATCATTAGACAACTTTTCCTATCCAGCAGGAAGATCGACTCTCCGCCTCTCATTCTGCCACTCCACCCCACACGTACATATCGTTCAGTTCGCTGAACAAATGAACTTAGGAAACCGTAACTGGTCAGGTCCGCGTTGTGCTTGCGCATCAGCGGGGCGGACCGGGCGCGGGTCTGGCTGAGACCGATCCGGGCAGCCGAGCGCAGGCAGGCGGTCTGACCAGTTACAGGAAACCTAGGATCTTTGAGAGCGCGTCGTTCAACTGATGCAAGTCATCGGTTGAACGAACTTTCGGCCAGCACGCGATCATGATTCCGTCAATAGGTGCGCTTTAGAGCTAAAGCGGGCGATCCTCGCCCCCGGATGCCGGAACTGGCGCTGGACGGCGAGCCGGAACTAAAATTTGGCGGCGTTGAGGGCCTGTACGAGACCAAGGCACTACCGTTGCGTCGGTCCGCCGCTGGGCTTGTGTTTTAACCTCTGAGTGATCTTGTCAGGCCCTTCTTGGTCACGTAGCAGCGCGGTGCCGGGGTGCTGGTCCGTCCTCCGGGGCGGCCGGGGCCTGCCTGAGAGGGTTTTGGCGGGCGGGCCGGGGTGCCGACCAGCGCGATCAGGCGATCAAAATCGCGGCGGACGCGGCCGGGGGTGAGTTTCCCGGGCTTGCGGCGGCGTTCCCAGCGTTGCCGGTGGTCGGCGGCGGGGCGGGCGAGGCGCAGTTGGGTGATCGCGCATGCTTTCGTATTTTCACTCTGAGCTGCTACGCGAGATTCACGCTCGTCTGCTGGTGTCCGCCGAGGCCGGTCGCGATCGTTACTCAGTTGGTTACTCGCCCCCAGGCTCGCGGCCAGGCTGACCACGGCTCCGCAGGCTATGGGTCGGTAATGCGCCTTGCTGCGAGGATCACGAGCCGGTGAGACGGCTGGTCCGCGAGCACCGGACGGCTGACCGTCTGCCGGGAGGCTTGCGCTGTCGCTCTTGCACCTCACTTATCAAAGTGATATCATATTGATAGACGGCCGGGTAGCCGACACCACAACTGACAGGAGGCATCCCGATGAACGCACAAAATGACAACACCGGTCCGAGAGGTCTGCGCGGGTGGTGGGCATCTCCCCCGAGATCCGGCATGCAACGCATAATCTGGCCATTCGAGTACCGCCACCTCCGCGCGTTCGGACGCGCGCGCATTACCGCTGGTGTCGTCTTGGTCGGCCTTGGCGCCGTTACGCTCGTGGGGGGTTCCTTCACAACGGAGGCTGTCGGGTGGGCGATGGTGTTCCTGGCGGCAGCGGCGGTGAACTTCGCGTCGGCCACCTGGTACCTGGCTATCGCTCGTTCCGCATCTGCCCGAACCTGAGCCTGCGGTCGGTAATCGATGGAGGTTCGCCGCGCGCCTATCGGGCCTGGCCTCTGGCCTGGCCCTCGCCGTCAGGCCCGCTGGGCTGGCAGAGGTCTCCAGGGTCAACGGCGCGCCGCAGGCGCGTCCCGCGCAGCGGGATGCGAAGCACCGTTGATGCTGGAGGGGCCAGCCCGGACAATGCGCGGCGTTCCGTCCCGGTGGCTGTGATCTTTCACCCGGCGACTGGTGTATCGTCGCGGCGTTGACGGCCTGGTCGTGGTGCTGGCGGGCGGCGATGGTGCTGGTGGATGACGCCGATCGGGTGCTGCTGCTGTGGAGGCACCGGTTCGTGCAGGACCGGTGGGGGTGGGAGCTGCCGGGCGGCCTGGTCGATGAGGATGAGGAACCGGCTGAGGCGGCCCAGCGCGAGCTGGAGGAGGAAACCGGGTACCGCGCTGGGCGGGTGGAGCAGTTGATCGCGTTCCAGCCGCGGGCGGGGGCTATCGATGGCGAGCTTTTCGCGTTCGTGGGGCGGGATCCGGAGCGGATCGGGGAGCCGACTGAGGTTAATGAGGTTGCGCGGCTGGAGTGGGTTCCGCTCGCGTCGGTGCCGCAGATGATCGCGGCCGGGGATATCTGGAATGCCGGGTCGCTGGTGCCGCTGCTGCGGTTTCTGATGGGCAGCGGCTAGCGGTGCGTGAGGGCCAGGTGCCCGGCTTCGTCTAGGGCCAGGTGCCAGGGGTAGCTGTCGATGAGGTTCCCGCCGGTGCGGGGTGGGTGGGGCTGGAAGCCGCCGGGGCCGAGCAGGATGCGGACGCCTTCGGCGCGGAGGGCTTCGACGCTGCGGCGGAAGGGGGCACGGCTGCCCAGTGCGGTGTTGACGAAGGGCAGGACCACGATCGGGACGTCCAGGGCGGTTGTCTCGGCGAGGACGCCGAGGGCGTAGGTGTCGCTGATGCCCAGGGCCCATTTGTTGATCGTGTTGTAGGTGGCCGGGGCGACGATGATCGCGTCGGGTATCTGGGAGCGGGGCGAGCCGGGATTGCTGTACTGGCTGCGGACGGGGCTACCCGTTAGTTTCTCGATCGCAGCCTTGTCGAAGAAGCCGAGGGCGGCGGGGGTCGCGATGACCTGGACGGTCCAGCCGCGTTCCTGGGCGAGGCCGACGAAGGCGCCGAGGGCGGTGGCGGGGCCTGCGCCGCAGGCGATGACGGACAGGACGCGGCCGTGGGGGTCCTGGGTCACCGGGTGATCCCGATCTGGGTGGCGAACTGCTCGGCGTTGCGGCGGGTGCCCGACGGGGCCGAGGTGATCAGGTCGCGGATGAGGCGGTGGACGGACGGGCGGCCGGTGACTTCCTCGGGGGCGACTTCTTCGGCGGCGCGCAAGGCGATGTAGGCCTTCTCGTGGCGGCCCCATTGCAGGAACGCGCGGGCGGTGTCGATGAGCAGGCTGGCTTTGCGTTCGGTCACGGTGATGGCGCGCAGGTCGATGCCGCGGGCGACGTCGACGGCGGTGCCTGCGTCGCCGAGGGTGACGGCGATGTTGACCCGGTGCTGGCGGGCGTTGACCGGGCCGAAGGCGGTCCCGCGCAGGTTGCCGTCCGCTCCGAGGCGCTGGGCGGCGTCGTCGGCCTCGGTGAGCAACTGATAGGCGGTGTCGCGCTGGTCGTGCTGGGCGGCGGCGATCGCGCCGCGGAGCAGGAGCGAGCCGTAGACCGACAGGGATTCGTGGGTGTGGGCCATGATGTCGTGGTCGAGTCGCTGGGCCTGGCTGCTGGCGGTGGTGACGGCTGCGGCGAGGTGGCCGCCGTTCATGAGGGTGTGGGTGAGGATCCGGGCGCTGGCGCCGACTGTTACGGGGTCCTGGCTGGCCAGGGCGGCGCGCATGCTGCGGTCGGCGGCCACGGCGGCCAGGCCGCGGTCATCGAGCTTGAGCAGCAGCCCGGCCGCGACGTGATGCGCATCGGCGGACAGCGTGAACGCGCGGAGCTGCTCATCGCCGTCGAGCAACTGGCAAGCGGCGCCCAGGCGGCCGAGCAGGCCGGACAGGCGCGGGACCAGATCGGAGTAGCGGCAGGCCTGGTACTGCCGCCGGGCATCGTTCGCAGCGATGGCCAGGGCCCTGATGTCGGGCCGGAGTTCCAGTGCCGCCAGGTCCACGGTGTGGCCGGTGAGCACGGGCGCGAGGGCCTCGGCGTCGGCTGGCGGCCTGGGCCGCGGGATGCCGTCGAGTATCGCGCTGACCATCGTTGCGCCGGTGAGCCTCCCGTGCGTGGGTGCGGCGTGACTGATTGCGAGCTTATATCCCGTCTCGGTATACCGCGCG
>OBLT010002662.1_pt1 | contig 10992 bp, 8 predicted proteins | sample 1518721 | NCBI WGS metagenome assembly OBLT01 (sample SAMEA3539307, study PRJEB22396) | soil metagenome | biome: tundra; feature: field; material: soil | place: USA | collected 2010-05 | depth 0.15 m | reverse complement strand
AGGCGATGAACTTGCCGTTGTGCCAGATTTTGTCCGTCTTCTGAATCGCCATGCAGACTCCTTCGGTGCAAAAATTCGCGGAAGCGGCCGGAGATTCTCCGACTCGTCGAAGAACGTTCTTCCAGAATGGAATTATAACGTGGAAGCGGGCTTGCCCAACGAAATCGGGGTTCGCAGCCCGGTCGAATCGGCCTCGTCTTCCACCTGTAGAGACGGGGCTTGCCCCGTCTCCGGAGACGCAGCAAGCCGCGCCTATACGGGGAATCTGCGGACGGTCAGCGAATCGCAATGATGTTGTTGGCGACGAACCCACCTTCACCGGCGACGATCATTCGCATCGTAATGCGTTCCGCTTTGTAGTGGTGGCTGCGATGCAAGAGGTACACAACTCCAACTCCCGCGCCAAAACCCAACGCTGAGCCGGCAGCTTCTCCGGCCGCACCACGGGTCACGAAGGGGCGCATGACCGGATTGACTTCGCGGAGACCCTGGTTCAGGCCGCGTTGCGTGGTGATGGCGTCGGCGGCGACCAATCCGGCTAAGATGCTGAAGTTTACTTTGTTCTCGACCGTCAAGAACGGCTGTTGGCTGGGCGCATCGGGAAGCGCTGAGCTGCTCGCCGTGAAACTCTGCGCCTGCATGGCGACACTCAGCAAAAGAAGCGAGAGGAGGTATTTCATCTGGTCTCCGGTGTTGCCGGTAATTAGTGGTTAGGTAAGGTGAGAGTAAGTCGGAAGAACACCGTAGTACATGGCCCATTTCGTGTGGGTGAGGGGCCTTTTGGTAAGAGTAACTGTACGGTCCCAGCAGGTTACTTGCGATGACTCTCAACCCCCTGAGGAGGCAATCGGTGTTGCCAAATTCTCCCTGATTCCGCAGCCCCTCGATTGATTCTGAGGCGTTTACGGCATGACCAACTGACGAGTGTTGCGCTGCCTGTTAGTAACTATTACCTTAGTTCCTAGGAGCCCGGTGGTGTTCCGTCACCACTTCGCGAGGCGAGCCCCAATAGAAATCGAGTCGGAGTGGACAGCGCGCAGAGGGTAAGCAGGTATTCTCCCGACGGCACGGATGCGCCCAGCGGCGGAGCACCTCGCCCAAGCGAAGCTGGGACGCTCGAATGCTCTTATAGAACTCGCAATGGGGTGGGCATGGATTTCGCGAGCCAACAGCGAGCTCAGGGCGCGGGGGCGCCTCCTGAAGTAAGATTAAAAGGGATGGACACGGCTGCCATACGGGCGGAGCAACTCGAGAAAGCGCTGTTTAGGGGTGGTGGGCTCACGCTGCAGAATGGCGATTACGTGCGGGAGGTCCGCACACTCACCGATGCGCTTTTGCGGGTCGATCTCGGGGCCAAGGATTTAACGCGAGAGGCGCTCGGAATCAAGAGCGAGCCGGGTTCGGCGATCATAGTGGCGCGAGAGCCGGGTGTGGCCGCTGGAGTTGCAGAATTGGGGCTTTGGCTTGAGCCTCTTGGCGTTTCGGTGCGCGCCGTGAAAAAGGATGGCGATGTTTTCGAGCGCGGGGAAACGCTGCTGCGGCTGGAAGGGGAGCGGAACAATTTGCTGTCGCTGGAGCGCGTGGGCCTCAACATCGTGCAGCGAATGAGCGGAATCGCGACCCTCACGCGCTGCCTTGGAGAACGGGTTCGCGGCCGTTGGCCCTCGACTCGCGTGGTCGCCACGCGCAAGACTTTATGGGGGCTGCTCGATAAGCGCGCAGTGCATCTTGGGGGCGGAGGAACGCATCGAATCGGTCTGGGTGACGCGATTCTCATCAAGAACAATCATCTCGCGCTGCTGGCGAGCCGCGAAGAAGAAGCGGCGCCGCTCGGAATCGCGCGGGCATGGAACTTCCGCAAAGATGCGGCCTTCATCGAAGTGGAGGTGAGGGGCGAGGCGGCGGCGCTAGCGGCGGCGGAGACGTTTCGCCGGGTGCAGGAAGAGGCGTCAGAGCGCTATCCGTGCCTGCTGATGCTGGACAACATGATGCCGAAAGAGATTCGCTCCATTCTCGACCGCCTTCGGAAAAAAGATCTTTGGGATTACATACTCACGGAGGCAAGCGGCGGGATTTCAGAACAAAATGTGGAGGCTTACGCGGACACCGGCGTGGACGCGATTTCCATGGGAGCTCTAACTCACTCGGTGCGCGCCCTTGATCTTTGCCAAAGGATTTCATAACGGAAGTCACGAAAGGTAACCCCGATGCGGGATACAGAAGTGCTGGGTACAGGAGTGCTGGATACAGAAGCATTGCCGTCATTCGAGGCGCGCTACACGATTCCGGCGGTGGAGACAATTCACGACAGCCCGGACGAAATTCGCAAAAAGCAGCAGCGCGTGCGGGAGCTCTGCGCCAAACATAATGCTATTTTGCTGGCCCATCATTATCAGCGCCCGGAAGTGCAGGAAGTCGCGGACGCGGTTGCGGACTCCCTTAAGCTTTCGCAGGCGGCGGCGAAGACCAATGCCGACGTGATCGTCTTCTGCGGCGTGCACTTCATGGCGGAAACGGCGGCGATCCTGTGTCCGGAGAAGACCGTGCTCTTGCCCGACCTGCGCGCGGGATGCTCGCTCGCGGCGTCGATCACCGTGGAAGAGCTTCGGATGTGGAAGGCAAAATTGCCGGACGCGGTCGTGGTCGCTTACATCAACACCTCGGCTGCCGTAAAAGCGGAGAGCGACTACTGTTGCACCTCGGCCAACGCCGCAAAAGTCGTTCGCGCCATCCCGGCGGACCGGCCCGTTCTTTTTCTGCCCGATAAATTCCTGGCTTACGTGGTGGCGCGGCAAACGCAGCGCAGCAATATCATCGCGTATCCGGGTTACTGCCACGTGCACAAAACCATACGGCCCGAGCATGTCGTCGAAATCCTCAAGGAGCATCCCGACGCCGAGCTTCTGCTGCATCCCGAGTGCGGATGCGTGAGTTCGTGCATGGCGAAAGCCGCCGACGGCACGCTGCCGCAAGAGCGCACCTTCTTCCTTTCTACCGGAGGGATGCTGCGTCACATTAGCGATTCGCCGGCGAGCGAGTTTGCCGTGGGAACGGAACTCGGCATTTTGCATCAGCTAAAGAAAAGCTTTCCGGAGAAGAAATTTTATCCGGTGAATCCCGACGCTGTCTGTGCCTTCATGAAGACCATCACGCTCGACCGAGTCTTGCGGTCGCTGGAGACGATGTCGCCCCGGGTGACGGTGCCGGAAGAAATCGCGCGCAAGGCGCGGCGGGCGATCGATCGCATGCTGGAGCTCGCCTGAAAGCGCCCACAGGATCGAATTTCCGGTGCCCTTACCGGCGCGCGCCGGCCGTCTGCAGTTGGGCGACTTTTCCGCGTGGGGAAGTTTCCTGGTAGCGGGCGATGCCCTTGTAAAGCGCTTCTGCGATTTGCTGGCGGTAAGTCGGGCTCTGCAGGTTGCGCTCGTCGTCGGGACTGCTGACAAAAGAAATCTCGGTAAGAATGGCGGGCATGGTGGTGCCGGTCAGCACGACAAAAGCGGAATCCTTGATGCCCCGGTTGCGAATGTCTGGACTGTTCACGGCCAGCGTGGCGTAGAGAGAGCGCTGGACACTTGTCGCGAGACGGCGCGACTCCTCGATTTTTTCGTGCAACTGTTCGATCGATAGCGATACCGGCGTCGGCTTGGCGAAGGTTCCATCCTCATGCTTTTCGACTTCACGCGAGCCCGGAGCAGAAAACAGATCGCTGTAGTACGTTTCAACGCCGCGCGCCGCCGTCGAGTTGCTGTAGTTGGCGTGAACGGAGACGAACAGATCGGCCTGTGCCTGGTTAGCGATGTCAGCGCGCTGATCGAGGGACAGGTAGGTGTCGCCGGTTCGCGTGAACAGTACTTCCGATCCCAATCGCGCTTGCAGCAACTTGCCCAGACGCTGGGCCACGTCGAGCACCAGATCCTTTTCCGTCAATCCCTGCCGTCCAACCGTGCCCTGGTCCCAGCCGCCGTGTCCGGCGTCGAGCACGATGCGAAATTTTCCGGCCCTCGCCGGCGAAGGCTGGCCGGATGGCTTCACCGCCAAGGCGGCCACAGGAGCCGCGTTCAGCGGGGACGGCGCTCGGTCCACGGAGGCGGACGTCAATTTCGGAGTTGTGCCTTTGGGAACGAATTGGTTCGCAGCCAAAGCTTTCTCGCTCCCGCGCAGCTCAACCACCAGGCGATAGGGGTTCGACTCCATGCTAACGGAGAAGTTCGATCCGCCTTTGGTGTCGAGCACGATTCGCGTTACGCCGGCGACGGGCTGAGCGATCCGCACACGAGTCAGCGAAAAGTCGCCGACGTCCATCGTCTTTCCGGCCCATTCGGGCGGCAGAACCGTGTCGTGCAGATCGAAGTAGATCCGCTCCGGCGACATCAAACGATGTACTTCGTAGGGAACCTGGTCTTCCATGTCGATAACCACCGTGCTTCCCATATCCGAAGACCAGTGACGCACGCCGGTGACTTTCGGCAGCACCGCCAACTTATCTGCGGCCACGGCGGTCAGCGGCGCCGCATCCGAGCCGAGCTTCTCCGGACTCATCAGATTGTCGGAGAACTCGAGAGATAGAACCTCCTGGGGCGCTGACGGCGTCGTCGCCGAGCGCGGCGAGAGTGCGGTATTGGCAGCTGCGACCTTGGTGACCGCCGTCTTCCCATGATCCTGCATCCCCCACCACGCTCCGGCCGAAAACAACGCGGCTACGGCCACCAGACCCATCACCACACTCAATCCCGGCCGCGAACTGCCGGGAAGAGAGATGCGGCGCAGGAATGGTAAGGCGCGCGGCAGTTCGATAAGAGCCGCCCGCTCTTCGATCGCAAATAGTTCATCCACGATGCCCGGCTCAGGCAACTCGACCACGGGCTCGGGCAACTCGACTAGGGCCGCGGGAATGACAACCGGCTGCACCAGCGCGACCAGGCCTGGAACTACTTCTGGAAACGGAGGCGCTGCATTTGAAACTTGCCGCGTCGCGGGAACGGGAGACGGGGAAAGCTCAGTCTCTACGACGGTTGGGCCGGGCTCGATTTTAGGAATCTCGATGCCCGCCGCTTCGGCAACAACTGGCACTGCCGCTTTCGCCTGCAGGACTTCGGTAGCCACACCAGACAGCCAGTGGATGCGCCGATCCTGATCTTCGGGTTTGAGCGCCGAGAGAACCAGTTCCGCGAACAGATCGAAACAGCGAATGTCCCCATCGCTGAAAGCGCGAACCGTGGTTGAAAACGCCTGCAGCACGCCCAGTTGCTGGTGCCGGCCACGCAACGGAACCAGCACGGTGGAGCGAGCTTCCAGCACGCGCGCGAAGTCCATCTCTACGCGAGCGTCGATTTCACAATCGTCGCAGCGAAGAATGCTTCCCGATTCCAGGCAGTCCTGCAGAAACTCGGATTCGCCGATCAGGCGAACCCCGCGCGCGGCGGCCAGCGGTCCCGCGGCGGCGCGGCACACCATCTCCGGTTCTTCTGTCTGCGGTCCTTCCGCCTTCGATCTTTCCGCCTTCGATCCGGCCGCGAGCGCGACCATGATGCCATCGGCCTGGGTGATGGCCTGAGCGCGGTCGCAGATCAACTGCAGTACTTCGTCCAGGATGAAGCATTCAGTCTCGAACAAGTCGCGATCGCTGGCGCATCCCGTGGCTACGCGCCGGTTCCGTATCTGCTCGTGGAGTTCGGAGAAGGCGAGCAAGGCGCGCAGGGCTTCCTGGTGGGCAAGCGATTCGAGGACACGGTTGCCCTCCTGCAGTGGAAAGCCTGGGTCGGCCGTCGCCGACGCTTCCCATTCAACGCGGGTTGGATTGGCACTCATGCTTGCGCGGTTAGGACCACAAAAATCCGTATTCATCGTATCCGGGCTCGGCGAAAGGCTCAACCCCACTTTTGGGTCAACCGGCCAAGCCACGGGTACACGTTCAACCGGCGACCATCACCAGCGATCTTCACCGGCGGTCTTATCCGCGAACGAAAGCCACAACTCTAAATTCCAGCGTAATATTCTTGTGGGGGGTACCGCAATGTCCCGCAGTACACGTCCGACTGTGCATTGGCAATGCTGCAAGCGACGCCGCCGGAGTCGGATGCCCGAGCTACGACCCTTCAGCTTTTGCCCTCCGCGTCGATTCGTCCTATGGTTAGAGGCAGCAAAGAGCCCGGAGATGGGATGACCGACGCAGTTGAGCAGGAAAAACCAGAAAAACTCAAGAAATCTAACTGGTGGTGGCCCGCCGGAGTCTTGGCCACCAGTCTGGGTGGCATGGCCGTGGTGGCGCTCCGAGGCTGCTGGCACCGCAAGATGAGCTGGCCGGTTGGCGTGCAGGGATATTCCTACCAGGTTTGCCTGGGCTGCGGCGCCATGCGGCTTTTCGACGAGAAAAGCTTCAGCGCATTTGGCCCCTTCCGCTATGACCTGGACGAACTCATCGCTTGGGAAAAATCCACGAAAGCGAAATCCCCTCCCGCGGCGGACGACCAGCGCCGCGCGTTGTAGGCCGACCCTCAGTCCACAGTTCATAGTCCGCAGTCCACATTGCAATGACGGCGACGCCAGCGCTCAGGCTTCGACCGTCCGGGCCTGGTTCTTGTACCACTCCACCGTAGGGCGCAGGCCGTCCGCGAAGTTCACCAGAACCTTGTATCCCAAATGCTTTTGCGCCTGCGTGATGTCCGCCAGCGAGTGTTGGATGTCCCCACCACGCTCCGGAGCGTACTTGACGCTGCCCTTGTAGCCAGTCAGTTTTTTCAAGGCATCGAAAGTTTGATTCAGCGTGGTGCGCTGGCTGGTGGCGCAGTTGAAAACGCGCCCGGCACACTCCGCCGCCGGGGCCGCGCAGGCCAGCAGATTGGCCGAGACCGCGTTGTCGATGTAGGTGAAATCACGGCTGGTTGTGCCATCGCCAAAGATCGTGGGCTGTTCTCCACGCAGCATCTGCATACTGAATCTGGCGAGTACGCCCGAGTATGGCGAAGAAGGATCCTGCCGCGGCCCGAAGACGTTGAAGTAGCGCAGGCTAACGGTTTCGAGGCCATAGCAACGGTAGAACGACACCATGTAAAGCTCGCTGGCCAGCTTGGCCACTGCGTAGGGTGAGATCGGGTTGGGGATCATGGCTTCATGCTTCGGGAGCGCCGGCGTGTCCCCGTACGCCGAAGATGAGGCGGCATACACCACTCGCTTCACTTTCGCGTCGCGCGCCGCGACCAGAACATTGACCGTGCCGTCGACATTGGCGCGATTGCTGGCGAGAGGGTCCAGCACCGATTTCGGGACCGATGGAATCGCGGCCTCGTGCAGCACGTAATCGACGCCGGCGCACGCCTGGTGCATGGCCTCCAAATCGAGAATGTCAGCTTCGCGGAAGTCGATCCGGTTCAGCACTTCGGAGAGGTTCTCGCGTCTGCCGGTGGAAAAGTTATCGATGCCCCGAACCTGCTCGCCGCGTTCCAACAGCGCGCGCACCAGCGAGGATCCGATGAAACCGGCAGCGCCGGTCACAAGATATTTAGCCATACGCTTCTGATGATAACGGATGAACTTGTCCGGCACGCAGAACAAGCGCCCGCACGAGAGTAACTTCCGCTTGGAGTCCGCCAAACGGTCGCCAGTCGCTGCCATCCCTGGAGGAAGGATTCAGGACCGGCGAACCCATTTTGGCGGTCTGGTATAACCTTTGGCGGCAACTGGGCTGCTCTTAAGTAGGATCGGAAGATTGCGGGAAAACTTTAGACCGCTGGAAATTTCGTACTGCCCTAATTCAGTTTTTCCACCACGGAGTCGCGGAGTCACGGAGAAACCCAACTGCTTGGCAAAACCTTCCCCTTCTGGTTCTTTGCAGGTTCAGGTTTTTCTCCGTGACTCTGTGACTCCGTCGTAAAAAAAGGCAGATTACGACACTGCTGGAAATTTGGGCAAAGCAGCTTGAATCTGGCGCCACAGTTCCTCTTTGCCGGCTCCGGTTTTGGTCGAAAACGCCACAATAGGCACCCCGGCATATGCTTGCCCGAGCGTGTGCAGCGACTGCCGTAACTGGTTACCAGACAGCCGGTCGCACTTGGTGGCCACAACTACATGCGGCCGTCCTCTGGATGTCAGGAATTCCAGCAACTGCCGGTCGCTTTCCTGGGGAGGAACATTTGAATCCACCAGCGCCAGGCACAGCGCCAGGCTGGGGCGCTGGTGAAGGTACGGATCCACAAACCGGGCCCAGTCTTCGGAGATTTCGCGCGAGACTTTAGCGTAGCCGTATCCCGGCAGGTCGGCGAAAAGCAACTCAGGCATGGGTTGCCCCGCCCTGCGGACCTCAAAAAAGTTAATGCTGCGCGTCCGCCCCGGAGTATTGCTGGTGCGGGCCAGCTTCGCGCCCACCAGCGAATTGATCAGGCTCGATTTCCCGACATTAGACCGACCCAGAAAGGCGATCTCCGGCACGCGCGGGGCAGGGAAGTGCGTCAAGTCACTCGCCGACAGCATAAATCGCGCCAGAACCCGCATACAGACAGTTTCCAGTGTTTGGGTCGCACATGGCAAGCGCCGCAGAAAAAAAGTTCGCAAGAGTGTGTTGAGAGAAAACGGATCTAACGCACGAAGTAGCAGCAGAACGAATCCGTAATCCAGTCCCGAAGGGACGGTATAGTGACGAGCCGGGAAAACACAGTATCGTGGCTAAAACATTGATACCACAAAACATCCGAATCGGTGAACGAAAGACGAAATCGGTCATTCTGGAGCTTAGAATGCCACTTTTTCATTACGGTATATTACGGCAAAAGGAAAGGCTCCCAAGTGTTCAGGGAGCCTTGACGACCAGCGAAACGGTTAATTCCCACCAGCGGTGGCAGCAGCCTTCGCCCTTTGATCAGTTAGGGTCAGACGCAGTCTTCGCAGCGCGAATGCGCCTAGCCACGTCGCCCAGGGACTCTGGCGTGGCTTCGGGCTGCCGGGGTTCCTCTACGGGGGTGGGCCATGTTGGTCCGGTTCATTGTTGGAAGCAGATGAGGGCAAACACGGGGTCGCACCAGTTAGTTGAGGAATTGGTCCATCCATGGTCGTATGTGAGTAGCGTTAGGTCTCCCACTTGGCCTAGGTATTCGCCGTGTGCCGACTGCGTCCAGTTGTTGCAGTCGTTCGTGTTGGGGTGGCCCGATATGTCAGTGTTCGTCCATGCGGCTTGGTTGTCTGTGGTGGCTCCCTGAGCACTGACATCAATTAGGTGGAGGAGGTTGGCCCCCGATGTCAACCCTGCCCAATTACTGGCCACTTGGTCAAGGTTTTGGTTGGGCAGCGCGTACGGTACGGTGCTATGGGTGAACGTGGTTGCTGGATAGTTCCCTAGGAAGTCCGAGAGCCACGCTTTGTAGGTGCCGGGAAGTCCAGCAGCGTTTGCTTCTGCCTGGCAATCCGCGTTCCCTCCCGCCACTCCCGTCAGAGGTTGTGTGGCGGAAGTCAGATCGCCCTGGTAGGTCGCGTTCGTCACGAACACGAGCTTGGCGAATCCCAGAGACGCAGCGCAGACAGCCATGGACGAACTTGGAAACAAGGCACTGCATACAGCAGCGCTGGTTATTAGTCCCGCCGGTCCTGTTGCACCCTGCGGTCCCGCCGGTCCTGCTGGTCCCGCTGGTCCTGCTGGTCCTGCTGGTCCTGCCACAGTGGACGCAGCACCTTGCAACCCCTGTATTCCTGGTATTCCCTGAGGTCCAGGTGTACCTGGGGTCCCTGGGAACCCTTGTGAACCTTGAGGTCCTGTCGGCCCAGCCACTCCAGCCGCTCCCGGGTCACCTGCCTTTGCCAACACCATCCAGTTTGGGCTGGCATCTGGTGTTGCAAGGCTTGGTCCGTTCGCAGCAGTCGCCACGTAGGTGGAACCACCGTAGGTCACTACGTCATTTATGGCGTAGACCGTTGCGGTGTTGAACGCCTGCAGGAAGCTGAACCCAGAGCCGTTAGTTCCGGCAGGTCCGGTTGGTCCCGTAGCACCAGTTGCTCCAGTTGGTCCTACGGATCCAATTGGTCCTGCGGGTCCTACCGGTCCTACGGCTCCTGCCGATCCAACAGGGCCTACGGGTCCAGCCACACCTGCCGCCCCAGTAGGTCCGGCTGGTCCAGTCGCTCCTGCTGGTCCTGTAAGCCCGGTGGGTCCAATGGGTCCAGCGACCCCTGCTGGTCCAACGGCGCCGGCTGGACCTGTAGCTCCTGCGGGTCCAACCGGTCCAACTGCTCCAGCTCGTCCGGCTGGCCCGACGGCTCCAGCTGGCCCCGCTGGCCCGACGGCTCCGGCTGGTCCCGCTGGCCCCTGCGGTCCTACCACTCCCTGAGGCCCTACTGCACCGAGAGTGACGTCAGCAACCGCTATTAGACCCAGCGGTTTTGTTGTGACCACCAACAGATACGTGCCGGGAACGGTCGTCGCCGGCAGGTTGGCAACAATCTTACTTGCACTCCAACTCACGACGGTGAGCGAGGATCCACCGAGAGTGACAGTCCCGACCTTTGTTCCAAAGTTGCTCCCTGAGATATTGAGCAACAGATGGGTGTAATCGGTCGTTTCTTCGTTGATAACGGGGATTCCCTGAGACATGGCCGGGGGAGCCAGCACAAAAGCCAGGATGGTCGCTAACGTGAGCATCTTGACTCCCCGTTTAATGGACGAGGTAAGAAACCTTTCGTTTACCATAACAGAGCCTCCTTATGTAGGCTTTCGTAATTCCAAGAGTTCTTCCTACAGTCTGGGAATAACAAACTGGTACGGTCTGGGAGTTCTGTCGTTCGCCTCAGGGGGTGGGGCGTCTCAACGGGCGGGGACGGCTCTTCGGGGAGGCAGGACGCACTGATATAAACATAAATGAGCGCGTCCTGTCAGTGAGAAAAGTCACATCTTAATGTGAGGTGACCGCCAAGAGCCACGGCGCAAAGCCACGCCAAACCTTAACTGTTGCAATATCCCGATTACAGTGCGCCGGGCTAAACCGGCATGAAGTAGAGGATGAAAGAGCC
>OBLT010002661.1_pt1 | contig 10994 bp, 9 predicted proteins | sample 1518721 | NCBI WGS metagenome assembly OBLT01 (sample SAMEA3539307, study PRJEB22396) | soil metagenome | biome: tundra; feature: field; material: soil | place: USA | collected 2010-05 | depth 0.15 m | reverse complement strand
CAGGAACCCTGCTGCATCTACCAGCCCAAGCACTGGGATCCGGAGCTGGAAAACGAAGCGGCGGCTTTCGCGAAGTCCTAGCTTCTAGCTCGAATCCCAGGTCCCAAAAGCGGGACACTTCGACAAGCTCAGAGTAGGCTCTGGGGCACCCAGTTTTCTTCCCCCCGGACCTGCACCACCCGCTGAGACACAGGATCAAGGATGAGGCACCCGGCATCAGCGACCAGAGAGAACCCTGTCTAACTGCATAAGAACTCCCCCTGTCATAAGATAAGCAAAAAATAATCCCCATTGGATCATGCCAGCAGCAGACGACATAGCCACTCCAAGGAGAGAGCCGTCGCTAACTGAACTTGCGGCGCCGCCTCGATAAACATCATGAATTCTGAGGTAGCACCGCAAAGCTAGAACCCAAACGGCAACCATGCTGAAACCAACGAGACCGAGCCAGTAGACGCTAATTGCTGGTAGACGCGGCCAATAACTAACGATCACGAAGCCAAGAATTGACAGAGTCACAATAAGCAACAGCGTGTCGCCAACAAAGAAGTACGAGCGGAACGGCGACTTTGCGAAGAATGATGGCTGGAAGGGAAATTCATCGGAAGCCCCCACATCGGAAGTCCTCAGTAAGTTGAGTTTGAGCATTCTGCCATCTCCTTTTGTTTATTAACTCCACAGGTCCAACGAAACCTTTAGCATCCCCCGATCTTGCCTATCAACCAAGCGCCACCCGCAACGACGCCAAGCGGCACTGAAACGACAGCGGCTTCAGGTTGAAGCGCAGTGGCAACTCCGAGGAGGCCAACGTATCCAACACCCCAATCCAGATAAAAACAAGTCTCGGAAGAAAAACCGGATTGTTGCTGTTGGTCTTGCTGCGGAGGGGGGTCATTGGGATTAGTCTGCGGGGGGGTACCGCCCGCACTGCCGTCACCACCACTGCCGTCACCACCACTGCCGTCACCACGACTGCCGTCACCACCGCCGCCGCCGCAGTTGGCTCATTGCCCGTTGCCGCTGCATTTCCTGCGACTTTTGTGGCAATCGCAGCAACAGTGAAAGATGCGGTTGCCTCCAAGCCGATCGCCAATTCGCGTTAATAATACCACAATAGTGTAGCGGCCAGCGGCATGCCAGTTGGCTGCCGCCGGCGGCTACCAAGAGTTTGCCGTGAAGTTTCGCATCCGCGTTGCACCTTTTCAGCTTTCTCCTTCTTTTCAACACATGGAGTGACCCATTCCTGAGTCGATTTTGATTCAAGGATGAGCAACTGCGTTCCTCGATTCACCAGCACGTCCCAACTTTCCAGCCACTCTGGATTCATCTAGCCCCACCGCAGGTGGTTTAATACTGAGATGGGTTCACCGATGCGGACGGCAATCATTGGCGGAGGCATAGCGGGGCTGGCGGCTGCCTATGAGCTGGAGCAGGCGCGCGCGGCGGGCGCTTCTATCGAGTACACGCTCTTTGAGGCGCGGGAGCGGCTGGGCGGCTGCTTGGCTTCGGAAATCGTGGGCGGCACGGTGCTGGAGCGGGGACCGGATTCGTTTTTGAGCGAGAAGCCGGCGGCGACGGAGTTGTGCCGCGAGCTGGGACTCGCGGGCGAACTGATCCCCTCGAACGACGCGGCGCGGAAGACCTATATCGTGGTGAAAAACCGGCTCGTGGCGCTGCCGGACGGGCTGATGTTCCTGGTGCCGACCAAACTGATCCCGACGGCGACGACACGGCTGTTCAGCCTCACGACCAAATTGCGGATGGGGCTGGAGCTGCTGCATCCGCCGCGGCCCACCGGGCTGCCGGACGAGGCCGTGGCGACGCTGGTGGAGCGGCACTTTGGCCGCGAGGCCGTCGAGCGGCTCGCCGACCCGCTGCTCTCCGGCATCTTCGGCGGCAACGCCTCGCAACTGAGCGCGCGGACGGTGCTGCCGCGGCTGGTGGAGATGGAGAGCAAGTACGGTTCGCTGACCCGCGGGATGCTGGCGGCTCACCGGCAGATGCGGGCCAAGGCCAAGGCTGCCGCGAAGAAGAACGGGGCGGCGAACGGCAATGGTCACGGGCAGGCCGGCAGCAACTCAAGGCCGGCGGCGCGGTCGATCTTCACGTCGCTGCGGGGCGGGATGCAGCAGTTGATCGACACACTTGCCGCGCGGCTTGATCCGGCCAGCGTGCGGCTGGCCACGCCGGTGAGAGGGCTGGCGCAGGTGGAGGGCGGCTGGAGGGTGCAGGCCGGCGAGGACACAGTGCTTAAGGCGGAGATGTACGACACGGTGATTGTGGCCTCGCCCGCGTGGGCTGCGGGGACGCTGCTGGGGCCGGTTGACGCGGAGTTGGGCGAGGAGCTGGGCGCGATTCCCTACTCCTCTTCGATCACCGTCAATTTGATCTACGACGAGGCGAAGCTGGGCCGCTTGCCGGATGGATTCGGCTTCCTTGTGCCGGCCAGCGAAGGGCGCGCGATGCTGGCCTGCACGTTTGTCCATCGCAAGTTTCTGGGGCGCACGCCGCCGGGCTCGCCGCGGCGAGCGGTGCTGCGGGCCTTTCTGGGCGGGATGAAGAACGATGCGCTGCTGGCCGGGACGGACGCCGCGCTGGTGGCCACCGTGCGGCGGGAGCTGAGTGAGATTCTGGGCGAGGATGTAGTGGGCATCGGAGTTGAGCCGGAGCATACGCAGGTTTCGCGCTGGCGGCGGGCCATGGCGCAGTACGCGGTGGGCCACCAGGAGCGCATGCAGCGCATCGCAGCGCGGGTGGCTGCTCTGCCGGGACTGCGGTTGGCCGGAAACGCCTACGACGGGATCGGGATTCCCGACTGCATCCGCCTGGGACGGCGGGCGGCGAAAGAACTGCTGGCTGCTGGCTTCTAGCTCCTGGCTGGCGGGTTGCCCACATCTCAATTCTTCATCAAACGCGTGGCTTCCGGCGCACCTATTTTGGCACTACGGGCAGGATAAGTGCGCTGGGATGCTGCTGGTCGTGAAGGATGGTATTGGTGGCTTTGACGATGGTGGCGTCGACCACCCTCTCCAACCAACAGACACTCCCGAGCCGCTTGTGAACCAAACGGACCACCTTGAATTCGGCGCTTGACAAATGCAGGCAATTGGCCGAGATTTGTGAGGTTCCTCATTCAACATTTCCTTCCCATCTTTAACTGTGAGGCAACATGCGACGTGTCCACTGGCTCAAGCCCGCATCCCTGTCTTTGATCGTTCCCTTATTGCTCGTCTGCGGATGCCGGAGCACCATGGGTCCCAAGATGCCGCCGACCCTCGTCGCTCCGGCTATTACAGGCTACAAAGCGGCCGACTTCAACGCCGACCTCAGCAGCTATCGCGCCAAGGTTGCGGCCCCCGACATGGCCGGAGCCCTCGCCCTGCGCAACCAGATTGCCTATCGCGTCATGGGCGACATTGAAATCAATTACTCGAAGTTCGAGATGAGCCTCACCACCCAGCGAGCCGGATTCGAAACCGGCAGCGACGCGCTTCAGTTAGGCATGTCCGCCGCGGCTACGTTGGTGGGCGCCACCGATATAAAAAACATTCTCGATGCGTCGCTCACCGCATTCCAGGGCACGCGCACCTCGTTCGACAAGAACTTCTTTCAGCAGAAAACGACCGAGTCCATCATCTCCCAGATGCGCGCAAGCCGGAAGACCAAGCAGGCGCAATTGATCACTAATCTCGCCACGCGCGATGTGTCGAGCTACCCCTGGGACGCGGTCTGGATCGATCTCGTGGATTTCTACTACGCCGGCACCGTCCCCTCCGCGCTGGTCGAAATCGCTACAAATGCAGGCACCAATGCAGACACGGCAACCAAGAAGCTCAACAAGGCCCTTGACGACTTGACGGTCACCACCCCGGCCCAGATGAAGCAGTCCATGGACAACCGCGCGGCGTACCAGAAGCTCAAAACCGAGGCGGCCAGCGGCGACACGGCAACGGCCACAAAAGCGGTTGATTCCTTGCGAAAGATATTGACAGGCTACGGCTCCGCGCCCGCGGCGGACGCCACAGCCAGCGACCTTCTCGATCAGTTCAAGAAGGCCATCGATGAATCGACGACCGACAACGACAAACTAGCGAAACTGAATGCCGCTGTCGCAAGCGTCCCTCTGAACTAGCTGCACAAATTTGGAGAAGCGAAATGGTCGGAACAGTCCCCGTCTCCGGAGGCCTCACCATGGAGGTCCTTGCCGCAACCCTCACCCGCAACGAGCAGGATTTCGCCCAACTGACTGCTCTCACCGTCGATCCCGCTGCGGGTGCGAACCGGAACCTCGCCACCTTCATCGCGCAAGACAATCAGCTAGGCGCATTGGCCATCTGCGCCAGCGGTGCGGCCTCGCAAGGCACAAATGTGCTTTCCGCCACAGTCCTCATCAGCAACGTGAAGACCAGCGTCGATGTCTACCGGCTCCCGCTGGCTCAGTAAGAAGAGCCGCAACGGGAAGGCTCGCGGCCGAACTGGCCGTTACACCCCGCCCTTGCCCAGCAAAATGCCTATTCCATAGGTGACAGCGCCCTCGACCGCGCCGACGACGGTCATTTCAAGGCCGGACGACCACCACGACCGCACCGTAATCAGGCTCTTGGCCGCGCCGACGGCGAAGTGGGCGGCGAGAGAGATGACGGCTGCGGCGATGACGGCCTCAATGCCGCTCAAGAAGAAGAAGGGGATGATGGGGATGGCGGCGCCGACGGCGGTGGAAAGCGCGCCGGAGCTGGCCGAGACCAGGGGGTTGGAGAGCGCTTCCTCAGAGGAGCCGAGGCGCTCCCCGGCCAGGGCGCGGAGCAACTGCTCGGGGTCGCTGGCGATGTGGTTGACCATGTGCTGGGCGTCGTCCTCGGGCAGGCCTTTGACCTGGTAGTAGAGGGAGAGAAGTTCGCGGGCCTCGGGGCCGTTCATCTGGATGGCTTCGCGCTCGCGGATGACCTCGGCGTGGTAGATTTCGCGCTCGCTCTTGGCGGCCAGATACGCGCCTGAACCCATGCTGAGGGCAGAGGCGATGAGGCCGGAGAGGCCGGCGAGGAGCACGTATTTGCTGTCGCCTGCGGTGGCGCCGGAGACGCCGGAGACGATGCCAAAGATGGCGCCCAGGCCGTCGTTGACGCCGTAGATGGCGTCGCCGATCCAGGACCCCGGCTGCTTGCGGCCCTGGGAGCGCTTGGCCAGCATCTCTTCGAGAACGGCCTTGGCGTCTATCCTGTGAGTGCCGGCGGGAGCGGTGTAGTGGCCGCGCAGCAGCGAACCCAGCTCCCGGTAGTGGTCCTTTTCGTCTTCGATGACATGTTCGAGGATGGCGATGGAGTCTTCGTCGCCGAGGGACTTCAGTTGCTCGCCGTAGCTGGCGATTGCGCGGCTCTCCTCGATCTCCAGCCGGCGGAGGGCCATGCGGATGCCGCCGGCGCGGTTGGCCAGCGTGTCGGCCTCGCCGTGTGGGCGCCCGGTCCAAACGGGCGCGGGTTGGCCCAGTTCCTCGATGCGGCCGGACCAGAGAGCTGCGTGCTCCCACTCGGCGCCGGCAAGATGGCGCAGCACCTGGGCGCGGACCGGATCGGTGTCGCGTTCGGCCAGGGCCAGGTAGGTGAGGTGGCCCTCCATCTCGGCTTGCCAGTTCCCCTCGAGTGCTGCCAGGACCTTCTTCAGCTTGGCGGGGCTCAACGCTGCATTGGCCACGTGTGTCTCCTAACGTTCTTCTGAGGATACGGCATTTTTGCCCGATCCGGCAGCCCCGGCCCGGTGGGATGCGGGGTTCCGGCGGAGACCTTCCGCTCAACCGTTTTGGCAATCACTTCCCCAGCGCGGGGTTTTTCGTATAGTGTTGTGTGCAGCAAAAAAGCCGGGATTCCGGAGCCAGGGTAAACCGACCAGGGTATACCGGCGGCCGTCCTGGGAACGGTCTTTGGGCAAGAACGCAGGAAAACGCCCGAACCGGGCGAGAATTTTTTGAGGAAGCGGGGAAAAACCTTCTATGGCAACGCAACAAAAACAATCGGCGGCTCTCACGTCGCCCGGGTACCTTTTGCCGTTTATCACGGTCACCGCGCTGTTCTTCATCTTCGGGTTCATCACCAACCTGAACATGGCGCTGGTGCCCCACCTGCGGCATATCTTCGATCTGCCCTACGCGTGGGCGATGCTGGCAGAGTCGGCGTTTTTCCTGGCCTATCTGGTCTTCTCCTCGCCGACTTCCAAGCTGATTGAGCTGATTGGATACAAGCGGACGATGGTGGTTTCGCTGTTTATCCAGGTGGTGGGCTGCCTTTTGTTCATTCCAGCGGCCAAGCTGGTCAGTTTTCCGCTCTTCCTGACCGCGGTCTTTGTGGTGGGAGCGGGCGTTACCGCCTTGCAGACCTCGGCGAACCCGTATGTGTCCATCCTCGGACCCGAGCATAGCGCGCCCGTCCGGCTGACCCTGGCGCAGGCCTTCAACTCGTTCGGCGGAGCAATCGCTCCCCTGATTGCCGGTCACTACATTCTCACCGATTCCGCCAAGCTGACCAAGGCCGCCGTTGCCGATACGGTGCGGCTGCCCTATATCTTCATTGCCGCCGGGCTGCTGCTCCTGGGGCTTGCGGTGGCGTTTTCCCACCTGCCCGCGGTTACCCGGACCCAGTCCTACCGCCCCGGCAAAGAAGGCGATGGGGTGTTGGGCCTCAGCATCTGGAGCTACAAACACACGGTGCTGGGCGCCTTGGGCATCTTCTTCTATGTGGGCGTGGAAGTGGGTCTGGCGTCGATTGCGGTCGACTACTTCAAGAGCCAGGGGATGAGCACCGCCAAGACCGCATCCTTCCTGGTCTCGCTTTACTGGTTCGGCGCGCTGATTGGGCGCTTGCTCGGGTCCTGGATTCTGACCAAGGTCAAGTCCGGCAAGCTGCTGGGCATCTTCGGCTTTGCGGCCGCCGCAATGGTGCTCCTATCTATGGCTACCAGCGGACAGGTCGCCATCTGGAGCCTGGTGCTGTGCGGATTCTTCAACTCCATCATGTTCCCCAACATCTTCACACTGGGCATCGCCGGGTTGGGACCGATGACCAGCAAGGGATCGGGGCTGATCATGACCGCGGTCGTCGGCGGGGCGGTGATTCCCCCGCTGCTGGGCGCGCTGGCCGACCACGTAGGAATTCAGCACTCGTTCATTCTTCCGGTCATTTGCTACCTCTTCATTGCCTGGTACGGGCTGTGGGGATCCAAACCTACGCGGACTGTGACGGCGTAGGCTGGATAGTTGCACATTGAAGGCCCTCCGGCGCAAGCCGGAGGGCCTTCGCATCGGACGCATACGAATGACTCCCAAACCAAAGTCGGGCTTGCAGCGGTTGTTTCTGGCCGGCATAGTGGCCTTTGCCGTGCTGCTCTTGTTGTTGCGGCTGTTTGTTTTTGCGCATGGGCATGGGCGGCGAGGGTTTTGAGCCCGGATTTCCATAGTGGAGCCGGACAAGTTGCCCTGATGATGGATGAAACAGCGGTATTCATAAGGAGATTCCTATAAAAAATGAATATGGCGAGCAATTACGATATATGAATTTAGAGCGGAACCAGAGTAAACGTGTCCTTGCAGAGAGTCTTCTGGGTGGCTTTTTCTAAGGAAAAAGCCACTTGGCGGGCTTGCTTTCGGAATACATCTACTCTGGTTCCGCTGTAGCGGTTTGAAAAACGGAACGGATTTGTCTATCAAGTTGACCGGCTTCCCACCGATCGTCTCAACCTAAAGGAGGTCTCACAATGTCCCCCACAGATACGATGACCGAGTTCGTTCACGATGAGCAAGAGTTTCTGCAGGAATCCCCCTACCCTTTGATCGCTACGAGCCTGAAGGGCACGTATGCTAACCCGGGACCTTCGAATTCGAAGAGGTCGAACAGAGTGAAGTTTTACGCGATACTTGCCGTGCTGGCGCTGAGCTTCGCTTCGTTAGGGGCGAGCAAGGCGGCTGCGCAAGAAGCCAAGGAGCAGCCTAAGGCGCAGGCGGCCGAAACGCGGAAGCCGACCGCGGTGGAGTTCGAGAACTGGCGCAAGACGATTCTGAAGACCCCGCGGCCCGCGAACGACAAGTGCTTTACCGCCAAGTATCCGGACAAAGAGTGGCGCGAGATTGCCTGCGTAACGCCGCCGAACAAATTGTATCCTCCCAGGGGTGGAACCCGGGCTCTGCAGGTAGGAAATGGCCCTAATGATTTTTCAGCTATCACAGCGTCCGGTTTCATCACCGAGACAGAAGGCTCGTTTGACTCCACATCCAACATCAGCAACGAGTGCGCAGTACCGTGCACGATCACGGCCACGGGTATTGTCTGTCCCACTAGCCCGTCCTGCGTTGGCAGTACAGCTACAGATACCTACTCTCTGCAACTGAACTCCAAGCCCTTCTACGGTACCAACGCATGCAGCGGCTCTCCCAATGGCACAACACCACCAAACGGATGCTCGGGCTGGGAGCAGTTCGTCTACTCCTCAAGCGGAACCGGGTTCATCCAATACTGGCTGGAGCAGTGGGGACCGCCAGGAGCAACCTGCCCGGCTCCCCATGGAACAGGTTGCGTGAGCGGCTTTTCCAACTCCACCGGATGGTGTGAACAAGCCCTCTACGGTCAGACGTATTGCGTGGTAAACGCCGTGCATGGCGTACCGTCGATCTCTGAGCCGATTGCGAATATCGGTGATTTCAAAGTCACCGCCTATGCGGCTAGTGGCCCAGGCACGACGGATTCACTGGCGGTTACGGTCTCGGGTGGTATGCCCGTTACCGCACCAGGCAACAACTATTTCCCCGACCTGGGCAGTACTTGGACGGAAGCCGAGTTCAACGTCTTCGGCGATGGTGGCGGAGATCAGGCGGTCTTCAATGACAATTCGTCGCTCACCGTGCGCATCGGCGAGCTCAGCGGTACAACCGAAGGGCCCACCTGTGACGAACACAGCTTCACCGGCGAATCAAACAACTTAACCCTGAACAATGTTGCGCCATTGGCACTACCAGGCACCATGCCGGCGCTGGTCTTTACCGAGGTCAATCCCCCTCCTGCCGGCGCTGCGGCCTCCTGCGCCGACGCAACCAGCATCGGCGACACCCATCTGACCACCTTCGACGGTCTCTACTACGACTTCCAGGCAACCGGCGACTTTGTGCTGGCGCAGAACGGACCGGAGTTTGAGGTGCAAACCAGGCAGAGGACCGGTCCGCCGCAGTACCCGAACACGGCAGTCAACAAGGCGGTTGCGACGCGGATGGGCACGTCGCGCGTGGCCATCTACATTGAGCCGATACGGCTGGTCATCGACGGCACTCCTACCGCTCTGGCCGACGGCAACACCATCAATCTCTCCACCGGCGTGCAGATCACACGGCATGGCGATACGTACACGGTTTCGGCCAGCAACGGCAACCGTCTGACCGCCGAGTTGCAACCCGAGTGGATCAATGTGACCGTGGGCCTGGGGCGTGCGCCGGCAAACGAGACGCGCGGTCTGCTGGGCGATCCCAGAGGCAACGCGCAGGTGCTTGCGACGGCATACGGGGCGGTGCTGAAGGAGCCGGTAACATTTTACGATCTCTACCACCCCTACGCGGATAGTTGGCGGGTGCAACCGAAGGAGTCGCTGTTCACCGAGCCGACGACAATCCGGGGCGGCATTCCAAAGGACCTGTTTTTTGCGAACGATCTCGAACGCCAGGTGGCGGATCGCGCGCTCGAGATTTGCAGGGCGGCCGGCGTTACAGTGAAGGACCTGCTGGAATCATGCACTCTCGACACCGCCGTGCTAAACGATAAGGCGGCCGCGAAGGTCTTCGTCCTTGCCCGTCGACCTCTCCACGTCATCAGGCCGGTCTTGCGTCTGACCCTCGCCCCTTGAGCCGGCGAGTGCTGCCCGCCGGCTCACCATCTCCCGCTTGAGGCACAGGGAACGGCACACCTGCCTCGATGGCCACGGTTCGTCCGGACTTGCTCGCCACGGTAAGTCCGGATTTACTCTTTGCCCTGCGCGGCCCGCCAGGCCTTGATGAACTTCCAGTGGATGTAGACGGAGTGGTTGAGGTGCAGGAGCAGACCCTCGCGGCCATCCAGAAAGCCGAGCCGGAAAACGTAGTTATAGACGAAGGTCGCCGCCGGATTCAGGACGGCGTTCCAGATAAATGCGGGTAAAGACTTGCTGTCGCGGCCGGATTTCACCAGCAGCAGCGCGATCTCGGAGCTGTAACGGTTCATGTGCTCGAGATAGATGCTCAAGGTGGGATAGGCGTAGTGGAGCATATCGTGCCTGAGCGTGCCGCGTGGGCCCTCGAACTGCGGTGTGCTGTGCGGGCCGACGCCCTCGCTGAGCCGAGCCGCCCCGCGGTGGAAGAGCCTCAGCTTGCGGTCGGGATAAAAGCCGCCGTGGCGCATCCAGCGGCCAAAGTAAAGGTTCAGGCGGGGAATCCAGTAGGCACCGTATTTGGGTTCGCGCCCGTCCTCGCAGGCGAGCAGTTGGCGGATCTCGTCCTGGAGGCCGGATGTGAGGACTTCGTCGGCGTCGAGCAGCAGAATCCAGTCCGAGGCGCAGAGGCCGAGGGCGACGTTTTTCTGCTCGCCGTGGCCGCCGAAGGCGTGGAAAGAGGTCCTGGCGCCGAAGGATTGGGCGATTTCCAGCGTGCGGTCCTTCGATCCCGAGTCGACGATGACGATCTCGTCCGCCCAGCGAACGCTCTCCAGCGTGCGGGGAAGATTTGCCTCCTCGTTCAGGGCGATCATGGCTACGGACAGAGTCTTGCGCATCGAAGAAAGGATAAACCGGCTGGGTGGTCGCCAGCGTCCTCGACACACTCCACGTACTCGGTTGCGAATATCCACCGTTTCTGCCCTTGGGAGCGCAGAACTGCCCTGTTCTGCGCCCCCCGACATGATTAGCTTGCTGTTTTACTGCTTAGTTCTCCACACATCTTACCCTTCCGTTGTCAGGATCAGTATAGCGATGCTGTCCGTCGGGGCATGGAGCGGGCT
>OBLT010002660.1_pt1 | contig 10998 bp, 9 predicted proteins | sample 1518721 | NCBI WGS metagenome assembly OBLT01 (sample SAMEA3539307, study PRJEB22396) | soil metagenome | biome: tundra; feature: field; material: soil | place: USA | collected 2010-05 | depth 0.15 m | reverse complement strand
TGAAAGTCTTCGTGCGATGTGGCTGCAAGCTTGTGGGCGCGCCAGATATTGCCGACAGTGGACTTACTGACGCCTTGGTTCTGTGCCATAGTCCGGCAACTCCAGTGCGTCATCCCCGCCGGTTTGGTTTGCAGGGTCGCATCCACAATGGCGGCGATTTTATCTATTTCATAGAGGGGCTTTCGTCTCCGGCCCGGAGCAATGTCCCACAAGCCGTCCAACCCCTCCTCGCCAAAGCGCTTCCGCCACAAAATCATCGTATTCCGGTTCACCGAAAGCTGCTCGGCAATCGCAACATCGGGCTTCCCGGCAGCGGCTGCCAGAACGATCCGACAGCGCAACGCCACCTGGTGTGGCGTTCCATGCGCCGCAATCCACTGCTTGAGTTTCTCCCGTTCAGCGGCAGAGGGCTGACATGATTTGCCCATGACCCAGGATAATATGTCCCGCTCAAATTGTCTGGTTATTTGTTGGACACAACACTAGACCTTCAGCGATCCTTCTAAGTCCGACCAATCTTTCGGCGGGTGTCAACCTATGATTGGTGGCGCTTTCGATTCTTGAATCCCATTGACAGCCATTCGGTTGAGCGTGTCAATCAGTACCTGTGTATCGAGGTAAGCGTGGATACTTACAACTTTGCCCCAACGCATCCGAATCACATGTACCCCTGAGTTCACATAGTCTTTCCCGTCAGCGGGAGTGGCGCGATCAGTCCACTCAACGACGACAGTGGTATCCCAAGGCCCACCGGATGCCGCAATTGAATGTATTTGGAACCCCAGATTTGGAAACAGCCGAAACAAACGTTGAAACCAGCGACGCATTGCCTCGGTGCTTGTGCGCTTACCTCCCAAGCAATGCTCGCCAGCAAAATGATGCTCGATTGTGGTTCCGATACCAGAAAGAGCGTACTCGTAGTCGCCCTCATTGAGCCGTTTAAAGACTGAAGTGATGCTCTTTTTTACAATCGTATGGTACACAAACACCTCACAATCGGAACGCCCAACTTATTCTAGCTGGAATCAAAGCCCCCAACCCTTCGTTTGGACCGCAACCGTCGAGTCGATCCAGGAGAAACTCTCCCGATGCCGCCGAACGCTGGAGCAGATCCAGCCTGGCTGCACAAGCCCGAAACCCAGAAAACGGAAGAACGTGACTGTATAGTTATTTCGCGGACACTACACCAGCTAACTGGCCGCCATGCTCACCGCTATTTCGGTGTCCACGGGCAATGCGTTGCCCGGCACCACCACAATCCCGGAATCGGTGACGGTATAGCCGCGGGCGCGGTCTTCCTCTACGTCGTAGCCAATCACGCTCGATTCCGGAATTTCGACGTCTGTGTCGATGATGGCGCGCCGGATGCGGCTGTTGCGTCCAATCTTGACGTTGGGCATCAGAATCGAATACTCGACTTCGCAGTAACTGTTGACGCGCACACCGGTGGACAGCACGCTGCGGACTACCCTGCCGCCGGAAACAATGCAGCCGGCGGCCACAATGGAATCGACGGCCACTCCCATGCGGCGGCCTTCCTGCGCGAAAACGAATTTGGCGGGCGGCGCTTGCACCATGCGTGTGCGAATGGGCCAGTTGTGATCGTAGAGATTGAACTCAGGCGTCACGGCGACCAGGTCCATGTTGGCTTCGTAAAACGCATCGATGGTGCCGACGTCCCGCCAATAGCGCGCCTGCTTATCGTTCATGTCCCGGAAGTCGTAGGCAATCACGCGGGCCTTCTCGAGCGCGCCGGGAATCACGTCCTTGCCGAAATCGTGCGAGGATGCCGGATTCTGCGCGTCCTCCTGCAACAGGCGCAACAGGACCTCGGTATTGAAGACGTAGATTCCCATGGAGGCGCTGACCATCTCAGGGTTGAAAACCGAGCGCGCCGGGTTGCCATGATGCGGTTTTTCCTCGAAGCCCACGATGCGGTGGCCTGCATCGATCTCGGCGATGCCGAAACGTTCGGCTTCCTCCGGCGCCACCTGGAGGGTGGCGATGGTGATGTCGGCGTGGTGCAAGTGGTGCCACCCCACCATCTCGCGATAGTTCATTTTGTAGAGTTGGTCGGCGGCGAGGATCAGGGTCAGTGTGGGCTGTTCCAAGGCAATGCTCTGGCTGTTCTGGAAGACCGCGTCGGCCGTCCCCAGGTACCAGTCGTCCCGGAGGCGCTTCATGGGCGGGATGGTTTCTATGAACTCGCCGAGTTCGGGCGACAGGATGTTCCAGCCGTCGCGGACATGCCGGATCAGGTCCAGCGATTTGTATTGTGTTAGGATGAAAATTCGTCTCAGGTCCGAATTAATACAGTTTGACAACGCGAAGTCGATGATGCGGTAAACGCCGCCGAAGCACACGGCCGGCTTGGCGGTATGCCGGGTGAGGGGAGATAATCGCTCGCCGACGCCGCCTGCCAACAAAATTGCTAATAAGGTCTCCATACTAGTTAAACTATTGAAAAAATAGCGGTTGCGGGCGAGATAGTCCGCTCGGCGGAACATTCCTCGGCAATTTGGACTTGACTTTATCCGCCAACCACTTAATGATATCAGTACCTTCTCTGCGAAAGGCAGGAAATCTTGGTCGGGTTGGGAGGTGTAGTTTTATTTGGCTGAAGTAAAGTTGCAGGATGGTGAAACGCTCGAAAACGCTCTTCGGCGCTTCAAGCGAAAGGTCCAGCAAGAGGACATTATCAAGGAGGTCAAGAGGCACTCCTTCTACTTGAAGCCGGGAGAGAAAAAGCGGGTGAAGCAGGCGCTGGCCCGCAAGCGGAACCGGAAAAAATCACGCCGGGAAATCGAATAACAACGGGGCGGACAGGTTTCCACCTGTCCGTTCCACAACCCTTCGGGGAAAACCAGGTTGGGGTTATGGCGGAGTTCCAGGATCGGATTCTCAAGTGCTCAGAGTGCGGAGCTGAATTTGTTTTCACAGCGGGAGAACAACACTTCTTCCACGACAAGAATTTCAAGAACGAGCCCAAGCGCTGCAAAGCGTGCAAGAGCAAGCGGCAGGCGGGGCCATCGGGCGCTGGCAAGACGGAAACCATGACCGTTTGTTCGCAGTGCGGCCGCGAGACCACGGTGCCCTTTAAACCAACGCAGGGGCGGCCGGTATACTGCCGGGAGTGCTTCCTGAACCGCAAGACGCAAGCGGCCGGCGCCGGGGGCTAGGTAAGGCCTGTCAGCTTTCAGCTTTCAGCCGTCAGCGGCGCAAGAGCGCGCTTCAACTGAAAGCTGACTGCCGATCGCCGACAGCCAAGATTTCTCTAATGCCTGGCCGCGCGGACGCCCTTCACCTCACACTTAAAGTCGTTGTTTACGTTTCCCTCTATTTCGCCACGGCTTTTGTGCTAGGTCCGCTGCTGTATTGGCTCGGCGGATACATCGTGAGCATCACCGCCACCGGGTTGCTGGCCGCCGCGTTCAGCAATAGCCTGTGCCTGCGGATTTATGTGCGGCGGGGCATCGCCGCCATCGGACTGCAGAGCGATAAGGCGGCGCTGGTGAACCTTGGATTCGGTTGCCTCGGCGGAATGGGCGCGGCCGCGTTGGTGCTGGCAGGTCCGCTGCTTTTCCACGCGGCGCGCATCGAGCCCGATCCCGGCAGTCCTTCCAGCTTGCCTTCGTTCTTTTTCGTATCCGTGCTGCTGCTGTTCGGGTCGGCGGGCGAAGAACTCTTGTTCCGCGGATTTGGATTTCAGGTTTTGCTGCGCGCATTGGGTGGTTGGACGACCATCCTGCCGGTGGGCGTGATCTTCGCTGTGCTGCATGCCGGCAATCCCAACGCCACCTGGCTGGGCTTGGCGAATACCGCGGGATTCGGCATACTCTTCGGCTATGCCTTCCTGCGCAGCCACGACATCTGGCTGCCCATCGGCTTGCATTTCGGTTGGAACTTTACACTTCCGCTTTTCGGCGTCAACGTCAGCGGGCTTACAATGAGATTGACGGGATTCACCATGCGGTGGTCCGCCGGGACGCTCTGGAGCGGCGGCGAGTATGGTCCGGAAGCCAGTATTCTGACCTCGGCCGTACTGTTTCTGCTGTTTGCGTATCTATGGAAATTGCCCATCCGGCGGCAACCATCGGCTCTGCTGGACCCGCCCGCGGGTGATGTGACATGCGCGCCTGGACAGCCGTTTTCGCCATCTTCGTGACACTGACACCGCTGCTGAGTGGAGCGAACAAGCTCACCGAGCAGGATCGCATCGAGTTGGTGCGCGGCCTGCTGGCGGAGTACGCCACGGTCAAGCAGTTGCTGCCGCGCGCCAAGAAGGCTTTGCCCTTCGAATCGACGGGATCCTTCGACAAGAAGGTGTGGGAAGCAGCCTCCCGGGAATACGGCCCGGCCGGGCGTGTCGGCGACCTCGTGCATATCACCAAGGTGTTCATCGAGTCCGACAAGCTGGTGCTGCAGATCAACGGCGGATTTAATGGCGGCCGCAAGTGGTACGAGGGGGCACAGATCGGCGGCGGCATCGGCGGCGGCGGGAGCATGACTCCGTTGGGTAAGGGAGATTCCAACGCGCCCGGCGGCACCACCATCGAAATCCTGTTCCATAAACCGCTGGAGCCGATGAAAGCGGCGGAGGTGAAAAAGATGCTGGCGCCGGTGCTGGATTTTGAGAAGCGCAGCGCCACTGTGCTGTATGCCGAGGTCCTGCCGCCGGAAGTGCAGACGGCCATCCGGGACAAAAAGGTGATTGAGGGCATGGACCGCGACCAGGTGCTGCTATCGCTGGGTCGTCCCAATCACAAATCGCGCGAGGTGAAGGATGGCATCGAACTGGAAGACTGGGTTTTCGGCCAACCGCCCGGAAGGATCACGTTTGTGACCTTCAACGGCAGCAAGGTGATCAAAGTGAAGGAAGAGTACGCGGGGCTGGGTACCGAGGTAGCCGATCCAAAGGCGCCGCGATAGCTATCGGCTTTCAGCGATCAGCGGTCAGCCGCGCAACCGCGCGCTGTAGCTGAAAGCCGAGTGCTGAAAGCCGATAGCTCTCCACTGATCGCTGAGCGCTGAAAGCCGATAGCTGCTATCCTTTAAGGTAATCCACACTTAAACTCTAGGAGAAGAAATGGCTGTAAAAGTTGGCATCAATGGGTTCGGCCGCATTGGCCGGAATGTAGTCCGGGCGGCCCTGCACCGGAATGACATCGAATTCGTAGCGGTGAACGACCTGACGGACACCAAGACGCTGGCGCATCTGTTGAAATACGACTCCGTGCTGGGCACCCTGCCCGTGGAGATCCAAGCCGAAGGGGATGCCATCCTGGTGGGCGGCAAGCGCATCAAAGTGTTCGCCACGAAGGATCCCGCGCAGCTCGATTGGAACTCGGTGGGCGCGCAGATCGTCATCGAATCGACCGGCAAATTCACGGATGCCAAGGACGCCTGCAAGCACCTTCGGGGAAGCGTCAAGAAAGTGATCATCTCCGCGCCGGCGAAGAATGAAGATGTCACGCTGGTGCTGGGCGTCAACGACGCCGCGTACGACCCCGCGAAGCACAACATCATATCGAACGCATCCTGCACTACCAACTGCCTGGCGCCGGTGGTGAAGGTTCTGCAGGACACGGTCGGGATTCAGAAGGGATCCATGACCACCATCCACAGCTATACCAACGACCAAAACGTGCTGGACTTCCCGCACAAGGACCTGCGGCGCGCCCGCGCGGCGGCCCTGAACATGATCCCCACCACTACCGGCGCCGCGAAGGCCATCGGTTTGGTGATGCCGGAGTTGAAGGGCAAGTTGGATGGCTACTCGATGCGCGTGCCGACGCCGGACGTTTCGGTGGTCGACCTGGTCGTCCTCACCAGCCGGCCCACCACTGCGGAGGAAGTCAATGCCGCGTTCAAAGCGGCTGCGGACGGCCCGATGAAGGGCATTTTGGCCTACACCGAAGACCCCGTGGTGTCGACCGATATGCTGCACAATCCGAACAGCTCGATCGTGGACGGGCAGATGACCAAGGTGCTCGACGGCAACCTGCTGAAGGTGATCTCCTGGTACGACAACGAGTGGGGTTATTCCTGCCGCGTCGTGGACCTGATCGCGTTCCTGACAAAAAAGGGCTTGTAGGACAGGCCTCCCGGCCTGTCTACCGCGGGGCTTCTAGCTCCGCGGTAGTGCAGGAAGGAACGATCCCGGGAGCGGGCGGAGTACCCGTATACTTTCGCAAGTTCGGCGACGGCCGCCGTGCGCTCCCGATTCCCAACGCCGCTTGGCTCGCGCGCGATTTGGAGAGCCTGGTGCGAGACCGCACCGTGGTGTTCTACGATCCGCGGGGCTGGGTGCGCGACATAGAAGTGGAATCGCTGGCGTGATGTGGGGCAGGCTGGCAGGCTGCGGGCGGTTGGCAACCGCCGCTGTGCGGTGCAAACGCGGCATTTGGCCGATTGACAATCGGCCGCAGCTTGCCAAGCTGCCCCACATGAGAGCCTGTGCCTTGCGTATACATACGCTCGGATTCAAGCCCTTTTGCCGATGAATCGGGTCGGCGCCCACTTCTATGTCGGGCACCCCAAGTGACTCTGGCAACCGAGATGGAAGATCCGGACTTGGTGCGCCGCCGTTGCGAGCTGGATCAAGTGGTCCTGTTTGGATGGTCGTATCACGGCGGGGTGGTTGCGAATTACGCCGGCCGGCATCCGGATGTGGTTCTGCGCATGGTGCTCAGCGGACCGATCGCGCCGCGGCGCATACCGTATTCGGAGCAGGCTGCCGCGACGCTCCAATCCCGCCTGGACATGACGGCGAATCGGGGATTTCATGAAGTCGCCGCCCGCGGATCCCGCGGAAGCATCCAAGGCGTGGCACGCCATCGTACTGCGCGGCTACTTCGCCGATAGCGGGGCGTACGCCCGCTCCGTTCCGAAACCCTGCGAATCGGAGAACGAACGGCCCCGCAATGTGGCCCAGCACGTAAATGCGATCATGGCCTCGCTCGGCGATTGGGACTGGCGTCCCGTGGCGGCCAGTTATGCCGGGCCCGTGCTCATCGTCCACGGAGATGACGACTGGAATCCCTTGGATGGCTCGCGCGAGTGGCGGAGATCCTTTCCCAACGCGCGGCTGGCGGTGGTTCCGAACGCCGGACACTTCATCTGGCTGGAACAACCGGAAGCGTTCTTCGGGGCGCTCGACCGGTTCCTCGGCGACGGCCAACTGGACGGATGGTCGTGGCCTGCGCACGCGCGTCAATGATAGCGCGGGACGGCGGGATCGATTTCGAGGCTCCAGCGGTCGATGCCGCCGGCCATGCTCACCGAATCCTCCAATCCCTGGCGGCGCAGCCACTCCGTGACCTGCAGGCTGCGCATGCCATGGTGGCAGAACAGCACCAACTGTCCATCGCCGGCGCGCAGCGGCTCCAGCGATTGCGGCACGCTGCGCATGGGAATCAGTTCCGCGCCCGCGATATGGGCTTGTTGATGCTCGAACGGTTCGCGCACGTCCACCATGCGGATCTTTTCGCCTGCATCGAGGCGCCTCTTGACTTCACTTGGATCGATCTCTATTGCCGGCACGTTGCCCTCCGGAGACCATACATATCGCGTCTGACGCCGCGGCGCAACCGTGACCTTGGCGCGTCCCACCGTGTGCCGATTCCGCCCCGGTGTGACCGCCCGGCCCGCTCTAAAAATGAAACCGATGCACCCCCGATTCCCGTCTCACAGGCTTGCTATAATTGTCGGGTATCTACCAAGTGACGCCGCGTTCTTTATTAACAAACATGAAGTGTCTCATAACCGTTGTTCTTATCCTATCGGCGGCCGCGGCCGGCTTCGGGCAGCAGAACCCTGTCGGCTTCGCCACCGGTCAATCCGCGCGGCTGGTGATCGGCCAGCCGGAGTTCGACGCCGAATTGGACAGCGCCAGCCAGACCATCCTGGGCGGCGTGAGCGGTTTGGCGTACGCCAACAAGACGTTGTTCGTGGTGGATTCCAACATCGTGGGCGCCCCCCCGGTGAATAACCGGGTGATGATCTACCCGACGGGACAACTCCCGGCGCCTAACGCGGCCATGCAATATAACACCTTGTGCCCCGTGTGCGTGGGGCAAGCCAGCCTGGTTCTGGGCCAGCCGGACTGGGTGAGCATCCTGCCGGCGCCCTGCATACTTCCGCCTGCCAACGTTACGGTGACCACCACTCCCACCACCCCCGCGTGCCTCGCGTCGTCGCCCCAGACGCCTACCGCTACCGGCATGAACACACCTACGGCGGTGGCCTCCGACGGCACGCACCTAGTGGTCGCGGACACCAACAATAACCGGGTGCTCATCTGGAAGTCCATACCGGTCAATATGAACCAGCCGCCCGACGTAGTGGTGGGACAAACCAGTTTTACCACCGCCGTTTTTCCGGGCGACACGCCCACGGCGACGTCGTTACGCGGCCCGGAAGGCGTCTGGATCCAGAACGGCCAGTTGTTCATTGCCGATACGCAGAACCAGCGGGTCCTGATTTACAATTCCATTCCAACGGCCAACGGCGCCGCGGCCGACATCGTGCTGGGGCAACCCAATATGACGACGTGGGTGCAAGTGAACATCGCCGACCAAAACACTAGCGCGACGGCCAGCAACATGCTCACGCCGGTGTCGGTGACTTCCGACGGGACGCGTCTGTTCGTCACCGACGTGAGCTACAACCGCGTGCTGATCTGGAATACGATTCCCACCACGAACCAGCAGCCGGCGGATGTGGAGATCGGGCAGCCGAACATGACCCAGGGCTATCCCGACAACGCTTTTACCACGCCGGCTACGACGACCATAAGCCCCCCCCCCGAAACGGCGGTGCTTTGCACCGTTTCGAACGGTGTGGACGCGAACAACACCCCGACATACCCACCACTTTGCGAATACACGCTCAGTTTCCCGAGGTTTGCGCTTTCCGATGGCACGAACCTGTATGTCGCCGACGGCGGCAACGATCGCGTGCTGATTTACACTCCGATCCCCAAAAGCAACGCAGCGGCGGCGAATATCGTGCTCGGACAAACGGACTTTGTGACCGACGCCCCAACCGATGGCGCGGATACCATGGATGCGCCGTCCTCGCTGGCTTGGGATGGAAGCAACTTGTACGTGGCGGACACCTACAACCAGCGCGTCCTCGTTTACACGATGGCGGAGCAGGATCTGGCCTACAACGCAGTGCTGAACTCGGCCAGCGTGATTATCTACGCCATCGATCCAGTGACCATCGGCGGCACCATCAAGGCCGGCGACACGGTGAAGTTTACGATCGGCGTGTCCACCAGCACCGTCAACCTTACCTACCAGTACACGATTCAAAACGGCGACACCTTTACGCTCATCGTGGATGCACTGGTGTTGGCGATCAACGCCAGCGGCGGAGATCCGAACGCCATCGCAACCGCGGATACACAAGCCGATAGAGTCGTGTTGACCGCCAGAACGCCCGGCGCGAATGGCAACAACGTGACGGTGACCACCGCCGTAACCGGGTCGATCACGGCGAGCGCCGGGAGCCCCAGTCTCACCGGCGGCGCGAGTACGGCGTCGGTTGCGCCGGGCTCTCTGGTGTCTTTTTTTGGAAGCAACCTGAGCGACCAAACGGCGTCGGCTCCGTTGAATGGAATACTGCCCCTCAGCCTAGGCGGGGTGGAGGTTTATTTTAACGGCGTGCAGGCGCCGCTGCTGTACGTCTCACCCACGCAGATTAACTCACAGCTAAATTTCAATTTTGGGTTCGCCAGCACGGGCACGGCAAATGCCTGGGTGCGGATTCAACGCAACGACGGCACCATTACGGTGACCAACACCGTGGCGGTGTCGTTAGTGCCCGCGAATCCCGGCATCTTCGCGGGGAGCGGCACCGATCCTCGCCCGGCGGTGGCCTATCATTCCTCGAACTACGCGACCGGGGTGATCTCGGTGGATGGCACCATCAAAGTCGGCGACGTAGGCACGATTTGCATCGGTTCGAACGCCACGCTCACCGCCCAAACCAAGGCGCCCGCGACGGGATGCACGGGCCAAACGTACAACTATACCGTGCAGGGCGGCGACTCCCTGGCCAGCATCCGGGATGCGTTTATCGCCCTGTTAGCCGCCGACCCGCAGGTAACGGCGACCGCCTCCAGCGAGTTCACCCGCGTTCTGCTCCAAGCAAAAGTCCCGGGAACCGCCGGCAACGGCATTCCGTTTAACGTGGCCGACAGCACGGGAGCGGACCTGCTCCTGACGCCCATCGGTCAAGCGCCTCCGAGCCCAGGGGTGGGGGCGTTGCTGTGCTGCGCCGCCACAGCGGGCGCGCTGGTTACCGTGAACAATGCAGCCCTGCCCGGCGAAACGATCATCGTATACGCCACCGGGTTGGGCCTGCCGTCCTTGGCGCCGGGCGTGGATCCGTACCTCCTGACGGGCCAAACATATGAGGGCCCCGCGGGCAACTCCCCGCAGAATTTCGTCTCGGGCCAGATCAATAACACGACCACGAATGTGCTGCGCGCCGAGCTGGCGCCGGGGCTGATCGGAATCTACCAGGTATACTTGAATTTGTCCTCGTCGTTGACCACCGATCCCAAAGCGGAGTTGTATATTGCACAGAACAATTTTCGGAGCAACGTTGTCACCGTGCCGGTCTTTGCGACCCCGGTGCTGTCCTCGATCGCTTGCAATTCCAGCACGTTGAATTCGGGGAATACTTCTACGTGTACGGTGGTCCTGACCGTGGCGGCGCCTACGGGCGAGACAACCGTTTCGCTTTCCTCCTCCGACAACACCAACTTCCCGGTGCCAACCAGTATAATTATACCCGCGGGTACTACCGAGGCTAGCTTTACGGTTACGGTGGGAACGATCTCGGCCACTGAAACCGTGACCATCAGCGCCACGTTGGGCAATCTTACTTCAACCACGACCGTTACACTGAGTCCATGATGGGTGGGGCAGACCTCCAGGTCTGCGCGGGTCCTCCAGGACCCGCTCTTCCAGGCCGACATGGAGCAGT
>OBLT010002659.1_pt1 | contig 11000 bp, 4 predicted proteins | sample 1518721 | NCBI WGS metagenome assembly OBLT01 (sample SAMEA3539307, study PRJEB22396) | soil metagenome | biome: tundra; feature: field; material: soil | place: USA | collected 2010-05 | depth 0.15 m | reverse complement strand
GGTAGGTCGGAGCATTGAAGTTAATCCCGGTCAGGTCGCTGACGACGACCGTTTCCCCTCCGGCGCGGACGATGCGCAACTTGCCCTCGCGAACAGCCTGGAAGATGGCTTGCCGCAGATCGGAGCCTTCAGCGGGCAGCAGACTGAGCCTCGGCGTATTCCAGAAGGCGTCCCGGACCTCCCCCAGCGGTCGCAGGTAGTCGCTGTCGCGCAGGTTGTGCAGCAGTGCGGTGGCGTCGAACGTCCCCGGCCGGAAGGTCTTCTGGGCCACCGCAAGTTCGTTCCAGATGACCTCGCCGTCCAGGGTGCCGTGCTCAAGGGAGCGCTGGGTGACCAAGCGGTCGGCCATCGGATCGGGCTGAGTCAGGTATAGCACGGACTGAAACGCCCGCTGGATCGCTTCATCAAGACGCCCTCGGGCTTCGCTTAGTTCTGCGCCGGCCCTGGCCAACATCTCCTGGTCCGTTTCGACCTCCGGTCCAGCCAGCACCTTCTGCCGGGCAGCGTACTCGGCCGCCCTTCCGCGAGCGATTGCGGTACCGCGCGCGGAGGCGACCAGGAAGACCACGGATGGCGCCCACCGCACCGCGACGGGCTCCGGTCCGAGCCCTAGTACCGCGGTCACCGCGTCCAGCGTGGCCTGCTGAGTCCCATTGCCCACCGTGAACATCGCGGGATCAAGGACGAGCAAGCGTGTCACCCGAGGCTTGTCCAGATCGGCGGCGATAAGGACGGCGCGGTGGTTCTGATCTTTGACGGCGGGAACGAAGCGAGCCTCGGCGAATGACTCCGCTTGAGGAGCGCCTGGGTCCGTTCGGCGATGACCGCGTAGCACTCCGGATCGGTCACCGTGTTCCGCATCGCGCGGATCAGCATGGGCAGCCGCTGCTGGGTGGAAAGGAAGTATCGTGCCGGCTGCCCGCCTCTGCCGTCGAAGATCTCCACGGTCGCGAGTCCCCGAGCCTCGGTGTCGATGAGATCTCGCACCACGGAGTCGGCCTCGGCGTACTCATATGCGGGGTCCGGAACTATCGTCGCGGCCTTGACCTCGGGGTCTGACGCGCCACGCCGCGAACCACCCCGGGCACCGACAATCGAGGCGAGGTAGATCATGGTGGCGGCTCGCTCCGCTGCGCGTGGGTTGTTGTCCACCCACGGAGCGCCCACCCTGCCCAGGTCAAGGCGGCGCGCGGTGCCGTCGGTGTCCTCCAGGTTCACGATGTCGCTCTGCGCGATTGACCGATAGTTACCCTGTGTCTTAGTGTCCTTGATCAGACCCGAGCCGATCACCGCATCACGGACCAGTGAGTCAGAGAGCGGCAGATCACCCGGGCCGATCAGTACTGGTACCCATGCATCTCGCTTCGCGCGCTGGGCCAGGGCGTAAACGGTGGCGGCAAAGATCATGATGGTGGACCTGACCTGCTGGAACCCCGCCAGATTGGCCCACTCGGTCTCGGCAAGCTCCATGAGTTGCGGATGGAACGGGAACGTGCGTTCCACCTCAGCCGCGAACCGCCTGGTCCAGTTGCCGTTCAGAGCACCGATGACCCGTGATTTCCAGGCTCCCTGGTCCATGATGGGCACGAGCGCCGCAATGGCCTCGGCCGTGGCCTTATCGGCATCCGCCTGCGAGACGGGTGCAGCGAACAGGCGGCGGCGCAGAATCGATGTGAAGTCGGCGTTCTCGTTGACGGAGCTGGCGACTATCCCTTGACGCTGGAGATAGGACTCAAGGTCGGCGCGGCGCGCCTCGCCGCCGCCGCGCAGCGTGGTCGAGTCCTTCTCGGAACTGATCATGACGATGATCAGTGAGACATGCGGTATGGAAGTGACTGTTTCGACAAGAGCGCGCATGAAGGCCATGTCCTGGGCGGCGAGCGACTGATTCTCGCGCCCGTCTAGGCCATCACCAATATAGTTGAGAATTTCATCAATAATTATCAGCACTGGCCGGTTGAGTGATTCGATTGCTTCGCCGATTTTCGCCTTGCTCGCGTAGTGTGGCTTGAAGCTTTCGAATCTATCCAGCTGATCTGGAAGACCGGCGAAAAGTCGCCACAAGAACCGTTCGTACAGGTTGTAGGCCCACTGGCCATCCTGTTCCGGTTCCAGCGCACCCGGCGTCATGTTGTCACACGACAAGACCACCACATGGGGATGCTTCAAATCCTTGGGAAGCGCCTGTCCCAGTGCCATCTCGGCCTGCTCGAACACCTTGCGGCCGATGTCTTCCATGGCCAGAGCCTGAGGATTCGTAGCAAGGTGCCATGCACCGATGCACGCGTGGGATTTACCACCGCCCATGCCCTGGTCGAGCCGGATCAGGGCACGTCCCTGTTCTTGCTTGGCGCCACCGCCCAGGCGGATGGCGACCCTCGCAAGCAGCTCAACGAGCTGGGTCGTGGGCTCGGTGATTCTCCCGTAGTAGGCAGCGTCCGCGTACTTCGGCCGATTCGCGCCTTGCCCGTACGCTACTCGGTATAGCGAGACCTGCACATCTCCAGGTCGGCCCGAAGAGTCGATAATTTCTTCCCGGAGCTCAAGCGCCTGCCACCACGGAATCGAAACCGTTCCCTGCATGGCCATCCTTCTATATCGCTGTTGAGTCGCCCGCCATAACCGCTAACAACGATATTGTCGCGCTTTGCCTTGTCAGAACAGGGGTTCTTGCATTTCTCTCACCGAAATCGCGCGAGCAGTCCGGATCCGCAAGTCACTGGCCGAGTGCGTAGCCGATTCGATGCCCCGGCGGCTTCGGATCAGCGCTGTCCAGATCAGCGCGTCGGGGTCAGCTTCGGGGAGCCGTTCGATCAGATGCGTGATCGTGGCCCATAGCTGCTCATCGTCTCCTTCACGGTCCGCGGCGACGATCACCGCCGCGACATCCTCGGCCCCGCCCTCCTTCCAGGCCCGCGCTATCGCCAGTACCACATCGATCACCGACGACTGAGGGCTGATCGCGGGGCGGACTTCGCTTGACAGGATGAGCCGGCACCCCTTGCGGTCCTGCATGATCAGCGTCCTGAGATCGGTCAACGGCAGGCCCGCGGTGAAGCTTTCCCAGCGCAGTTCTGATTTCGCGGCCGGCTCTCGCCGGTGCTGCTCCACCCACCACAGCGCGAACTTCGTGCGCTCGTCGAAAACCTCCAGCGACAGGGTGTCGACCTTACTGAGCAGGACCTCCTGAACCGTCCTGCGCGCGATTGCCAGGAGCTTCATAAGGTCGACGGGTTGCCCGGTGTTGTCGTTTATGGCCTGGTACTGGCCGGCTACCTCCATCGCGGGTCCGAAGGACGCCATCACCATGTCGCCGCGGTCCAGATCCGATCGCTCCCACAACCGCACCCGGTCGGCTATCTCCGCCCGGATCTGGCTCTCCACCGACGCCAGGCTCCCCGGTCCACGACCTGGACGTGCGGGGCGGCAGCACATCGTCACTGTGGTGACGATGTTCAGTGCCCCGGCACCAGCCCCACCCGCCTCCGTCTTCGCCGGCCAGGATCCCGTCATGACGAGACCTGCGTCATCGAGGGCGCCGAGCATGCGGTACCAAATCTCCATGTCGCCATGGCCGAAGACAATCGTGATCACGCCATCCTCAGCCTCGGCGACGACCCGCCGCATCTCCTTGCAGGCGATGGACATCAAGCTCTGGTAGTGCTCTGGGGTGCGATGGTCTTTGGCCTGGCTGCCGCCACGCTTGACGATGATCTCCTGGTCCTTCTCCTGAACCCCGTCGGGATGCGCAGTCATGGCCAGGCTGACGTCGGCGGCGAACATGGCGCGCTTGGCCCACACGTAGAACAAGTCGCTGGAGTCGCTGTAGTCGATCATGTCGCCGTATGGCGGGTCGGTGACGATGGCGCTCATCGACGAAGTCCCGTTCGACAGCATGGTGGCGGTGCCGCGTCGGATGACCGCCGGGCGGCCAGGGAAGCGCTCTCTGACGCTACGGAGCGTCGAGACCGTCTTCTTCGCGAGCGAAGACCAAGATCCAGGCCCCTCCGAGAGCCCACTCTCAAACCAATCGTATGAGTGGAGAATTGCAGCCTGCGCAACGAAGACGTCACCCACCTTGGTGCTGTCGCCAATCTGCAGCCGTGCCCCCCGGGTGGATGTCCTCATCTTGCGCATCATCGCCGCAGTGGCGTAGCCGCTCAGTGCACGCACATACTGCGGGGATATTCCAGCGCTCAAACACTCTCCGGACAAGTCGTTGATTATCCTCGCCAGTTGGACGAACCCGAGCGTCTGTCGCGCGGGGATGAGGTCACCATAAGTCTTATCGCCATAGTTCACCGACTTGATTGTCCAGGTGTTACCCGGCGGGATACGTTCATCAGGTCGGGCGGCGAGCGGACCGAAAGGACGCTCTCTACTGAGCGCGCGTTCGGCGAGATCAGCGGCAGCGTACTCATCCTGGGTCGGTTCACGGAACACCTTGGTGCCGTCTTCAGCCAAGTCGGCGGCGACCAGCAGCGCGTCTCGGCGGAGTCCCTCCGCGCTGAGCCTGGTATGCACCGCCTTCGGATGCACATGACCGCAGAATGCGCATACGGCAACCCTGCCATCTGACGAGTACTTACTCTTTCCGGCAAAGACGCGGGTGGGTTTGCCAGTGGGCTCTCCGGAGTGAACGATCACACGAAATTCGCCGGTACGGCGATCAGCGTCGATGTCAAAGCTTTGTCCCGGGTCGAACTCACGCTTGCGGGTGGCCGCACGCGAATGGCGGAGCCACAGTTCACCAACAAGTGGGAATCGGTTTCCGCATTCCTCGCACGGCAGCGTCGATGCCCACAAGTAACCCCAAGGATAGGCGCCCTCGTGCTTTGGATAGAACTCGGCCATTCTGGCGATATAACGGCGGCCCACCTCGGAAAGGAAGGCTTCCACGTCCGGGCCAAGTCTGTCGTCTGTGATCGTGCTGCGGCCGTCTCCCTCGAAGGGAAGCGGCTGTTCGGCGCTCCAGTCCTGGAATGGGATCTCTGCCAGCAGGGAACCGCCGAGGGCGGCGAACGGTGAGTAGTCGATGCCTTCGGCGTGCACCCCGAGGCGGCCGGCTTCCAGCGGGATCATGGCTCGCCCCGAGAACGGGTCGAGCACCTGCGCGCCGCCCGGATAAGCGGCGTGCAACGCGTCGCTGATCTTGGCGACAGCGTCGCGGACGTTCGGGGCGCGCACCGCCGCAGCCGTGCCAGCGCTGACTACCGCCCGCACCGCCTTCTGGAGCTCTTGCTGGCCCCGTTCGTCTTCCGGCCACGGCAGCAGGCTCGCCAGCACGGCCGCCTTCGCCTGGGCTGTCGGCCGCTTGGCGAACCACACCCACAGGCTGGCCTCGGTGTTTCCGCTGCCCCACCCCGCCATCGACGCGTCGCTCACCTCGGTGCACGGGAACCAGCGTTCGATCATGCGGGTCACGGGGCCTCCTGGCCGGGGACTGGCTCGGCCGCGTCGGCCTTGACGGCCAACAGGTCGGAGCACGAGAGATGGGCAACCGCTTCACCCTGGACAATCCCCGGGAAGACGTCAAGCGGACTCGGGAAGCTGCCGAACAGCGAGCCATTCCCGTCCTGACAGGACTCGACAACGTACAGAACGTAGTCACCGCGATGCTGTGCGGCCATCAGCAGCTCATCCCCGCGCAGCCGGATACCCGGCAGCTGGGTGCTGGATTCGGCGTCCACGGCATGCCAAAGGCCCTTGGCCGTCGCGAGCTGCTGCTGCTGTCCCCGTATCGCCCGTAGGTCGAAGCCGCGGCCCTCGGCCCGCGTGTCTTCCACCGTCCACCCATCGTCTTCAAGCCGGTGCCGGACATGGTCGACGGCGATCGCGTCGGCCTGCCGACGGAGCGGCGCATTGAGGTCTGGTCCCGGAACCACCTGGAGCCGGGCAACGAGCCGCGGCTCCTCAGCCTCGATCTTGCAGAGTTCCTCAAGCTGCGCGAGCCGCCGTTCAGCGGATGCCGCGAGCTGGTCGCGAACGGTGATCCTCTCGCCGCGATCAGCAATGTCGAGCGTCAGGTCGACCGGCAGGTTGGTGAGATCACGCTTGGCGGCCGAGATCCATGCCTGGCGAGACCTGACCTGCGCGGCCACTGCACGCGCCAGCACCCGTCGCACCTCGCTGGCCGCAAGCTCGGGGGCCAGCGGCGACAGGTCGGTCTTCCGTTCTGCCGGAACGAGGTTGGCCAGGCATTCCCAGCGCACTTGCCTGGTCTCGCCGACAGGATCGACCCTGATCAGCGCCGACCAAGGAGTACGGGACCGGCTCGCGGGAGACGAGAACGCTGAGGTGAATCCGAGCAGCTCGTACGGCGAGCCGGCCAGCGGGTCCTCGACGGTCGAGCCTCGAAACAGGTCAGCGCTGAGGGCCAGCCCAGCCGCGGCAACCAGATCAGCGAATGCCTGCGAACCCGGCCCCAGCGGGATCGCACGGGCAACGCTGTCGCGGAGCGCGCCGCCGGTGGTTGCGATCATGGCCTCGTTCCCGCCGCCCAGCGTCCCTGGCAGCGGCGTGGCGGAGTCCAGGAGCAGCACGCCTTCGCCGGCAGCGGTGGGCCGGGCTCGGAGCATCCCCGAGGAGGAAAGCCGCCGCAGGTAAGCCTCCACCACGGCGGGGTTCAGCCGTTCCAGGGATTCCTGATGCAGCATGGCCAGCCCGGCCGCTGCGTCGATTCCCGAAGACAGCTCAGCCTCCTGGCTGCGTGCCGCCTCAGCCTTGCCCTTCAGGCTGGCGGCCGAGACCCGCTGGACCGCCGCCAGCACTTCCGCCTTCTTCGGCTCGTCATCTCCGAACAGGGCCTGCAGCCACTCCTCATAGGGCACCTCGGCCAGTTCCGCGACCATGGACAGGCTGTCGAACATCTGCCCGCCAAGCTCGTTCGCCGCAGTGACGAAGTTCTCCAGCAGGGTGAGCAGCGTGTCGCCCTCTCGCGTATCGGTGGCGACCATGTTGTAGAGCTGCACGTCGCGGGTCTGGCCGACGCGGTGGATCCGGCCCATCCTCTGCTCCAGCCGCACCAGGGACCAGGGGATGTCGAAATTGACGAGGACATGCGCGACCTGCAGGTCAATGCCCTCGTTTCCTGCATCGGTGGACACGATCACCTGGAAGTCGCCGGCCATGAAGGCGGCACGGATCTCGTCCCGCTCAGCGTAGACCTGCCTTCCGCTGTAAGTCCGTGCCTGATAGCCGTCGGCGGTAAGGCGATCGGCAATCCACCCCGCGGAATCCGCGTACTCGGTGAAGATGACCGCCTGCTGCCTGCCGCCGGGGATGATCCCGTTGACGGCCAGGCACTGGTCGATCAGCACCCGCCATTTCGACGGCACGTAGTGGGGGTCGTCGAGAGTCTTCTCGATGTAGCTCAGAAGACCGTCGACCGTCCCCCTCTCCAGCCGCGGTGACTGAGAGTCGGCGTGGACGACACGGGCCTCATCCTGCACGGCCTGGTCTTCGTTCTCGGGGTCCGCCTCGGCCGCCGCCTCCTCGGGGGACCTGGCAGACATGGAGGCCAGCCTCCGCCGCAGCGTCTCAGCCAGGGCATGCAGGCTGGACGCAGCCCGCTTCCCGTACACCATGCGAGCCAGCGGGCGAGCCGACGGGGCGAAGAACTGGTCGACCAGGCCGAGAGCCTGCTCGTAGATGTCAAGCTCAACCGCATTTAGGGGAACCCGGTGGTTGGCCGCATGCCGACGCTTGAACAGCCTGGTGACACCGTCGTAATCGACCAGGTCCTCTTTCATCCTGCGCAAGAAGTGGATACCGCCCGGCCGCAACCCTGTCAGCGGCTGCCTGGGGTCACCGCCAGGATCGGGGTAAACCTCCGAGTCAACGAGATTCAGCAGATGCCTGAACAGCCATTCCGAGCCACGGTGCGGAGTAGCGGTCATGAGCAGCACACGCGGGCTCCCGCCCGCCAGCAGCCGACCCACCCGGTGGTAAGACTGCGCCGTGGGAGTCAGGCGATGAGCCTCATCGACGATAACGAGATCCCAGGCCGCCCTGTCCGGGCGGATCGCCTCCTGCACCGCCGCGTTCACCGCGGCAAGCTCCAGGGACACGATCCACAGGTCATGATCGAGCGACAGGGCACGCTCCCGGACAGTGCCTGCCGTGACGCGCCGCAGGCCGCCGCCGAAGAAGCGTTCAAAGTCAGCCTGCCATTTGGACACCAGGCCAGCAGGAACGACGACCAGGACGCGCTTGATCAAGCCCAGCCGCCGCATCTCGCGTACGTACAGCCCGGCCATCACGGTCTTGCCCGTTCCGGGCTCGTCCGCCAGCAGGAACCGTAGCCAGGGCTGCGGCAGCATCGCCCCGTACACCGCGCTGACCTGATGGGCGTACGGGCGCAGCGATGACGCCGACAAGGCACTGACCGAGATGTCCGTGGTGGCGGCGGCCATCCAGCAGGTCCACATCCCGGCGAGCGCCGCGGCCGACGAGCCGCCCCCATCCGCAGTCAGTACCTCGACCCTGGCGGCATCCTCAGCAGAGACGATCACCTTGCTGAAGGAATCGTCCCCGTCTCGCGCAACGTAGAGGATCCAGTCACCCGAGAGGCCGGGCCGGGCGAAGTCAATGGTCACCCACGCGCCCGAGCCGTGCGGTAGCCGAACACGCTGCCCCGGCTCGAACTGCTCTACCACGCGTGCTCCCTGCCGCCTACAGGCAACCTAGATCACTCAGCCTAGATGTTCACGCCTAGTAAACACTTGGCAGTTCTGCCGATTTTGCAGAATTGGCGGCAGCCTGTGCAACTGTCGCGTTCCAGAGAAACATGAGCGACCGCCGGATCGTTGGCCGCCTGGATGGCGAACACCAGCAGGAACCGGTTCCGCACGAACCGGTATTCTGTAGGTGACAACCGGATCGACACCATCTTCGATAGCGGCGCGAAGAACTTCCTATGGTCGGCGTCTAAGAACGGCTGGTTCGCCCGCGAGCCTTTCACCTGCGAAAGCCGAGAGATGTGTTCATCGCTCGCCTGCTGGTCACCGACAATACGCGCTGACGCCGACTACGCCACGAGACGATACCAAGGTCTCAGCGCGGCCGCACAGACATTCCTGATCGCTGAATGACCGGACATCAGGCGCGCAAATCGAGGCGGATCTGGCGCGGTTGGAACGTCTTCAAAAATCACGTTCCGTGACCGGGATGGCCACCTCCGGGCAGTTCATATTGGCTATACCGGGCAGGTTCGATGTCCGCTACCAGATTCGGTCACCGCCACCAGCTCATGGATCACGGGGGCGCTCAGCGTCCCATCACCAGCCAGAAAAGAAACGGCGCCGGCAACTGCATCACAGCGATGATGAGACACAGCCTGACCGTCCGTGCGGCCCATGCCTGTAATCGCCAGAGAACTGATAGCTGAGTTATCGGAGGCATGTGATCTGACGGCGGGTCCATACCGGAACGGCAGGCTAGAAAGCCCAGCGCAGGGACTCCATCGAGCGTCCTCATGGTGGTGGCTTCGATGAAGCCGTTGGCGATGTTGCGCTGCGTCGGGCACATCACGTCGCACGCCAACGGGCCGGCGTCCCCAGCGACGCCGGGAACTATCAGTGGTGGTGACAGTTCATGACGCGTCCGGTCGTGGTCCCCCGTGTGCGAGTCATCCAGCTCAACGGCGGTCGCTGTCGCTCCCTGATCGGAGCGGCTGCAGTCACCCAGTCACCGGATTCCATAGATACGCCCCCCTTACCTATTGTTTTCACCATGACGCAAAACGTGTCGGTTCCGGAGAAGACGCTGGAGCACTGGGCCAGCCTGTGCGTCGCGTACCGGTACCGGTCGCTGGCCGCGCAGTGGTGGCCGGTCAACGGGGTGGATATCGACCTCCAGGCGCTGCCGACCCAGCCCGGCAAGGCCATACAGCTGGAGCTGAAGACGATCACGCCCGCCGGCCCTGGACGTCACAAGGTGAACGTCGATCTTGGTCAGCTGTGGGAGTACAGCCAGAAGGCGCTCGCCCGGCAGCCGTTCTATGCCTTCCCCCGGCCGCACTGGGACGGAGAGCTGGCCGCCGCGGCCAGGGCTGACGGGCAAGACGTGACGGAACTGGCAGTCCAGCGCAGCAAGACCGGCTGGTGGTTCGGGGACTGGATGGTCGTCATGACCACTCAGCAGGTAGCCGGCGTGCTGCGCCAGGACCTGAACGCCTACCGCCGGCGAGACCGGGGCGTCAAGAGATGCCTGGTCCAGTTCGACATCAGCGATCCTGACAAGGCCGAGTGGGGGGATCCCGCTTCCTCGGTACCTCCTTCGGAGGTACTCGACTGGTCCCAATTCTGGTCCGAGCTCGATGAATGCGGGCGGGACGAGTGGCCGCAGCTGATCCGTGTTCCCCGCCTGGTCCTCGGCCCCTGGCGGAAACCTCGGCACCGGGAGGATGGAGAGGAGATATACCCTCGCGACGAGCTCGTCGAGATGTTCCGGCAGTCGGAGCAGTTGCCCGCCGAGTTGCAGGGCCGCGCACTGGAACTCGAGACGCTCGAGCCCGACGGCCACGGCAACTTCCGGGTCGCGCCGGGCTACGCCGACAACATCGCCGGGCCAGACCCCAGCGATGACGACAGGGCCAGCGAGCCGGAAGATCGCAGGCAGGTCGTCTTCATCAACTCACGCGGGCTGTTCTCTGCCAGACGGTAGCCGACTGCTCCCCGGGGGCAGAAGACCTGCCAGTCAGAAATACTGGGATGGTGGGCACATCCGGGAAGACGGCCTCTGACCGGGTATGCGATATGACCCTTTTGGCTGCTACCGCGACGGGCCTCTCGGGCGATGCTGCGTTCCTGTCCGGCGTGGTTGTGGTGATGGCGGCACAGGGGCTGCCGGACCAGCCTTTGAGCGGGCAAACGGGCCGACGGGGAAGTCGAGCGTTACGCGCCGCAGACGGCGGGCGGCGGCTGAGGGGGGCAGACTGGCGCCAGAGATCGGAAGAGCACACGTCTGAACTCCAGTCACCTTGTAATCTCGTATGCCGT
>OBLT010002656.1_pt1 | contig 11006 bp, 9 predicted proteins | sample 1518721 | NCBI WGS metagenome assembly OBLT01 (sample SAMEA3539307, study PRJEB22396) | soil metagenome | biome: tundra; feature: field; material: soil | place: USA | collected 2010-05 | depth 0.15 m | reverse complement strand
CCCGGTAGCGTTGTTGTGACCGACGTGGATAACCGTGGCCAAGCTTATTGACAAGACTGGTTCCCCCGGCGAGTCGCTCGAACTCGTCAAGAGTGAGGACTAACCTGCATTTCTCATCGATCCCCCCCACCCATTTGTGGTGGCGGCCAGACGGTGAAAAGGACACCGGGAGATCACTCAGATCAGCTCAGGACTACGCAGAATTATGAAAAACGTCGGAGATTTGTCCCTCAAGTCGGGCTGATGGGTCTGTGCGGGCTGGTGAGAGGACCGAACGGACACACGCTGCCCGGCGTTGTTGCGCTGGCAGTGCCAATTGGGGATGCGTAGACTATTCTACGTGACGACGCCACAATGGTCCAGGGTGGCGAGCACACTGGCAAACAGTGCCGCGTAAGCATAGCCGCTGGACAGCGACACCCAAACCTTGCGCACCGTCACCCGGACCTGCGCGCCAATCTTGAGCAACTTCCGCCGGATGGTTCCGCATTGTGCCTTCTCCAAGATGGTGCCCGCCAGGGCCGTCCGCCGTAGTGTCTGCAGCAGCACATAGGCGATCGAAGAGAAGTACAGGCGCAGTTGATTCGACCACATCTTGCCCGTGCTGGTGCGATCCGCAAACAGATCCAACTGCTGCTCCTTGATGCGATTCTCCGGACAATCGCCGCGGGCGCAGTAGACCTTCTCGTACAGCTCCTGCGCCGCCACTTCCTGTTGGGACAACGTAGTCACTACGAAGCGCGGGTTGGCGCCTTTGTCCAAGTGCTCCGCCTTGGCGATCACTCGCCGTTCGCGGCTCCAGGTGTCTTTGGTCGAGTAGAAGAATTCGGTGAAGACCCGGACGGGCGCTTGGGTCTGCTGGTATTGCTTCTCAGCTTGCGCCATCTCCGGCTCAATCTGTTTCTTCAAACGGTCATTCTGCGCCAGTCCGAAGACATAGCCAATGCCCTCGCGCTCGCACCATGCCATCAGTTTCTCCCGGCAGAAGCCCGCGTCGCCCCGCAACTGAATCTGGACGGCGGGCCAGCGCTGGCGCATGCGCGCCACCACCGGCTCCAACTCCTCCACCGAATCGGCCGACGCATCGATGTTGGACATGCGCAAGCGTGCGCACAGCAGGTGCTCTCCGCAAAATATGTACAGCGGCAGATAGCAGAAATCGTGGTAATAGCCGTGATAGAAGCGGCCTTCCTGCTGGCCGTACAACACGTCATCGGTGGCATCCAAGTCCAGAACGATCTTCTCGGGAGCTTGCTCATGCGACTCCAAAAACAGATCCACCAGCAGCGCATCGATGCTCTCCGGGTCCACCACGATCTTCTTGGTCTCCGGCTTGTCCGACCCCTTCTGGCGAGGACTGCCGTCGTAGTCCGGCGCCGTCAACTCCAGACGGTTGAGCGTGCTTTTGCCGGCCAAAGCTTTGCCGCGATCCTGCGCGCGCCGCCGCTGTTCGCCCTTCACGTCATCCTTGCTCAGCGCCACGGCCAACATCGGATCGCTCCGTAATACATCGTGGTCATTGAGATCCTCGTACCCCAGTGCTAGGCCGAACACGCGCTGCGTGATCAGATCCAACAGGGGGTGCTCGACCTGATCGGCTTTGCGGAAGTCGGTGAAGCAAGCGGCGAACCGCCGCAGGATTCCCGTTCGCTCCTCCAGTTTCTTTAACACCAGCGCTCCGCCATCGGAGGTGATGTCGCCCCCATCGAAGCGCCAAACCAGTTCCCGTCCACCCAGTTTCTGCGAGGTTTGCAGCGGCTGAGTCAGGGGGTCGAATCGTCTCGGAGTCGGCAGCGGAGTGATCACCAGTCCCATGCGAATCAAGACGCGATGGCAACGCAAGATGTAACAGGTTCGGGCAAAAATGTTTTAGCATGGCTTGCAATCCAGGTTGGTACTACGGTATTAATACAGAAGGAGAAAACCAGCAAAGATCATGCCGCCACGCCAAGCACCCCGATCCTCACCTCTCCGCACCTCCGCCCAACGGTTCCGCGAGGCCCAGCGGGAAATCCAGCAGGCGGATTATTTCTTGAAGGGAACCGTCCTGAAGCGGATGATGAAGTGCGGCCAAAAGCAGTGCGCCTGCCACCACGATCCCGCCAAACGCCACGGCCCTTATTTCGAATGGACCTACAAGGCCAAAGGCAAGACCGTCAACGTCAAGCTCAGCCCTCAGGCCGCACCGCTCTACCGAGCCGCTACCAAGCAGCACCGGAAGCTCAAGGCCATTCTGGCGCGGATGGAGCGTCTGTCGCGAACCGCGTTAGCTCACCTGGCAAAGCAAACAGACCATGCCGACTAACCTAACAGATATGCGATTGTTCTCCGCCACAGACTGTTGTCCGTCTCCCGGCATCGTCCAGACCTCCATCCCGCTTGTTATCTGTCGGTTGCCATCGCACGCATGCCATCTACGATGAGAAATCCAGGCTAACCACCACTCCCTATCCGATTGTCGCTTCCACGGAGACTTCAGTTTGGCCGGTCGGCGGCGCGACCACATTGCCTTCCACCGGGTGGCCGTCGACTGTCAGCTTCACGCGGTTGCCTGGCCCTTCGCGCCGCACCGTGATGTGATAGACGACGCCTCGGAACTTCCGCTTCGCCTGGAAACCCGGCCACCGCTCCGGGATCACCGGCGCGATTCGCAGACCGTCGTACTCCGGCCGGAGCCCGAGGATCCATTGCGTGATGGCGTAGAAGTTCCATGCCGCCGTGCCCGTCAGCCAGGAGTTCTTGGCTTCGCCGTACGTCGGGGCGTCGCGGCCCGCGATCATCTGCGCATACACGTACGGCTCGCACCGGTGCACGTCGCTGATCGGCTCCCGCGCCGACGGATTGATGCGTGAATAGTAATCGTGGGCGTTGTCGCCGTTGCCGGCCATGGCCTCGGCGATGATGACCCACGGATTGTTATGGCAGAAGATGCCCGCGTTCTCCTTGTACCCCGGCGGGTAGGACGAGATCTCGCCCAGGTTCAGGTAATACTGCGAGTATGCCGGCTGCTGCAGGATGATGCCGTGCGGCGTGGCCAGATGCTCTCGCACCGAATCCAGCGCCCGGCGCGCCAAGCCATCTTCCAGGCCGATCCCGGCGAGCACGCAGAAGCCCTGGGTCTCGATGAAGATCTTCCCTTCGGCGCACTCCTGCGATCCCACCTTGTTCCCGAAGTCGTCGTACGCGCGCAGGAACCACTCTCCATCCCAGCCGTGACGGCGAACCGTCGCCTCCATGCGCGCGGCCTCCGCCAGGCATGTTTGCGCCTCGTCGCCGAGCCCGCGCCGCGTGGCGATGGCCGCCAGTTCCTTCGCGGCCAGCACGAACAGACCGGCGATGAACACCGATTCGGCTACCTTGCCTTCCTTATTGGTGGTGGTCTGGAACGACTGGCCGGGCGTGTCCGAGAAGCAGTTCAGATTCAGGCAATCGTTCCAGTCCGCGCGGCCGATCAGTGGCAGCCCGTGCGGGCCCAGCCTGTCGAGCGTGTAACGGAAACTGCGCCGCAGGTGTTCGTAGAGCGGCTGCTCCGAGCCGGCCTGGTTGTCGAAGGGCACGGCCTCGTCCAGGATGCTCCAGTCGCCGGTCTCCTTCAGATAGGCCGATACGCCGACAATCAGCCAGTGCGGGTCGTCGTTAAAATTGCCGCCGACATCGTCGTTCCCCTTCTTGGTGAGCGGCTGGTACTGGTGATATGCGCCGCCGCTCGGAAGTTGCGTCGCCGCCAGGTCGAGTATGCGCTCGCGGGCGCGCGCCGGGGCCATCTGTACGAACCCGAGAAGATCCTGGTTGGAATCGCGGAAGCCGAGACCTCGCCCGATGCCGGATTCGTAGAACGAAGCCGAGCGCGACATGTTGAACGTGGCCATGCACTGGTAGGCGTTCCACGCGTTCACCATGCGGTCCGTGTGGATGTCCGGAGTGCGTGCCTGGCAGACGCTGAGCAGGCCGTCCCAGTATGTCCGGAGCTTGTCGAAAGCGGCGTCCACGTTGACCGGGGCGATAGCGCGCGCGATGACCGGCCTGGCGAATTCCTTGTTGACGGTTTGCGAATCCGGCGGATCGAACTTGCGGTCCTTGGGGTTCTCCTGGTACCCCAGCACAAACAGGATCTGCCGCGTCTCGCCGGGCTGCAGGACGATCCGGACATGGTGCGAGCCGATGGGCGCCCAACCGTGTGCCTCCGAATTCGAGGCTTCGCCGCGCTCCACCACCAGAGGCTTGTCCCAGCCGCGATACGGCCCGAGGAACGCCTCGCGCTGGGTATCGAATCCCGCCAGCCCGGCCGAGCAGGCAAACCACGCGAAATGATCGCGCCGCTCGCGATATTCCGTCTTGTGGTAGATGACGCCGTTGTCAATTTCCACCTGCCCGATGCTGAAGTTGCGCTGGAAATTCGTAGCGTCGTCCTGCGCGTCCCAAAGGCAGAACTCGACGCAGGAAAAGACCGAGAGCGCCGCCGGCGTGGGGCGCCGGTTCGCGATGGTAAGCTGCCAAATCTCCAGGTTCTCGTCGAGCGGCACGAAATACCGCGTGCTGGCGGCGATGCCGAGGCGCGTGGAACCGATGGTGGTGTAACCCATGCCGTGCCGGCACGTATACTGTTCCAGATCCTGACGCGTTGGCTGCCATGACGGCGACCAGTACTCGCCGCTCTGGTCGTCGCGCAGGTAGAGATAGCGGCCGCCGATGTCGAAGGGGACGTTGTTATAGCGATACCGCGTGATCCGGCGCAGACGCGCGTCGCGGTAGAAGGAATAGCCGCCGGCGGTATTGGAAATGATTCCGAAATATTCCTGGCATCCCAGATAGTTGATCCATGGCAGGGGCGTATCTGGCCGGGTAATGACGTATTCCCGATTGTCGTCGTCGAAGTAACCGTACTGCATAGAATTGCACTCCGCAGGGTCGGGCATGCCCGACCCTACAGACGCTCCATCATCTCGTAACACACGCGGCTGTTGTGGTACGGGCATTTCCACGGACCCACCAGGCACGCGTCCGAATCCTCTTGCTCCGTAAACGGGGTCCCGTCCGGCTTCAGCTTGGCGAGCCATTCGCCGTGCTCTCTGTCGACTATCTTTTCCTCGATGTACTCCCAGGCGCGATACGCCGCGTTCAGGAAACGCTCGTCGCCCGAGAGCTGCCACGCGTTGTAGAAGCCTACTACCGCCTCCGCCTGGGCCCACCAATGCTTGTTCGGATCGATCAGGTTGCCCTGGGCATCGGCCTCGTAAAAGAGGCTGCCATCCTTGTCGAGACCTTGCTCGTAAACGGCCCCGGCCATTTTCAGGGCCAGGGTTCGCGCGCGGCCGAGCAGAGCCGCATCGCCCACCACTTCGGCGGCTTCCACCATCAGCCAACTGCCTTCGATGTCGTGCCCGTAGGAGACGTGATCGGTCAGCGAATTCCACTGGTTGTCGAAGAACATGCGGAAGTGGCCGGTGGCGTTATCGACGATGTGGTCCATGGTCACTTCGAGCAGCTCCTTCTGCCGGGCCAACAAACCCGGGTCCCGCCACGCGCGCAGCAGGTTGGTGTAGGCCTCCAGCAGGTGCAGGTGCGTGTTCATGGACTTGGGGCAGTTCAGGTCCTTCTCGCTGAGACGCAGATCCTGCAGTGCGCCCCAATCGCGGCTGCATGCTTCCAGATAGCCCTTGTGCAGCGGTTCGTAGCTCTTCTCTTCAATAAAGCGGAAGAGTTGCTGGGCACGCTCCAGGCTTTCCGCGTCGCCGGTCGCACGGAAGTACTCGGCCATCGCATACACGCCGAAAGCCTGGGCATAAATCTGCTTGCGATCGGAAATGGGATTGCCCTTGTAGTCGAGCATCCAGTAGATGCCGCCGTACTCGCGGTCCCAGAATTTCTCGACGATGTAGCCGTAGGACCGTTCGGCCATTTCGCGGTACGGGTCGCCGAGCAGCCGGCACGCCGCGGCATACGTCCACAAGAGGCGCGCGTTAATCACCGCTGCCCGAGGGGCGAACGGGTCCACCTTCAGATCGCAATCGATCTTGCCGTAAAAACCGCCGTTTTCCCGGTCCGGCGCGTGGCGCATCCAGAACGGCAGGATATCGTCCACCAGTTCTTTCCGAATGCGCGCGGCCCACTGCCGCTTGGCCGCCTGGTCCATCACGACCGGCCTCCGCCTGGCAGCCGCAGGTTCTTCTCGATCAGCGCGATCCGTTGCCGGACGCACGCGGCGCTGCGCAGGGGGTCCGGCGGCGTGTTCAGGACGTAGTCGAGCAGCCGTTCCACGCTCGTCCGGACGACGTTCGTGCGGGTATCGGACGCGCCGTAGTAAATCAGAACCACGTCGCCGCGCCGTACCCAGCCGTTGGAGAATGTCACGTTCGAGACGTCGCCGACGCGCTCCTCGCCTTCGGGCGCCAGGAAATATCCGCCGGGCTTGGCAATCACTTTGTACGGAATTTCCAGGTCGCAGAGGAAGCAATACAGGACATAGCGCAGGCCTGCCGCGGTGTTGCGCACTCCGTGAGCCAGGTGCAGCCAGCCCTTCGCCGTTTTGATGGGCGCGGGTCCGAGTCCGTTCTTCACTTCGTTGATGGTGTGGTACTCGCGGCGGTCCATGATGACTTCTTCCTCTTCGATCACCGCGTGCTCCATGTTCGACGCCAGCCCCCAGCCGATACCGCCCCCGCGGCCGGCTTCGATGAAACTGTCCTGCGGCCGTGTGTAGAGAGCGTACTTCCCGTTGACGAACTCGGGGTGCAGGACGCAGTTGCGCTGTTGCGCGGAGCGCGTTCGCAGATCGTCCAGCCGCTCCCACGTCTTCAAGTCCCGCGTGCGCGCGACGCCGCACTGGGCCACGGCGGAAGAGAGGTCGCCCGGAGCCGCTCCGGGATCTTTCCGCTCGGCGCAGAACAGGCCGTAGATCCAGCCGTCCTCGTGGGCCATCAGCCGCATGTCGTAGACGTTCGTCTCCGGGTCGCCGGTCTCGGGCATGACCACCGGGTAGTCCCAGAAACGGAACCCGTCGATGCCGTTGGCGCTCTCGGCCACGGCGAAAAACGACTTCCGGTCCGCGCCTTCCACCCTGGCCATCAGAACCACGTTGCCGTTCCACTCCATGGCGCCGACATTGAAAGCGGCGTTGATGCCGAGGCGCTCCATCAGAAACGGATTCGCCGCCTGGTCGAAATCGTACCGCCAGAACAGCGGCGTGTGCGCGGCGGTGAGAACCGGATAGCCGAAACGTTGGAACCAGCCGTGCGATTCGGCCAATGGCTCATTGCGGCGCTGGAGAAGGCGCTCGTGCGCCGCAAACAGGCGTTCCCGCTGAAGTTGAAATTCTGCGTTCGTCATATGGTTGCCGATGTGATTTCAGAATAGCGGATCTAATAAGACAGGGGCCGGGGGCCACGGGTCAGAATTCGGGGGCCAGGGGGTCGTCCCTAGTTCAGGCCGTCGAGGAACAGGTAGCGGGGCCTGTGCTCGTCCGGGGCGGCGTTGGAGGCGGCGCTCAGATGCATGACCTGGTAATCGGTCTGGCTGCTGTACGAAGGCCATAGCGGTAAGCCCTCGCCGTTCGGATCGCCGGTCTTCGCGAAGTTGGTCCAGTAGGAACCCATGATGTCGGAGAGTTTCCGGTCTTCCGGCCGCCATGGAAGCCTTCTGGACGAAAGCACCTGGAAGACGAACTCGATTTCGGACGCGTGCGGAGCGGAGGGTTCCGCGCCGGGATTCCCCGCCAGCAAGGGAAGCGTTTGATCGAACTCGTAGCGGAAGACGGGAGACTTCCCGGTCTCCTGGTGTACCTCAAGCCATTTCCAGGTCGCATAGCCGATGAACTGGTCGCCGGCGAGATCTTGCGCCGACCGTTTGGCCTGATCGCCAGTGGCCCCCGGATAGAGCTTCAGGACGGCGTCGGCTTTGTCGCCGAACATGGCGCGGACGCGCGCATCGTAGTTCTGCGCGGCCGGCTCGTCCTTTCCAAATATGGTCCGATAGCTCCCTTCATCCGCGTTCCATCCCGCCAGCAGCGGAACGTGAGCTTGCTTCCCCCGGAAGTAGATCGTGCGTACGTCATCGGGCAGGAAGTATCCGTCGATGTTCGGCGCGAAACGGAGCCTCTCCTGCTTCAGCGCCGCTTGCAGGATTTCGGCCGCGGGCTTGGTCCGGAGCGCCGCGAGGGAAGCCGTTCCCAGCGCCGACTTCGCGAATTCCCCGTCCGCCTTTTCCGTCCGGGCACGCGGCTTCAACTTCAGCGAATCGCCGAAGAACGCGCCGCTCTCGCCGATGGCGCGCTGGAACAAGCCCTGCGCCAGCGGGGACGCCATCAGCGCGCTGACGGAAAAAGACCCGGCCGACTCGCCGAAGATCGTGACGTTCACCGGATCGCCGCCGAACGTGGCGATGTTTTCCTTGACCCATTTGAGGGCAGCGACCTGGTCCAGGAGCCCGTAGTTGCCCGACGTCTTGTGGCCCGATTCCTTGGCGAGATCGGGATGCGAAAAGAACCCGAATATGCCCAGCCGGTAGTTGAGCGTGACCACCATGACGCCCTTTTTCGACAGGTTCCCGGCGTCCTGGCGCGGTTCTGAAGTAGCTCCCGCGATGAAGCCGCCGCCGTGCAGCCAGACCATCACCGGCAGCTTCGCTTGCGTGGGGGCCGCCGGCATCCACAAGTTGAGATACAGGCAGTCTTCGCTGGGTCCCGCGTCGTTGAAAATCATGTCCGGATAGATTGGCCCTTGCATGCAGCGCGGCGGATAGTCGGCGGCTTTCCTGACTCCGGTCCAGGCCGCGACCGGCTGCGGCGCCTTCCAACGCAACGGGCCAACCGGCGGCGCGGCGTAAGGAATGCCTTTGAAGGTGCGGACTTTGCCATCCGGGCTGACCACGCCCTCCAGAACGCCGTTCGCTGTGCGTAGCTGCTCGTAGCGTATCTGCTGGGCCGCCATGCTTTGGACTCCGAGTACGGTGACGAATAGGAAGGCGCATTGCCGGCGCCAGAGAGCATGCTTGCGAAGCTTCATCGTGCCTCCCGTTACAGTTGGGAACGTCTGGGTTCGCGTTTGCGGATGCCTTCTCCCACCGGTCCTTCGTGCCGGAGCGTGGTATTGAGCCATTCGGTCATCTGCCGTTCCCAATCGGGCACGTCCGGAATCGCGTACCAGCCTCCCGTGCCGTGCGTGCCGTTCGGAATGCGGATGATATCGCACTTCACGCCGGCATTCCTCAGCGCGGTTTGCAGATTGGTGGATTCGGTAAACGGAATGTACTCGTCCTTGTCGCCCTGAATCAGGAGAAACGGCGGCGCATTCTTCGTGACGTAGGTAATCGGAGACGCTTCCTTGAGAGCTTCCCGCTCGCCTTTTTGCCGAATCAGGGGATCGAGCAGCGCATGCACATCCGCATTCAAGGGAACCGTGGCGAAACTGCTTTGCGCAAAGAGGGTGACCACGGCCTGCGCCTTGGCGTTTTCCCGGTCCACGGGATCCTTGGCTTTGGGATCGCCGGGCGCGCCCAGCAGACCCGCCATGTTGCTGAGGAATCCGCCCGCGGAACCACCGACTAACGCGATCTTCCCAGGGTCCGCGTTCCAGTTCCCGGCGTTATGACGAAGGTAGCGAATGGAGCGTTCGACGTCGTAAACCATGTAGGGATATGGGTATTTGGGCGCAAGGCGGTAATTGATGGAAAACACCGCATATCCCGCCGGCGCCAGGAAGTCCGCGCAATAGGCCTCGCTGCCGCTCTTGCTGTCGCCGCGCTGATAACCGCCGCCGTGGATGATGATGGCGATGGGATGAACACCCGGCCCGTTCGGAGCGTAATAGTCCATGGTGAGCGTCTGGCCATCGGCCTCGCCATAGACCAGTCCCTCCTGGGTGGGCTTCAGCGGATCGGCGGCGCACGCAGGGAGCGCCAGAAGCATGGCAGCAAGGATCCATTTCGTTTGGGACGCCAGCATAGGAGAAGTATAGCGAAGCGGCCAGGGCCACTCTACGCCAGGTTGAGAACCTGTTTGACCGTGCCGCTCTGGTCCTGGATCTTCTGCTGCAGGAGCATGAGGGCGTAGATGAGTTGCTCGGGGCGCGGGGGGCAACCCGGCACGTACACGTCGACGGGAATCACCTGGTTCACTGGAATCAGCGCGTAGTTATTGAAAACGCCCGTGGAGGTGGCGCAGGCGCCCATCGAGATCACCCACTTCGGTTCCGGCATCTGCTGATACAAATGGCGGATGACGGGGGCCATCTTGTTGGAGACCCGGCCCGCGATGATCATCAGGTCGGATTGCCGGGGCGAGCCGCGGAAGACCTCAGCGCCGAAACGTGCGATATCGAACCGTGAAGCGCTCATCGACATCATCTCAATGGCGCAGCAGGCCAGCCCGAACGTCATGGGCCAGATGGAATTCTTGCGCGCCCAGTTCACCGCCCAGTCGAGCTTGGTCAGCACGATGCCTTCGGAAGCGGCGGCCGCGGCGTTGTTCACGGCCTGGTTGTCGATTCGCGCAAACAACTCGGCGGGCCCGCTGGCGAGTGGCTTCTCCATGCCTCCATTTTCGCACGGATGGGGGGGGGCGATTGGCGTAAACTCAAGGGGCGCGTCGTTTCCGGGAGCCCCACAAGACCTACGAGAGATATGAAGAAGAAACTTCCTGAATTCAAAAACGAAGACGCCGAAAGGAAATTTTGGGCCACCGCGGATTCGACGGAGTACGTGGATTGGCCATCGGGAAAGCGTAAGAAACTCGTTCAGCTCAAACCTTCTCTGAGGACGATATCCCTGCGGCTTCCGGTCGCCATGATCGAGGGTCTCAAGGTACTGGCGAATCGGCGCGACGTTCCGTATCAGTCTCTGCTCAGGGTGTTCTTGGCGGAGCGCTTGGCGCAGGAGCGGCAGCCGCGGTCAGAGCGGGCCTGATCGCCGACTGAAGGGTAGGGCGTGAGACGGTCAAGTGGCTTGCGGCGGTTCGAAGTGCAGTTCCAGCGCTTCCTTCAGGTTGGCAAGAGCCTCTTCCTCGGTCTCGCCTT
>OBLT010002653.1_pt1 | contig 11015 bp, 5 predicted proteins | sample 1518721 | NCBI WGS metagenome assembly OBLT01 (sample SAMEA3539307, study PRJEB22396) | soil metagenome | biome: tundra; feature: field; material: soil | place: USA | collected 2010-05 | depth 0.15 m | reverse complement strand
ATGGGGACGTACGGCTTCCTGCGTTTCTCGCTGCCCCTGCTGCCGGCCTCGGCAAGGAATCCCGTAATCATCAACGCGATGGGGATTCTGTCGATCATTGGGATTGTGTACGGCGCCCTGGCGTGCCTGATGCAAACGGATTGGAAGAAGCTGGTGGCGTATTCCTCGGTGAGTCACCTGGGATTCTGCACCCTGGGCATTTTCGCGCTCAACCCCGCCGGCATCTCGGGATCGATTCTGCAACAGATCAATCACGGGATTTCCACCGGCATGCTCTTCCTGATCGTGGGCGTGGTTTACGAGCGCCGTCATACGCGCGAAATCTCCGCGTACGGCGGGCTCATGAAAGTGATGCCGGTATTCACCATTGTGTTCCTGCTGGCGGCGCTCAGTTCCATGGGCATGCCGCCGTTGAACGGGTTCATCGGGGAGTTGACCATCATGGGCGGCGCTTATCAGATGTCGTTCAACTGGGCATTCTGGGGAGCCGTGGGGATCGCTCTCGGCGCGGCCTACCTGCTTTGGCTGTTCCAGCGGACCATGCTCGGCGAGGTGAAGGAAAAGAACTCCCTGCTCCAGGATCTTTCGTGGCGTGAGATCGCCGTGTTCGCGCCGCTGATCGTGTGGGCGTTCTGGATCGGATTGAACCCGCAGCCTTATTTCCGGGTGCTGGAGCGTCCCGTGGCGCACATCGTGGAGCGCGTGCACCCCGGGTATTACGCCGAACGTCATCTGGTGAACCCGCTGGACGCCGTGGCTCCGGCCGCAAGCGCCGCGCTGCGCTAGCGCGGCGGAAAACCTCACCCGCTCACGCCCGTGCGCCCGCTGAAAGTGGTGGGGCGGACCCCCTGGTCCTGGGGTCCCCTCTGGGGACGACGCCCTCGTCGGCCTGCTCGCGCCCCGGAAGACGCTGATATCGTGGCGCCGGATGCGGGACGAGGGCGTCCTGGCCCAGAGGGCACCCCGACCAGGGAGTCCGCCCCACCAATTCCGCGGGATTCGCACCTCCGGCAGCAGGTATGTGGCATTGGGCGCTTCCGACTGCCAATCCGCCCGCGCATGGCGCTAAAATCGCTAGCGTCATGGGAAAAGCGTTTCTAAAACTCGGAGTCGCCTGCCTGTTCCTGTTGGGAATCGCCCGGCCCGCGCCTGCACAGACGCCCAAGCTGCAAGTGCTCATCATTACCGGCCAGAACGGCCACGACTGGCGAGCTACCACGCCCGTGCTGCGCAAGCTCCTGGAAGACACCAAACGCTTCGAGGTGCGCGTCACCGAGGAGTTCCGCGGCGGTGGCCCGGAAACCCTCGCGCCGTACGATCTGGTGGTGCTCAACTACTACGATGGCAACAAGCCCGCCCTGCGCTGGGGCGCCCGCGCCGACAACGCCCTCCTGGAATTCGTGCGCGGCGGCAAAGGCCTGGTGGTTTACCACTTCTCCGCCGCTGCCTTCAACGGTTGGACGGAGTTCGAACAGATGTGCGCCGGCAACTGGCGGCCCAACAACGGCCATCACTCCGCCCGCCACGATTTCACCGTCACCGTCACCGACCGCGAGCACCCCGTGACGCTCGGCATGCGCGCCACCTTCCCGCAGGTCAACGACGAGTTGTACGCCAATCTGAAATGGCAGCCGGAGGGCTCCTACCACGTGCTCGCCACCGCTTATGACGACCACGCGCTCTACAAGCCCGGCGAAAAACAACCGATCCCCGGCCCCGGTCTCAATCAGCCCATGCTCTGGACCACCAAATTCGGTAATGGCCGCGTCTTCACCACCGCCCTCGGACACGATCCCGACGCCATGAAACTCCCCGGCTTCGTCGCCACCCTGGTACGCGGCGCCGAGTGGGCCGCCACCGGTGCGGTCACTATCCCCCTCCCCGACGAGCTGAAATAGGGTTGGCATAAGGCTCCGCCTTGTGCATCCGAGCGGCAGCTCGGACGGGCGGAGCCGCTCCCCTGGAGATCTCACCTTATTTCTCTATCCACCCCAGCGTCGCTTCCCATTCCAAAATCACCTGACTCGGCCGACCACGCCCGCCCAACAGCAGCAGTGCCGAATCCACTTTCCGCGCCTGCAGCGCGAAGTACAATTCCTCCGCGCCGGGGTCCGTGTCGTCCGCCAGCACCAGCGTCGGCGTCCGGAAGTTGCCGGCGAAGTAGATGGGCGAGTGCTTCACGTATTGCTCCGGATCGTCCCACGGCATGGCCCCCATCCACGCCGCCGCGCGATAGACGCCGTCGGGCGCGTGCGCCACTTCCGACACCCAGTCGGCAATCGCATGGCGCACCACCGCGGCCCGAAAGCGGTCCGTATGCCCGATCGCCCAGCCTGCCAGCAGCCCGCCCGAAATCGACAGCCGGGCGGGATCGATATAGCCTTTGCCGATCAGGTTGTCCACGCCGCGCATCAGGTCGTCGAAATCGTCGCCCGGAAAACGCGACCGGATCAGGTTGCCGAACTCCTCCCCATACCCCGGCGTGCCGCGCGGGTTGGCGCATAGCACCACGAACCCGCGCGCCGCGAAGATCCGCGCCCGCAGGTTAAACTCGCTGCCGCACATGCGGCGCGGCGCATCGTCCACATCCACCAGCAACGGATACTTCTTGGCAACGTCGAACGCGGGCGGTTTGAAAATCCAGCCTTGTATGGTCTTGCCGTCGGAAGCGAATTGGATTTCTTCAACAGCGCCGGTCTCGCGTCCCGCCATCAGGTCGGTGTTGGCGGCGGCGAGTTTGACAGGTTTGGCCGGCAACTCCACCGGGAACATCACCAGTTCGGCGGATGCGGTGGACGTCCGCCGGACCGTCGCCGCGCGGCCGTTATCGGCCAGCGAAAAACCGCGCAGGCGCTCCGCCGCACTGGTCGCCTGGCGCACCGAACCATCGCTGCGCGCCGCGTAGACGTGGGTGGCGCCGCGATCGTCGGCCAGGAAATAGACGGTGCGCGAATCGTTGCTCCATTGCACCGCGCGCACGTCGCGATCCAGCGCGCCGGCCAGCACCTTGGCGCGGCTGCCGTCGGCGTTGGCCACATACAGCTTGGTGATGACGTAACTCTGCGCCTTGGCGTCGCGCGCAATCCAGGCGATGCGGCTGCCATCGGGCGAGGGCACGGGCGCTTCGTCCGGACCGGGATGGTGGGTAAGCTGGCGGAGCTCCCCGGTGGCCACGCGCACCACGTTAATTTCGCCACCTTCCAGAGCGTGCGCGGCGTCCGCCCGCGCGGCGGCGGAAAGCAGAATCGATTGTCCGTCCGGCATCCAGGCAGGCTCGCCGAGTATCTCCAGATCTCCCAGCGGCAACGCGCGCACCGCGCCTCCGGCAGCGGGAACGACGAAAAGCTGCACATGGGGCGCCGGGCGCCGCAGCAACGGGAGAATCGCCGCAGGCGCCCAACTGGCCGCCGGCGGCGCTTCCGAAGCGCGCGCCGTGAAAGCGAGCGACCTGCCATCCGGGGACCATGCAACCGTCAGCGGCGGCGCCTCCAGGCGCGTGATGCGCTCGTCCGCGCCGGAATCCAGACGGCGCACCCGGATCTGCGGCGTGCCGTCCCGGTCGGAAACGTAAGCCATCCGCCCGCCGTCCGGCGACCACGCGGGCAGCGTATCGCGCCAGGGGCCGTCGGTCAGGCGTCGCGGCGCCCCGCCGGCCGTCGCCACGGTCCACAGACTGGCGCAGGCGCGGTCGCTTTCGCGCAGGTTCCAGCTTTCCACATAGACCACCGCCGTGCCCTCGGAGTTGATCCGCGGAGCGCCGATATCGCGCCAGTTCCACCAGTCCGCTGGAGTGAACGGCTGGCCGGCGTGCGCGCAATGGGCGGCGAGAACTAACAGACAAAGGGCGGAACGCAACTGGAATGCTCCGAACGCACTCAGTCTCGCACAACCGAAGGCTTCCAGGCTGCGGCGGAGCATGGGTGGGGCATGCTTTAGCTTGCCAGGCGAGCGCTGCTCGCCCGTCCGAGCTTCGCTCGGATGCACAAGGCGGAGCCTTATGCCACGCCGTTTACCAGCTCAAACGGAGCATAAGGTTCATCAGCGGCTGCCCGCCGAAGGATGCTGTTGTCTGATCCCCGGTGATCTTACCGAACAACTGGGGATTCTTGAAGTCCACCTGATTGCTGGGCGCATTGAATCCCCAATTGTGGAACGGATTCTGGAAATCGAAGCGGACCTGCATGTTCCAGTGTTCCTTGAAGGGAAAGTTCTTCTTGACCGATGCCTGCGTGTACACCAGTCCCGGTCCGGTCACGATGTTGCGTCCGGCATTGCCGATGGTAAACGCCGCCGGCGCCGCAAAGCAGTTCACCGGCAGCACAGGGTTCTCCAGCGCCTGATTGAACCGCGCGCCGCCGATCAGGCTCCCCAGGCCGAACCCGGGCATCGAGATGCCGTTGCAGGTTAGATTCGGAACGTAGTTTCCGATACTGCCCGGGAAGTAGTTGTTGGGGCTGTTGGTGAAGCTGAAGCCAATCGGGTTTCCCGTTTCGAAGGTCTGGACCCACGCCAACTCCCACCCGCCCAGCACCAGATCGCCCACGCGGCTCTTGTTCAGGAAGTGCCGGCCCTTGCCGACAGGAAGTTCGTAGGTGAAGTTGGCGATGATGACGTGCGCGCGGTCGTATCCCGCCCGCCCCTTGTTGAGGTTCCGGTCTTGGATGGGCGCCACGCCGCTGCAAGTCCCGTAGTCGGAATCGCAATCGTCCAGCGCTTTCGAGTACGTGTAGAAGCCGTTGAGCACGAGGCCTTGCGAATAGCGCTTCTGAAACTGCACGGTTCCGGCGTGGTAGCTGGAGTGGCCCGTGTTGGACATGTAATTGATGCTGCCGAACTGCGTGTACGGCAGGTAGTTCTGCGGCGCGGCAAACGCCGCGTTCTGCAAGGTGGGGTTGCCGGCGCCGAAGTTCGTCGGAAACACGTTGATATTCCAGCTCTCCACCAGGTGTACGCCGGCCGATCCCTGGTACATCAACTTCACCAGGTTGTTGGCGCCGAACTGGTATTCCGCCGTGGTGTTCCAGTTCATCACGTAGCCGGGGTGCAGATTGCCGTCCATCCAATAAATGTTCCGCGATCCGTAGTTGGTCCCGACATACGTCGCCGTGTTGTTGGGGAGAATGTTGTAGACGACGGGAGTCGGCCCCTGGCTGAGTTGATAGAGCGGGCGGGGGTCGCCGGACAGCCTCTGCTGCACCACCTGTGCCTGGTATTCGTCAAACTGCTGCAGCGCGTTGGGAAACCGGATATCCACCGTGCTGATGCCGAAGCCGCCGCGGAACACCCACCGGTCCAGCGGGTGCCACGCCATACCGATGCGTGGTTGAAAGTTTCGCAGGCTGCGCTGGCTCAATCCGTCTGCCGGATGGACGATGCCGCCCATCTTGCCGGTCACCGGATCCACAGCCGTCGGGCTGAAATTGCTCTGCTGTCCGTGCGCGGTGTGGAAGGGACTTTCGGTGGACCACCGGACTCCCAAATTCAGCGTCAGCGTTTTCGAAACTTTCCAGTCGTCCTGAAGGTAAAGGCTGTTGACGGAGTCCCTCGGCAGCCACGTTGTGGTGTAAGTGGTAAAGTTGGCCTGGCGTACCGACCCCAGTTCCAGTCCGGCAAGGAGGTTGCCGGTATTCGGCACCGGTGTCCCGTTCGCCTGCAGCCCCGCGGTCATGTTGTCGAACTGGAATACTCCGCTCGGCTGGCCCAGTTGGAAGAAGTTCGCGCGGAAATACAGAATCTCGTAGCCCGCTTTGAAGGCATGAGTGCCGATAATCTTGCTGAAATCGTCGCGGAACGAAATCGTCTCGCGGACGGTCCTGGACGGCCCCGGCACAGTGAGCCCATACATCGTGTTCAAGGCCGGCGCGGCCCCTGTGCCCGATGCCGCCGTTCCGCTGAAGGAGGGCATCAGCAGCCCGCTGGTGTTGGGAATCCCCAGCGTTTGCGCCCAATTCCCTTCGTAGGAGGGCACAAACGTGTCGTTCCGGGCGCGATAGTAGCCCAGCCGCACGTCATTGAGCATGGAGGGCCCGAACAGCTTGGTCGCGCCGATTGACAGGTTCCGTTGGGTAAACGGCGTGAGGATGCCGTTGGCCCCGTCGAACACGGGAATCTGGATACTGGTAGGCCGGCCCAGACCGCTCTGATGGTTGTAGGTGTAGCTGCCGTAGAGCTTGAAATCCGAACTGAACTGCTGGTCCATGCGCAGCGAGTAATCTTCAAAGAACGTTCGTGATTTCGATGCCCATGTGTAGTTGCTCACCGGGCCGGAACTGGTCAGCGTGCCAGGCGTATTCGGCCCCACCCACGGATTCATCCCGATGATTTTCGCCGCCACCGGATCGAAGCGGTTCTTCGGCACGATCATTCCCGGAAGCACATCGCGCGTCCAGGTGCCATCGGAAAGCTGGCGCGTGGTGAGCGGGTCGTATATCGGCAGGCCCACTCCGCCGAACGTGAAGTCGCCGCCTAGCTCCGCCGGCGTCGGCGTCTGGCTGGTGAAGGCAGCCGATTTCTTCTCGATCAGCTTCTGATACCCAAAGAAGAAGAAAGTCTTGTTGCGGCCGTCATAGACCTTGGGGATGTAGACCGGCCCGCTGATGCTGGCATCCGGCTGCATGAACCAGGCGGGCACGCCGTCCGGCGCTCCCGGTTGCGGGTCGGAGGTTTTGTACAGGTTGAAGAACTGCCGGTGCGTCATCATGCGCGTGCGCCCGATGTCGGCCGCCGTCCCATGCAAGGAATTGGTGCCGCCCTTCTTCACCACGCTGACCACGCCGCCCGTGGTGTGGCCGTACTCCGCGGGGAGCGTGCCCGTCAGCACTTTCACCTCGTCCACCGAGTTCTCCACCGGCTTGATGTCCGTACCGCTGCTGGATTGCGGGTCGTTGCCGAACACCCCATCTTCAAAGACCGCGGTGCCCGTGGACCTCTGGCCGGCAATGTTGAAGCCGCCCAGCGACCCGCCGTAGGAGTAGCCGTTCTGCGTCATTCCGGGGTTCAGGTTCAGCGCATTCAGCACGTACCGCTGGTAGAGCGGCATCTTATACAGAGTGTCGCCCTCGGTGAGCGATCCGGCCGCCGATGTCTCGGTCTCCAGGAGCGTGCCCTGAGCCGAAACCTGGACCGAATCGGTCAGTTGGCCGATTTCCATCTTCACGTTCACCGGCAGGACGTCGCCCGACCGAAGATCCAGTCCCGATTGCACGACCCGCTTGAAACCCGCGGCTTCGAAGGTCAAGCGGTACGGGCCCGGCTGCAGCGACTGGACTCGATAAAGTCCCTCCGCGTTGGTCGCGACCACCGTTTCGAAGTTGGTTTCGGTCGCGACCGCGGTGACCTTCACGTTCGCGATGCTGGCTCCCTGCGGGTCGGTCACCGTTCCCGTGATGGTTCCCGTGTTCATCTGGCCGAACGACGGCGTGGCAAAGCCCAGGCCTATGACGAGTGCCGCGGCAGCGGCAATCGAACGGAGAAACTGCACTCGTGAATGCATATACAGTGCCCTCTTCCCTTCCAAAGGTGGTGAAATCCTGGTGTCTATTGTATGCCTGAAACTGTCTGCCGGAACAGAATTCACTTACAATATCGTTTCCACTATGCTCAAACCCATCGTTACCTTCGGTGAAATCATGCTCCGCCTCGCGCCCCCCGGCCTGGAGCGCCTCTTGCAGAGCCCGCAATTTGTCGCCACGTTCGGCGGCGGCGAGGCCAACGTCGCCGTGGCCGTGGCGCAACTCGGCTTGCCCGCCGCCTATGTCACCGTCCTGCCCGACGCCAACCCGATCGCCGATGCCGCCGTCGGCGAACTGCGCCGCTTCGGCGTGGACACTTCTCACATCGTCCGCGGTAAGGGCCGGATGGGCATTTACTACCTGGAAGCCGGCGCCAATCAGCGTGCCTCCAAGGTGGTCTACGACCGCGCCAACAGCGCCATCGCGCTCGCCAGGCCGGGCGATATCGACTGGGACCAGGTCTTCGACGGCGCCGGTTGGTTCCACATCACCGGCATCACACCCGCCATCAGCGCCACCGCCGCCGAACTCTCGCTCGAATCGATGCGCCGGGCGCGGCAGAAGGGGCTGACGGTCTCCTGCGACCTGAACTATCGCAAGAACCTCTGGAAGTACGGCAAGACGGCCGTCGAGGTCATGCGCGAACTCACCCGCTACGTGGATATCGCCATCGCCAACGAAGAGGACGTGCAGATGGCGCTCGGCATTCAGGCCGGCGTCGACGTCCACTCCGGCGAACTGGACCGCGGGGCATACCAGAAGCTGACCGCGCAGGTGCTGGACGCCTACCCCGAGATGAAGGCGATCGCTATCACCCTGCGCGAATCGAAGAGCGCGTCCCACAACGGGTGGGCGGCGTGCATGAACGATCGCACCAGTTTCCTGGTCAGCCGCCACTATGAGATCACCCACATTGTGGATCGCGTGGGCGGCGGCGATAGCTTCGCGGGGGGCCTGATCTACGGGTTGCTCTCGCTCGGGACGCACCAGGAGGCGCTGGAGTTCGCCGTGGCGGCGAGTTGTCTGAAGCATTCCTTCATGGGCGATTTCTATCGCGCCACGGTCGCCGAGGTCAACGCGCTGCTCAAGGGCGATGGCTCGGGCAGAGTGCAGCGCTAGGCAAAGGATGACCGAGGCGGGCGGCGCACGCACGACCCTTCGCCTGGCGGCGCCGGCCATCTTCGTGGCCAGCCTGCTGCTGCTGCCGTTTCTCAACAAGCCGTTCACCATCGACGATCCGCTGTTCCTGCGCGAAGCCAAACACGCCCTGGTGGACCCGCTGCATCCCGCCGATTTCGAGCAGGTGTGGAACTCCGGAGATCGTCAGAAGCTCTCGCAGTACCTGCTCGGCGGCACTCTGCCGGCCTACGTGCTGGCGCCCGTCGCGGCCCTCGGCGGGCGCGAGTGGATGGCCCACCTTTACCAGTGGTTGCTGCTCTGCGGATTCCTGGTGGCCGGCGTTTCGGTAGCGCGCCGCCTGGGCTGCGACCGGCGCCAGGCGAATATCGTCGCGCTATTGATCGCCTCCAACCCGGTCACCCTCGCCATGGCAGCCACCTGCATGCCGGACGTGATGGCCATGATGTTCGGCATGGCGGGCATGGATCGTCTGCTGCTCTTCCGCGAGGAACGCCGCTGGGGCGCCGGGCTGGCATCCGGATTGCTCCTCGCCGCCGCGCTGCTCTGCCGCGCCAGCACCGCGCCCCTCCTGCTGGTCGCGGCGCTCCTCCTCATGCCGGCAACCTGGAAGCGCGCCGCCGCATGCCTGTGGCCGCTCGCTGTCGCGGTGGTGGTGGCGGCGGGGTTCGTCAGCCTGCATCGCGGACCCGCCGCCGGCGCCACGGTGGGCGCTGCGTTTCAGGCGCTGACTTCGATGCGCAACGTGCCGCGCAATCTGGTGGCGTTTCTTGGCTACCAGGCGCTCACCGGACCGCTGCTGGTGTACGCCTTGCTCTCGCGCGGGCGAAAGTTCGCTGCCGTCGTGGCCGCCCTGGTAGTGCTGGGAGTGGCGCTGTCGGTGGGGGCGGGGGCGCTCGCCGGTCCGGCCAACCTGGTGTTGTACGCCGTGCCGGCGGCGTTGGGCATCTGCGTCGTCCTGGCCTCGGCGGGCGTGGTGGGCGATATCCGTCATGCGCTGCCGCTGCTCGTGTGGCTGGGCGCCGGGTTGGTGGCCCTGCCTTACGTGCACATGGGCGCCAAGTATCTGCTGCCTGGCGTGCCGGCCGCCGCCCTGCTCATCGTGCTCCACGCCGCGCGCGCCCGCCAGCGGAGATACCCGCTGACCGTGGCCCTGCTCATAGCCCTGGGATGGACTTCAGGCGCCCTCATCGTCATCGGCGATACCACCCTCGCCTCCTCGCAGCGCCAGGCCGTCAACCGGATGATCGCGCCGCGCATTCGCCGTGGCTCGACGGTGTGGGCGGGCGGCCAATGGGCCTTTCTGGGGTACGCCGAGGATGCGGGCGCCAAGGCGCTCGCTAATACGCCGCCCCTGCCCAACCCCGGCGACTACATCGTGGTCAGCCGCCTGGACTACTACGGAATGCTCCCCCGCCTGCCCATCCGCCGCGAACTGCTCAATACTGAAGCGGACCTCCGCTGCGGCGTGTTCGTGCTCAACCGCCGTTTGGGCGCCGGGTTTTACTCCATCCGCTTCGGATACCTGCCATTCGCCATCGGGTGCGCGGAAGTCAACGCCTACGACCTCTATCGCGTATTGCCTTGACATCCTAATTTATTAGTACTATAACTCCGTTATGCTCCGTCACCTGTGCTTTGTCACGCTCTGGCTGGCTGCTTGTCTATTGGCCCAGGATGAGGTTGCGCCCACCATTCCGCAACTCACCAAAGACGGCGATGCCTTGTACCTGAAGGGCGATTACGAAACCGCGCGCCAGACCTTTGCGCGCGCCTGGGAACTGGCCCAGCAGACGCCCAAGGACAACCCGGAGCGCTACGCCATCCTCAAGCGCATGACCAGCGTACGCGCCGCCGCCGGCGAATTCGCCGATGCCGACAACTGGCTGCAACAGGCCATCACCTGGCGCGAAAATACGCTGGGGCAGAAGGACCACGGAATCCCTGACGACCTGCTGATTTCCGTGGGCCTGTGCCGCGGGATGAAGGATTTCGACCGCGCGCTGGTGATTTTGCGGCGCGTCCAGAGCCTGCACGTAGATTTCTACACGCCCGACAGCCCCATGGTGGCGGACGATTTCAGCCGCATCGGCGGCGTCTATGCCGAGCAAAAGAAAATCCACGAAGCCGTCAGTGCGATCGACGCCGCGCTGGTCATCCGCGGCAAACTGGGCGGCCCGCTCGACCCCGCGCTGATTCCGGACCTGGACCGCCTCGGCGAATACCACACCCTGCTGCGCGACTACCCTCTGGCGGAGTCCGCGTACCGCCACGTGCTCGTCATCCGCGAGACGCTGTACGGCAAGACCCACGCCGACCTGATTGCCACCGTGGACGGTCTGGCCTACGCCCTCTTCGGACAGCACA
>OBLT010002652.1_pt1 | contig 11017 bp, 7 predicted proteins | sample 1518721 | NCBI WGS metagenome assembly OBLT01 (sample SAMEA3539307, study PRJEB22396) | soil metagenome | biome: tundra; feature: field; material: soil | place: USA | collected 2010-05 | depth 0.15 m | reverse complement strand
CGGCCGTACTCGGCCGCGACCATCCCCAGAAACAGGCTCTTGTCCTCATCGGTCAACTGGGAGGCGGTCTTCCCGCGTCCCTTGATGAACTCGGACGCCTTGCGCAACCCGGCGGACGCTTCGGCCATTTTGAGATAGCCCTCCAGAAGGCTCTCTCCGCTCCGCCAGTCTTTGCCCCACCGAAGCTCGTTGTCGGTGAAGTAGCCGAGCAGCCATGGGTCTTTGGCGTGAGGGGTGCACATTCTGTCCGCCACCCGTTCGGCGGCGTCGCGAAACTCGGCGCTGAAGAAATCGACCACGCCGCCCTTGAGCCACACGTCGCGCTGCACCGCGGCCGCCATGCTGACGGTGGGAGCGTAGACAATTCCGGTGGCATAGAGCTGGCTGGCGGACCAGGCCCCGGCCGTGTTGAAATTCCACTCACGCAATTGCCGGGAAGTCGCTTTAGCCCAAGCCGCGGGATCGGCCGGCGCCTTGGGCGCATTGTCGGATTCGGGCGCGTAGCTCACGTTATCCACGCCCTTCGAGAAGAACGCGTTCCCGTCGGGAGTCACCAGCCACCACTGCCCATTAATCTGCTGGGTGTGGAAGTAGCCGGTCTTCTCGCCCTTCAGCTTCATCCAGCCGCCGTAGGTATCGTAATCGCCGGCGGCCTGCGCCAGCGGCGCGTAGATGCCGAGCGCAAAAAGCGATAACGTCAGGTATCTCATGGAAGCGTCCTCCTCTCACCCGTATTCCGTTTCCCGGCCGCTGTCAAGGCTAAGGGGGCAACGGGGGAGCTTTTTCCGAACCGCCTCGAGTGGACAAACCTGCTGCCGCGCCGGCCGATTCGTGCTAGCGTAGCGTTCGTGAAAACGGCGGGCCGGGCGCCGGGACAGAGCAGGCGAGGCGGGCGCGGATCGGGTGACACGTACGCGGTCTGAGCGCGGTCGCGCCGCTCGAAACGAGGAGAAGATCATGCCACAGGAGCACAAACGAATGAACCGCCGCGATTTCACCAGAACCGCGGCTGCGGCCGCCGGCGTATTGGGCGCCCGGCAGCTTTCCGCGGCCGAAAAGCCGGAAGCCGGCCCGAAGATCGGCCTCTACAGCATCACCTACCTGGCGGTCTGGTATCGCGGCGACGCTCTGACGCTGGAGCAGGTGATCGACCGGGCGAAGAAGTTCGGCTACGACGGCGTGGAGATCGACGGCAAGCGGCCGCATGGCGATCCGCTCGATATGCCGGCGTGGAAGTGCCGCGACCTGCGCCGCTACGCCGAGAACCAGGGCATCGACCTCTACGCGGTGGCGGCGAACAACGATTTCAGCAGTCCGGTTCCCGAACACAGGGAGGCCGCCATTTTGTACATGCGGGAGTTGCTCCGCATGACGGCGGATATGCAGATCAAACTGGTGCGCGTCTTTTGCGCGTGGCCGGGGGTGACGACGCTCCCCGACGGAGGCGGCCGCTACGACGTCGCCAGAAACATCTGGGCGGCGGCGCACCAGGATTTCTCCGACGAACAAACGTGGCATTGGTGCCGCGAGGGGCTGAGGGAAGTATCCCGCTACGCGGCCGATCACGATATCACGCTGGCGCTGCAAAATCACCCGCCGGTAATCCATGGCTACCGCGACGTGCTGCGCATGATCAAGGAAGTGGCGGCGCCGAACCTCAAGGTCTGCTTCGATGCGCGGCTGGAACACGAGATGAAGCCCGAGAACGTGCTGCGGGCCACGCAGGAGGTCGGCGCGTTGCAGGTGCTCAATCACTTCGGAAACGAGTACGACGAGGTCGACGGCCAGATTGTCCGGAAAAACGAGGAACTGGCCGCGCCGCAGGTGGCGGCCCTGCTCGACATCGGATACCAGGGCTACATGGGCTTCGAATTGTGCCACACGCTCCCCATGGTGGGCGGCCATACGGTCGGCATCGAGTTCGTAGACAAGAACGCGCGGCTGGCGGCCAAATCGATGCGTGAACTGGTTGCAGAATCCAGGAAAAAGCGGTCGGAACTGCCAGGCTCACGCGCCGCCATCCTCGGCTAGCGTCGGCCGGACATTCCGCGAACGGGACCAACTTCCATGAAAACGATCCGTGCCATGTCTGTATTGCTGTTCGCGGCAGCGATCTGCTCCGGGCAGACCGCCGCCACTGCCAGAAAGAAGCTGCTGGTGATCGGCGAGGAAAAGGGATACCGTCATGAATCCGTCTCGCATGCCATGGCGACCATCGAACGGTTGGGCCGCGAAACCGGCCTCTGGGACACCTGGATCCGCACCGACACCGAAGCGCTCACCAGGCAGAAGCTGGAATACAACGCCAAGAACCTGAACGATTTCGACGCCGTGCTGTTCTATACCGGCGGCACGCTGGAAATGACCGACCAGAAGAAGGCGGACTTTCTATCGTTTATTCACGACGACGGGAAAGGGTTCATCGGGATCCACAGCGCGACCATCACCTTTACGGACTGGCCGGAATACGGCGAGATGATCGGCGGCTACTTCGACCAGCATCCCTGGGGCACGTTCGACGCGCCGGTGATCGTGGAAGACCCCAAGTTCCCGGGGATGCAGCAATTCCCCCCGTCGTTCGTGATCCGCGACGAAATCTATCAGATGAAGAGCTACTCGCGCGACAAGCTGCGGGTGTTGATGCGTCTCGATCCGGGCAAGCTCGACCTGGCCAACAAGAACGTTCACCGCACGGACCGCGATTTCGCCGTGACGTGGGCCAAGATGTACGGCAAGGGCCGTGTGTACTACACGACGCTGGGCCATCCGGAGGAGACCTGGGACCGGCCCGACATGCGGAAGATGATCGCCGAAGGCATCAAGTGGGCGTTGAAAATCGTGGACGCGGACGTGACGCCGCGCCCGTTGCAGTGAGCTGGCGTGGAAAGGAACGACGATGAGATTGCTGAGGACGCTGGCGGTGTTCACCGCGATGGCGGGTGCGTGCGCCGCCCAATTGCCGGACTTCTATAAGAAGGTCGGCCGCGTGACCTGGGTGGTGAAGAGCATCGACGGCCCGCTCCAGGGATGGAAGGCGCTGGGTCTCACCGATGTCCAGGATTTCGGCGAGGTCACATTCGAGGGTCAATACCGCGACAAGCCGGGTGCCGGCACGGTGCGTGCGGCGACCGGAAACCTGGGCGGTCTGGCGGTCGACCTGCTGCAGCCGGCGCCTGGCGACAACGCCTTCAACGCATTTTTGGCGGCGCATGGGGATGGCATCCTCTCCATTGTTCACGAAGTGCGCAGCCTGGACGAGATGGAGAAGGAAGTAGCCCGCATGCGCGGCCTAGGTGTGGCGGTTCTCCAGACGTTGCGTGTGGATGGCGGCCCGGTCGTCACCTATTTCGATACCGAGGCGCAGGGGAAATATGTGCTCGGCCTGATGTACTGGCCGGGCGCCGAGGCTTCGGCCGCAAGCGCACAAACCCCCACCCACATCGCGTTTGTGATCCGCGACCTGGCGCCGGTCTCCGCTTATTGGGCCAGGCTCGGCTTTCCCGCCATGGCTGCTTCTCATGCCAGCCCGCGCGCCGGCCACACCTACCACGGCAAGCCGCTCTCGCTCGGGTTTGACGTCGGCTGGCAAAGGCACAGCCAGCCGTACTTCGAGTGGATCATTCCGCCCCAGACGCCCTCCAACTGCTACGCGGACACGCTCAAGGCTCACGGCGAGGGGGTCCACCACCTCGGTTTCCAGGTGGCCGACCTGGCACAGACCACGGCCGCTTACGGGGAGCTCGGCCACCAACCTCTGCAGACGGGCGGATGGGGCGAAGACGGCAAGAAGAACTCGGGCCGCTATGCTTACATGGACACAGACGCAATCGGCGGCGTAACCGCCGAAGTGATCCAGGTATTCAACTGAGCCGGTTCTCTATCGTGTCGTCTACTGGCGCGCCATCGCAACCTGGAACCGCTCTTCCGGAGAGATCAGGTGATCATGATCATCCGCGCCCAGGTCGAACTGGACCCAGGTGACTGTGCCGCTGAAACCGTTGTCGCGCTGACCGTAATCCGGCGAGACCGGAGGCATCGATTCTGTAGTGGTCGCATGGGCTCTTCCGGCACCTCGCGACGGTGCGCATCTTACTTTCCCCCGGGGAGCTGTGAGAGCGGCAGATCGATTGTCATCGGAGCGTGATCGGAAATCCGCTCTACCGGGGCCTCGTTCACCTTCTGATAGGTGCGGGCGAACCAAGGCGCGAAGTTGCGAGGCTGCTGTGCCTGCTTAGACTCCGGCGGGCCTACGGGCTTGATGAAGAACCAGTCGAGTTTATATCTGCCGACGGTCCCCTTGTAATCGCGGGGCAGGGCGAAGGTGTGGGCGAACCCTTTGGCGTCGCGTTGGTTGCTGTTGGCAAGGGTCTTGCCTCTGCCATCAACCGTGTGGGTAGGATCGCCGCGGAAATCGAAGGCGCCGCCGTCCGCAAAACGGTACCTACGCAGATCCTTGAACAAATGGTACTCGAGGTTGTTGGCGAATACCGGCACGTCGCGGACGGTGGGATCGGTGTACTTCCGCACGTACTTCGCCAGGGCAGCTGTTCCGAAGAGGTTCACCGGGTTAGCGACGTTCCATAATTGCTTGCCCCAAAAGCGATAGTCCTTGACCTTGGATTCCAGGATATAGGGCAGGGAGAGGATTGCGCCGTCGCTGCCGGTGGTATTCATGTCGCCGGCCACGATGACGGGTCCCGAGACTGATTTGAGCTGGTCGAGGAGGAAGTCCATCTGGGTCCGGCGGCATTCGGCTTTGCACTTGTTTTCCAGGTGGGCGGCTGCGACGGTGACCCTGCCGCCCGGCGCCTCGGGTATCTCGAGGCCGGCGACAATGACGATTCTGCCGCCGCGCCGCCGTTCCGACGTCAGTTCCTCCAGGAAGACCTTGTTGGAAGCAAAGCGCTTGCTCTTCTCGATGATCGGGACCGGCTTGCTCTCGTCTGCAAACCAGTCATGGCAGTCTGGCAGGCGCAGGATGCGCGGGTCGTGAATCGGATAGCGGCTGAGGACGGCACTGCCGTGCAAGGCACGCAACTGTTCCGGGTCGGCCTCCAACTCTTTCTGTAAACGACCGGCCATATCCGCATCCTTCAACTGCAGCTTCTCGACGCCGAGCATTACCGGATCCAGTTCGACGAACTCGACACCGAAGACGTAGTTCATCTTGAGGGCGGCGGCGAGTTCGCGGCCGACGTCGTGGTAGTCGCTGCGCTTCATTCCGATGTCCACCTCGTTCAATATGAGGAGATCGGCCTGCTTGAGGAGCGAAACTTGTTCGCGGACTTCGGCCAGCGTGGCTGGGGTCGCCTTTGGGTTCTTTGCCGCCTCCAGTGCGAAGCCTTCCGGATCGGAGAGGGCCAGGCGGACGAGGTCGAATTTCTGGCCGCGCTCGATGTTCCAGAACAGTGCGCGGAGGACGGGCCCCAGGGGCTGAACCGTCGGGCGGGCCGGCTGGGCGCCGGCCGCGCTGGCGTAATCCCCGACGACGGGGGTGTTGAGAACCTCGCCAAGTTTCTTCTGAAGAGCCGGCTCCAGCTTGGTTTCGCTGGAAAGCTGGCGGAGTTCGGAAAATGCGAAGTAGTCTGGGTGAGACTGGCTGTGCAAGGCCAAGACCGGGACCAGAAGGGAAAACAAGAGGCGCGGAGAGTGCATATCGAGTACCACACAGTATGCCACAGTCCGTATTCCTCGGAATCTCCGTTTCGGGCTTCCGGATGGTAGCTCCGTGACTTCCGTTATGAGAATCGTTCCCTCACTCGCACGCTTCCTTTTCCTTTCCAATTCACTCCGGCATTACCGGCGGGTGCCGCCAACCACCCACGTAACCGCTCGGGCAGCCAGCCAGAGGGCCGGCATGAGGGCCTTTTGCAAAGAATGTGAGGAATAGCCCCTAGAGGCGGGGTATGCTCTCTCGCGCTTGCGGGAAAGGTCCCGGCGGCGTGGTAATATCTGAGCGCCGTCTTTGGGGTCCCGTCCCGGCGATCGTATTCCTCCGAGGAATCGTACTGCGCCCAAAGGATCACGGGGCGCCAGAGACAATATGTGAGCATGAGGCCGAAGATGAAAAAAGGTATTGGAAGAACACCACTGCTGCTGACCCTGGTAATGTCATCTCTCGCGTTGCCATGTTATGGCCAGGAGGACGGTAACAAACCGGAAGCCTATTCCGCGGTCGCCATAGGAACAGGCGGAGCCGTAGGCGCAAAATCCCTCGGCTTCGACATCAGGATTACACGCTACACCACCGACCAGGAACTGCAGAAGTTTGCCGAACTCGTGAAGGCAAGTGGTCCCGACGCTCTCCGCCGCGCGTTAGAGAAGGAGGACGTGGGACGCCTCAGTCCCACGGGAGGCGTCGGCAACCAGATTGCCATTGCACGAAAACGGCAGGCAGGCCAGGATACCATTATCACCATCGTTACAGCGCGCATCATGCCGTTTATGGAGCTCTACCGGAACGGCCGTTCCACCGATTACCAGTTCGGCTATCTCGAGTTGAAGTTGAATCCCAGCGGCCCAGGGACCGGCACCATAATGGCTGCGGCCAAAATCCGCTTCGACAAGAAGAAGGGCCAGTACGAAATTGAGAGCTATGGTAATCAGTACATCAAGGCGACCAACGTCCGACCCGTGAAATAGGTAGGCTGGAGATAATCCGCTGCCCGAGGGTGGCGCAGCCCATGCAGAGCACCGCGGCGGGGGAACCGGGAGGGCGAACGCCTCCGGCGGCCGTCAGCGGCCTTCTGGAAGGATGAGCAACAGGCGATTCCAACCCATATTGTACTTCGCGGCCCTTCGCCTACCAGATAAACGTGCCCACGGCGCCCGGAGCCAGGACAGGCGTGATCAGCTTGCCGCGATAACGAATGTGAAATGTCTGCGCGGTTGGGGCGGCATTCACCACAATCACGACCACCTTCTTATCGGGGGTCTGGAACGCCACATTGGGCAGCGAGTCGAGGTTGTTGGAAGCGATCCGGACCGAGCCGGGCCGAACCAGTTTCGAGGCATGCGCGATGGCGTAATACGCCACATTGCGCGAAACGGTATTGCCGTCGATGGTGATTGCTCCCTGGCACATGCCGCATCCGCCATTGTCGGTGTGCGGGTTGTTCCTGGGGTCGGCGGCCAGGTTCCACAGCAGCACGTTGCGGCTCCAGTTCCGGGTGGCGCCGATGATCAGCCTTCGAACCGGCGCCCCGATGTTCACCGTGGGCTTTCCCTCGACCGATCCGGTCACCATCTGCTCGGTGAAATACAGGTTCTTCGTGGGATGGGCATTGTGCACGTCGCTCATGGCTTCGATCTTCCCGCCGTACAGGTGGAAGCCCGAGCCGTCCACGTATTTGGCGGCTTCCGCATCGTCCAGGATGGCCGTCGCGTACTGCGGCACGTCGCAGTTGTGGTCGTACAGAATGATCTTCGTGTCGATACCGGCGGTCTTGAATGCCGGCCCCAGGTGGCTCTTGATGAAAACATCCTGGTCCGGGGACAGCATCTGCAGGCTGGGCGTATTCTTCTCGTTGAGCGGTTCGTTCTGCACGGTGATGGCATCGATGCGGATGCCCTCCGCCTTCATGCCCTGGATGTACTTGACGAAATACTTCGCGTAGGCATCGTAATACTCGGGTTTCAGTTTGCCGCCCTTGACGTTATTGTTGGTCTTCATCCAGGCGGGCGCCGACCAGGGCGAGCCCAGTATTAAGATCCTCGGGTTCACGGCCAGGATCTCTTTCAAGACGGGAATCACGTCAGCCCGATCCGGATCGAGACTGAATCTGGCCATGTCGGCATCGGTCTGCCCCGGCGGCAGGTCGTCGTAAGAAAATACATGGTCGTTCAGGTCGGAGGCTCCGATGCTGACCCTCAGGTAACTGACGCCGATATTGTTGCCGCCGGCCGCAAACAGCTCTTGGATCAAAGCCGCTCGCTTGGCGGCGTCCATGCGGATCATATGCTGGGCGCTGCCCCCCGTCAGGGCATATCCAAATCCGTCGATGGTCTGAAACTTCTGCTTGTCGTCCACGTCAATCGTGGGATTCGGCGCGGGCGCTTTGGCAAAGTGCAGGAATGTCTTCTGCCGTTCAAACAGAGCCGACTTGTCCGGCGCGGTCAGCCAGAGGGCCGCCTCTCCCTTTTTCTGCGCGCACAGGGAGACGGACGTCAGTCCGAGCGCCACGATCAGTGAACAGCCGGCACGAGCCGTTTTCATGAGATTTCCTCGTTTTGACCCGTTTGGGTCGCTCTTGCGATTTGGCACTATTGGCTCCCGAATCGCGTGCGGACAGCGTACAGCGACGTGCGCCCCGCGATGAACAACGTCTTGCGGTCGCTTCCGCCGAAGACCAGTTGCAGCGGACGCTCGGGAACCTCGATGGTTTCGATCAGTTTGCCGGAGGGGTTGTACACGAAGATCTGGCCGGCGGCAATATAGACATTGCCTTGTGAATCCACCGCCAGCCCTTCGCCGCCCGCCTCCGCGAACAGTTTCACGCCGGTCAGCGTGCCTGCGTCATCGATGGTGGCGCGCCAGGTCTCGAGCTCTTCCTCATCGCTCACATAGAACGGCTTGCCCGGCATGGCGGCAGCCATTCCGAAGGCGCGCAGGACGTCGTGCAGTTTCGTTCCGTAGTACAGCCTGCCGGTGATGAAATCGTCTCCGGCCGGAATAAAGGTCGTGCCGTCCGGCGAGACGAACTGATACGGCTTCTTGACGGGCACCGTTTCCAGGAAGTCGTTCTCCAGACGCCAATGATTCACCGGAAGCACGGCAGTCATTCCAGGACGCGGCACGGAGGCTTCCGGCTTCAGCAGTGCGATCTCGCCGCCCGGCGATGCGGGACGGAACCAATAGACCGTGCCCTGCCCGGCGTAGGAAATCACCATCAGGTTGCCCGCCTTGTCGAAGACCAGTTGGACGGGGTCGAGCGGATTGTCCGCCACCGTGGAGAGCCGCCGGGCGCCGGCGTCCCAGCGGTAGATGCGCTGCCATCGGGCGTCCACGAAATAGTAATTACCGGCCGGGTCGGCCGCCCCTCCGGAAATGTTGTAGAAGCCGCCCACCAGCCTTTCCACTTTTGCCCCGCTATCCAGCACCTGGGACGCCCTCTTTTCCCGGGGTCGGTGCGGATCGCCCGAAACCGTCAGCCACGCGAACTCGCGCTGCCTCACTTCGACATTCGACGTCTGGTCGTAGACCGCGCTGTCGAAGGAGACCTTGCTGTCGCTGTAGCAATGGATGTTGCGCAGGCGGATGTCCTTGGATGCGGCAATCCGGATGGCATAGGGAAACGGCTGAAACATGCTCACCACGCGGTAGATATGAAAGTTCGCGACGGTGATGTTGCTGGAATTCTCGATGTCCAGGGGCAGCGCGAAACCGCCCTCGCCCCGCTCCTCTTCGGTTTGCAGAGAGTAGATGTTCCAGTTGGAGACATTGCGCAGCACGATCTCGTTGCGCACGTGATGCTCGCTCGACATCTCGTACACGCGTCCCTCGGTGGAGGTATCGGAGACAAGCATGCCCGCCTGCGCGAAGGTGCTGGGGGTCCAGATGTTGACGAACCTGCCGCCGCCACCGTTGGTCACCCACAGGCTGGGATACTGCCCGTCCCAGCGGCGGTTGAGGTTGGGGTCGGCGGTGTGGGTATTGTTGTAGATATCTTCGCGGCTGCCGTCGATTTTGGAAGTGCCGTGGCCGCCCAGGAAGCGCACGTCATTCACCATGGAATCCTTGCCTGCCATCCATTTCAGCGAGACAGCCCGGGCATTGATGCCGTTGGTGTAGATGCCGATTCCCGAAAGGATGTTGGCGCCGCCTTGGGGCGCCTCGATGACCGGTATGGGACCGCCGGCGCCCTGGAAAGCGGCGGTCCCGTCGGTCAGTACCAGCGTCGTGGCGCTGGGGTGCAAGCCCACCAGGACGCTGTCCGGCTTCAGAACGATGGTGCTGGTGACGCGATATTTTCCGGCGGGAAAGTAGAGGCTGCGATGGCCTGCGACGGCTGCGCGGATGGCTTCCGTGTCGTCGGTTTCGCCATCGCCCTTCACCCCCAGCGACCGGATGTTGACCCAGGTGTCGCGCGGCGGCAAGGCCGGCAGATCGGCTTTGTCCGCGGGGAGGGAACGCAGGGGAACCGTCTCGAAGATGGTCCTGATCTCCCCGGCGGCGCCGAGATCGGCGAAATGCAGGCCATGCGAAAAGGTCTTCACTTCATAGATGCCGCCCGGCCCGGCGATTTTCTTCCCGCTCTCGCGAAAGGAGGCGAATTGCGGCACGCGATCGCAGACCACGTTCTCCATGTTGAGTTCGGTCCGCTGGCTGTTCTCGCGGCTGACAATCACCGCCGGTCCGGTGATGTTCTCCATCCGTCCGTCTTTCACCCAGAGTTCCTCGGCGTAGCCCGGATCGATCGAGATGGCGGTGGGAACGTTCCTGAACACCGGGTGAATGAGGGTAAGCCCGGCCTCGTGTTCTTTGATGGCCGCCACGGCCTGCCCTTCAAAGGTGGCGTCCACCAGGGTGAACTGCCAGCCGGGCGACGGCTTCCGCGTGATGATGCCATATTGCCCGCCATAGAAATGCAGATCCTCGGCCTCGTTGCCGCCGTCGTGAATAGCGGAGAGGCCGGAGCCGATGCGGAAATCCATGTGCGACAGATACGAATGCTGTGCATAGCGGGCGCGCACGCCAACCGCGCCGGGGTTGCCGTCCTCGATTTCGAGATCGATGTTGCTCATCGCCGAGTAGAACGTGCCCGCGCCGGCGTCGCGGGGCATGGCGAGATTGAGGCCGTCGCGGCCGCTTCTGCGCGGTTGCTGGCTGGCCGCCGCCGCACCGGCACCGCCCCGTCCGGCGCCTGGACGGCCGCCGGCGAAAAACACCATGTAGTTTTCCTGGCTCGGGTCCTGATATCCCGGCGTGCTCCGTCCCAGTAGAAATACCGGCCGCGCGGCGCCGTAGCCAATCACGCGAATCGCCGGCCAGACGTAGATGGTCTTGGTGATCCGGTAC
>OBLT010002648.1_pt1 | contig 11023 bp, 10 predicted proteins | sample 1518721 | NCBI WGS metagenome assembly OBLT01 (sample SAMEA3539307, study PRJEB22396) | soil metagenome | biome: tundra; feature: field; material: soil | place: USA | collected 2010-05 | depth 0.15 m | reverse complement strand
GACTCGGAAACGCACACGCACACGTTTTGGTGGCAATATACAATAGACGGGATCCTTCTATGGAATCGATTGGCCCCTACAGACTGGATTCGGAACCAGGTCACGGCGCCATGGGCGTTGTCATCCGCAGCTTCGACAGCGCCGTGGCGATCAAGATTATCCAGCGCAACCAGTTTGCAACCGCCAACGAGAAAGGCTTCAGACTCTGCGTATGCCGGTGGGAAGCAGCGCCACACCAAACTCCGAGCGGATGAGAGCCCTCGTCCGGAGCCTGCGAGCTCTCGAGGCCCGGATACAGGCGGGCGGCGGCCCTGCCAAAGCCGAGAAACAGCACAAGGCCGGCAAACTGACTGCCCGCGAGCGCATTTTCCGCCTGCTTGACCCCGGCAGCCCATTTTTTGAAGTCGGCCTGCTGGTCGCCTACGACCGATACGAAGGACAGAGTCCGTGCGCGGGCGTCGTCACCGGCCTCGGGGTCATCGAAGGAAGGGCTGCGGTCGTGGTGGCAAATGACGCCACGGTGAAGGCCGGTTCCTGGTGGCCCGAAACGATCACAAAGATCCTGCGCGCGCAGGAGATTGCCATGCGCAACCGCGTTCCGATCGTCTATCTGGTGGACTCGGCGGGCGTCAACCTGCCGTTTCAGGATGGCATCTTCCCCGGACAGTATGGCGCGGGCCGAATCTTCTACTACAACTCGCTGATGCGGCGGAAACTGCACGTGCCGCAGGTGTCGGCGGTGATGGGCCCATGCATCGCGGGCGGGGCTTACCTGCCCGCCCTCAGCGACGTCATCATCATGGTCGAGAACGTCAGTTTCATGGGACTGGGAGGACCGAACCTGGTGAAGGGTGCCACCGGCAGCACGGTCGGCTCCGAGGCGCTCGGGGGCGCTTCCATGCACACCGCCGCCAGCGGTGTGGCCCATTACAGGGCGGAGGACGACGCGCATTGCCTGCAGTTGATTCGGCACGTGTTTCGCGCCTTTCCCCCTCCGCCGCACAGGATTGCCGGCAGCGCGCCCGCTCTGCCGGCATCCGATCTTTACGAGACGCTGCCGGCGGACCACCGGCTACCGTATGACATCGAGCGCATTATCGGCGCGGTTTTCGACAGCGACGACTACCTGGAGTTCCAGCCAGAGTATGCGCCCGAGATGGTGTGCGCTCAGGCGCGGCTGAACGGACAGCCGGTGGCCCTGGTGGCAAATCGGCGCGGCTTCCTGAAAACTGGAGCCGGAGCGCGCGTCGGCGGCATCATTTATACGGAATCGGCGCGCAAGGTGGCCTATTTCGTGGACAATGCGGAGCGGCAGAGCTGGCCTTTGATCTACCTGCAGGACGTCTCCGGCTTTATGGTCGGCATCGAAGCGGAAGCGAGCGGCATCATTCGCGCCGGGGCGGAGATGGTCGAAACGATGTCTTGCGCGACGGTCCCCAAGATCGTTTTGACCCTGAACCACGCCAGCGGAGCGGGCTATTATGCGATGGCCGGCCAGGGGTTCGACCCTCACTTCACGCTCGGTTGGCCCACCGCGCGCATCGGGGTGATGGAGGGCGAATCGGCGGTGCAGGCCGTTTTCGGACCGGAAATCGAGAAACACAAGTCCACCGGGCAGCCGCTGCCCCCAGACATGGAGCGGCGGATTGCGCAGACGCGCGCCGATTACGATCGCTGGCTGGACTCGACCTTCGCCGCGGCGCGAGGCCACGTAGACGCGTTGATCGATCCGCTCGAAACTCGCCAAACTCTGGCGTTTCTGCTCGAAGTCGCGCTGGCAAACTCGAACCGCAGGCTACTGGCGCTGGAGACGCTGTCATGATTCGCGTCGCCAATGGGCAGGGTTTCTGGGGCGATTGGCTGGAAGCGCCGGCGCGGCTGGTGGAGCAAGGCCCGATCGACTACCTGACCCTCGACTACCTGGCCGAAGTCACCATGGCCGTGCTCGAAAAGCAGCGGCAACGGAATCCGGAGCTGGGTTACGCGGCCGATTTTCCCCCGCTGATGGAGCGCGTGGCGCCAGGGCTAAAGCAAAGGCGGATTCGCGTGGTCACCAACGCAGGCGGATTGAATCCCAGCGCTTGCGCGCGCGAGGTGCTACGCCGCGCGCCCGGACTGAAGGTAGCCATCGTCGAAGGCGACGAGGTGACGGCGCGAATCGGCGAGTTCCTGGCGAAGGGGCACCCGTTGAACAATATCGACACGGGAGAACCCATCGACAAGATCCGGGACAGGGTCCTCAGCGCGAACGCCTATCTGGGAGCATTCCCGCTCGCACAAGCGTTGACGGCGGGCGCCGACGTAGTGATCTCCGGACGGTGCGCCGACTCCGCGCTGGTGCTAGGGCCCTGCATTCACGCCTTCGGTTGGGGAACGGACGCCTGGGACCTGCTGGCGGCCGGCGCCACCGCGGGGCATATCGTCGAATGCGGCGCGCAGACCACCGGCGGCAATTCGCAAGTGGACTGGCGGGAGATTCCCGATTTGGATGAGATCGGCTACCCCATCGCCGAAATGCACGCCGACGGCGGCTTTACGATCACCAAGCACGCGGGCACTGGCGGGCGTGTGACTTCGGACATCGTCAAGGAACAACTGTTGTACGAGATCGGCGATCCGAGCAGCTATCTTACGCCGGACGTAATCGCCGATTTCACCGGTCTCCATCTCGCGGATGCCGGCTCGGACCGTGTCTGGATCGTCGGCGCCAGGGGCCGCGAACGACCCCCGTGCCTGAAGCTGAACATCAATTACGCCGCGGGCTGGAAGGCCATCGGGACGCTGGTCTACACCGCGCCCGACGCAATCGCCAAGGCCAAGGCCGCCGATCGGATCATTCGGCGGCGGTTGGAAAAGCTCGGCCTGCGCTTCGACGAGATCTATACCGAGTACCTTGGATGGAACGCGTGCCATGGAGAGGCCGCGCCGACGGCGTCCAACGTCCCGGAGGTGCAATTGCGGATCGGCGTCCGCGGCCAGGAGCGCAGCGCCGTGGACCGTTTTACGAGGGAAATGGCGCCGTTGGTGCTCAGCGGCCCGCCCGGCGCCACCGGCTATGGCGGCGAAGGGCGCCCGAAGGTACGCGAAGTGATCGGAAACTGGGGGGCGCTACTTCCCCGGGAGGAGATCCGGCCCAGCATGGAGGTTCTCGAATGAAGGCGCCGCTCTCGCGGTTCGCCCACACGCGCTCCGGCGACAAAGGCGACCTGGTTAATATTGGCGTAATCGCCTGGCGCGCCGAGGACTACGCGACCCTCGTGAGGGAAGTGACCGCCTCTCGCGTGTTCGAGTTCTTCCAGGATCGCATAGCCGGGCCCGTCGAACGCTTCGAAGCGCCGAACCTGGGCGCACTCAACTTCCTGTTGCACGGTGCGCTGGGCGGTGGGGGCACGATTTCGCTGCGCATCGATTCGCAGGGGAAGACCTTCGGCGCGGCGCTGCTAGGGATGGAGATCGAAATCGATGAGTGAAAGACCGATCGTGCGGCGCGAGGGGCGCGTGGCGGGCGTCACGCTGAACCGTCCGGAGGCGCGCCACGCGCTCGATTCGGAGCTCTGCACCGCGCTTCTCCGCGCTCTCGGGGAAGCCAAAACCGACGCGATGGGGCCGAAGCTTGTTGACACGGACCGCAGTTGAAGGAGGACGGATTCATGAATGGCAGCGAAGCCGGTTGGGCACAGCGCGCGATATTTCCATATTTCAATGAGGAGCACAAGCTGTTCCGCGCCTCCGTCAAGGAATTCTGTCAACGCGAGATCGCTCCCCGCTCTCAGCAGTGGGAAGAGAACCATCAGTACCCGAAGGAGATTTTTCGCCAGGCCGGAGCACTGGGGCTCTTCGGTATCCGTAGCGATCCCGAGTGGGGCGGAGCCGGCATGGACTGGTGGGCCAGCGCGGCTGCCTACGATGCGCTGCGCTATACCGACTTCCCCAGCCTCAACATCGGCTTCATGGTGCAGGCCGACCTCACCATCCCCATGATCGAACACCTCGGGACGCGGGAACAGAAACAAGAATTCCTGGCTCCGGCTATCACTGCCGACCGCATCGCGGCGCTTGGCATCAGCGAGCCCGGCTGCGGCTCCGACGTGGCCGGGATCCAGTGCAGCGCGCGGGAATCCGGCGGTGAACTGATTGTCAACGGGCAGAAGCTGTGGATCACCAACGGCGCCATCGCCGACTTTATCGTGCTGGCGGTGCGCACCGCCGAGAACCGGCACAAAGGCATTTCCGTGGTCCTCTTTCCGACCGACGTCAAGGGGTTCAGCGTGGGCCGCCGCGTCGGCAAAGTTGGCCACGTGGCGTCCGACACTGCGCATTTGTTCTTCGACGAATGCCGCATTCCGGAGCGGTTCGTCCTTGGCGAGCGTAACCACGGTTTCTACTATGTGGTTCGCAACTTCCAGGGCGAGCGCCTCGCGCTGACTCTCCTGGTGCTGGCCTTCATGGACCGGGCCATCGAGCTAGCGGTCGATTACGCGCGCGGCCGCAAGGCTTTCGGCGTGCCTCTGATTGAAAAACAGGTATGGAAACATCGCTTCGCCGAGCACGTCGCAAACATCGAAGCCGCTCGCTGGCTGACCTATCGGGCGCTCGATCTTGTGAACCGCAACGAAAAGCCGGAAAGCGCCGTGGCGATGGCGAAGCTCGTCGTGTGCGACCTGGCGCAAAAAGTGACCTACGACAGCATGCAGGTCTTCGGCGGCTTTGGTTATACCACGGAATACCCCATCGGCCGCATCTGGCGCGACATGCGGCTGTACACCATCGGCGGCGGCACCAGCGAAATCATGAAGGAAATCATCGCCAAGCACCAAGGCTACTAAGGGCCGCCGCAACAAGCCCGAGCAGACACAGCGTGCGCCCGGTGTGGTCGAGTCACGACTCGAAGGCCGGCCGCATCGCTTCGCGGCCCTGTAAGTACCCATCGCGGGTTTTGCCGCTGCCGTTGTCCAGGTTGAAATAACCGGAAAGCTCGCCGTGCCCGGAAGCAACCGGCCCAAGCTATGCGTCAATGGCGCCGACGTGTGTCATGCTAGTAATTCATGCGAGACCCGGAGATCATCGAAACCGAGCTGATGGAAATCTGTGGCATGGCAGACGATACCATCAAGTTCGAGCGCATCGTCGTCTGGTGCGCGCTGCATCCAGACGAAGTCCCTTTCGCCCTGCATCAGTTCATGGGCCGGCGCGACAAGCACTCGTCGGAAACCTCTTAAAGAACCGGAGGACCCGTGCGAATAAAAGCTGCTTTTCGCGGTGTCCTTGCTTGTGGCGGCATCTCATGCTCAATCGGGATGTAACGAGCGGCTCGCGTTGCCCGTCTCGACGGACGGGCAGACGCTATACCTGACCAATTTCGGGTCGAATTCGCTCCAGGTGATGGACGTGGGGCGCCTCGACCCCAAGCGGCCGTGAGCACGGTCCCGCGACTCCCCGGCTTGTCGCGGAACCCGCCTTCGCAGCGACGTTGTTTTCGGAAAAGCAAGCCGATTCGGCATTCCGCTCGATGTCCCCGGGGAGCTTGAGCAGATCCGGTTGCTACCGGGCCGGCGACCTCATCGTGAAACGCGCCCGCGGCGGATTCACCGCCGCGGCACGGATTACGCGCGCACGCCTTCGTGTGGCGCGCCATTCACTAGCACTGTAGCGAACTGCTCGTTTTCGGTGGACCCTGCCAGCGCGGCGGTGGAACCGTGGCCGCCGGAGATCACCTGCTGCACTGCATCGAAGTAGCCGGTGCCCACGAAGCGCTGATGCCTCACCGCCGAGTACCCATGATCCCGCGAGGTCTCGAATTCCCGCTCCTGCAAACTTGCGTAGGCCGCCATCCCGCTGCCCGCATACTCGCGCGCCAGGGAAAACATGCTGAGGTTTAGCGCGTGGAACCCCGCCAGGGTGACGAACTGGAACTTGTACCCCATGGCGCCCAACTCCCGCTGGAAGCGCGCGATGGTGGCATCGTCCAGCTTCTTTTTCCAGTGGAAAGACGGCGAGCAGTTGTAGGCCAGCAGTTTCCCCGGGAACCTGGAATGGATTGCGCCGGCGAACGCGCGGGCCTCGTCCAGGTTCGGCTCGGAGGTTTCACACCACAACATGTCCGCATAAGGGGCGTAGGCCAAGCCTCGCGCGATCGCCGCCTGAATGCCTCCCTGGAAGTGGAAGAAGCCCTCGGTGGTCCGTCCGCCGGTCAGGAAGGGGGTGTCGCGCGGGTCGATATCGCTCAACAACAGGCCCGCGCTGTTGGCGTCGGTGCGGGCCACCAGCAGGGTTGGAATCCCCATCACGTCCGCTGCCAGGCGGGCGGCGATCAGCTTCTGCACGAATTCAGAGATCGGCACCACCACCTTGCCGCCCAGATGCCCGCACTTTTTCGCCGAGGAGAGCTGGTCTTCGAAGTGCACCGCGGCCGCGCCCGCTTCGATCATGCCCTTCATCAATTCGAAAGCATTGAGCGGCCCGCCAAAACCCGCCTCCGCGTCCGCCACGATGGGGGCGAACCAATGCAGACCGCCAGCCCCTTCGGTGCGATGGATCTGGTCGGCACGCTGCAAGGCGTTGTTGATGGCGCGCACCACCGCGGGCACGCTGTTGGCCGGATACAGGCTCTGGTCCGGATACATCTGGCCGCCCAGATTGGCATCGCCCGCCACCTGCCAGCCGCTCAGGTAGATCGCCTTCAGCCCGGCCTGCACCTGCTGCACCGCCTGATTGCCGGTGAGCGCACCGAGCGCCGCCACGTATGGCTCGGTGTTTAGCAGATGCCAAAGCCGCTCCGCGCCCATGCGGGCCAACGTGTGCTCAATTCGCACGGAACCGCGCAGGCGTTGCACATCCTCCGCACGGTAGGGCCGCACGATTCCCCTCCAACGCGGATCGGTCTCCCACGTCTCGATCAGTTCCTCAGCGTAATTCAGCATTCCTTTTCTTCTCCTGATTTTCGTTCCCGGCCGGCGATGCGCGCCGCACCGCGGTCCGGCTGACTGGTCTTAGTAGATGCCGGATTGCAGGAACTGGCAAACGCGCTGGGACGAATCGGACCGGTGGTCCGGATCGGACAACCCGAGGTGCGCATCCTTGCGGGCTGCGTTAGCATCACATCGAGAAGGAACCATTTCATGTTTGCCACACAAGAGAAGCCGATACAGATCAACGCCCCCCTCACGGATGCGCAGCAAGCCATTCTCAGCGAGGAAGCCATACGTTTTCTTTCCAGGCTGGCGCACGCATTCGAACCCCGCCGGCGCCAACTACTCGCTGACAGACGTACACGCCAGCAGGAAATCGACGCCGGAGCCATGCCGGAGTTTCTGGCGTCCACGGCAAACATCCGTAACAGCGACTGGCAGGTGGCGCCCATTCCGGCGGATCTTCTCGATCGCCGCGTCGAAATCACCGGCCCCGTCGACCGCAAGATGATCATCAACGCGCTCAATTCCGGCGCCAGCGTCTTCATGGCCGATTTCGAAGATTCCAACTCACCCACCTGGAGCAACGTGATGGAAGGGCAGGTCAACCTGCGCGACGCGGTGCGCGGCGCCATCACTTATACCAGCCCTGAAGGAAAACGCTATGAAGTCTGCGAAAGACCGGCGGTCCTGATGGTTCGCCCGCGCGGCTGGCACCTGGTGGAAAAGCACGTTCTGGTGGATGGCGAACCCATCTCCGCCTCGCTCTTCGATTTTGGTCTGTTCTTCTTCCACAATGTCAGAGCCTTGATCGCCAACGGGACGGGTCCGTATTTCTACCTGCCCAAACTGGAAAACCATCTGGAAGCCCGCCTGTGGAATGACGTTTTCCTGCTGGCGCAGCGCGAACTCGGCATTTCGCGCGGCACGATCCGCGCTACCGTCCTCATTGAAACCATTTTCGCCGCCTTCGAAATGGACGAAATCCTCTGGGAGCTTCGGGAGCATTCGGCCGGGCTCAATTGCGGCCGGTGGGACTACATTTTCAGCTTCATCAAGAAGTTCCGCAACCAGCCCGGCATGGTCCTGCCGGACCGCGCCCAAGTCACCATGGACCAACATCTCATGCGCTCGTACGTGAACCTGCTGATCCATACGTGCCACCGGCGCGGCATCCATGCCATGGGCGGCATGGCGGCCCAGATTCCCATCAAGAACGATCCCGAAGCCAATCAGGCCGCATTGGAGAAAGTGCGCCAGGATAAACTCCGCGAAGTCTGGGCCGGCCACGACGGCACCTGGGTGGCCCACCCCGCGTTGGTCTCCATTGCCCGCGATGTCTTCGACACCTATATGCCCTTCCCCAACCAGATTGACAAGAAGCCGGCCATCGCAGGCAACGCGGTCAGCGCCGCCGACTTAGTGACGGTTCCCCAGGGCGAGATCACCCATGAAGGTCTGACCCGTAATATCGACGTGGGTCTGCAATATCTGGCCACCTGGCTGTGCGGCAACGGCTGCGTGCCGATCTATAACTTGATGGAAGATGCCGCGACCGCCGAGATTTCCCGGGCACAAGTGTGGCAGTGGATTAAGCACGCGGCGCGTCTCTCCAGCGGGCAATGCGTGACGCCGGCCATGGTGCGCGAGATACTGGTACACCAACGCGAGCGGCTCGGGAGTCAATTCCCGGCGCGCCAACTCTCGCTCGCCAGCCGCTTGTACGAGGAAATGATGACGAGTCCGGAGTTCCCCGAATTCCTGACCTTGACCGCCTACGAGCTGCTGGATTAGGGAGGCGGGACAGGCGATCGGTTTGTGTCGCCTGTCAAGCTGTCGTTAAGCGGCACAACAGGCCACAAAAAGCGATGGCCTGTCCCACCGGGTGGACAAGCCCGCTCGATCGCCGCATACTTCTAACATGAGCCCCATTTCCGGGCTGAATCCGATCATCGCGCAGCTTCGCGACCATCTGGCCTTTCGCCGCATGGAGTGCGGCATGCGCGCGCTCGCGACACACGCTCCCGCTCTCGAATCGCTGGACTCCGGCGCTCCTAATGCCGGGGTCCTTCTCGGTTTGATCGCCCAATGGGTCGATGCCGGATTCGCCGCTCCCGACCTGGTTCGAGAGTTGCTTGCCCGCTTCCCTGCCTCGCGCCGCGCGGAACTTCCACTCGTCGACTACCTCCACGTGCGCCTCGCCGAGGGCATGGTGGCCATGGTCGGCGAGGACTTTGCGTTGGCCGCCCAGCACTTCCGCTTCGTGCAGTCCCTGGAAGGCGAGATGAACGACGCCCAACTCCTGGCCATCTCCAACTTCTGGACCGCCCGCTGTCTGCGCCGCATCGGCCGCTACGATGACGCCCTTGGCTTCACCATTAAAGGCAAACGCGTGGCGCTCGATTCCGGCTGGGCGCCCATGGCGGCCATCATGCAAGTGCTGGAAAGCTGGCTGGCATTCCAAAAGGGGAAACTCAACGAAGCCGCCCGGCTATTGCGGGAGGCGGAGACGGCGCTCGGCGCCACCGACGATTTCGTCACGCGCGGCAACATTCAATCCGCCTACGGACGCATCGCCCGGCGCCAGGCGCGCCACGACGCGGCGCTAGAGTACTTCCACCGCGCCATCGCCGAATACCAACGCCGCGATCCCCAGCACTTGCACCTGGCACGCTCGCTGGTCAACATCGCCGTGGTGGAACGTCTCATCGCGCTGCGGCAACAGAAAGACATCGATCAAGCCTCCGCCCGCCGCCGCGCCGATTCCGCCGAAAAAACCAGGGAGGTCTCCCGCGCCGCGCGAGCCGAGATCGAGCGCCTGCGCGCCGCCGCGCGGGCTCACCTCTCCGACGCCCTCGAAATCTACACCAGTCACGGGCAGCACCGCGGTGTCGGCACCGTCTACATCAATTCGGGCTTGCTGCATCTCGATGGCGGCGATCTGGAAACCGCCGTCGCCGATGCCGCCAGGGCATTCAGCCAGGGAGAGGAGCGGCGCGATTCTCTCCTCCTGGCGCGGGCGCGTCTGCTGCAGTGCGCCATCGAGAACACCCGGCTGGAAGAGCAGATCGGAGAAGACCCCGCGCACCACGTCCAACTGGCTGCCGGCTTCGCCCGCGATGCCGTGGAGTACGCCAGGCAGACGCAGAACCTAAGATTGCTGGCGCGCGCCTACGTCTGGCAGGGCCTGACGTTTGCGGCGGAGCCGGACGCCGATCTCGAGGCCGCCCGCCGCTCGTGCCAGCAGGCCATGGCGCTGCTCCAGCCCGAGGGCGTGGAACTGCAGAGCGGCTGGGACGACCTGGAGACCCTGAAAGCCCGCGTCCTGCACCCGCGGCCCATCGACCCGTTGCTGCGCGCATGGAGTAACGGCGCCGTGGAAAACAAAACCTTTCAGCAGATGACCGAGGAATTCGCCCGCATCGTCATTCCCAAAGTGTGGGAGCGGGAAGACCGCAAGGTGGCGCGCGTCGCCAAGAAACTTTCCATTTCGCCCAAGAAGGTGCGCAGGATTCTACAATCCGCCGGAGTCAGTGAGCGACCACATGTCTGAAAAAGTAGCGGTATTCGACACCACATTGAGGGACGGAGAACAGGCGGCCGGAACGCGCCTGGGGAGCCGCGAGAAACTGATCGTCGCCAGGCAACTGGCGCTGTTGAACGTGGATGTGATCGAGGCAGGCTATCCCAACTCTTCGCCCGAGGATTTCGAAGCCGTACAGACGATTGGCCGCGAGATCCAGGGACCCGCCATCTGCGCACTCTCCCGCGCCGTCCCGGCCGACATCGAGGCCTGCGGTAAGGCCCTGGAACAATGCAAGCGGCCCCGCATCCACACCGGAATCGGCGCCTCGGATATCCACATCGGCGGCAAGTTCCAGGATGAACGGTACGGCAAGACGCTGGCCGAAAAAAAACGCAAGATCCTCGAAATGGCGGTCGAAGCCGTCAAGCTGGCGCGCCAGTTCGCCGATGACGTCGAGTTCTACGCGGAAGACGCCGGGCGCGCCGATCCGCCCTACCTGTTTGAAATGATCGCTTCCGTCATCGCCGCCGGAGCCACCGTGGTCAATATCCCCGACACCACCGGCTATACCGTGCCGGAACAATACGGC
>OBLT010002647.1_pt1 | contig 11024 bp, 11 predicted proteins | sample 1518721 | NCBI WGS metagenome assembly OBLT01 (sample SAMEA3539307, study PRJEB22396) | soil metagenome | biome: tundra; feature: field; material: soil | place: USA | collected 2010-05 | depth 0.15 m | reverse complement strand
CGATGAACGCCTCGACGTTCCGGTCCAGGGTCACTGTCATTCTTGGTCATCTCCCCAATGGGTGCACGGCGCGGGCAGCCACCCCATTGCGGCCAGCCAGCAGATGCCGTGCCAGGCTGCGGCCCGATGGGCCGCAGGTTTGCCCAGTGGAAACCATGAGACTACGGAAAGACTCCCGGCACAAGGGGAGCTAGCTGCACGGCGGGAGCTCCAGCCTCGTCTCCCGCGCCGGTCAGCGCCGCAGACCGGGGAAGCGCTCCGGGCCGAAACGGGGGCGCCGAAGCCCGCGCGGCCCGCCTCCGTACTGTGGTCCCGGGGGTGATCAGCCTCTGGCCCGGCGGTCGAGGGGGGAAGGCGGGCAATGCAGGCAATCAGGGTGCACGGATTCGGCGGCCCGGACGTGCTGCGGGTCGATGAAGTGGAAATCCCGAGCCCGGCGCCCGGCGAGATCCTCGTCCGGGTGCTGGCAGCGGGCGTCGGCCCGTGGGACGCGGGGCTGCGCCGGGGCGCGTGGAGCGGCGAGCTGCCCTATATCCCCGGCGGCGAGTTCGCCGGCCTGGTGCAGGGCGGCACCGGCGCGGACGCCGGTTTTGCCGACGGCGCGCCTGTCTACGGATATCCGGGCCTGACCGGCTGCTACGCCCAGTACGTCAGCTGCCCGGTCGAGCAGCTGGCCCCGATCCCGGCGGGCCTGCCGGTCACCGACGCCGCAGGCGTGCCCGTCGACGGCCTGACTGCGCATCAGGGGCTGACCGATGTGCTGGCCGCTGGCGCGGGCGACCAGATTCTCATCACGGCCGGCGCTGGCGGTCTCGGCCATTTTGCGGTGCAGATCGCACGGGCGCTCGGGGCAGACGTCGTCGCGACGGCGAGTCCCCGGAACCATGACTTCGTGCACAAGCTCGGCGCTGCCGTGGTCATCGATCACACCCGCCCCGACTGGCCCGACAAGGTCCGCGACGTGATCGGCGGCGGCGCGCAGAAGGTGCTGGCATGCGCCGCGCCGACCCTGGAGGGGGCTGCCCGCGCCGCCCGTGACGGCGCGGTCATCGCCACCCCCGTGCACGCCGACCTGCCCGACGCCCAGCGGGTTAGCTGGCAGTTCTACAACGGCGAGCCGAGCGGCAGCCGCCTGATACGGATGGCACCGTGGTTCGACGACGGCACGCTGTCCGTGCACGTATCGGCCAGGTACTACTGGCAGGACGCCGCCAAAGCGCACCGCAAGACAGAGGAGGGCCACACCAGGGGCAAGCTCGTCCTGATCGTCGACGACGCCCTCAGCAGCGAGCTGGCGGTCTAGAAAACCGACTCCTGGAACCACCTCCAGGTGCTGCGGATGCCGGTCTCGAGGCTGATGCCCGGCGCGTAGCCGAGCACCTGCCGGGCAAGATCATAGGACGCAAAATTCCGCCCCACTTCACCAGCGCGGCCGGGCAGGTACGCGACCGGGTGATCGGGGGCACCGGCCGCGGCCGCGCAGCGGCTGGCCACATCGGCCACGGTGGTCTCGACGCCGGAGGCGATGTGCAGCACGGTGCCGCCCGGCACATCGCGCTCGAGGGCCAGCTCCAGCGCGCGGGAGATGTCCTCGACATGGGTGTAGTCACGCGACGCCGAGCCGTCGCCGTAGATCACGATGGGCTCGCCTGCCTGGATGGCCCGGAAGAACATCGTCATGACCCCGCGTTTGCGGGCACTCCACGGGCCGTACACGTTCGCCAGGCGCAGCGCCACCGTGCGCAGGCCGTAAGCCCCGGCAAAGGCGCAGGCATAGCCCTCGCCGGCGAGCTTGCCCGCGCCGTAGGGCGAGATCGGCCTGGGCAGCGAGGCCTCGTTGACCGGCGGCGTGGCGTCGCCGATCAGCGCGCCGCCGGTGGAGGCCTGCACGATCCGTTCCACCCCGGCCCGCCGCGCCGCGTCCAGCACCCGGAACGTGCCGAGCACGTTGACATCGAAATTCGTCACCGGGTCCTCGACGGACTGGACGACCGAGCCCGCTGCCGCCAGGTGCACGACCGCCTGCATCCCGGCGAGCACGGCGTCCAGGGCCGGGACGTCGCGGATGTCGCCCTCGACCAGTTCAGCGTCGACGCCCGTCAGGAATGACGCGTCGCCCGTTGAGTAGTTGTCGAACACGCGAACCGAATACCCGCTCCCGACCAGCCGCCGGACCAGCGTCGCGCCGACGAATCCGGCTCCGCCGGTCACCAGGACACCGCGCGCCTCAGCCATGCGACCTAAGCTAACAGCGCAGCATCCTGCGGCCGCCTGGCGGCCGCGCCGGCCCGGCTTTCTGGCGCTCGCCGAGGAATGAGACACGATGCGAAGCGGCCTGATCACCCATCCGGACAAGGTGCTGTTCGCCGAGCGCGGTGAGACGAAGGGTGACCTCGCCGGGCACTATCTGCGGGTCGCCGAGCCGCTGATGCGGACGATGGGCGGGCGTCCCGTTCTGCTCCAGCGCTTCCCCGAGGGCGCGGACGGTCCGTCCTTCTTCCAGAAGCGGGTGCCCGGGAACGTCCCGGACTGGCTGCAGACCACGACGGTGTCGACGCCCAACGGCACCACCTCGCGGGCGCTGGTCGCCGCCGACCTGGATCACGTGCTGTGGGCGGTGAACCTGGGCTGCCTGGGCTTCCACGTCTGGCCCTACCTGGCCGCCGACCCCGACCATGCCGACGAGCTGCGGATCGACCTCGACCCGACCCCCGGCGTGGACTTCACCCACATCCGCCAGGCCGCCAGGCAGCTGCAGGTGCTGCTCGCCGAGCTCGGCATCACCGGGTACCCCAAGACGACCGGCAGCCGCGGCCTGCACGTCTACGTCCGGCTGCAGCCGCGCTGGGACTCCTATCAGGTCCGCGCCGCCGCCGTGGCCGCCGCGCGCGAGCTTGAACGCCGCAGGCCCGACCTGATCACGGCCGCATGGTGGAAGGAGGAACGCGGCAGCCGGGTGTTCGTCGACTACAACCAGAACGCACCGCACAAGACGGTATTCGGCGCGTGGTCGGTCCGGGCCCGGCCCGGTGCGCAGGTATCCACCCCCGTCGGCTGGGATGAGCTCGACGACATCCACCCCGACCAGTTCACGATCGCCGCACTGGCCGGCCGGCTCGAGACAGCCGGCGACCCGTGGTTGCGCATGAGCGATGACCCGCAATCGCTGCAGCCGTTGCTGGCGATGAGCGCGCGGGACCGGGAAAGCGGGCTGCTGGACGCGCCGTGGCCGCCGGTGTACCCGAAGCAGCCCGGCGAGCCGCCGCGCGTCGCCCCCAGCCGCGCCAGGAAGTCCTGACGCCACCCTGCACGACGCCCGCTGTCTCAGCGCTGTCTCAGCGCGGTGGCTTCGCGAGCCCTGACGCGTCGGCCGCTGCCAGGGGATGGCTGCTACGAGGAGGGCGGGGGGAGATGCAGAAGTACGCAGGGCAGGGTTATCGGATGATCAGGTTGAGGCCCTCGTGTTCAGCGAAGTCCCTGAAGTCCTTGACGTCGAGGGTCGCGAGCGGCAGGCCACGGGTCAGGCTGCATGCGGCGAGCGTCGAGGACTGCACGATCCATGGATGATCAAGCGAGGTCTGCGTGACGCATCGCGGCGACATGAGCGAGAAAGGCATCCAGTTCCTCGTCGGTGTCGAAGACGCCGTCCTGAGCGAGATCATCGGCAGACTGGATCGGGCGCCCGCCCTTGCGCCGTGCCTGCCCGTCGATCGACCCGGCGCCGCCATCCGGAGGCACCGCCGTATGGTCAGCTCTGTTCGTCGTCACTGTCACCCCCGGTGCCGGTCTCTTCTGCTATCACATTCCGGACCGCCGTTGAGCGACCAAGCAGCCAGGCGCGCCGCGATAGACGTAGATCAGGACAGCACCCTCCTGCCCCGGGTCATCAGCCCGGTGTGGGCCAGTACCCGCTCCCCCACCCATCCCAGGGCGGCTGCGGCACCGCGACCCGTGCAGGAACACCACCCCGCCCTCCACCAGGCCAGCCGCCGTCCCGATCGGGATCGCCTGCGACGGCAGCAATGGCAGCGGCATCTGAGCGCTCATCACCGTCACCCTGCCGCCTCCCGGGGACTCCCGAAAACCTCCCGGTAATTATCTCAGACCGGGAGCCTGGATGAAGCAGCAACAGATCAGAAAATCCCAGTTCAGACCACGGATAACCGCTCAGCCAGACACCCCCATTAGGAGCCCTGGCGGCTCGCTGGGCCAACGTCGAGCCTGGCGGCCGAACTTCTCCCTGCGACCTTCCGCGAATAGGCCAATTCCTAGGCTACACTCCCGGGAACCATTGTTCTTTGGCGGAATGCTTTCAGCATAATCCGGGGGTCTCTGTTGCGGAAATATACAGCTTCGGGCGTGGCCGCGGTGACAGGGTGCGTGGTCGTGGCTGCCTGCTGCCTCATCGCGACGCAGGCTTTAGCGTCCACTACCCAGATGTGCCGACCATACCAGCACATGTCGGCCGCAAACCGGCTGGGCCAAGCATTCATAATCAGGAATGATAACTACGGCGGTCAATGGGAGTGCATGAGCAACTCCGGTGGCCAGCCCAATTTCGTAGTAACCCAGTCGTCGGATGACTCGGGCAGCCGGCCGGCAGCGTTCCCATACATTTTCCTGGGTTGCAGCTGGGGGCTCTGCACGACGGGAAGCGGACTCCCGGCCAGGGTTTCCGCACTGCACGAGCCACAAACGACCTGGAACATCTCACAGCATGCCGGGGGCACGTGGGACGCGACTTACGACATCTGGTTCGACCAGACGCGGATTACGACCGGGCAGGCAACCGGGGGCGAGCTCATGATCTGGCTGAACTCCCATGGCCTCCCCGCACCAGGTCCCCGCACGCCCATCGTGTGGGAAGATCACGCCAGATGGTACCTGCAGAGCTGGATAACACACCACGCCGGGCACAAATGGCGCATCATCCAGTTCCGGCGGGTAAAGCCGACCGGACAGGTCGTCAACCTCGACCTGAGCGCATTCATCCATCGAGCGGAAAATCATGACTGGATCCGATCATCGTACTGGATGCTCAACATTGATGCTGGGTTCGAGATCTGGCGCAACGGCAACGGCCTGGCAACGAACTATTTCGCGGCACGAGGCTAGCCTCGACGATTCGAGATCTTGGTGCTGGCCGCTCCTCCTAGCATGCCGTCGGCCTGGCGTGGCGATCATCAACATGGAACGTCCTGTAGTGCCGCATAGCACGCGATCCGGCTGCGACCATGGGATCACTGAAGTCCCGGCACCGCCGTTTGCGGACCAAGTCGACGCCGCTACGGCGTCAGCGTCTTGACGTCGAGGTTGGATGGATCGCAGTCGGCGGAAGGGCGGAAGCAATGAGCCAGGCGTGCCCCTCCGGTGTGCCGAATCCGTGGTTGATATTCGACGCCATTGCCTAAATGGAGAGAAAGAGACGCATTCATCAGTGGGACTGGCGCGGGACTGGCGGGTGGCTACTCATTTCGCAGTGGCTCAGTCGGCGCTGGCCGGTGGCGTCGGCTTGCTAGACGGCGCAAGTCGGACTCTGTACCTCGCGGGAAGCCGCAAACTGCGTAGATCAACTCGTATCGGATCGACAAGACCACCGTCCGGCAAAGCGACGTGCAGGCGCTGGCCGAGCACTTGGCCAGCGATGCGGGCTGGTCCGTGGTTGGCGTCACCGCGACGGGCGACCGGGTGCTGGTCGAGGCCACAGGGCCGAGCCCAGCTCCCGACCTCGCTCTGCTCCGCCGCGACCTCGACGCCGCGGGCCTGAACGGTCTCGACGTGCGCGTCAGCCTGGTCCCAGCCAGCTACGAGCCTCCGCCAAGGTAGGCGGCAGTGGCGCGGACCCAAGGTAGCGCTGCCCCCGACCGCGTCGCGGCTGGGAGCAGCAGGTTTACTTTGGAGGAAAGCGAACGCGCGAGCCGTGAGATCGCGGCTCCAGGTTCGCGCCCGTGAAGCAGCACGCTGGCTGGTGGCCTCCGTCGAGCACCACTGCGGTCCACACGGCCCGCAGCGTCCCCACCTCCACAACATCGTGATTACCCGCCTGACCACCGAGGCTCGAGCCGTCTGACGCGCGACGCTCAGGCTGTGCAGGCATGGCGGAGGGAACAGGGGCAGGGGCATGACCCTCACCGTGGTGTTCGCCCTGGCCGCCGCTTTCTCCAACGCGGTCAACCTGATGACGCAGCACTCGGCGAGCGCCGGCGCGCCGAAGCGGGAGAGGGGCTGGCGCCTGGTCGGCTACCTGTTCCGGCAGCCGCTGTGGCTGGCCGGCTGGGTCGCTGCGGCGGGTGCGTTCGCCTTCCAGGCCCTCGCCCTGCACAACGGCCAGCTGTCGGTGGTCCAGCCCGTCCTCGTCACTGAGCTGGTCTTCGTCCTGGTGCTGCGCCGGGTGTGGATCCGCCAGGACGTGGCCCGCGCCGCGTGGGCCGCCGTACTGGCCGTCTGCGCGGCACTGGCGGTGTTCCTGACGGTGGCCGAGCCTGGGGGCGGGCACCCCGCCCCCGAGACGGCGCAATGGCTGTCCGCGGTGTTCGCGTCCGGCGGGGCGATCGCCGTGCTGGCCGCGGCGGGGATGCGGGGCTCACCGGTGCGCCGGGCCGCGGTCTTCGCGATGGCGGCAGCGCTGGCGTGGGCCCTGATGGCAACGTTCCTGAAGACGGCGACCCAGACGCTCGCCACGTCCGGCATCGGCGGCATACTCACGCGCTGGCCCGTGTACGCGCTTGCCGCGGCCGCGACACGCCCGGGCGCTCTGCGGGCGGTACTACAGGTAGTCCACTATCGCCGCCCCGACATCGGCCGACAGCGGCAGCGTGTCGTGCCGATTCCCTTTGCCCCGCACGGTGATCTCACCGCGGCGCCAGCCGATGCCATCCAACCCCAGCGCCGCTACCTCCCCGGCCCGCAGCCCGAGCCGGGCCAGCAGCGTCAGGATCGCAAAATCCCGCCGCCCTGTGACGGTGCCCAGATCGCAGCAGGCCAGCAACGCCGTCACCTGACCGGTCGCCAACCCGGTGGGTAGCCCGCTGGCCCGCCGGGCGGCCACCAACGGCACCGCCGTGGCCAAAGGTCCAGCGATGACGCCATCCACGTGCAGAAACCCCAGCAGGGACCGCAACGCGGTCACCATCCGCCTGACCGACCCCGGGCGCTGGCGGGACTGGGCCACCACGAACGCGGTCACCTCACCCGCGGTCAGATGTTCCAGGTCAAGCCTGCCCTGCCCGCATGCCAGCGCCCGGTCGGCCAACGGGCGCACCAGACGCACGTTCAACGCCAGATCCTCGCGGCCAAGCATGGCCTCGACGTCCGCGCGGGACCGTGCCCGGCCGCGGCGGGGTGCGCCCGGGCCGACCGGCGTCGCGGGGCACATCCGCGGCGGCCGGGATCCAGCCCTGCTTCTCGCAGAACCCTGCCAGGCCGGCGAGCGTCTCCCGGTTGCGGTTCGATGCCGCTGGTGCGCTGGCGCCCCATGCACCGGCGAACCACTCGGCGACGGCGGGGCCGCGCAGCGCGATCACGTCCGCATCGGCGCCGAAGAGGGCGAGCAGAATCCGCAGCGTGGAGCCGTAAGCCTGCCGGGTGCACGCACTCGCCGGGTGATCGAGCGCCGCCAGATAGGCGACGACAGCATGGCCGAGGCTGACGGTCTCGCCACCAGTGCCGGGCCTCTGCACGGTGCCCATGGCGCCCACCCAGCCTTCTCGCGCAAAACCCGCCGCATTACCCTGGCGGTGAGCCCGCACTCGCGCTCGGAGCACGGGGGCACGTGACACCGGGGCCGATCCTCGCGCCGCCGCCCAGTCGGCATCTGCCATGCCTGGACTCGGCTCCCCTTGCAGTGCCCGGGGCGCCTGGGCAAAAGCCCACACGCTCAGCGAAACCATCAGATTGCCGCTCTATGCCGAGGCGGGCTGGCTGCCTCACGTTGAGCCAAGGCGCTACCATCCGGCCAGCTGTAACCTCGCTTGTGACCCTTCCCCGGACCGCTCAGGTAACGCCTCCGGCCTGGCAGCACCTCGCACGCACCGTCCGCGCTTCCAAGATCCCGCAGCCATTCCATCAGAGCGGTTTCTCCGTTTTCCCTGCACCATTCCCCTGTCACGAGCAAGTGATCACGAAGTCATACCGGCTGGAAGGGTCTTTGTTCCGCAGGGATCATGGACGTTAGTCCCTATTGTTTGCACTGCGGCCAAAGCGAGCTGTGCGAAGCCGAGGTGGCGCAGTGCGAACCACGCTGGCAGGTTCATTGCGGACTGGCTGATCTCGACCGGAAACGCGCTTCCGTCCTTGCGGCAGTCCCGATCAGCCGCGGCCCGGCGCCCACTGGCCGTGCTCGGGGCTTCTGCGCATAGCCGCTGCGGTGCCGGCGATGGGCCGAACGGAACCCGGCTGGAATCAGGCGCTCGGCTGGGTGGCCGGGCAGCTCCGCTTGCCCGTAGCCGAACATCTCCTCCAGCCGCAGCTGGACGGGCCGCAGTACGAGAAGGCTACGGTCCTTTGCCTGGATGTCGCCCTGGTCAGCAGGACAATCTGGGTGACGGACCTGGCGGGCGAGACCCGCTGGCCGCGTACACCCGCCGTACCCTCGACGTGGGCGTGCACAGCGCTCGCGTTGTCGTAACGGTGGCCACGGCCCTGAACTGCTTGCCCCCTCGAGCACCTCCAGCCTTGCCGATGTCGTCGATCACGCAGTAACGGGTGCAATAGCCGAGCGCCTACGGGCCCGTGGCTGGGCACCTGCTTCCAAACGGTCCCGGATCCGACCATGCTAAGGTCACGGATTGCCGCTGGTGAAAGCCGCAGAAGCCGACCGCCCCAGGCGCTGCTGGCGGACGTCGCGCCCTCGTCGCTGAGGGTGAAAGTCGCCGGGTCCGCGGTGCTGCCGATGCCGCAAATGCTCCGGAGTCGGCGGCCGTCCCCGCGTCCCGCGGTCTGAGTTGATGCCTTCACCGGGAATCCCGGTTACCTGCGGGTAATATCCCAGCAAGCAGTCAGGCTCGCCCGTGATGCTTGAGGCGGCTCCTCCCGGAGCCATGCCGATGAGGCCGGCCGGGATGCGCCCGAGAGAGCGCCCCGCCGGGCTAGGCCCTCCCCAAGGTCTACGGGCCCGGCGGGGTGCCCTCGCCAGGTCACGTCGCCCAGCCCGGTGTCAGGCCGAGGCGCTCATGGCCAGACTGCCAGCGCCCGTCCGCGTGACGACATGCCTCCTCTTCGAACGGGAGGAATACGACCCGGAGCAGGGGACGTGGCGGGAGCTTGCGCCCGGTGATCCAGGCCGGGCGAACCGCTGATGTCTCTTGGCAGCACCCCCGGGGAAGCAGGAACAGGTTCACGCGCATGATGCCGGCGTGACCGCGTGAGTAGCGGCCCGGCTGGGGCCGTACCGCCAAGCCATGCGGCTCATTCGGGACGGGAATGTTGGCAATGAGGTGACCGTCAACGGTGGAGATGGCGTATCACCTGCCTGCGTTTCCCCGCCCAGAACTGGGTTCGCATCCGCCACTGCAACTTCATACCGGCTAACCGGCCAGAGGAGGGCCGCTCGACCGGGCGGCTTCCTGTACGCGATCGACCGCAAAAAGGACATGATCATCAGTGGGGGAGTGCATCTACGCCGCCGAGCCGGAGAGCGTTCTCGAATCCCGCCCGCCAGTGCGCACAAGCGGGCGCTAGCCCGGCCATGGTCCGCTCCCGGATCAAGTCGCGCTCCAGCTCGGCGAACGCAGCCATCATCACGAAAAAGAACTTGCCTTCCCCCGTTGGGGTTTAGGTGCCGGAAGGCTTGCCGGTAAGGATGCAGACGCCGACGCCCTGGGCGTGTGGAGGTCGTAGGCGATGCTGAGCACGTCTTTCACGGAGCGACCGAGACTGGCGAGCTTCCACACGCCGGGCCTCGGCCGTCGTCCTGCCTGGCGCGCCGAAGGCGTGCCTTTAGAGCCGTACAGAAAGTTGTTCCAAGGCACGGGTGTGGGACTAGTACTACAGGGACAGATCGATGATCACACCCATCCCACCTGCGGTGATGGTGTTGCGCCGAAACAAGGTCACCTCCTTGAACAGGCGCTTTGTCCACGTCCAGAGCCATCTGGCCCTGTAGTACTAGACCGGCGGGCAGGGGGGGCACACGGCTGACCGGTCCGCTCGGACAGGCTGAGACCTGCATCCGCGTTTCGCCCTTTCTTATATGACGGAGGCGGGACTGCCTTCCTGCTCGGACTCGATGAGCAGTGATACGGCCTCGATCAGGGCCAGGTGGGTGAATGCCTGCGGGAAATTCCCGAGGTGCTGGCCGGTGGTGGTGTCGATCTCCTCGGCGTAAAGCTGCAGCGGTCCGGCGAACGACAGCAGCTTCTGGCACAGGGCATGCGCGAGTTCGGTTTCGCCGATCATGGCCAGCGCGGTCACCAGCCAGAACGAGCAGATGGTGAAGATTCCCCCCTCGCCCTCGAAACCGGGTGTCTGTACCCTCTGCCCGGTAGCGCAGGACCAGGCCGTCCTTGGTCAGCTCGTCGGCGATGGCCAGTACGGTCGATTTGACGCGCTCGTCGTCGGGGGGGCAGGAATCCCATGATGGGCAGCAGCAGCGAAGCGTCGAGATCATCGGTCTCGTAATGCTGCCGGAACACCCCCCCGGCCGGACACGCCCTTGTCCAGCACCTCGGCCTTGATCTCATCGGCGCCCGCCCGCCATCGCCGGGCCCGTTCGCCGGCGCCCCGCTCGGCGGCGCGAGAGGCCGTGCCCAGCACATCACCTTGGAGGCGGTGAAGTGCTTGGGGTCGCCGCCGACTTCCCAGATGCCCTGGTCGGGCTCAAGCCAGTGCTGCAGGGCGGCGTCCACTAACCCGGCGAGCCCCTTCCCACACCGGCGCCACGATCTGCGCGGCTCCCCGGCGGAACTGGACATCCAGGGCGTCGACGATCATCCCCCACACGTCGTGCTGCTGCTGATCCCAGGCACCGTTGCCGACCCGGACCGGGCGCGCCCCCCGGTACCCGGACAGGTGGTCGAGGGTCCGCT
>OBLT010002646.1_pt1 | contig 11024 bp, 4 predicted proteins | sample 1518721 | NCBI WGS metagenome assembly OBLT01 (sample SAMEA3539307, study PRJEB22396) | soil metagenome | biome: tundra; feature: field; material: soil | place: USA | collected 2010-05 | depth 0.15 m | reverse complement strand
CCTTCGGAAGCTCAGTTCCATCCTTCAGTTTGGTTGGCTCGGTCATGCGAGCTGTGACGGCATCCCCAACGTTCAACTTCTTGGGATGAACGATTTTTTCGAGAACGGCATGGATCTCGGGGGATGTCGGCTGGTCGGTGGCCGCAGCCTGAGCTTGCGCAGGAGAAACCTGAGGAAGCGAGATGATTGATACTAGAACCGCGAGCGTAAGCAATAGAAGGCAGAATGCACGATTTCGTGAAAACATGTTGGATGCTCCGAATGAACTGAATTGCTCGAATTTGACCGCGAGTGGTAGCGGCAATCCCATGTACATCACTGAGAATATACCTCCCACGCGCAGTAATAAAAATTTGTGACAAACACTGCCGTGTGACAGATCTCGGCGACGCCATGCCCGCCGCAGTCCGGCAGTCCCGTTTCCACTCTCGCATAGCGCTAACCAAAGTTGGGGAATACCCCTGATTTTATGCTGGCCAAAATGCTCTTCCAGCCAACATCAGGCACTTCTGAGATCTGGGTAGCCGTGGCACCAAACGAGGATGCCAATTTCGCACTTCAGTGGGTGCGAACCCGCCATGAAACGGGGCTTTACACACGAATATGGTGCTCATTGCCGTAATTGCTTGACATCCCAAGGCAAGCCACCGCAGAATGCGAGAATTAGGATTCGTTGGGTCGAGTTTCGAAGACGATTGCAACCCCTCCCCCTTAACACGGCCGCCCCTACCGAAAGGGTGAAATTGGCACAACCCACGCGCCTCATGCGTCAAAAGGAAGCTCCTATGCGATTTGCAAGAGTATTGAAGACCGTATTGGTAGGTGCAACGGCACTGTTGTGGATAGCCACGGCGTCGGCCCAGCAGATTCGATTTATTCCTGATTTCACGTCCGTTACCAACCTGCAACTCAACACCGCCCATCAGGCGACTTACAACTCTCAGAAAGTGCTTCGCCTGACGGATGGTTACCCTGGCTTTGGAATCGCCCATCCCGAAACTGCGACGGCATGGTTTACGCTGCAGCAACCCGTGAGCTCGGGATTTACGACCTATTTCAAGTTCCAGATCCATACCGCTGGAATTTGCTGCACCCCGGGTGATGGTCTGGCATTTGTCATCCAGAACGCCGCCAGCACCGATGCCACGTATGGCGCGACGGGCGCCGGCATTACCGCGCGGGGAGCGGGAGCCGGAGGGGTCGGCTATGCCGGGATTCCCAACAGCCTCGCCGTGGAATTCGACACGGTTGCCGATAGATGGGACCCAAGCGCGAATCACGTGGCGCTGCAAGGCTGCGGCACAGCTAGCAACGGACCGGTGCATATTCCGGGGACCTTCACGATCGGCAACAATCACAATGTGACCAGTTGCCTGGTAGCTTCGGGTATTAACAGCGCCATTCCTCACCTGGGCGTAACCTGCGGCAACACAGCGTGCGCCGATGGCAATCCGCATGAAGTTGTCGTCGAATACACTCCTCCCGCAACCGTAAGCGGCAACGGGACCCTGGTAGTTTGGATCGACCCGACTTTCATCACCGGGACCCACACCCCGGTTGCGTCGGCCCCGAAGGCCCTTAACATTCCCTACAACATCAACAACGCGTACAACTCCAAGGGGATTTCGCTCGCCGGAGGCACCTCCGCATGGGTTGGGTTTACCGCCTCCCAAACGAGTCAGCCGCAGGCGCATGACATTCTGGCCTGGGAGTTCACGCCGCATGTGCAAACCCAGGTGACGCAGGTCATTCCCCCGGGTGGTACGGAAGCGGACTACACTTTTGGCGGCCATCACATGGGAGTGAATTATTTCCCAGCGTTCCAGAACAACGGCTGCGACGGCACCACGCCGACTGATCCCTGTGAAATGACGGTTGTGTCGACTCCAATCTCACGCAGCGTGTTTTACCGGACCCGGCTCATGGGTACACCGTTCATCAATGAGCAGTGTGTCGTCTACTTGCAGACGGGTGGAAACTGTATCGTTTACTCGGTGACTTGTCAGAAAAAGAGCAATCCGCTGGTCAATGTGGCTTGCCCCGTTGCTCCTACTTGCAACACGGTCGGCGACACTACGAACTGTATTAGCTTTAACACCAGCTTTTACACTTCTGATCCCATCACCGCGCACAATGCGGATTACCTCAAAACGGACCCCATTGGCAGCAACAACTGGGTGAGCATCTTCGTCACCTTCGACCCCAATGTCTTAGATGGCAAAACAACCGGTACGGGCAACTCACCTTCGGACTTCGTAGCCACGTTCGCCCTGGGGACAAGACCCTAGACGTGATTGTGGACTCGCGCTGGTCCGACTAACCAATCGGCATGAAGAACAACCCCGGCTTAGTCCGGGGTTGTTCTTTGCCTGCAGATCGCACGGAATGAACTCGGCCAGTTGCGGCTCAGGTGTTATCCGAGACGACGTCATGCTGCGCGAGAGCTGCATGCAACACGATTGCGGGTTTCAGCTAACCGGTCAGCGTGAAAACGGAGAGCATCCAACCAAGCAAGATCTCAAGCAGCGCCCTGGTACGACTTGACGGCGTCATGATAAACGTCTTTCAAATCGGAGCGATCCAGCAGCCGGCCGGCTCCGCTTTCCTTGCTGATCGACTCAAGAATCCGCACCGCTTCCTGATACTGCGGCACGTACTCCTTGGTCTTTCCGCCAGCGCTCAGGACTTCGCCCATCAGGTAATGAGCTCTCGCCTGTTCGACCAACAAACCAAGCTTTTCGGCGCGGTTCATGGCGCGCTCCAGCTCCTGTTGTGCATCTGCCGGCTTCTTAATAGCGAGCAATGCCTGGGCCAAATAGACCGACGACTGGACCGACAAAGCCTGCAAGCCCAATGACTCCGAATCTTCCTGCAACTTCTTCAACCCGGGGATGGCCGCCGCCGCACGGCCCTGAACGACATCCAGCTTCGCCAGGTTGAAATGCGACACAGCCAGCAATTCGCGGCTCTTCGACTTGGTTGCAACCTGCAACGCTTTCTCGTATTGCTGGCGGGCTGCGCCGTAGTCGCCACGGTAGAAGTAGCTGTCCCCGAGATAATTCAATGCCTGGGCCAACACCGTGTCATTCTTGACTTCGGTGGCAAGCTTTACGGCAGCTTCGAGGTTCTTCTGCCCTTCGTCCCATCGTCCCACTTCAGACAGCGCGTTGCCGTAGCGGCCCGTCGCCTCCACCATCAACCAGGTTTGATCGTTGGTTTGCTGGAAGTCTTTCAGCGATTCCTGCAGCGCACTTAGCGCCGAAGCATACTTGCCTTGCTCGGTGAAAAGAGCTCCCAGGCTGCTGGAATTGATGGCGACTCCGTTCTGGTCTCCACTGTTTCTCCGTATCTCGAGGGCCTTGAGATACTGATCAACTGCCGTGTCGTACTTGCCCAAATCGACATTCGTCTCCGCCAGGTTATGCAGCGACTCCGCCATATCGTCGGTGAGTTTCAATTTCTCGCGAATCTGATAAGCCTGCTGGTAAAACGTCAGTGCATCCTGGAAGTTGCCCATGTAGCTGCGGATCGAACCGAGATTGTTCAGGCACAACGCCTGGCTGGCATCGTCGCCTAAATCCCGAAAGATCGTCAGCGCATCCGTGGTGCTCTTCAAGGCGTCGTCGTACTTGGCGTGGTCCGCGTAATAGGAGCCCAAGTTCATCAGCAGGAGGGCGGTGCCATGTTTGTCGCCAATGTGCTGGTAGGCAGCGAGCGATTGCTTGTAATTGGCCAGTGCCTCGCTGGAATTCCCCAGCTTGTTCTGCACCGTGGCGATCATGTTCAGGCTGCTGGCAACACCTTTCTCCAAGCCCAGCTTCTTGCGGATCTCCAACGCCGAGGTGAAGTTCTTCAAGGCCTCATCGAGCTTGTTCAAGCCCAGGTAGGCCGCGCCCATTTGCTGCTCGATCGACGCCTTGGCCTCTTCGTTGCCAAACTGTGTTGCCAGGCTGTAGGCAGAATTCAGGAATTCAAGCCCGGCCTGCGAATTGCCGGCCTCGATCTCCACCCTTCCACTGGCCAGCATGGCGTCGAGGTTCTTGGAGTCAGAGGCCCGTACCCGCGCCAGACGCTTGCGCGCCTCGTCATAATTGCTGGCTTGCTGGTACAACCCGGCCAGTGCTAGTTGCGCGTCGTTATCGTCAGGATTGACCTTGGTCAGGCTCTCGTAAGCCGAAATCGCTTTGGCCGTGTCGTTCATGATCACGGCATGATTGGCTGCGACCAGGTACTTCTGCTGCGCCGGCAGGTTGTCGCTCAGCGTCACCGCGCGGCGGGACGCCTGTTCCGCTTTATCGTCGAACCCCAGGCTGTGGTAGGACTGCGCCAGTCGCGAATAAGCCATGGCAAAATTCGGGTCTTCGCCGATGGCTGCTTCAAATTGCTTGGCGGCATCCTGTGCCTTTCCCGAGCGGGAAAGCTGCAGGCCCTCGTCATAATCACGCAGCGCTGGCACCGACTTCGTCAGCACGTACTGCGCGTGCCCGTTCAGGTCCTTTTGAACATCGGGATCCGACGAGAGGTTGGCGCGCACCTGCCCTGCCAGATTGTCCAATCCACCAAGTAGATCTTTTTCGCTCGGAACGTCCGTCTTCAATTCGAAATTGCGATCGTGCTTCAGGTCGTACACCGTTGCATTGATACGGATTTGATCGCCGAACTTCTGGTACTGCCCGTACACAATGGTGTCGGCGTTGGTGAACTCAGCGATGCGTTTCAGGGTCGATAAGTCCAGTTGCGATTGCGGCGAAATATGCAAATCGCGCAAGCCTTGTTGCAGGCGGCTGGGCGAAACCAATCGCACCCGCTGCGACTGGCCAATGTCAGTACTCAGGGTTTCTGAAAGGCTGGATGCCAGCCAATTCAGGCTTGGGTCACTCGATGCGTTATAGAACGGGACAATCGCCAGCGAGAGCGCAGCGGCCTGTGACACCTGCGTTCCACCACCAGCGCCACCGATCTTCGATTTGACGGCGATTCCGACGCCCGCGGCCAACACTACTCCTGCGACGCCAATCGCAACCCACTTCATGGGGAAACGCTTACCATCGCCTGCACCAAGGACCGGGGTTACGGCGCTCCCTGCACCAAGCGCTCCAGCGTCGTACACCGAGGCTCCCAGTGCGGCCCGCCCCGTGCTGCTCGAGCGGGAACGCTTGCCCTCAAAGATGTCCAGGTCGTCCAGTAATTCCGAAACCGAGTTGTAGCGCGCCTTGGGGTCACGCTCCAGGCACTTGGCTGCGATCAGGCTCAACGTCGGCGGGATGGTCGGATCGACGTCCGACAAGGGCACCGCGCGCTCCTGGGTGCGTTTCACCAGGCTGGCGATGGCGCTCTCTGCTCGGAATGGAATGTTGCCCGTTAGTAGCTCGTAGAAAATCAGGCCCATGGTGAACAAGTCGGAACGAGCATCGAGTTCCGAACCCATGGCTTGTTCGGGCGACATGTACTCCATGGTCCCGATCATCATGCCGGTTTGGGTCATGCCGTCGCTTTGCACGGTTTTCGCCAGCCCAAAATCCATGATGACCACGCGGCCTGAACCATCCCGCATGATGTTACTGGGCTTCAAATCGCGGTGGATCACGCCTTCCTGGTGCGCCGCCAGCAAGCCCGAGCACGATTGCCGCATGATGTTGACGGCTTCCTTCGGCGCCAGCTTGCCCTCGCGCGTCAAAATGGTGCGCAAGTCCTCACCCTCGATGTATTCCATCGTGATGAACTTCACGCCGTCGGCTTCGTTCAGATCGTAGATGCGGATGATGTTGCGATGCGTGACCTGTCGCGCCAACACCAGTTCCTGCTTGAATCGCGCCAGGATGGCGGGATTGCCGGACAGATCAGGCCGAATAACTTTCAGTCCCAAGGTCCGATCGACCTCGAGATCGTGCGCCTTGTACACCGCACCCATGCCGCCCATGCCCAGCAGTTTCTGAATTTCGTAGCGGCCACCGAGTACTGTACCGATCTCCAAAATAGTGGCGCCAATAGCTGCGTAAATCGGACTGGGGGTTCCAGAACTGGCATCGCGCTTCTTCTCGGTGGGCACGATAGTGGCATCGTTGGAGGAGTCGCGCTTCGTGGGCGTGGCCGAACTGGCATCGCGCACCTTGCTCGTCGGCACCATCGTGGCGTCATTGGACGAGTCGCGCTTAGTGGGCGGAGGCGACACCGGCTTGGCTGGACTGGGGGAGGCTGGCTCCGCCAGAGTGACGTCCGGAGGAATGGGGACGCCCAATGAGGTCATCGCATCTGAGTCGAGGGCAGGCGTAGGCACCGCGACCGAACTGTCGCCGCTGGAAACAGCTGTTCCCTCTTGCGCTCTCCGAGTTGCTCGGTCCGCGTCGTCTCCCATGTTCCCCACAGTTATGCCTGGCCGACCTGACCTGTAGGCGGATTCTGCTCAAGTGTCAGGTGTCTCAGCAGTATAACTTGCTTTTGAGGTTCCTGATTGCGGATTCTATGTATGTCATCAGTAGTTAACCGGGCTCCAGTTTGGTTGTCATTACAGACAACACAGAGGTAGGTCGTCGAGTGGCACCTAAGTACTGCCCTCGCCGATGATTTCGGATTTGGGCCGCCACAACCGCAGTGCCGTCGCCCACATCGCGGCTGGTAAGAACATAGCAATCCCCGTCCCAACTGCCACCGTTCGCGGCGAGACGCCGGAGTCAAGCGCCTGTCCCGCAACCCAAGATGCGGCTGCTAATACGAACATTGAAATCGCCAAGTCCGCACCGAAGATTCTTCCCAGAAAGCGATCTTCGGTATTGAGGTGAAGCAGTGTCGTGGAAAATACCCAGACCGTTGATGTTCCGGAGTGCGCCAGCACAATCACTGCAAACGCAACCCAGATGTTGTGAGCGCCACTCAGCAGGAGATATCCGATGCCGCCCAAGATGAACCCGAGCAACACGCCAAGGCGAAGGCTGGATTCGCGCTGTCCCGTCCAGTGCGATGCGAACAGAGGCCCGAGGAGAGCGCCGACACCACGGCCTCCCATTAACAAGCTCATTCCGAATAAGGCTGCGCGTGCATGCGAAATACCCGCGATCGCCACTGGGAAAACGCGCTCTCCCATCACCGGTAACAGCACCCACGACGCACCCAAAATACTGACGCCTGCCTTGAGTGAAACCACGGCCGCTAGCTTGGGATCGTTCGCAATATATCGAAATCCCGCGCGGATCGAGGACCATCCCGCACCCTGGTCTTCGGGATGCCGGTTCGCCTCGTCGGCATGTGATTCGACGAAGTGCATGCGGCTGATCAACAACGCCGACACCGCAAACGACAGCGCATTGAGCACGAACACCGCATCTCGCCCCAGCCATGCTGCGACGATGCCTCCCAGCACCGATCCGATCGCCAAATCGAATGACCATGTGGCGGAGGACAGCGTGTTGGCTACGATTACATCGCCTTCTGCCACGACGTTGGGAATGACCGCGCTGCGGGCCGGTTCGAAGAACGCCACCATGACGGTCTCCAGAAACAGCAGCGGATAAATCACCCATACCGATCCCCGCGAGCGTACCAGCAGCATGCAGGCCACAATCACCATGCGCAGCAGGTCGGTGGCAATCATTATCTTCCGGCGACTGAAGCGGTCGTTCACCATACCTGAGAGCGGTCCCAGCAGCGTGTGCGGGAGCACTTGCAGAACCAGCGCCAGCGCGATCGAAGAAGCTTTTCCGGTCAGGTCAAGCAATAGACTGTAGATGGCAAGGGTGTAGAACCAGTCCCCGTTTTCGCTGACAATCTGGGCAATCCAAAGCCTGCGGAAGTTGGGGTTTCCGCGCACCAGTCGGAGATAGTTGGAGAGGCTGACGCCAGAGGATGCCATGCGCAGAACTCAGCCTACCAAAGGAACGCAGTCACGCGTAACGCTCCTCCGCAATCGGCTTCTACCTTATGGCTGTCTGTTGGCGGATGGCGGAGTTCACTGGATTCCGGAACCAGCCACTCCGACGGGCGTTGCTGCCACTATGGTTGGCTTAGGTTCATCGGCGAGCGGCGGCATTGGCTGATGCCGCATGGCCGTAACGGCCATCCGTCCGACATCATAGATGCCGTAGATGATGTTGGCACGCCAGATGTCATTTCGGAAGGTGAGGATTTCTCGCCGGACGTAACGGAACGCGTGATTGCCGGGCCTGAAATTGCCGCCATTTGAGTTCACATCAAGCTCGGGATTTACCGGCTGGCAATCCTTCAACTGGACAACCGCAATCGAGCCATCGGTGCGCACCGCGTCTCCCGTCGCGTTCTGCGTGATCGTCGAAATTCCAGGCCGGGAAACGTAGCTGACAGAACTTACGCATCCGGCAAAATTCAAGTCGCGAATCACTTTGCTGCGCTCATCGTCGATATTGGGAGAGATGTGGTGCACAAAACCGTGGTATTTCACGGACAGGATGGCGCTGGTATCGTGGGTCGAGGAACTTAACCAGACCGAATCAGTCGCCTCTTCCCCGGGCCATTGCCAGATGCGCAGGTGGTCGCGACGGCCGTAACTGTTCAGGCCCTTCTGCCAGTTCATGTCTTCTGGCTTACCTTCCAACAGAAACGTCGTCATCGGCTGTTGCGCGTAACCGCTGTTGTTCAGCAAGGCATAGAGGTTGTGCTCAAACGAGTGTTTCGACACGGGATCGCTGTTGTGCCATCCCGCCTCGCGAAACGCTGCCTGCACTTGCTCCCGCGATCCGAGAAATACCAGGTTGAACAAGTCAGCATCCACCAATTTTGTGGTCGTCGAGCGCTGCGGCATCCTTTGAATCCACGCATCAAGTTGCGACGAACCTTGCAGGCTGGCTTCCTGCGCCGGCCTTTCCACAATTGGAAGCGAGGAAATAGCAGCCTGCGTTTTGAGGCGCATGTCGGTCCCAGCAGGGTAATAAATTTCAGGCTCTGGGAAGATGGGGAATGTCGCCTTGTAAACGATCAGTCCCAGATCGGAGTAGGGGTTCCATGTGGGCAGATGAATCAGGCGGCTGTTGACTCGGCCCTGAAAGGTATCGCTGCTGAGAACCCCGTGAATGACGCCGTTCTTTACGTGCTCGCGGGCGTTTTCCACTTCCTCGACGCGAGCTGAAATCTCAATCGCGGAGCCGTCAACCACGATGGCTTGATTGAACTCCAGTTCGAGCGCGGCGGTCTCATGACGGATGCCCCATCCCACTTTGCGTTTATTGAGCACCACGCCGTCGATTGTGGTACCCATCGGCAACAAAACATCGCCGCCACAAGTAACGTCCTGCGTCAGTACTGCACGTACAAGATCGCCGACCTGCGCCGAGTACGTGGAAACAGGACTGGCGAGGCGAATCCAGAGTGTGTGGCCTTCCGGCATTTGGTCGCAACCAAGCGCCTGCGTGGCACACCACATCAAGTATAGGAATGCGAGCCCGCGGGCCAGACCGAGCAGGATTCTCATACGAACGAAACGCCTTCCCACATCTGATTTAGGTGAGCTTTTATGATAACCGATGACTGCTCGCCGACCCAACTTTCTCGCCGTAATTTAGCTGGTTCTCGTTGCCTTATGAACAGCGTGTGACAACGCGCTTGCCGTACCGCTTATGGTCCCTCAATTGGAATTCAGGTCACTGAAAAGCAAACGCCCCGGATCGCCCGGAGCGCTTGCCTTCTGAAACTGTGGATACACTCAAATCTCTAGAACTGGTTCCAGAGGTACTGGTTGTAAACATCGTGGTGGTGCTGCACCTCGGGAGCCTTGACGAACGTCCCCAGCAAACGTGCGCAACGGTCGGCGGACGCCTGCTTCAAGTCGCCGTAGCGCGCCTTCACATCAGCACCGAGAAGTTTCGTCGTCCATTCGGACTTGCGCCAGTTCTCCAGCGCGTCATAGATGTTGTCAGGCAGATACCGCTCGGCCTGGCGGAGGTTTTTGATCTTCGCAGTTTCGCCGAACAGCCCTGTCTTGAACACCGTGAGCATGACCAGGTAGGGGTTCGCGTCTGGAGCAACCGAGCGAACTTCCACACGCATGCTCTTTTCATTGCCAATCGGAATGCGGATCATCGAGCCGCGATCCACCGCCGAAGCCTTGATCTGGTTTGGAGCCTCGAAGTGCGGATCGAGACGGCGAAACGCATTGACGCTGGAATTGAACGCCAGGCAGGTGTCGTTGCCATGTGTCAGGAACCGATCGACGAACTGCCATCCCATCTTGCTGAGCTTCTCTTCGCCCTTGGGGTCCCAGAACAGGTTCTTGCCGCCCTTGTTAATGGATACGTTGGTGTGCATGCCGCTGCCGTTGACGCCCACCACAGGCTTGGGCAGGAACGACGCGGTCAATCCCATGTTGGTCGCGACCTGGCGGCAAATCAACTTGTAGAGCTGGATCTGGTCGGCAGCCGCGGCAACTTCGCCGTATCCGTAATTGATTTCGAACTGCGAAGGCGCAACTTCAGGATGGTCCTTCTCGTTCTGGAATCCCATGGCCCGCTGTACTTCTGCACACGAGTCGATAAAGGTGCGCAGCGGATCGCCGGGCAGCGAGTGGTAATAGCCGCCGGTGTTGACGTACTCAAACTTCCCGGTCTCGTTGTAATGACGCTCCGCATCTTTTCCGGCGAACAGGAAGCCCTCAATTTCGTTGGCGGCGTTGAGCGTATAACCTTCGTCCTTGTACAAGCCGTTGGCAAACGATTTCAGCACGCCACGGATATCGGCCGCGTAAGGGGCCCCGCCCTTATCGATCACATCGCCAAACACGAGGATCTTTCCGGGGCCAAAAACGTCGGACGGTCCCCAGTAGAAGGCGCTCCAATCGATGCCCAGGCGCAAGTCGCTTTCGCGCTGCGCCGTGAACCCACGGATGGAAGAACCGTCGAAGGTCATGTTGTCCCAGTTCTTGACCAGGAATTTCTTGTCGTAGTCGAGCATGTGCAGGCGGCCTTCGAGATCGCTGAACAGCAACGTCACCGCCTTAATGCGCTTTTCGTCGGTGAGATATTTCAGGCGCTCTTCCTGAATTTTGTGGAGGGCCACGCGCTTCA
>OBLT010002642.1_pt1 | contig 11041 bp, 7 predicted proteins | sample 1518721 | NCBI WGS metagenome assembly OBLT01 (sample SAMEA3539307, study PRJEB22396) | soil metagenome | biome: tundra; feature: field; material: soil | place: USA | collected 2010-05 | depth 0.15 m | reverse complement strand
GCGGCGTTCCCTGCGGGTCCTCTGACATGCTTAGGCTCCCTATTAGTTAAGCTAGATATATAATAGCAAGACGAGATGCTACGTTCCCTAAGTATAGTGACCGATGCCTTCAGGAGCGGAGATCAGGTCATCTTCCCGCCAGCCGAACGGATCAAGGCGCTGGCCGGGTTCGGGGTAACGGCCGGGCTTGGCACCGTGAGCGGCCCGCTGCTCGGCGGGCTGCTCACTCAGCACAGCCTGCTGGGGCTCGGCTGGCGGTCGATCTTCCTGATCAACGTCCCCGTCGGCATCATCGCGGTGGCGGCCGCAGCGATCCTCGTCCGCGAGTCCCGCGCCCCGGCGCCCGCCGAAGCTGGACCCCGCCGGCGTCGCGCTGATCAGCGCCGCCCTGCTGCTCCTGCTCTACCCGCTCGTCCAGGGCCGCCAGCTTGGCTGGCCGACGTGGACATTCGTCTCGATGGCCGCATCCGTGCCGATGTTCGCGTTGTTCGCCGGATACGAGCGGGTAAAAGATCGCCGGGACGGCTCCCCGCTGGTGCAGCTGAGCCTGTTCCGCGAGCGCGCGTTCAGCGTCGGAATGGCCATCGCGGTCACATTCTTCCTGGGGATCGCGTCGTTCGCGCTCATCCTGACGCTGTTCCTGCAGATCGGCCTGGGCTTCGAGCCGCTGCACGCCGGACTCACGTTCCTGCCGTTCTCTGGCGGTGTGCTGGTCGCCTCGGGTGCGGCGGCCCGGCTCGCGCCCCGCTTCGGCCGCGGCGTCACGATGACCGGCGCGCTGGTCATGGCCGCGGGCATGGCTGGCCTGATCGCGATCGTGCACCACTACGGGGTGGCGGTGACAACCTGGGAGATGGCGCCCGGCCTGGTCCTCGCTGGCCTCGGCATGGGCAGCGTTCTCGCACCGCTGGCCGACATCCTGCTCGCCGGGGTACCCCGCCAGCACGCTGGCTCGGCGTCCGGCCTGCTCAACACGGGGTTCCAGGTGGGCGCGTCGATCGGGATCGCGGTCATCGGCGTGATCTTCTTCGGCCTGCTCGGCAGCCAGTCGGGGCCTGCGGCCACTGCGGTCGCGCCTCAGTTGCGGACCGGGCTGGCGGCGGCGGGCGTTCCAGCCAGGTTCTCCGGGCCGATCGTTACCCAGTTTCGCGGCTGCCTGCATGACCGCCTGGTCGCGGCCGACCCGACCGTCACCCCGGCGTCCTGCCAGCGGAGCGGCACGGAGCGAGCGCTGCCGGCCGCGGCTGGCCGCGTCCTGGCCGGGACTGGAGGCACTGCCGAGCGCCAGGCCTTCGTCGGCGCGCTCCAGCGCACCCTGTGGTTCCAGGTCGGTGTGCTGCTGCTCAGTTTCGTGCTGATGCTGGCGCTCCCAGCCGGGTCAGGCCGCCGCGCCGAGGATGGTGCCGGGCCTGAGGCTGGCGCCAGTGCCGGTCTCCTCCCCGCCCCCGCAACGGAAGGGAACTGACATGCGGCTGGCTCTATTCGGTGCTACCGGCGGGATCGGTGGCCACCTGCTGAACTGGGCCGTGGACGCTGGTCATCCGGTGCATGTGCTGGCCCGGGATGCCGCGGCCGTGCCAGCCCGGCCCGGTATCACGGTCACCGAGGGCAGTGCTGCGGACCCGGTGGCGGTGGCGAGCGTGGCCGCGGAGGCCGACGCGGTGCTGTCCGCGCTAGGCCCGCGCGGCGCCAAGACCCCCGCGCTGCTCGCGACCGCCGCATCCAACATGGTCGCGGCCATGGAAAGGACCGGCGGCCGCCGCCTGATCTCCGTGTCGGCAGCGGGCCCTTCGTCACCGGGGATCCCGACGCGCAAGGAATTCTGCTCCGCGGCGCTAACACGTCGTTAACAGCTCGGGTAACCAACCGCTGCGCCTGCTACCCAACGCGCGCAGGCGTCCCAGCACGATCACCGGACTGCTGGCGTTCCAGGCCCGCGGTACCCAGCTCATCACGGGCCCGGATTGCCAGCGCCCCCTTCCGAACGCCGCCCGGGCCACCCGGACGGTCCCGGCCGGCGCCTCTGGCCACGGCTGCATCGACATGACATGACAACCCGATTCTGCGGCCGGGAACGGGAAAGGAGCAGCCTGCCGCAGAAAGATCATGAACCCAACCATGATCAGTACACGTCAAGCCACCCGGCGCGTCACGAAAATAGGCCAACAGGGGTCTTATGGCCAGCCCACACCCCGGATCGGCGCGGTTGAAGGCCGGGCCTTCGGGGGCTGAGGCCGGCATGGGATTGGTCTCAGGGCTGGCCGTCGGCGACAGCGGCGTCGACCTCTGCGCTGCGCGCGGCGAGTTCCGCGGCGTACCGCTCCTCGTCCATCCGCTCGGCGATCTCCTCGTCGTCGCGCATCACCGAGTCCAGGTCCACCGTGGCGGCATCGAGCACCCCGAGGTCGGCGTAGGCGTGCTGCACTTTCGGCCCCCACAGCCCGATGTCTTTCACGCACGGCACGATCCTGCTGAAGAGCAGCGACCGGAACGCCTGCTGGACGGGCGAGTTTTCGCTGAACTCCACGCACTCGGCCACGTCGAAGCCCATCCGGTCCCAGACTTCGCGCGCCAGGAACCTGTTGCGCATCAGGTAACAGCCCTCAACGACGAACTCCTCGCGATCGGCCCGCTCCGCCGCAGTGAGTCCGGCGTAATAGTCACGGAGGGCGAGCCGGCCGAATGCGACATGCCGCGCCTCATCCTGCATGACGTACGCCAGAACCTGCTTGACCAGGGGAGTCGTGGCCATGTCCCGGTGCACGCCGAATGCGGCGAGGGCGAGTCCCTCGATCAGCACCTGCATTCCGAGGTAGGGCATGTCCCACCGCGAATCACTGAGCGCGTCCGCGAGCAGGTTCGCCAGGTCCGGGTTGACCGGGTAGTACAGGCCGATCTTCTCTCGCATGAACCGGGAGAACAGCTCGACGTGCCGCGCCTCATCCATGGCCTGGGTCGCCGCGTAGAACTTCGAGTCCATGTCGGGCACGGATTCGACGATCCGCGCGGCCACCGTCAGTGCTCCCTGCTCGCCGTGCAGGAACTGGCTGAACAGCCAGGCCGACAGATGGTGGTTCAGGTCGGCGCGCTCGGCATCGGAGAGGACATCCCACTGGCGTGAGCCGTAGATGGGGCAGAACTCGTCCGAAAGCCCCATCACGTTGGTGGGATCCACCGGGAGTTCCCAGTCGATCCGCTTGGCCGCGTCCCACTGCTTGTCCTTGCCCCGCTGGTAGAGGTCGAGCAGGCGGCTCCGGCCGTCGTCGTACTCCCAGCTGAAGCGGGCGGCGCCAGTCGCGGGGACGTCCCAGGTACCAGGCTCTACCGGGGTGGCGTAATGGTCGTATGTGCTCACAGCGGCTCCCCTGAGAGACGTATGGCTACATATTACTGGCTGGTAGCACATTGCTCCAGGGCTGAGGGCACGGAGCTTAGAGGCAGACGTTCGGCTCGTGGTCGGCGTGCCCGGTCGGTTCCAGCTGAAAGGTCGAATGCGCCACGTCGAAATGGCCGCGCAGGCATTCCTGGAGGGCGTCGAGCATGACCGCGCTCCGGCCGCCCACCAGAACCCCGGGGTCCACCACCACGTGCGCGGAGAGGATGGGGAGCCCGGACGTGATGGTCCACGCGTGCAGGTCATGCACGTCGCTGACGCCGTCCAGTTCGGTCATGTGACGGCGCACTTCGGCCAGGTCGACTTCCCGCGGGCTCGCCTCCAGCAGCACGTCCAGCGCGTCCCGCAGCAGCCGCCAGGTCCGGGGCAGGATGAGCGTGCCCACCGCCAGCGAGGCGATCGGGTCAGCCAGGGTAAATCCGGTGGTCGCGACTATCACCCCGGTCAGGATGACCGCGACCGCGCCGAGCGTGTCCGAGGCGACCTCCAGGAAGGCACCGCGGGTATTCATGCTCTCCGACTGGGCCTGGCGGAGCAGGATCATCGACACACTGTTCCCGGCCAGCGCGACGAACCCGAAAATCACCATCAGGCCGGATCCGACGGCAGGTGGTGCGGCGATCCGCTTCGCGGCCTCGACCAGGATGAATGCGGCCATGCCGAGCAACAGCAGGGCGTTGGCCGTGGCGGCGAGGATTTCCGCCCGCGCATAGCCGAATGTCCGGCGCTCGGTGGCTGGCCTGGCCGCAAAGTAGGCCGCCAGCAGTGACAGGCCCACCCCCGCAGCGTCCGCGGCCATGTGGGCCGCATCGGCAAACAGCACCAGCGATCCGCTGACCAGCGCCCCGGCGATTTCCAGCACCGCGATCGCGGTGCTGATGGCCATGACCGCGGTCAGCCGACCGCGGTGGCGGCCGGTAGCCGTCACCGCATGCCCGTGCCCGTGCCCGGCCGACATGGCCCCTGACAACCTCCCTTGCTCGGGTTCCTGGCTATGAACCCTTGTCAGAAGAGTCTTTCCCCTCCGGGGGCGTCCCGGTACCCGTCGCCAGCAGTTCGTAGGCCGGATTAATCATCACTGGCCCCTCTTCGCGCAGGCCAACCGGCCCGCGGAAGCGGACCCGGGCCGCGCAAATGACGCCAGGAATGTGCGAGCGGCCGTAGAACAGGGCGGTCAGGTCGCCGGTCGAATCCGAGATCTCGACCGCGAGCACGGAGTTCCGCTCCACCGGGCGGATTTCGACCGCGCGAATGCGGCCCTCCACGGTGGCCCGGCCGGGCTTGGTGATCGACCCGATGGGGTTGACACCGGCCGACGGGGCCGGCCTTTCGTAGCTCGGGCGGTATCCAGCCGGCGTGTCCGACGGCGGCCCGGCTGGCCGGCGGCCCGAACGGCGCCGGAGCAGCCCCCGCGGTGGGGATGGAGGCGCCCCGTCAATGACCGTGGGCACGCCATCTGGCCCGGGAGTGCCGTCGGGCGGCACGGGCGTGGCCGCCGTTGGATCGCTGGCCGCTGCGGGCCCGCTAGCCCCCGTTGGCTCGCTGGCCGCCACGGGTACGCCTGCCGCCGTTGGCTCGCCAGCCGCGGCAGGCTCGCTAGCCGTCACGGCTGTAGCCGCTGGTTCGCGGGGTGCCGCAGGCTGGCCCGGTGCGACTGGCTGCCGAGGTGCCGTTGGTTCGCCGGATGCCGCCGGTTCGGCGGGAACTGGGGACCGGGCCGACGGCGGAGTCCCAGCGGGGATCCCTGTACCCTGCGCGGCGTCCTGCTCGTGCGCGACCTGGCGCGCGTGCAGCACCTCGAGCCGGCTCCGGACGTCGAAGGGGACAATGGTGGCCACGGAGTGCTGGATATTGCTCAGCACCGCGGCGATCTTGTCTGCCGTGCGGTCGTGCAGCAGCCGGCCCAGCAGCGGTGAGTAGCTCCGCCGGGGCAGCACCGCCGTCACGTGCGTGCCGGGCAGCGCCGCCTCCCGGCTGACCAGTTCCGCCGCGCACCTGGGCAGCCTGCGATCCGGGCAGTCGATGTAGTCGAGCACGACACCCCGGTCCGCCCGCATCCAGTCCTCACGCAGGGTGTCGGCCTCAGCGGTGTCGATGACGAAGTGCACCGCGCGCAGCGTGGTCGGGCGCAGGCTGCGCGCGTAGCGCAGGGCCGCGAGCGTGGCCAGGTCAAACCGGTCCACGAACACGAACACCGTGCGACGCGGGTAGGTCGGCGGGGTGGCCGGTTTGGGGCGGTCAGTGATCCGCTCGAGAACCTGCGACTCCAGCCGGTACTCCCGGTTGAGCCGGATGAGCGTGGGCACGCCGAAGATGAACAGAACGACCACCAGGTAGGCGCCCTCGGTGAACTTGACCACCACGAAGATCAGTACGACGACCAGGGACGTGACGCCAGCCGAGAAGTTGATCACCAGCTTGCGCCGCCAGTGTGGCTCCCTGAGGCGGTGGTGATACTTGGCCATCCCGAACCCGGCCATGGTGAAGGCGGTGAAGACGCCGATCGCATAGAACGGCACGAGGCTGTTGACGTTCGCCCCGACGGCAGCCAGCAGGGTGCACGACAGCACCGCGAGCACGACGATCCCGTTGGAGAACACCAGCCGGTGGCCGCGCTTGGTCAGCCAGCGCGGCAGGAACGCGTCCTCGGCCACGAAGTTGGCCAGGAACGGGAAGCCGTTGAAGCTGGTGTTGCCCCCGGTGTAAAGGATCAGTGCGGTCGCGGCCTGGACCAGGATGTACATGGCCGTTCCGAAGTACGAGTTCCCAAAGACGAGCCTGGCCTCCTGGGAGATGACCGTCGGCACCCCGAGGGTGTAAGGCCTGGCGTGCGTCGCGTGAGCCAGCCAGGAAATTCCGGCGACCAGCGAGCCGAGGATGACACCCTCGGTCACCAGCACGCGGCGGGCGTTGACGCCCTCCGGCGGCTTGAACGCGCTGACCGCGTTGGACACGGCCTCGATGCCGGTCAGCGAGGAGCCGCCGTTGGCAAACGCCCGCATCAGCACGAAGACCATGGCGAAGGCGATCAGCCCGCTGTGGCTGGGAGTCCCGGTGACCACGCCAGCGTGCGGATGGTAAAGCGGCAGCGAGCCGAACGCCTCCCGCACCAGGCCTGTGACGATCATGAGGATGACGACGCCGGAGAACAGGTACGTGGGAACCGCGAACGACTGGCCGGCCTCGCGGATGCCCCGCAGGTTGCCGTAGCACATCAAGATCACGACGGCGATCGAGATCACGGTGATGGTCGTCTGGTTGTTGAGCGCGTGGACGGCCGACGCGATGGCAGCCGTGCCGGCGGCGACCTGGACCGCCACCGTCACCACGTAGTCGATGAGCAGCGCGACCGCGGCCACCTGGGCCACCCTGGGCCCGAAGTTGTCCCGGGCGACCACGTAGGACCCGCCAGCCCTGGTATAAACCGAGACGACCTCGCGGTAGGACAAAACCACCAGCGCCATCACGAACAGGACCACGCCGGTCAGCGGCAGGATGAGCGCGAACGCGGTGATCCCGAGGCCGCCCTTGAGCAACTCGATCAGGATTTCTTCCGTGCCGTAGGCCGACGAGGAGATCCCGTCAGGCGCGAGCACGCCCAGCGCGAGGACCTTGGTCAGCCGTTGCTCGCCAAGTTCCTCGTTGACCATGGGCGGGCCGAGCAGGCGGCGCTTGAGTGAGTACGCAAAACCCTCCGGCAGGTCACCGCCCTTGCCGAGGAAACCCACTGCTTTCCGCATTGCCACCTGCTGCGCCCTCACTCTCTTGACGTGGCCTTCATACCATCGAGTGCGCATAGCCCCGACCGGCAGGGCGCAGCTTGACCGGGGGGACCACGGGGCCCGGCCGGCCGGCCACTCAGCCGATGCCGAAGAAGCCCAGCACGGTGAAGCCGAGCAGCAGCACGCTCATGGCCGAGATCGCGACCACGCACAAGGTGGCGGCCACCCGGAACACGGGGCCGTTCGCCGCGGTGCCGAGGACGCTGCGCCGGTTGGTGAGGATCAGGATGTAGGCCAGGATGACCGGCGTGACGATGCCCTGCAGCACCTGGGTGCCGATCAGCAGGGTGATCAGGTTGATGGGCGTGAGCGCCAGCGCCGCACCAACGATCACCTGCACGGTGAACAGCCCGAGGAAGAGCCTGGCCTCGGTGAACCGGCGGGAGACCGAGCGCTCGACCCCGACCGCCTCGCTGATCGCGTACGCGCTGGACAGCGGGACCACGGCCCCGGCCAGTGCCGAGGCGCCGATGAGCCCCAGCGCGAAGAGCACCTCCGCTGCCGGGCCCGCAACCGGGCGCAGCGCCTGCGCCGCTTCCTTGGCCGAGGTCAGCGCGCCGTGGCCGCCGATGGCGGCTGCTGTGGCGATGATGATCGTGATGGAGATGACACAGGCGAACAGGGCCCCGGAGATCGCGTCGATCCTCGCCCGCGGGTAGTCGGCGCGGTCGGCGCCCTTGTCCACCACCCCGGCCGCCGCGTACAGCTGCATGTAGGGGCTGACCGTGGTCCCGATCAGCGCAACGCCGAGGAGCAGGTAGCTCTTGGTGTACAGGAAATGCGGGATCACCAGGTTGCTGCCTACCGACGCCCAGTCCGGGTGGCCGAGCACAGCCGCGACCGGGTAGGCCAGGAACGCCAAGGACAGCAGAAGAAAGATCCTTTCCGCGTAACGATATGAGCCGAAAAGCACGAGTGCCCAGATGGCAACAGCCGCGATCGGAATGATCACATAGCGGCTCACCCCAAGCAGCTGGAAAGCTGCGCCGATTCCGGCGAACTCCGAGACCACCAGTCCCGTATTGGCCAGCAGCACGCAGAAGAGCGCCACCCCGGTCAGCCGCAGGCTGAACTGCTCCCTGATGAGCGCGGCGAGCCCCTTGCCAGTGTGGGTGCCCAGCCGCACCGCCATCTCCTGCACCAGCACCAGCGCGAAGGTGACCAGCACCATGAAGAACAGGGTCCGGTAGACGAACTGCGAGCCAGCCGACGCGTACGTGGCGATCCCGGCCGCGTCGTTGCCGGCGTTCGCCGCGACCACGCCGGGGCCCGCGATGGCCAGGATGAGCCAGATCCGGCCCCGGCGCGACCGGATGAGCCGCACTCCGCCGGCCCGGACCCGGATCAGCGAGGCCAGGCCTTCCCTGGCCCGGGGCAGCCGCTGCCCGAGGTCGGTAGGCTCGTCCTCCTCCCGGGTGCTCATTGCAGGAGCCTCGGGAAGTGCAGCCGCCCGTGGCCAGGCACGAGAGCGTCGAGCACGTCGTCGGACAGGATCCGGCCCAGGGGCTTGCCGTCATCGTCGACCACGAGGAGCGAGGACCGCCGTGACTCGACCAATTCGGTGGCGACATCGTCCAGATCGGTGTCGGGGCGAAGGGTCACCGGAGGGTTCTCGGGATCGATCAGGTCGCCGAGCCGGGTGTCGCCACTACTGACCAGCAGGTCGAACGCGGAGACGTCACCGATCAATCGGCCGTCGCCGTCCAGCACGGCCACCGAATCGATCTCCGTCCGGTGCCTGGCCTGCCCGGCGAGCCGCTGGCTCACCTCCGCCACCGTCTCATCGGGCTGCGCACAGGCGAGCACACTGGTCATGATCCCGCCGGCCTCATCACCGGGGTAGCCGAGCAGCCTGACCAGCTCCCGCCGGACCTGCAGCGGCATTCGGGACAGCAGCAGCGCCTGCTCATCCCGGGACAGTTCGCGCAGCGCGTCCACCGCCTCGTCGGGTTCCATCCTCGACAGCAGTTCGGCGGCCTGGGCCGGCTCCACCTCACGCAGCAGCGCGGTCAGCTCGTCTGGTTCCATCTCCTCCAGCGCATCCGCGGCGAGATCCTCACCGAGGCTGGCGAGCAGTTCCTTCCGGCCGGACCGGCCCAGCCCTTCCAGGACGTCGGCGAGCTCGGCGGGCCGGAGCTTGCGCAGGGCGGCGTGCGGGTCCCGCAGCTTCACCGCTGCCGGTGTCTCGGCGGAATCCTCGCCGAATGACTCGATCGCGGCCCAGTCGATGACCCGGTCCGGGGTCGGGTGCCACCGGTACCGCTTGGGGCCGAGCCTGCGCAGCAGCGTCTGCAAGCCAACATCCACCCCGACCAGGTGGACCTGGTCGCCGACCTGGGCGAGGTAGAGGTCGGCCGCCCGGATCACCTGGATCTCGTCGGTGTCCACCAGCTGGTGATCGAGGATGTCCCTGGCCAGGAGCACTTCACCGTCCCGGCGCTGGAACTCGCGCAGGTCCAGGCGGGCCGTGCGGAGCGTCACCGAGCGGCGGTGAACGCGATCGATGTTCGAGGCGTCCAGAAAGGCGCGGCGCCGCCCCACCCGGACCACGGTCCCGGTGACCAGGGGATAGGTCTCGCCGCCGTGCACCTTAGCGACCAGGTCGACCACGTGCCCGACCTCGTCGCCTGCCTGGTTGAGCACAGGCCTTCCGATCAGCCCGGCGAGCGAGACGATGTCCTGCCGGAGCTGGCGCGACGTCATCATGCGCTCAGTTGGGCGAATGAACCGGCTGGTCAGGGACGAGCCGGTACGGCGCACTGAGCGGCCTGACGGCCGCCGGCCACCAAAGATCCGATCGGACACAGCAACCTCCTGGGCCCGTCGGCCAAGTCCAGGCGGTCTAGCCCGGGGCGGCCGGCCAGCGTGGGCGGGATCGGAATGGGGACCGTCTGGCGATCCGGCCCCGGTCCGTGGCCGTGACCGCCGTGGTTCTACTGCTTGGGTCGCCCAGCACGGCCACACCCCCTCGCCTAGGTTGCGTTAACAATGCTTATCGCGGTCTCCGGGAACACGGCAAGGCCCGGCTACCAGCACCCTACTCACAGGCCGTAGCGGATCATCACGCGGCCGCCGGGGCGCGGTGTTCTCCAGAAAGCCGCCGGCTGTTCGCCGCGATGTCACTGCCTTCTGATCGGCCGAGGGAAAGCTGTTCCGGATGGGGCACGATGGCAAGTGGCAGGATGGGCGGTGTCCCGGCCGCGCTGCTGCCAACTGGTGGTCCAGGGAGAGATGCTGAACTCATGACGACGACACCGCCAGCCGCCCCGGTCCCGCGCACCGGCCGCGTGATCCACCTGTCGGACCTGCTGAAGCGCCCGGTCACCGATAGTGGCGGAGAGTCCCTGGGCCGGGTCTCCGACGTCGTCGTCCGGCTCCGCGGCGCCCAGTACCCGGCGGTCAAGGGCCTGGTTGCCACGGTCGGCGGCCGGGAGGTGTTCGTCCCGATCGACCAGGCCAGCTCGTTTGATGGCGAGGTGCTCAAGCTCGCCAGCGCCAAGCTCGACCTGCGCCGGTTCGAACGCCGTGACGGCGAGGTGCTGCTGCGGGCCGACGTGCTCGGCCACCGGCTCATCGACGTGGAAACCGCCCACATGATCAGGGCGGCCGACCTCGAACTCGAGCAGCGGGACGGCGACTGGGTGCTGGCCGGGGTGGACACGCACCGGACGCCCAACCGCCTGATGCGTCTCCTTGGCCTGGGCGCCAGGGCGGCCGAGGAACATTCGTTCCGCGACTGGGCCAGGTTCGAGCCGCTGATCGGCCACACCCGCAGCGTGGGACTGCGCGGCCCGTTCGCGCGGATCCGCGGGCTGAAGCCAGCTCAGATCGCCGACCTCCTTGAGGAGGCGTCCAAGGCTGAGGA
>OBLT010002640.1_pt1 | contig 11051 bp, 7 predicted proteins | sample 1518721 | NCBI WGS metagenome assembly OBLT01 (sample SAMEA3539307, study PRJEB22396) | soil metagenome | biome: tundra; feature: field; material: soil | place: USA | collected 2010-05 | depth 0.15 m | reverse complement strand
ATTCGCCACTTCGCGCCGGCGCACTGCGGATATTTCCTCGGGACCCAGCTCGTGGTAATGCTCTTATCCCGACCGCCCCGTGTTTCTCCGGCCGGCCTTGCGTCGAAACGCCCATCAACAGGGGTGTCCCGGCCATCACAGCGCGATCAGTGCTTACCTGCGGTGGCTAACAAAGCCGCGAATCTTCCGGGCAACGACCCGTCTGAAGGGACAAACCACCCACGAATTCCCCAGAGGACCCAGAAAAAGGTTCCCGTAGCCCCGGAGGCTCGAACAGCATTTGAAGCGATACCAAGACCGCTACGCCTTCGGGACGCATCCGCTACCCTGGAGAAACCGCACTCCTGGACCGCTGCCTCGTCAGTGTCGTCGCTCTGCACGCAGGGCCAAATTTTGGCGGTTTTTCGCCGCGGCACATGGTTGCCGCCGCCGAACCCAATCGGTCCATCGCCCGACGGGCCGCCGCTCCAGGGAGTATTCTGGAGTTTAAGCTGCGATTGGAGGTCCTCGTGAACCGGGCTGTTCGGTCTTTCATCTTTCTATTTCTCGCCGCTCATCCGGCTCTGCTACGAGCCGCGGATAGCAGTTACCTGAGCAGTCTGCCCACCGGAGACCGCTGGCTATCCCACATGAACCAGGACCTGCAACCTTTTTGGACAATGCCGGCCGCCTTGGGAAACCCCCTGGGCGAATTCCCGTCCACCCGTTGCGACGACGGATCGCTGCTGGACTATAAGCACCCGTGCCCGCCCATAGCCGGTAATTCCTACCTGCTGACACCGGCCCTTTACCTGGTTTCGGTCTCCCGCCAGACCTACGGCTACGGAGTCGCCTACCACCTGACCGGCGACTCCAAGTATCTCGGATACATGAAAGCGGGAATCGACTACATCCGCCAGAACGCGATCGACCCGAGCGGCGGGATGTTCACTATGAAGGACCTCTCCTCCGGGCAATGGGGTCCTAAGCGCGAGTACCGCAATCCCCAGGAACTCGGTTATGGCCTGCTTGGCCTGGCCTTCTACTACTATTTGACTCACGATGACGCGGTCCTCCAGGACATCCTGAACATCAAGAACTACATCTTCGACAACTATTACAACCAGTCTTTGGGGACCACACAGTGGCAGATGCAATCCGGCGGCGGAGCGCTGTTCAACGAAAAGCACCTCGTCGCCGATCTCGACCAGATGAACACCTATCTGGTCCTGTTGACGCCCACGCTGCCCGAGCCCTACCAGAGCCAGTGGAAGCAAACCCTCATCCAGGATTCGCATTCCATTCTCGCCACTTTCTACTCCCCTTCAAACGACATCTTCTTCCTCCAGGCCGACACCCCCGGGGAGCGCGATCTGGCCTTCACCGGTGTGGATGTGGGGCACTCCAGTAAAGCACTCTGGATGATCCGCTGGACAGGTCTCTTGACCGGCGACCAGGGCTTGGTCGCCTTCGCCGAGTCTGGTGGGCGCAGGCTGCTGGACCGCGCTTACATTTCCGAACCGGATGGCTCCGGCTCCTGGGCCGGAGGGCTGCTCGCAGGCGGTGCTCTCGACAAGAACAAGAGCTGGTGGGTCTACGACGAGCTGGACCAGCTTGCTGGAAGCCTGGCGCTCGGAGACGTGTCCGCCGGAAAATACCTGCCTCAAACCAACAACTACTGGTTTCAGTATTTTGTGGATAAGCAATCCGGTGAGGTTTGGAATGGTGTGAACTACGGCTCCAACACTCCGCAGCGCGATTACCCCAAAGCCTGGGCGTGGAAGAGCGCTTATCACGATATGGAACATGTCCTGGTCGGTTACATCACCTCGCAGTGGCTCCATGGCCAACCCGCTACTCTGCACTACGCCTTCCGTCATACCGTCGACCAGGACACCATTCACCCGTATTACTTCTCCAGCACCATCGACTCGCTCACTACCACCCAGGACACCTCCGGCAATACGTACCAGGAGGTCACCTTCCATCCCCCGCAAATCGGCGCAGCGCCGGCCGTCACGCTTACGTCCGCTGCCAGTTACCAGGCAGGTCCGCTGGCCGCTGGCTCCATCTCTTCGGCCTTTGGATCCCAACTTGGGGCCAACACTGCCGGGACCGCGGTTGCCGTGACCGACCGCACTGGTACATCGCGCCCCGCCACTGTGATGTATGCCTCGCCGTCTCAGGTCAACTTCCGGATCCCGCCCGGGACTGCCAGTGGTCGGGCGAGCATCAGCATCATGTCTGCGGGCACGGTGACGACTGTCGCTGCCGAGATCGCGGGAGTCTCGCCCGGTATCTTCCAACTCAACAGCACCGCGTTGGCGGCCGCGCAGGTCGTGCGCGTCAAGGCTGACCAATCGCAGGTGTTCGAAAATGTGTACCAGATGGGCGCTGCGAATAGCGTGCAGCCGCTGCCCATCGATCTCGGCCCCGAGACCGACGCCGTGTACCTCTCGCTCTTCGCGACTGGCCTCCAGAACGCCAAGAGCGTCGCTGTGACGGTGGGCGGCCAGCCGGCACCGGTTCTCTACGTGGGCGTCCAGGGAACTTACGACGGGCTCGATCAGGTTAACGTGGGGCCGGTGCCCCGGTCCTTGATCGGCAGCGGCAGAGTGACCATCGTCTTGACGGCCGATGGTCAAACCGCCAATCCCGTCGAGTTGGCCATAAGATAGGCTGGAGATGCCGCTAACGCAGTTCGATGCGGTGCTTCCGGCCGTCGTCCCCGATGCAAACCGTTGCTCAACTCGTGCACTGCCGGCACGTTCCTGACGCACATCGGCTGCCAGGCGGGAGGGAACCTGCGGGCCGCGCAAGACTATAGTCAATTTTAGGTCTTAAGCTCTCATCACCCTTTGACGCGGGAGGTGAAACCGTAGAGAATAGGCTTGTCCACGGAAAGGTGTGTTGCATGCTCAGATGGTCGGATTCGGCACGGACGACGCTATTTGCTTTGAGTATTTGGATCGGGGTAACCCAGGCCCAGACGCCGCCGGCACAGGGCCAGCTTCAAGGCGCCCAGGCCCAGCCCGGAAGAGGCGGCCGCGGTGCCCCCGTTCCCGGCGGCCGCGGCGGCCCCACGCCGGTTCCCAGGAAGCATCTCCTGGTGATCGGCATGACGCGAGGCTACCACCATGGCTCGACTTCCAATGGCGTGGCCACCTTCTGGAAACTCGGCAAGGAGTCCGCCGTTTGGGACACCGAGATCAAGACCGACATGGAGTGGGTCACCAAGAAGCCGCCATCCACCGAAGCCCACAACCTCGATTGGGCCGATGCCGTGGTGTTCGTCAACACCACCGGCAATTGGAACCTGGACGACGAACAGAAGCAGGCCCTGCTCTCCTTCGTGCACGACGACGGCAAAGGGCTGGTGTTGGCGCACGCCGCGCTCGACGCCAACTACGATTGGCCCGAGTACGCCGAAATGGTTGGCGGCTGGTTTCAGGCGCACCCCTGGGGAACGTTCGATGCCCCGGTGATCGTGGAGGATCCTACATTCCCCGCCATGCGCCACTTTCCCCAACGCCTTTTCGTTTACGACGAAATGTACTCACCGAAGAACTGGTCGCGGGACAAGGTCAACGTTCTCATGCGACTCGACGAGACCCAACTCAACTACACCAACCCGCAGTACGGTGTCGCCGCGACGCGCCCGGACAAGGATCAGGCCATCGCCTGGTCGAAGATGTACGGCAAGGGCCGCGTCTTCTGGTCGAGCTTGGGACACACCAACGAGGCGTGGGAAAACGCCGACGTGCAAAAGATGTATCTGGAAGCGGTCAAGTGGGCGATGCGCAGAACGGAAGGCAGCACGGCATCTCACCCGAAAGTGAATTGAAGTCAAACGGAAAAGGAAGTTACATGCAAAGTAGGCGCAGTTTCCTGGTCAGTACCGCTGCTACTGCGGCTCTCTCGCGCTCAGCCATCGGCGCGAACGATCGAATCCGCTTTGCCATCCTCGGCGCCGGCACGCGCGGAAGCTACGTCGGTGGAGTCTTCACCGATTTCCCGGATGTGGAGCTCGTGGCGGTGTGCGATGTCTATAAGCCCACGCGCGACCAGCAGGCAGCCAGGCTGGGCGAGAAGACCAACAGCAAGCCCGAGCCCGTAAACGACTACCGAAAAGTGCTCGACCGCAAGGACGTCGACGCGGTTCTGATCACCACGCCCGACCACTGGCACGGCCCCATGGTCATCGAAGCCAGCCAGGCGGGCAAGGATGCGTATTGCGAGAAGCCTCTTACCAACAGCATCGGAGTGGGCCAGAAGATGCGCGCGGCGGTTCGCCAGCACAAGCGCGTCGTGCAGATCGGGCTTCAGCAGCGCTCCTGGGACCACTTCCAGGCGAACGCCAAACGGGTGCAGGACGGCATGATCGGCAATGTCTATCACGTCGAGTGCGTTTACCAGGGCAACTACACGCGGCCCCCTGGCGACCCCGTCGACCCGCCCGCCGGCCTCGATTGGGACCTCTTCCAGGGCCCCGCCGAACGCCGCCCGTACACCGCCATGCGGCAGCGTTCGTGGCGCGCCTTCTACGACTACTCCGGCGGCACGCTGCTCGATTGGGGAACGCATCTCACCGATGTGGCGCACTGGTACATGAACGCGAGCGAACCGCTGACCTGCAGCGCGTCGGGACAGTATGCCCGCGTCCAGCCCCTGTCCGAGCAATTGCCCGATACGATGGCCGTCACCTGGAAGTATCCGAAGTTCGTGATGACCTACACCAACTGTGTGCGCCAGAGCCCGGATTTCGATGTTCAGGGCAACCACTTCCTGGGCACCATCGGGTGGCTGCAGGTGAATCGGACCGGATACCGGTTCCGCTCCAACCCGGCGGGCCGCGGCGCTCCGGCGGCCTCACCGTTCGAGCCCGTGAGCCAAAGCTTCCGCTACGAGGGCGGGCCCTCCGACCATGCGCACGTGCGCAATTTTTTGGACTGCGTCAAGAGCCGCCAGGATCCCGTGGTCAGCATCGACACCGGGTTCTACTCCACGCTCCCGACGCTGATGGGCGTGCTTGCGGTCCGCTACGGCAAGACATACACTTGGAACGGCCTCGAGGCCGTAGGGTAACGCCGCTGGTCTTGCAGACTGGCCGGCCCACGGTGAGGCGCTCTTCATTGTGCGGCCCTCCGTCCCCACCGGGGCGGAAGAATCGGATGGTAGCATCAGAAAGCTGCGTCGCTTGCTCCTCCTTTAGGTGGATCAATTCAGCCCCGCTGCGTGGTACAGTTTGCCGAAGGCCACGTTGTTTTGCGAAAGCGGACCGCTGGAATAGGGGCTTTCAGCAACCAGGAGAGTGTGTCCATGCGATTCATTTGTGTGACGGTGTGCATCGCGCTGTCGATATCGGCTGGGCTAACGATCCACCCAGCTCTCGCCGCCTCGTCCAGGAATCCCTTTTATTTGGGGGCGGATGTTTCGAGTCTGTCCCAAGTGGAGGAACGGGGCGGCGTCTACCTCGATGAGGGGAAACCGGCCGATGCCATCGCGCTCTTTATGAAACATGGTTGGACGTGCTTCCGGCTGCGGATCTGGGTCGATCCCCGCAACGGCGTCAACGGGATCGAATATACCACCAGGCTCGCTAAGCGGATCAAGGCCGCCGGCGCTAGCTTCATGCTGGATTTCCATTATTCCGATTGGTGGGCGGATCCGCAGAAACAGAACAAACCCGCCGCATGGGCAAAGCTCGATTTCGAAGCTCTCGAAAAGCAGACTGAAACCTACACAGCCGATGTCATCGGAACGCTCAAGGCCGCCGGCGCCACCCCCGACTTCGTGCAGATCGGCAACGAAATCACGGGTGGCACGTTGTGGCCGGACGCTCAGGTCAAGGTCCCTCTCTCCACCGTAAAGGTGTTTGCCGGCGACGTCCGAGTGATCGCACCGCCCGAGCCCTACGATGATGACAAGCAGTGGGACCATCTGGTCCGCATCCTCAGGGCAGGTATCCGGGGCGTTCGCTCGGCGACTGCGCCGAAGGACCATGTTCGCATCGTCATCCACATCGACTGCGGTGGAGACTGGCCCGTTACCCAGTGGTATTTCGATCACTTGGCAAAGGGGCATGTCGCGTACGACGTCATCGGACAGAGTTTCTATCCGAACTATCACGGCACGATGCAGAACCTCCGGGACAATCTTCGGGAAACCATAAAGCGCTATCGCAAGGACGTGATGGTCGTGGAAACCGCATACCCTACGCGCGGGGGGCCTGCTTCGCCGGAGGCCGCCAAGAACATGATCTGGCCTCGGACTCCCGAAGGGCAGAAGCAATTCCTCACGGAATTGATCCAAACCGTAAAAGACGCTCCGGACCACCGCGGGATCGGCGTAAACTACTGGCGCCCCGAGGCGACCTTTGTTCCAGGCGCCACCGGCGGACGCGGCGGCCCGGATGCCAATTCGCTGTTCGATTCGAAAGGCAACCCGCTGCCCGCCATGAGCGTGTTCGGCCAGCAATAGGGATCGGCTGTCGTGATGTGAAAAGGGGTTAGAGAATGGTTGCCCTGCGCTCAGTAGTGGTGGCCGTGCTGACGGCGGCCTTGGAGTTGTGCGCCGCTACTCCGCGCGCACTGCCCGATGGGTACACGCGGCGAGTCTGGCAGACGCAGGACGGGCTGCCGGAAAACACAGTCCAGGCGTTCGCCCAGACACCCGACAACTATCTCTGGATTGGCACCAGCGGCGGGCTCGTGCGTTTCGACGGCGCCGTATTTGTTCTGTATAACCGCGAAAACACGCCGGCCATTCGCGAGAACAGCGTTTTCTGCCTGACCGTCGGGCGCGATGGCAGCCTCTGGGCAGGAACGGACGGAGGGGGTCTATTGCGGTACCGCGGCGGGGTGTTCCGATCCTATACGGTGTCCCAGGGATTGACCAACGATTTCGTCCGCGCCGTAATCGAGAGCCGCGATGGCATTCTCTGGGTGGGCACCGATGACGGCCTGTTCCGCCTGGACGGCGAGCGGCTGAACCGGGTCGACGGCGTGGGGAAGATACCCAAGTTGGCTGTTCACGCGATCCGGGAGGATCACGCGGGTAACCTGTGGGTCGGCGGGTCCACGGTCCTGATGCTCCGCGGGTCTGAGTGGAAGGAACACCATCTAGAAGGGTATGGCAGCGCGAGCCGCGTCAAATCGATCGTGGAAACGGCCGATGGCACCGTGTGGGTGGGGACCGTATCGGGTTTGCACCGGATGCCGCGGGATGCGCGGCAGAGCGGGCACTTCGAGAAGGTCCCGGACATCACCAGCACAGTCCGGGCCCTGGCCGAGGATCGAACCGGGACTCTCTGGGTCGGCACCATCGGCGACGGCCTGATCCGTTACGCCGATGGCCGTTTCACGCGCGTCACGGCGCCCGACAATCCTCCCAGCAGTACCGTGCTGGCGCTGTTCAGCGACAACGAGCAGAACATCTGGGCCGGTATGCAAACCGGCCTCCTCCGCTTGAGCCGGGCCGCCATCAAGACCTTTCCCTTGCCGGGCGCCGCCAATGCGGACTTTGGAACCGTATACTCCGACCCGGATGGCTCGCTGTGGGTCGCCAGCACACACTTATACCGGATCAATCCCCGGCGCGACAGCTCCCAGTTGGTTCCCGCTCCGGCGCCGGAGACCCGCGTGCGCTGTGTGCTGCGCGACAGCACCGGTGCCCTGTGGATCGGGACCGAAGGGGATGGCGTCTTTCGGTCCCGCAACGGCCGGCAAGTGCAATTGACGAAACGCACTGGCCTCGTGAACGATTTCGTCCGTGCGTTTCTGGAGAGCCGCGATGGCAGCATCTGGATCGGTACCGACGAGGGCGTCAGCCGCTGGTATGGCGGTACGTTGACCAATTACCGCGAGCCACAAGGCCTCGCCTATTTCAGTATTCGGACGCTTGCCGAAACCCACGCCGGAGACATCTGGATCGGAACGGAGCGCGGCGTGAGCCACTGGCGGCAAGGCAGCTTCGTCGAGGACGAGGTGACTACCCGTCTTCGCGCGGAGAAGATCTGGGCCATCCATGAGGACCGCGACGGCGGCCTCTGGTTCGGCACGCGCGGGGCCGGTTTGTTCCGTTGGCGCGGGGGAAAGTTGGCCGCTTTCAGCGCCGCTGAGGGATTGGCCGGCAATAGCATCTACCAGATCCTGGAGGACGCCCAGGGGACGTTCTGGATGAGCGGCCCGAACGCGATTTGGGCGGTCTCGCGGCGCGATCTGGATACGTTGGCGGACCACCCTGGTTTCCACCCCGCAGTGACGCTCTACGGCCTCTCCGACGGCGTCGAGGCAACCCAGATCTACGGTGGAGTGGCGCCGGCGGGTTGTTTGACAGCGAGTGGCGAAGTCTGGTTTCCCAGCAACCGCGGGCCGGTGCGGATTATGCCGATTGAGGCGCGGCCCGAAACCCTGCCCAAGGTGGTGGTCGATCAGGTGTTGGTAGATGGACGGGAAACGCCCCTTTCTCGACCGCTGGTAGTGCCGCCAGGCCAGGGCCGATTGCAGATTTCGTACGCGGCCGTCCGGTTGCGCTCACAGGAGCGAATCCGGTTTCGCTATATGTTGGAAGGCTTTGACCACGACTGGACAGAAGCTCTTCAGCGGCGAGTGGCGTTCTATACCAACCTTCCGTCCGCAGAGTACCGCTTCCGGGTCCAGGCGTTCGAAATGAACATGCCCGAAAGCGTCACCGAAGCCGCGCTGGCCATCGAGTGGCGTCCGCACTTATACCGTACCGCTTGGTTTATCGCGGTTTGTGGAGTGCTACTCCTGGCCGGATGCCTGGCGGCCTTTCGGCTGCGTTTGCGCCAGGTGCACGCCCGGTTCCTGGCCGTGCTGCAGGAACGCAACCGCGTGGCGCGCGAGATGCACGATACCGTCATACAGGGGTGCGCCAGCGTCTCGGCCCTACTGGAGGCGGTAGTAGCGGTCGAGCAGGATGAAGCCGGGTCGGGCCGGGAACTGCTCGACTGCGCCCGCCAGCAGGTGCGAGCGACGGTGGATGAGGCGCGGCGGGCGGTCTGGAACCTCCGCCAGAGTGGGACGGGCAACCCTCAGGGTCCGCCCGAGATTGGCCCCTTGCTGGACCAAATGGCGCAGCAGGCCAGCAATGCCTCCCATGTGCCGGTCTACTTCGAGGCTTCCGGAAAACCAGTGCTTCTCGACCCAGCGGTGGAACACGATATCCTGATGGTGGCCAGGGAGGCCGTGTATAATGCCGTGCAGCACGCCCGGCCGAAAGAGGTTCGTATCCAGGTTCACTTCGAGGACGACAGAATCCGGCTGCGAGTGCTCGACGATGGCTGCGGTTTCGATCCCAAGCAAGCGTTGTCGGTGGCCGGCGAGCACTTCGGGTTAGTGGGTATGCGGGAGCGAGCCGAACGCCTGGGAGGCCGGTTCGAGATCAGGAGCGCGCCGGGGAGGGGAACGGAATTGCTGGTGGAGGTGCCGGTGCGGTCCGCGGCGGCCAAGAAACTGGGGGTTGTTTTGAACCCATGAGTGGAACCGGCAAATTCGGCGTTCTGGTGGTGGACGACCACCCCATCATGCGTTTGGGGATCGTGGCGATCATTAACGCGCAAAGGGACATGATGGTCTGCGGCCAGGCAGGTTCCGGAGAAGATGCCGTGCGCCTGTTCCGCCAGCATCGTCCCGGCGTTACGCTGATGGATCTGCGATTGCCCGGGATGAGCGGCCTGGAAGCGTTGCGCGTGATTCGACAAGCAGATCCAACCGCCCACTGCGTGGTCCTGACCACCTACGAGGGAGACGAGGACATACACCAGGCGCTGGCCGCCGGCGCAGCCGGTTACCTGATCAAAGCGATGTCCAACGACACTCTGGTGGACGCTTTGCGCAAGGTCCACGCGGGGAAGCGCTTCCTGCCCGCGCCGGTGGCGGAGAGCCTGGCTGCCCGGACGCCGAACTCCGATCTCAGCCCGCGCGAACGAGAGGTGCTATCCCTGATCGTCCACGGCAAGAGCAACAAGGATATTGCCGCCTCGCTTAAGATCACGGAAGCTACAGTGAAATGCCACGTGAGCGTGATTCTGGAGCGGCTGGGCGTGAGCGACCGCACACAAGCGGTCATCGCCGCTTTGCAGCGCGGATTGGAACATCTGTAGGGTTGGGACCAGTGGGACAGACGATCGTGTCTGTCGTTTGTCAGCCGGCTTTGGCACACTCATTTTCGTGAACGACGTTTACCGGGACCGATCCGCTCGTTTCCCGAACGGCGGACGTTGGGATCAGCAGACTGGCCACTTACCGATAACCCACTTCGCGACCACTTATCGGAAACTACGCTGCTTTCGCGGAGGAACCCGAGTATGCTGAGTGAGAGCAACTACTTGATGACGCGAGCGGAATTCGTTCAGCGGCTGGTCCTAAACACGATCTGCGACGATTTCGAGAACGTGGACCAAGTCATTCTCCGCGAGGTCGCGGAGCAGTGCACCAAGTGCGGATTGACCATCCAGCGTTCCGATATTGTTGCGGCGTTGCAGAGGCTGGTCGAAGGAGGATTGGCGAAGGCGTTCGACTTGTCTGGTTCAGGTAGCGATCCGTTCTCTTGCGAGATAGCGGGGATGCCGCCGCTCGATGTTGTCGAAGAGCATTTCAGGACATACTTTTACGTGACCGAGAAGGGCATGGAGTTCCACGAGGCCGACGGCGCATGGTGGCCGTTTGACGATAAGGGGTCGCTTCGTACCGACTGGAATCCGCCAGAGGCATAGGCCGATGCCGGTCAGTTTCCGCAAGCCCCAAATATCGTCAACAACAACGATCGTTCGGCATGCCGAATCGTCCTTGCCCAAAGCTTTATCTGCGGCCCGCACGAATTGTGTCGCGCTCAAATTGGCCAACGATCACCGGTGTCAGTCCATTTAAGGCGTGAGGGAGACGAACGGATAGCAGCACCAGGTCGGGTCCACCCCCAGTGGTTGCCGAGTCGTCAACGATGATCGCTGCTCCCCTTATCGGAAGATCGCTCTTCCCGAGCCATGAATGGAAGCTTCCCAATCCCTCCGTTTGGGCCGGAGTATTGTACTCGACGATCTTTTCGCCTCG
>OBLT010002638.1_pt1 | contig 11063 bp, 11 predicted proteins | sample 1518721 | NCBI WGS metagenome assembly OBLT01 (sample SAMEA3539307, study PRJEB22396) | soil metagenome | biome: tundra; feature: field; material: soil | place: USA | collected 2010-05 | depth 0.15 m | reverse complement strand
AGGTCAGCCTGCGGGGACCGCGCCGCCGGTCACAGCTGCTGCCGCATCCGTGAGCAGCCACTCGATCACGGCGGCGACGGAGTCCGTGCTCACCCATGAGGAGCGGTTCGCCTTGGGCATCGAGTCGCGATTCGCAGGCGTGTCCATGGTGCCGGGCAACACTGCGTTGACGGTGATCCCGTGTCCCTGCAACTCCGCCGCCATCACCTGGGTGAGTCGCAGCACGGCCGCTTTGCTCACCTGGTACCCGGCCTGACCTCTGGCGACGTCGACGGCGGCGCGCGACGCCACGATCACGATCCGACCACCGGCGCCACCGGCGACCATGGACGCCGCGGCGGCCCGAGCCAGACGCCACGGACCGAGGAGATTGGCCGCGAGCTGAGCTTCGATGGCGGCGTCGTCGACTTCGTGGGCACGTCCGCCGGCGTAGCCGCCCGACGCGCTCACCGCCCCATCCCAGGGACCCATTGCTTCCACAGCGATGCGCAGCCGCGCGACCGACGCCAGGTCGGCGAGGTCGCACTCGATCTCGGTGACGCCGGGCGGCGGCTCGGAGCGGCCGGGGTTGCGCGTCGGAACCACCACCCGCCGGCCGGCCGCCACCAGCCGGCTGACGACTGCGCTTCCCAGCGCTCCCGCGCCGCCACCGACGACGGTGACCCCGCCGTGCTGAACAACCACAATGTTTCCTCGTGGATCGAGGGACCGAGCCGACGTTCCGACCACGCGCCGTGGTTCGTGCCCTGGCGGCCATCATCGCTCTAGTGGCCACCGGCCTGGTGGGCTTCCTCATCGCGAATGGCATCGCCCAGATCAACCCATCGAGCGTTGCGCCGGTGCACCTCCCCGGAGCGAGCGCCCCGAACCCATCGCCGCCGCCCCTCACCGACCTCGGCCGGGTCGATCTCGCCAGTGTCGTCACTGTGGAGGCCGAGCTGGCCAATGGCTCTGAGGAGTCGCTCGGCAGCGGGTGGATCTTCGACACCCTCGGCGATGTGGTCACCAACGCCCACGTGATCAGCGGGGATACCTCGCTTCGCGTGACCGACCGAGCCGATCACACGCACGTCGCCCGTGTGGTGCAGAGCAGTGCGCCCCTCGATCTCGCCATCCTCCGCGTCACCGGCACGCTGGTCGGGACGCCGCTTCCGGTCGACGCCAGGCTGCTGACGACGGTCCCGGCGGCCGTCATCACCCTGGCGTCGAGCCGGGCCACCGGGCACGTCGACATGACCCAGGAGACGCTGATCGGCCTCAACGACAACGTCCCACTCGCGGGCACCGGCATCCAGGCGGGTCAGTCCTCGCCCCAGGAATACGACGACATGCTGCACCTGCAGGGGTCACGGATCTACGAAGGCAACAGCGGTGGCCCGGTGCTGGACGGATTGGGACGGGTGATCGGGATCATCACGCTGGCGAGCCCGAGCGCCCCGGATTCCTACGCGATCCCGATCAGCCGGGTGCTTCCCACCCTGCGCCAGTGGGTCGCGATCGGATGATTCGGCCCCGCTTTGGGTATCGTCATCACTGACGGGACGTACAGACGTACCCCGAGGAGTGCCACCACCGTGCCCACATACGAATTCGACATCGCGATCATCGGCGGGGGTCCCGCCGGGCTGACGGCTGCGCTCTACGCGGGCCGGAACCGCGAGCGCGCCGTTCTCCTCGAGGGCAAGGCGCCGGGCGGTCAGCTCCTCAATACCGAGCTTATCGAGGATTACCCGGGCTTTCTCTCGATTCTCGGTGGCGAGCTCGCCACCGTCATGGAGGAGCAGGCCGGGCACTTCGGGACCGAGCTGGTTCGAACCGAGGCCAAGGCGATCAAGCTGCAACCCAACGGAATGAAGCTCATCGAGACCTACGACGGTGACTACATCGCGCCAGCCGTGATCATCACCGCGGGCGGTAATCCGCGCAAGCTCGACGTGCCGGGTGAAGAGGAGTTCGCCGGCCGTGGCGTGTCCTACTGCGCGGTCTGCGACGGGGCGTTCTTCAAGGACGTCCATCTCGCGGTTGCCGGTGGCGGTGACGCCGCGGTGGAGGAGGCGCTGTTCCTCACCCGCTACGCGAGCAAGGTCACGATCATCCACCGGCGCAAGGAATTCCGCGCGCAACCCATCCTGCTCGACGAAGCGCGCAAGCATCCCAAGATCGAGTTCCTCGTCGATACCATCATCGAGAGCGTCGACGGTCATGAGAAGGTGCGCAAGCTGTCGCTGCGCAACCTCGACACCGAGCGCCGCTCCGAGCTCGAGGTTGGCGGTATCTTCATCTTCATCGGATTCATCCCCAACACCCAGCTCGTCGATACCCACATCGATCATGACAAAGCTGGCTATTACGTCACCGACCCGATGACCATGATGACCAACATCCCCGGCATCTTCGCCGCAGGTGATGTGCGCAGCCAGCTCACCCGTCAGATCACCACCGCAGTCGGCGATGCGACCACCGCGACCATCGCGGCGAGCAAGTGGATCGAGGACTGGCGACGTGGCCGCGATGACACGCCACCGGAGCTCGTCGAAGTGACCCTGCACGGCGCCGTCTGAGACTGCGCCCGTGAGCATCACCACAGGGCACGGCGATGGTGGAGAGACGGGGTTGCTCTACGGCGGCCGCGTTGCCAAGGACGACCTCCACACCGAGGCGTACGGCTCGCTTGATGAAGCGATATCGGCGCTGGGCCTCGCCAGGTCGCTGACCGACTCCGCTGATCGCGCCGCCCGGATTCTCGAACTCCAGCGCGAGCTCTTCGTGGTCGGCGCCGAGCTCGCCACCGGCCCGGGACATCGGGCCGACCTGGAGCGCCACTTCAATGTCGTGACCCCGGCGATGGCAGACGAGCTGGAACGCGAGATCCACGACCTGGAAGCCCGAGTGCCCCTGCCCGGGGGCTTCGTGATCCCCGGCGGGACCCCGGTCGGCGCGGCCATCGACCTCGCCCGGACGTTGGTGCGTCGCGCTGAGCGGCGCACGGTCTCGCTGCAGCGCGCCGGCGGGGTCGAGAACCCGGAGGTGCTCCGCTATCTCAATCGCTGCTCGGACCTGCTCTTCATGCTCGCCCGTGAGGCGGAACAGGGAGCCACCGTCGCCTCGGGCGGCCAGCGCCGCCGCGAGGCTGAACGGGAAGGCCAGTAGCCAGAAAGGCTAGGCCGGTACCAGCCCCCGTCGCCTCAGGAGTCCGCGCTCCAGCGGTGCGAAGACCAGGTCGTTGACGGCGATCCCCACGACCAGGATGGTCAGCAGGGCCGCGAACATCTCGGGAAGGTCGCCCAGGCTGCGCCCGTTGTCGAGGATCTGCCCGAGACCGCTGCTCGCCGTCGACCCGATGATCAGTTCGGCGGCCATCAGCGAGCGCCAGGAGAACGCCCAGGCTTGCTTCATGCCGGCCACATAGCCCGGCAGCGTCGCCGAGAAGATGAAGTGCCGGTAGTACCGCGGCCCGCGCGCTCCCATCGAATGGGCAAGGCTGAATGTGAGCGGGGGGATGTTGTCGTAGGAGGACATCAACCCCATCGCGATCGACGGGAAGGCACCCATGATCACCACGAAGTACACGGCGTTCTCGATCTGTCCGCCAATGGCGAGGAACAAGGTCGCGATGGGCACCCAAACAACCGACGGCAGGCTCTGGAGCCCGGCAAGCAAGGATCCGACGCCCGCTCGGAGCACCGGGACACGGACGACCGCGAGACCGATCAGCGTGCCGAGCACCAGGGCCAGCAGATAGCCGATCGCTGCCCGTTCGAGCGTCTGGACAAGGGCCGGGACGATCACGTCGGTGTGGACCAGGTACCCGATCTCGGCGATCGCGTCGCCCGGACCAGGCAGTGGCTCGCCCCCCGGGGACTGCACCCCGACCACGACCAGGAGCTGCCAGATGCCCAGCAGGATGCCGATGGCGACGACCCGCGGCCAGGCGGCGCGCAGGATTCGCTGCAGCCTATTTCGCTCCATCGATGACCGCCCCCGCACGCAGCTGCGCGGTGATCTCGTGCGCAAGCCCCGCCACTTCGAAGGAGTCCAGCTCGCGCGGCCGGACAATATCGACGTCCCAGATCTGGGCCACCCGGCCGGGGCGTGGGGTCATCAGCAGGACACGGTCCCCAAGCCGTACCGCTTCGCGCACGTTGTGGGTGACGAAGATGATCGTCTTGCCGGTTTCCTGCCAGATCCGGTTCAGGTCGTCGTGCAACGAATCCCGCGTCAGAGCGTCGAGCGCGGCGAATGGTTCGTCCATGAGCAGCAGCTCCGAGTCCTGAGCCAGCGCACGTGCGAGCGCGCAGCGCTGCCGCATCCCCCCGGAGAGCTGATGCGGCCGGTGATCCGCGAAGTCGATCAGGCCGACCATGGAGAGCAGCCGGTTGGCCGTCTGACTTCGCTGGTCCGGGTCCAGGTTGTGAATGCGCATGGGCAGTTCCACATTGCGGCGAACCGTGAGCCAGGGAAGCAGCGCGGGTTCCTGGAACATGACCGCCGGGCGGCCGTCGGCGATCTCGATGGCCCCCGAGGTCACCCTGTCGAGACCGGCGATCAGCGAGAGCAGAGTTGACTTACCGCATCCGGAGGCGCCGAGAACGCAGACGAACTCTCCTCTGGCCATCTCCAGCGACACGTCCTCGAGCGCGGTCATGGCGCGCTTGCCGTGGCCGAACACCTTCGTGACCCCGTTCAGGGTCACGAAGGGCTCTGCCTCGAGCGTCACAACGGAGGGGCGCGGAGCGAGCGCGACGTGCATCAGCCAAGGCTTCCGGCGCTGACCGTCGGGGCACCCGCCACGCTGAGGATTGCGTTGAGCGGACCGAGGGCGAGGATGCCCTTGATGTCTGACGCCTTGTTGAACCCGAGCTTCACGGCGCTGTTGGCGTCCGTCTGCAGGTCACTCGCGAACGGATTGAGGACGAAGCTGAGGTGCGTCCATGCGAGCGCAAGTACGTCCGGCTTGAGCAGCTTGCCGCCGGTGGACGCAGCAAGGGCGGTGTTGACCGCGGCGGGCGCTGCCGACTCGTTCGAGTTGATCCAGTTCACCGACTTCACGAGCCCCTTGATGAGATCCCTGACGATATCGGGATGGTTCTGGAGCAGGTTCTGGGTGACCACGAGCACGGTGGTCGGGAACTGGCCGTTCGGCCAGAGGGACGCCTCGTCAACCGCGAGCGTGCCCTTGCCCTGGAGGATGAACTCGGACTCGTATGGCTCGGGAACCCAACCACCGGCGATCTTGCCGGCTTTGAAGTTCTGCAGGCTCACCGAGTTGCCGGAGCTCGAATCGATGGTCACCTGTCCGCCGCCGTTGACGCTGGTGGCGAGCCCCTTGGTGGCCAGCCAGGTGCGCAGCGCGATGTCCTGCGTGTTGCCGAGCTGAGGCGAGGAGAGTGTCTTCCCCGCGAGGTCTGCCGGGAAATTCCCGTCGGCGACCGACTTGCTCACCACGAGTCCCGCACCGCCCGACGCAGTGCCGGCGACGATGAGCACCTTGCCTTTGGTCTTGATGAAGGCGTTGATCGCGGGGCTAGGGCCGACGAACGCGGCATCAAGCGTGCCGCCGAGGAGTGCCTCACTCTCGGCAGGTCCGGCACTGAAGGTGGTCGTCTTGACCGTCGTGCCTGTGGGCATCGCACCCTGGAAGAAGCCCTGGGAGACGCCGATGAGCGCCGGGGCATGCGTCAGGTTGACGAGATAGCCGAGGTTGACTGTTGACGGATCCGGCTGCGTGCTGGCGGTGGCGCCGGTGCCCGCGGCGGTACCGGAGCCGCAGGCGCCCACCACAACGGAGGTCGCCAGCAGCGCGACGGATGTCGCGGCGCGTCGGGTGCCCCGGCGCCTCGGCGCGGAGCTTCGCAGAAGTGTTTCCCCAAACATGATTGTGTCTCCCCACTTACGGATTTTCTCTTCCTGAGGCCCCCTCTCACGATCGGCCTCGACCAGGCGATTAGTTGGCTCCCGCCCCGATTGCCTCCCACCCATGTGTTTCCGCCCGGATAGTCCCGTCGATGTGCTGGGACGACTATCCGTTCAAACCCCACCATAAGCAATGAGCATGCTTTGAATGGAATAATCCCTTCATGTGAACGTTAGCCTGCCCCGACGACGACCCTGTTGAGCCCGCGTGCATGCTCACCAAAGCACGCCGTGTCGACCGGCTGTCGAGGACCCTCCCCCTGCTCTTTCTGGTGCGGTTGCTCCATTTTGCAAAGGGCCTGATACTCGCGTCAATGAGGATCAGTCAATAGGAACGATCTCTTTCTCCAATGAGTCGGTCGCTCGTCCCCGGAGACGATCGGCGCTCGAATTGCGTGAGGTGCGGTCGGGCAGCCAACCCTCGAGCAAACGTGCGCAGCGGAGCGCGAGCCAGAGTTGATGACGTTGGTCGGGGTCGTCGGCGTCGATGCCGAGCTGACGGAGCCGGCCCACCCGATAGACGACGGTATGGCGGTGGACGCCGAGGCGTTCCGCGGCCTCGCCGATGCTCCGGCTGTCGAGCAGCGCCTCGAGAGTCGCGACCAGCTCGAGGCGCCGATTGGGCGTGCCCACCGCCAGCGGGCCGAGCACGCGGTCGATGAACGTCCGCATGGCGTCGTGATCGTCGGCGAGGGCGGCAAACACGCCGACCTCCGCGTCGGTGTGCACCGAACGCTCCGGATAGAGCCTCCGACCCACCTCGAGCGCCCGGCGAGCCTGCTGCGCCGACGGGGCGACCGCGTCCAGGGTTGTGGCCACCGGACCGACCCCGAAGACAACCGGGCCGACCGAGGCGCAGAGCTGCGCCAGGTCGCGACCCTCGGGAACCAATGCGATCCAGAGTCCCGCTTCCTCGCCGATCAGGTGTGCACCCTCGGCCCGCCACGTCTCCTCGAGCTGCCGTTCTGCGTCGAGGGTCGGCGCCGAGCACGCCACCACGGTGTACGGCGGCAGCAGGGTCAGTTCGGCGGACGCCGCGATGCGCCGGAGCTCGGCCGATGCGTCGCCGGCGAGCAGTCGCTGGAGGATGCGATCGCGATCCCGGTCGCGCTGGCGAAGCAAGCGCTCTCTGGTTTCCAGGTACGCACCACCAACCGCCGCGCTGATCTCATCGAAGTACTCGAGGACCGTGCTGGTGAGGCCGATGACCGTGCTCGGCGGCACGTCGTTCAGGATCGCGGGCTGACCGATCACCTCGTCCCAGAGCACTCTCGCCGCGAGACGGTATGCGCCGAACACCAACTCGAGCGGAACGTCCAACTCGGCCTGCTGCGCCCCCATCGACCCCAGCCGCTCGAGGTCGCCGGCACGCAACCCACGCCCATCGTGGAGGAGCCGCACAAAGGTCCTGAGCGCATCGCGACACGCTGCGGTAACCGTCCGGAAGTATCCGAGCGTCCGAAATCGGCTGTCGGGCAGTGAGATGCCGGAGAGGATGTGCCGCGTCATCCGGCGCGCGATCACGTCGACCTCCGACAGCAATCGGACAGTCACTTCGGGCGGCAGAGTGGCCGCTACGGACAACCTGAGGTCGGGTGCCTTGGTCAATTGGGCCATATTGTCCCTTATGCACAAATCCTGGCCTGTACGCCAGATGACATTGCCCACCCTTTGTGCCGGGCGAAGAAAGTATGCTGTTTCCAAATGCTCTACGACGACATGTTCATTCGCCTCGAGCGCGCCCGCTGGACGCTCAACACGGACATCCCCTTCGACGACATCGATCCGAGCCTGCTGAGCCCGCAGTGGATCAGCGACCTCCGGAACATCTGCCTGACGGAGCTGTCCGCGCTGTACGCCACCGAGATGTTCCTCCGTGACTTCTACGCGGACATCGACTTCTGCAGCTTCATCTCCATCTGGTTCTATGAGGAGATGAAGCACCACCTCACGTTGCGCAAATATCTCGAGAAGTGCGGCGAGACGTTCGACGAGGCTGAGCTTCCCGAATTGCGTCTCACCTTCGCGCCGGGGCCGGCGATCGAGACCCTGACCATGCACTTCTGTGGCGAGCAGCGCCTTGCCCACTGGTACACCGCCTTCAGCGAACAGGCCCCCGAGCCGGTGATACGCAAGATCTTCAAGATCCTGGCCGCCGACGAGCTGCGCCATGCCGCGTGCTACGCGAAGTACATGCGCCGCGCGGTCGCCAACAAGCCGGAAGTTCTGCCGGACATCCTGAAGATGTCGCTCTGGATGATGCGCAGCACCAATGACGCCCCCAAACACCCGACCACGATCACCGAGCCGTCGGTGGTGAGCAAGCTGGAGGACCCCGAGTACGTCTCGCGGATGCTCAACTGGTATCTCCCGGGCCGCGACCATGAGGCACCCGTGCAGCGTCGCATTCTCGCCCTGCTGTCCGAGCTGAGCGGCGTGGAGATCAAGAACCTCCGCGAGATCCCACCACTGGTGCGCAAGTTGACCGCCGCCAAGGAACTCTCTCCAGCTGCGGCCTGAGCCGGCAAAGCCGCCGCACCTATAATCGGGCGGCGATGGGTGAAGCGGTGGTGCGTGTCCGTGCCGTCGTGCACGGCCGCGTGCAGATGGTCGGGTTCCGCGCTTTCGTGATCCATCACGCGGGTGATGCCGGGCTTTCGGGCACGGTACGCAACGAGCCGGACGGGACCGTCGAGGCCGTGCTTGAAGGACCGGCGCACGCCGTGGAGCGCATCCTCGACCTGCTCCGCCAGGGCCCCAGCCACGCACGTGTCGAACGGGTCGACGTCGAGTATTCCGACCCGACCGGCAACCTACCCGCCATGATGGTGGCGTCATGACCATACGCTTCGCCGACCGTCTGAATCGACTGGGCACTGAGAGCGCCTTCGAGGTGCTCGCCCATGCGCGGCGCCTCGAGTCCGAGGGACGCAACATCGTCCACCTCGAGATCGGTGAACCAGATTTTGCCACCCCTGACAACATCATTGATGCTGCCGTCCGGGCCATGCGCGAGGGGGCGACCCACTACACCGCGGCGAGCGGCATCCGCGAAGTGCGTGAGAAGACCGCCGCGTATGTCACGCGTCATACCGGTGTGCCGACCGAGTTCGAGAACATCGTGCTCACCCCAGGGTCGAAGAACCTTCTCCTGTTCGCCCTGCTCTCGCTGATCGAGGAGGGCGACGAGGTCATCGTTCCCGATCCCGGATACCCGATCTACCGCTCGCTCGTCGAGTTCATCGGCGCCAAGGCGGTCTCGTTGCCGCTGCGCCAGGAGAATGACTTCCGCGCGGATGTCGAGCAGCTGGCCGCGCTGATCACGCCGAGGACGCGGATGCTCGTGGTCAACTCGCCGCAGAACCCGACCGGCGGCATCCTCACCCGTGAGGACTGCGAGGCGATCGCCGGCCTGGCCATCGAGCATGACCTGGTCGTCCTCAGCGACGAGATCTACAACCGGTTGAGCTATGACGGCGCGCACGTTTCGCTCTATGGCATCGACGGCATGGCCGAGCGAACCATCTACATGGATGGATTGTCCAAGGCCTGGGCCATGTGCGGCTGGCGCCTCGGTTTCGGCGCGATGCCGGTGGCGATCGCCAGGAAGATGGACACGCTGATGATCAACAGCTCGTCGTGCGCCGCCGCATTCACTCAGTGGGCGGCCGTCGAGGCATTCGACTCCCCGGAGTCTGAAGCCGCCGTCGATCGCATGGTCGCCGAGTTCAGTCGTCGCCGGGACCGCATCGTCGACCTGTTGAACGAGATCCCCGGCTTCACGTGCCGTCGCCCCGCCGGCGCCTTCTACGTGTTCCCGGACATCACCGCGACAGGGTTCGGCGATCGCGAGCTGGCGAACTCGCTGCTCGACGAGGTCGGCGTCGCGGTGCTCCCCGGCCAGTCATTCGGCCCGCAGGGCGCCGGCCATATCCGCCTGAGCTACGCGGCATCCATCGCCAACCTGGAGGAGGCGGCGCGCCGGATCGCGCAGTACGTCGGCGCCGCCGTCCCCGGATGACACCTCCATGGCGGACGTCCGATGAACCAGCCGCTTCCCGGCATCGAGGAGACGCGGCGCAGCCTCGCTGACCACGACGTTGTCGCGGTCGTCCTCGAGCTTCCGATCGGCGGCGCCACCCCGGTCGCGGCCATGCGAGCCCTCGGGACCGAGGCGAGTTGCTTCCTCCTCGAGTCGGTCGAGGGAAGTGGTGCGGTAGCTCGCTGGTCGATGCTCGGCCACCGTCCATCGCGGGTGATCAGCGACACCGGGGAAGGCGACGATCCGCTCGCCGTCCTCGACCGTGACGTCGCGTCGGTCAGCGCGGCCTGCGCGCCCGGGTTGGCAGCGCCCCTGCTCGGCGGAGCCGTCGGCTTTCTCACCTACGAGGCGGCGGGGCGGTACGAGCGCCTCCCCGAGGCGGCGCAGGATCCGCTCGAGTTGCCGCGGCAGTGGTTTGCCATCTTCGACACCGTCGCGGTCTTCGATCACGCCCAGCACCGCCTGCTGATCTCCAGCTGCGTCCAGCGCGACGACCCGGCCGGCCTGGAGGCCGCACACGCCCGGGCGCTGGCTCGCATCGACGAGCTACGCGAGGCCATCTGCGCGGCGGCCTCCGAGCGGCCGGCGCCACTGGCCGGGATGCCCGTCGACGTCAGCACCCATGACCACGAGGCCAATCTCTCGAGGGACGAATTCCAGGACCGGGTGCGACGTGCACTCGACTTCATCGTTGCGGGTGACATCTTCCAGGTCCAGGTGTCCAGGCGATTTGCCCTCCCGCTGCAGGCGGATCCCTTCGATGTGTACGTCGCGCTTCGAGCCATCAACCCGAGCCCGTACATGATCTACATCGCGACCCCGGACTGCACCCTGGTCGGTGCGTCCCCGGAGATGCTCGTGCAGGTGACCCGGCAGAGCGTCCGGTATCACCCGATCGCCGGTACCCGCCGGCGCGGGCGCACTCCCGAGGACGACGAGCGCATGGAGCGCGAGCTTCGCGCCAGCGACAAGGAGGCGGCGGAGCACCTCATGCTCATCGACCTCGGGCGCAACGATCTGGGGAGGGTGTGCGCTACCGGCAGCGTGCGCGTCACCCAGCACATGGAGGTGGAGCGCTACTCGCACGTGATGCACCTGGTGAGCAGCA
>OBLT010002631.1_pt1 | contig 11079 bp, 12 predicted proteins | sample 1518721 | NCBI WGS metagenome assembly OBLT01 (sample SAMEA3539307, study PRJEB22396) | soil metagenome | biome: tundra; feature: field; material: soil | place: USA | collected 2010-05 | depth 0.15 m | reverse complement strand
CTGTTCCAAAGAGCCGGCCGCCTTCACCGGCATGAGCGAGGCCGACGGCCGACGGGTGACGTGCCGACCCTGGGCTTGATCGAAACTCCGTTGAGTTCCGATGGCGTGCCCGATTTTCCGAAGGCCCACAAGAGAGTCTACGAGGAGCACACTTTGTTGCGTACTTGGATTACCCTTCGCGGCCGCTGTGAATTGAGAATCCCCGATGAGATTCGATCCAGCATCGAATCGGTCTACGCGGAACCGGGGGATCGGCCTGAGCAGCCTGCCTTGCGAACGGTTTGGGACGAATCAGCCGACAAACTGCGGGCATCCCGCGAAAAGGATGCGCAAGAGGCGGATACGCGATACCTACCCCATCCTGACAGTAGCGCCCGGCTTGATGCACTGACCGCGATGGGACGGGATGACGATGAAGAACTGCATCCGTTCTTCCGCGCCCTCACCCGGCTTACTGAACGCACCGTCACGGCGGTTTGCCTGTTCGGTCGCGGGGGCGATTTATTTCTCGACCGCGCTTGCACCCGGCCGTTGTCCCTCACTCAGACGCCCAAATTGGAGATTGCCGTCGAGCTTCTGCGCCGTTCTTGTTCGATCAGCGACCGTCGAGTACTCGGTAGGGCTAGCCGAAGTGCTGGCTTCATCCCAAGAAATCTCCGAGATAACCGATGAGTCGCCCCTCGTGGTTGCGTCGCTCCACCGTCTTCTATTGGCGATTCTTCATCGCAACCTCGGCCCTCCGGATACCGAGACCTGGGGCCGGCTGTGGCGCCAGGGCTGCCTCCCCGCTGCTGTTCTGGATACCTATTGGACGAAGTGGGAATCGAACTTCGACCTCTTACACGACACCCACCCTTTCTACCAATCAGCTGCAATCACCGAAAGCGATGAGCCTCGCACGATGAGCATTCTCGAATTCCATCGCGCGTCGGGCAATAACGCGACTCTGGTCGATCACACGACCGACGGACAGTCACGGCCGATAACCGCTCCTGAGGCAGCCAGAGCGCTGGTCGCTTACCAGACCTTCGCTCTTTGTGGAAACGTGGGGTACTTGACGAGCTGCGAGGAATCTCGCGACAAATCGGCCAAGGATGCACCGTCAGCTAGAGGCGCAGTTTGTCTGCTGCGGGGAACGAGCCTCTTCCAGACTTTGATGCTGAACCTCGCTGAGTATGACCCGGCTGCTCATTCAAAGGACTTGCCTTGTTGGGAGCGCGCCGCCTCACAGGGAAGTGGCCAACGCGCACCGGATGGCCGCGTCGATCTCTTCACGTGGCAGAGCCGCCGCTGCCGGCTGTTTTGCTCCAAGTGTTCCGATGGATCCATCCAGGTCGACCGAGTCAAAATCGTGCCGGGCTTCTATGTCCCACCTAACTGGGACCCACTTCGGGATGAATCCCTCCAGAGTTTCTTCCTCAACCCGAAGGCCAAGCCCGAGCAACCCCCCTGGTCGCAGTACCGCATCACGCCTGAGAAGGCTGTGTGGAGAGACAGCGACGCGATCCTGCACGGCGTCGCGGAAGAAAAACGGGTAAGACGACCAACCCTTGCGTCCCGATGGATCGCGCAGACCGTTGCGGATAAAGAACTGGCACAGGATTTCACTTGTAGTCTCGAAGTCCTTGGTATCGCCACTCGTGGCGATCAGAAGATTTTGTTGTGGCGTCGCGAACGACTGCCGGTCAGCGCCGGGTTGCTACGCGATCAAAGGTGCAAGGAACTCCTTCGTAGTGCACTCAAGCATGCTGACGACACCTGTTTCGCATTGACTACTGCTGCCGAAAGACTAGCCGCCGAAATCCTCTCACCGGCATTGGACGAGAGCGCCTCAAACAAACCCGATCCAACCCGGGTGAAGGAACTTGCCCGCGGCTTCGGCGCCGAGAGTCAATACTGGTCGTCGCTGACCACCGCCTTCGCCGAGTTCCTTGAATGCCTCGGGAAATCTCAGCGACTGATTGATGAAGATGCGCGAGACATCGCCAACAACGCCGGTTTCGAGGCATGGAAGCGTTACATACGGACATCCGCCTTAGACGCCTTCACCCGAGCCGCATCCGGCGTCACTCAGAACGTACGTGGGCTTCGGGCCCACGCGATCGCAGAAACGGAACTTAGGCGCCGTCTCGCGGCGGTTGCCAGGAAACTGCTGGGTGGCGATGATGCTGCCGGCAAGATGCGATGAGGTGTTTATGACAAAGGAAACGATTGACCGATTCATCGCCCGCCTTGAAGCCCTCGGCGGCACGGCCCCGGGCTCAAACCCTGACCGGCGCGCTCTGGCCGCGCTGCGCCGCAGCCTGGCCACTTGGCCGGCGCCACCACCGGATGCAGTGCGCGTGGTCGCACCGTTTCTGCCCGAGCAGGCCACCGGGTGGTGGGAGACCGTTCACTACCTCATCGCCGGTCTCTTTGCACTGCACCCTTGCCCGACAGACAGCGAAACCGAGCGTGCCCAGAACATGGGCGCGGCCCTGCGCCAAGCGACATCCGGTGACACAGGGCAAGGTCCAGAGCGACGCCTGCTGGCGTTGCTGGGCTGCAAGAGCGAGGACCTGCCCAACCACCTGCGGCACGCGGTCTCGTACTTGCGCGCCAGGGATGTTCCGATCAACTACCGCCGCTTGATGCAGGACCTCTTGCGGTGGGATCGCGGTGATGGCAGCGTACAGCGTCGTTGGGGTCGTGACTTCTGGGCCGGCGCGTACGAGGCGGGTCAGCAGGAATCCAAGGAAACCATTTTAGAGGAGAATAGCCATGTTCATTGAGATCCACACTATCCAGAACTTCGCGCCGTCCAACTTGAACCGCGACGACACCGGTTCGCCCAAGGATTGTGAGTTCGGCGGTCACCGCCGTGCGCGCGTCTCCAGCCAGTGCTGGAAGCGGGCGGCTCGCGAATACTTCAGCCAGGGAGGCCTCCTTCCTGAAGCCCAGTTGGCCGTTCGCACGAAGAAACTTGTCAGTAAGCTGTCGGAATTGCTCATCGGCCTCGACAACAAGCGGACGCAGGAGGAGGCCACCATCGTGGGTGCAGCCGCGGTCGAGGTACTGGGCGTCAGCTTCGACGCCAAGTCTAAGGAAGAGAAGAAGACCAGCGTATTGCTGTTTCTTGGAAACGATCAGATCGAGCGCTTGGCCGCGCTCTGTAACGAGTATTGGGACCGCCTTCTTTCCGAGTCCACCAAGAAGAAAGGTAGCTTGCCGAAGGACCTGATCAGCCGCCTTAAAGGTTCTCTAAAGGGAAGCCGCGCGGTGGATCTCGCGTTGTTCGGCCGAATGATCGCTGAGGATCCGGCGCAGAACGTCGACGCTGCATGCCAAGTGGCGCACGCCCTCTCCACGCACCGCGTCGCGCCCGAGTTCGACTACTACACGGCCGTGGACGACCTCGGCAGCGACGACGAAACCGGCGCCGGCATGTTAGGCACGCAGGAGTTCAATTCCGCGTGCTTCTACCGCTACGCCAACATCGATCTAAAGCAACTCGACCACAACTTGCAGGGCGACAAGGAACTAGCGCTGTCGGGCATACGTGCTTTCCTCGAAAGCTTCATCATGGCGATTCCCAAGGCCAAGCAGAACAGTACGGCCGCGCAGAGCCTGCCCTCGTTCGTTATGCTCGTGGTTCGCGACAAGGGGCTTGCTTCGCTCGCCAACGCCTTCGCCCGTCCCGTGGATGGTCGTAACAAGGGGCTGATGGTGAATTCGGTGGAGGCTCTCGCCCACTATTGGGGCAAGCTCATGGAAATGTATGGCAGCAACGGCATCACAAGTGCGCTGTACGCGACGATTGAGGATGCAGGTCTCGACGCCCTGAACTCGAACGCCGCTCAAAAAAGGGACAACGTCAAGGATCTTCTTGACCGGACCATGTCCGTTCTAGGAGGCGGGAAGTGAACTCCGCTCCGACCGCCACACTGCTGTTACGCCTGGCCGGGCCCATGCAGTCGTGGGGGATCGAAAGCCGCTTCGATCAACGGGACACCGGCCGCGAACCCTCCAAGAGCGGAGTCCTCGGGCTCATCTGCGCCGCCCTTGGCAAGCCGCGGGATGAGCAGCCGGGCCCCTGGCCTCCGCTAACGGAACTCGCCAATCTGAGGATGGGCGTGCGCGTTTTGCACGAAGGCACCTTGCGCATCGACTACCAGACTGCGGGCGGTGGCAAATTCGCAGGACGGAAGAGCTACGGAGTGTGGAAGGCATCCGGCAGCCCTGGCAGCACCGTCGTCTCGCCACGGCACTACTTATCCGACGCTGACTTCCTGGTTGGCCTCGAAGGTATACTGCCGCTTTTGCGCCGAATCGAGCAAGCCTTACATAACCCTGTCTGGCCGTTGTCCCTGGGACGGAAGTCCTATGTCCCCACGCTGCCGGTGATTTCTCCGCCGGATTCGCTCGACGGCCCAGCGGTACGCGAGGCTGCTCTCGCTGAGGCGCTCGCTTCCTTCATCGATACATTCAGCGCACGTAGTAAGTGGACTGCGGATCCGGTCCGGCAACGCCTCGTTCTCGAATCCCCACTCGAATCCACCCCTGAGAGGAGGCAGGATGTTCCCCTCTCATTCCTAGATCGCGCCTTCGCCGTCCGGGGCGTGGAGATGCGCTGGCTGGAGATGGCTCATGAGTGACCAGATCTATTTGTCCCGGCTTATGCCAAACCTTCGCAGCCGCGAGGCCCAGCGCGATCTAGCTGACTGCATGGCCATGCACCGCACACTGATGAGCGCGTTTCCCGATAGGCTGTCATCTAGTGGCGCTGCGCGCGCCGAGGCCGGCTTATTGTATCGGGTCGAAGCATTGCCCAGCGGGGCAATCGGACTGCTTGTCCAGTCCGCTTTGCCACCCGACTGGGTCCACCTGCCGCCGTCCTGGCTTCATCGCGATGCTGAGCCCCAAGTGAAGGAGATCACCGAGGCCCTCGGCCGAATTGAATCGGGCAACCTGCTGCGCTTCAAACTCATAGCCAACCCCACACGCAAGATTGGCACCAAAACCGGCGCCGATGGCCGGAAGAACAACGGCAAACGGGTGGAACTGCGCGGCGAGCAGGAATGGCTTGCCTGGTTGGAGCGCAAGGCCGGGCAGTCGGGATTTCGATTGAAGGCGGTACACGCCGCCTCGCATGTGCCCGACGTGCGCAGCGGACGCGATCTCAAGGCCACCGGCGCCAAGCGTGGGCCAGATGGTTCCGCTTCCACGTTGACCTTTTACGGAGTCGTCTTCGAGGGGCGCCTGGAGGTGGTCGATGCGGCCCTGTTCCACGCCTGCCTGCGGGCAGGCATCGGCCCAGGGAAATCCTACGGCTACGGCCTTCTCTCTCTCGCTCCTGGAGGTTGAGCCGTGCCACTCAAAGACCTTCATCTGCTGCCCCGTGTCGAGGACGGATGGAGCTTCCTCTACGTCGATCACTGCCGCATCGAGCAGGACGGAAAGTCCATCTCGGTCTGGGAAGAGACGGGCCGCACACCCGTCCCTTGTGCCGCCCTCTGTCTGCTGATGCTCGGCCCAGGCTCCACCATCACCCACGCTGCTGTCCGGACCCTGGTCGAGTCCGGCTGTCTGATCCTCTGGTGCGGCGAGGAGGCGGTCCGGGTCTACGGTGTCGGAATCGGCGAGACGCGCTCGTCCCGTAACCTGCTGCGTCAAGCCAGCGCGTGGGCCGACCGCGTCACACGCCTTACTGTGGTCCGCCGCATGTATGCCCGCCGCTTTGATGAGAAGGTGGACGATTCACTGTCGCTCCAGCAACTCCGCGGCCGCGAGGGCCTCCGCGTTCGCGCCATTTACGCCGAAGCCAGTCGTGCTACCGGTGTGGAATGGAAGGGGCGCAACTACGACCGCACCAGTTGGAGGGTCGCAGACCCTATCAATCGCGCCTTGTCCTGCGCCAATAGCTGCCTCTACGGCATTTGCCACGCCGCTATCGTCGCCGCCGGCTATTCGCCGGCGATCGGGTTCATCCACACCGGCAAGGCGCTCTCGTTCGTGTACGACGTGGCGGACCTATACAAAACCGTCACCTCGATCCCAGCCGCCTTTGCAGTTGCGCGGGAGAATCCGAAGGACCTCGAGGGGACGGTCCGCCACGCGATGCGGGACCTGTTCTTTGAGGAACGTCTGCTGGAACGGATACTGCCCGACCTCGCCGTGCTGTTTGAAGGGATTGGTGAGGGTGCAGATGCTTCACTCGACAGCCTGCTCGATGCCGACGACGCCTTGCCCTCTGGGCTGTGGGACCCCGTGGTGGGACGCGTTGAGGGCGGTGTCGACTATTCGGAGAACACCAATGGTGGTGATGATCTTGGAACGGGTCCCGCCGAGCCTGCGGGGTGACCTCACTCGCTGGCTCCTGGAACTCCGCGCCGGCGTTTTTGTTGGAACACTGAAACCGGTGGTCCGCCGGAAACTCTGGGAGCGCGTGTGCTCGGGGATGAAGGGGGGTGCAGGCATCCTGGTCTACTCGGCGAGCAACGAACAAGGCTTTGAACTGGAATTCTGGGGAGCGACCGACCGTTGGATTGTTGACCGGGATGGGCTAAGACTGGTCCAGGTGCCGAAAATCGAGTAGAAACCAGCGTCGTCCCCACGCGCGTGGGGGTGAACCGCGTTCTTGTGCAGCAACAGGGCCTGCGGAGACGTCGTCCCCACGCGCGTGGGGGTGAACCGGCACACCTGCAACTGGTACGGGAGATTGAAGCGTCGTCCCCACGCGCGTGGGGGTGAACCGATTGACATGGCGGTAGGATATTATGCGCGGGCCAGCCGATTAGTCGTCCCCACGCGCGTGGGGGTGAACCGGCTACAAGCTTCATGCGGACTCCCGGAATTTAGTCGTCCCCACGCGCGTGGGGGTGAACCGGAGACGCATGAAACGATATCGCTGTATTCCGCGTCGTCCCCACGCGCGTGGGGGTGAACCGTGCTGGGCGCGTCCGAACCAACTGCCTCCGCCGTCGTCCCCACGCGCGTGGGGGTGAACCGATCAGCAGGCAGGGCGACTTGCGCAGGCGCTCGTCGTCCCCACGCGCGTGGGGGTGAACCGTCGTTCACGCTATACCGCCATGTGGCGCATTCGTCGTCCCCACGCGCGTGGGGGTGAACCGCAGAAGCGGGTGACGATAGGGAAGAAGGCGACGTCGTCCCCACGCGCGTGGGGGTGAACCGGCTTACCGTGGACTGACCGCCGAGGAACGCGAGTCGTCCCCACGCGCGTGGGGGTGAACCGGCCAGCGTACAGAATGCCAGCGCGGCCGCGGCGTCGTCCCCACGCGCGTGGGGGTGAACCGCAGTGATACCCGGCGCTCTTGAGTTTGATCGGGTCGTCCCCACGCGCGTGGGGGTGAACCGAAATCCGTGTGCCAGTCGACCGCCGCCCGGTTCGTCGTCCCCACGCGCGTGGGGGTGAACCGATGGCGGAGGGGCCACCGAAGTAGGTGGAGACGTCGTCCCCACGCGCGTGGGGGTGAACCGGAGACCAAAGAGGTAACCGCGGCGGGCGTGTTCGTCGTCCCCACGCGCGTGGGGGTGAACCGAACGCTGGGTGCAGCGGGTCCGGGCCGCCGATGTCGTCCCCACGCGCGTGGGGGTGAACCGCCGGTGGAAGCCAACTGTGTTGCTAGGTACACAGTCGTCCCCACGCGCGTGGGGGTGAACCGAGGATTTGACGGTCCTCATCGTCCATGTCCTTGTCGTCCCCACGCGCGTGGGGGTGAACCGTTTAATATCAATAGTCTCACTCTGATCTGGGTGTCGTCCCCACGCGCGTGGGGGTGAACCGATTCCGGCGAATCGATGAGCGGTCCCGCCAGGAGTCGTCCCCACGCGCGTGGGGGTGAACCGGCAGCAGACTCCGCCGCGGACACCGGGCGCGAGTCGTCCCCACGCGCGTGGGGGTGAACCGATGAGGCTGGGGGCTGAGGCGCGCAACACCGGGTCGTCCCCACGCGCGTGGGGGTGAACCGTCGCGCGCATTTCGCAGGATCGCCGGAGATCCGTCGTCCCCACGCGCGTGGGGGTGAACCGTTGCCTGCGTTCGGCCGCAAGAGCAATATACCGTCGTCCCCACGCGCGTGGGGGTGAACCGAGAACATGATGCTGGTGGGCGGGTCGCGTAGCGTCGTCCCCACGCGCGTGGGGGTGAACCGCTGGCGCCGGACAAAGATACCTTGCCGGAGGAGTCGTCCCCACGCGCTCGGGGGTGAACCGGAGCGCGGCGTGAAACCTGGCGACATCGTACGGTCGTCCCCACGCGCGTGGGGGTGAACCGGCGTACGCTGCCGGCGAGGTAGGACGCACGCGGTCGTCCCCACGCTCGTGGGGTGAACCGTGCCGAATGACCTATGTCTTGAGCGCGCTAACCGTTGTCCCCACGCACGTGGAGGTGAACCAGCGTAAAGTGAGTGGGCTGAGTTCAACAAACCGCGGTGCCCCCACGCGCGTGGACCTGCTGCCATGCCACGCAGGCCACACCCAGTCGAACACAAGGCCGGCCGAACGGAACTGGGAGGACTCCTGCTACCGACTGTCTCATTGATGCCGGTTGCCTTCTCGCTGCCAAAACCTTGTGTTTTTGGAAGGCGCAAGGCAATGGTGCGAGGACCTTTCAAATCACACGGCTGTCCGATCACAAAAAGAGGAGCCTTTTGGAAGGGTCGCGCGTGCAGCGTGCCGCTCGGGCCAGGCGCGTCCATCTCTTGAGCTTTTTAGGCCCGTTGCGCTCCTTGCGTCCATCGCGTACTCTGGCAAAAGGTGGGCAACTCGCGAATCAAACTGCTATTTTGCGGAGCAGCAATTGCCGTTGTTGCGCCGTTCGGGTTTCTGGCCGCCGATTCTGCTGGCCGGCCTACTCACGAAGACCGCTGCGAGGTGGTGGCGGCACAGTTCTCACCGGGCACTTCCACAGCATCGTATGTGAAAATCGGCGAGAATCTGTCGGTGCCCGTCACAACGGAAATTCCCGGCGCCTGGGAGGTACGGCTCAACTGCAATGTTCTCGGTCGACAAGAACTCGCTGCGGATGCGGAACCGACGGTCGGACAACGCATCACCGTGAGCTACGCAATCGGTCGATTCAGTGGCTCGGTCTATTTTGATGAGTATCCAGCCACGCGGCGGTAGAGTGCTCCTCAACCTGTTCGCCATCAGCTAGCGGGAAACGATGCTGCCCGCCAGCAGCCGCGGCGAACCCCCTCGTCGCTACGCCCGCTTCTATCGCCGCCAGGCGCATGTGCCCTTTTCCTCTCGCGCAGCCGAGGCACTTGCTATTGTACTGGACTCAGGAATTGGGGATCAGGCGTCGCGCTTTGACACCCAGCGCATCTGCGATGATTTTTAGCGTTCGTAGCGTCATACATTGCCGTCCTGTTTCGAGTCGGTAAAGGTGAACCCGGTTTAGCCCGGCCAGTTCTGCGAGCTGATCTTGCGTGATGCCCTTTGCGCGGCGGATTTGCCGAATCTTCTGGCCGACGACCTTCTCGATATCTTGCAACGCCTATATGCTATGGCGTATGCTGCTTTCAGGCACCCTGCTTTAAAGCAGCGCAAGAACATCGGTACGATCCTGGATGATCGGGATGTCCGGCTTGGACGAGTCTATGACCATTCCTGCCACACGAACGCGCCCTGAATCTTCAGTTCAGGTCCACCTCACATATCCGGCCGAAGAAGAACTGCTGGCTCTGATCCAATCCGCCGAGCATTCGATCAGCTTTGCAGGGCCCGGCATGTCAACGCGGTTGGCGACCGCAATCGTCCGCAAGGACGGATGCGTCATTACTCTCACCGTCGACCTGGATCCGGAGGTTTGCAGAATAGGGTTCGCCGAACCTGAGTCGATCGAGATTCTCGAACGTTTCGCAGCCTCACGGCCTGGCTGCCTCAAAGAGCGGCATGGTTTGCGCGTGTGTATGTTGACTGTCGACCGGTCGACAATCGTTTTTCCGCCGGCTCCCCGGCTTGTGGAGGCGCCCATGTCGTCGGGAGCTCCAGCAATCGTGGTACTTGCGGCTGCTGAAGGAGTTCTCGACGATCCGGCTCGGTCTGTGCCGTCTGAACCAGCCTCAACCGAGCAGATGCGCGCTCTCAAGGAGGACCTGCGCGCAAATCCGCCGCTGCCATTCGACCTGGCGCGAAGGGTCCGTGTATTCAATGCGCAATTTGAGTTTGTGGAGTTCGAGCTAACAGGAACAGCGCTTTCCAGAAAGCGCGTGCCTGTGCCTTCATCACTCATGGGATTGTCCAAAGACTCGAAGGCGGAGAAGCTAATTCAGAGCAATTTTCGTCTGATAGGCGATGACACTGCACTTGCAGATGACGTGGCTCTGCGTCACAAGAAGGGCCTCGTGGAAGACTGGCTCATTGTTTTGCCGAAGTACGGAACGGTCATTCTGCGCGCTCATAAGCCGCGGTTTGAACGCAGGATAGCCGCTCTCCAACGGTTCATCCGCTGGTACCAGAAGCGAATCACGAAACAACTTGAGCAGGAGATGCAAAAGAATCAGGAGATCGTTTGCAGGATGTTGTTCCCGCTGGTTAAGCAGAACCTGCCGTCTGAGTTGGCGGAAGCACTTTATCGGGCAGCCGGCCGATGATGAGATCCGCCGACTCCTGCAGGCAGAACTCGCAAGGGCATTCGGTGAGCCGGCCGACCATTTCAAGGCCATGACTTGCTCAGTGATTTTTAAGGGGATTACGTACGAGCTGCTGAATGACGAGGATTTCATCAAGATGGCTAAGAAGAAAATAAAGTCCGACATCAAGCTCTATGATGAGTTTGACGCAGTGAAGGCCAGAGATTAGGAGCGGTAATGTGTCCAACATCGCGGCGCATGGTGCGGAGGCGTGGCGCTCGGCCCGCCAATTCCCGTAGGCCTGCTAGGCTGGAAGGTGGGCCCGCGTCCGGACGCGCGGGCCTCTGGAGTGTTTTGACTAATCGGCGTCCGCCGCCGCGCCCTTGACGCGCCCACCATACTCCGCCTCGCACGCCTGCCAGAAGCTGCAGTGCTTCCGGCTGCACAAGTTGCTGCCCCGGTTGGGCGTGACCACACCGGCGCGCATGGCGTCCTGCACGCGCGG
>OBLT010002629.1_pt1 | contig 11084 bp, 10 predicted proteins | sample 1518721 | NCBI WGS metagenome assembly OBLT01 (sample SAMEA3539307, study PRJEB22396) | soil metagenome | biome: tundra; feature: field; material: soil | place: USA | collected 2010-05 | depth 0.15 m | reverse complement strand
TATGACAACCATCGTTCGAGTAACGGGCCGGGAAATCCTCGATTCACGTGGCAACCCCACCGTGGAAGCGGATGTCCACCTGGCCGACGGCAGCATGGGTAGGGCGGCTGTGCCCTCCGGCGCCTCCACGGGAGAACACGAAGCCGTGGAACTGCGCGACGGCGACACGTCGCGCTATCTGGGAAAGGGCACGCAATCCGCGGTCAGCCACGTGAATGGCGAGATCGCCCAAAGCCTGCATGGCAAAGACGCCACCCAGCAGGCGGAAATCGATCGCCTCATGATCGAGCTGGATGGCTCGCCGAATAAGGGCCGCTTGGGCGCCAACGCCATTCTGGCCGTTTCCATGGCCGCCGCGCGCGCCGCGGCCGCCTCCCAGCGCACTCCGCTCTACCGCTATCTGGGCGGCGCAGGCGCGCGCGTGCTGCCTGTGCCCCAGATGAACGTGCTCAACGGCGGAGCCCACGCGGACAATTCCGTGGATGTGCAGGAGTTCATGATCGCGCCCTTCGGCGCTACGAAGTTTTCCGAGGCGATCCGCATGGGCGTGGAGGTCTTTCACACCCTGAAGAAGGTGCTCAAGAAGCGCGGCTACTCCACCGCCGTGGGCGATGAAGGCGGCTTTGCGCCCAATCTGAAATCCAACATCGAAGCCCTGGAACTGCTGCTCGAGGGTATCTCCCAAGCCGGATACAAACCCGGCGAGCAGGTCGGCATCTGCATCGATCCCGCCTCCAGCGAGTTCTTCCAGGATGGCAAGTATGTCTTCAAGAAGTCCGACAAGAGCGAGCGCACTTCCGACCAGATGGTGGAGTTCTGGGCCGATTGGGTGCGGCAGTATCCCGCCATCATTTCCCTCGAAGACGGTATGTCGGAGGAAGATTGGGATGGCTGGACGGCACTCACGGATACGTTGGGCGGAAAGATCCAACTCGTCGCCGACGACATCTTCGTGACCAATCCGGCGATCTTCCAGCGCGGCATTGAGCGCGGCATTGGGAACTCGATTCTGATCAAGCTCAACCAGATCGGCACGGTTACCGAAACGCTGGAGACCATGCACATGGCGGCCGCCGCGAACTACACGTCGGTGGTATCGCATCGCTCCGGCGAGACCGAAGATCCGTTCATCGCGGACTTGGTGGTGGCCACTAACGCCGGCCAGATCAAGACTGGCTCGGCCAGCCGCACCGACCGCATCGCCAAATACAACCAGTTGCTGCGCATCGAAGAGCGCTTGGGCAATGCCGCCCAGTTCGCCGGACGCAAGGCATTTCGGCGTTAGGACCATCGCCCATGTCCAAAGTGTCCAAAGCGACGCACAAACTCGTTTTGCTCCGTCACGGCGAGAGCGATTGGAACAAGGAGAACCGTTTCACCGGCTGGACCGATGTAGACCTTTCCGATAAGGGACGCCAGGAAGCCCACGAAGCCGGCGTGGTGCTGAAGGCCGAAGGCTATGCGTTCGACGTGGCCTACACCTCGGTGCTCAAGCGCGCCATCCGCACGCTGTGGATGACGCTCGACGAGCTGGACCTCATGTGGATTCCGGTCGACCGTTCGTGGCGCTTGAACGAGCGCCACTACGGCGCGCTGCAGGGTCTCAACAAATCCGAGACGGCGGCCAAATTCGGCGAGGACCAGGTGAAGATCTGGCGCCGCAGTTACGACATCCCGCCGCCGGTCCTGACTCCGGACGACCCACGCTATCCCGGCCATGACCCCCGCTACAAAGACCTGACCGCGCAGGAGCTGCCGCTCACCGAGTGTCTGAAGGACACCGTGAACCGCTTTCTGCCATACTGGCACGCCACCATCGCGCCCGCCGTGCGCGAAGGCCAGCGCGTGCTGATCGCTGCCCATGGCAACAGCCTGCGCGCGCTGGTGAAGTATCTCGACGATGTTTCCGAAGAGGCTATCGTGGGCTTGAATATCCCCACGGGGATGCCATTAGTCTACGAACTCGGCAACGACCTGAAGCCGTTGTGCAGCTACTATCTCGGCGATCCGGACAAGGTGAAGGCGGCCATGGAAGCCGTCGCCGCCCAAGGTAAGAAGAAGTAAGCTAGGCTGTTCCTTAGCTTGTCGATACAGTACTGTCCAGGCTGATTCTTCTGAGTAGGGCGGACGCCCTGGTCCGCGCGCGACCCCTTAGCCGCGCTCTTGCGGTCTATCGTGCCGCCGCAAGCCGCTGCACGAACTTCCGGTGACCCTCTGAAGCAAGGCCCGCGTTCAATACCGCCAGCATCTTCGCGCCATCGTCGGCCCAGAAGGCCGGCACGTCGAGCCACAGCCCTGGAAAGACCTGTGATCGGATAATACCGTCCGGAGGGAGCGTCAGGGCGACGTAGGCGCCATTTTCGAGCACTCGCCAGATCAGGCGCTGTCCCAAGAGCTCGACCGTAACATATTCCCGCACGCCGGCCCTTTCATAGAGGGCCAGCTTGGGCCCAAAATCGACTTCGGTGGATGTGTCGCAAACCTCTGCCACTAACTCTGGCGCGTCAGTTCCGTATTCCCCTTCATTCCCTTCATTCCTGGACTGTCCTCCGTGCGAGGGCAAGATCCGCAGGTAAACATCGGGCTGGGGAACGCTACCTGACATCAGCCACGTGCTGTGACTCCCCGCGTCACATCCAGGCGTTGCGTACGCGTAGTAACCAAGCCACGAAATCGTCCGCGAACTGAGGCTTCCGTGTTCGAGACCGGCAGGTGATGGCACATGCACAACTCCATCAATGAGCTCGGCGTTCTTCAAGTCCGGGAGTTCTTCCCAGCGGCGCATGAATTCTTCCACGGTCACGCGCTCGCCCGTTTCGAGCCCCGGCGGCCTAACCGTGGACGGGGGCGTTGCGCCAGTGGCAATTGTGTTCTCCATACTCCGCGGTCCGAATTCGAGACTAATTGCTCGCCGACCGCCTCATGGCCTCCCGCAACAGGCCATTGATTCGTGTTTGGTACCCCCTCCCTTGTCCCTTGAGCCAAGCGAGAACATCGGCGTCCAGCCGGATCGTCAGTGACTTCTTGACGGGCCGGTAAAAACCTCCCACCACCGCCCTGCTCCAGTCGGTTGTCAATGGGATATCCGTGAAGTCGATCTCCGCGTCCTTCATTCGACGAAGGTCCCGAATCTCCTTGGCCTGAGCCTTAGTAAGCTTCGTCATATGCGCTCCTTTCCGCCGGTGCCGCCTTTCGCGCTGAGATAATGCGCACCACGTGTTCGCCCCCTTCCTCGGAACGGGTGTGGACCACCAGCACAACCAGGATTCCGCCAATCAGTCCGAGCGCCTTCCAGCGCTGTTCGCCCTCGACTACGCGGTCTTCCTGGATGTGCACATTTGGATCCTCGAACACCAACTTGGCGGTCTGGAAACTGATCCTGTGTTTCGCCAGGTTCCGGCGGTTCTTCTCCTCGTCCCATTCGAAGCGCATGCTTGCAGTGGCACCGTAACTACATTATAGTACATACCATTGAACTGTCCAATGCAGCGGCGACGCAGCTCGCCCCTATCCCACCTCCACCACCGCCGCCGCCACCGGCTCCGCCCCCACCGGCACTATCGTGAAGAGCGGCGCCGGGTCGGTGCGGTGCCGGCGGTCGGTGAACGCCGCAATCCGGATCACCGCCATGTTCCCCGACCGCCAGTTCAGCACCAGCGCGTATCGACTATCCGGCGTAATCAGAATGTGCCGCGGCTCCTGCCCAACGGCCATCGCCCCCACCAGTTTGCGCGTGTCGATATCCAGCACCGTGACGCTCCCGGACTCGGGGTTCGCCACGAACAGGTACTGCGGCGCCGCCGAGACCGCCATGCCATCCGGCGTCCGCCCCGCCAGAATCGTCTCGCCCACTTCGGTCTGGTACGGATACACGATCACCACCGCATCCATTCCCGGACCGGTGACGAACATCTGGCCGCCATCGGAATTGAAGCAGCAATTCGCGGGTTCCACCGGCAGCGGCAGCCGCACCGCCGTCCGCCCGCTGGCCGCGTCGAAGATGGTCAGACTGCGGTCCGCGCGGCTCCCCACCAACACCTGCTTGCCATCGCCCTGAAATCGCACCAGCGAGGGTTCGCACCCAGCGTCGATCAGGTGCTCGATCGTCCCCGTACCCAGCCGCACCAGCGCCAACCGGCGCTCCTCGCGGAAGCTGACGGCCGCGCGGCCGTCGCTGGTCAGATCGAAATCTCCGGCTACGCCCGGCAGCGCGATGGATTCCACGGCCCGCAAGCGGTTGCCTTCCAGCCGCACCAGCGCGCGCGCCTGCAACACCCAGAGCGATTTTCCGTCCGCCGCCAGCCGCATGGCCACCGCCGGGTTTCCCAAGCGCGTCGTGCGCACCACCGCCAGCTTCGTCGCGTCGATCTCGCACACGGCGCCGCTCTCGGGCATCAGCACATACACACCCGGCCGCAGCGGATTCGACAGCACGGCGCCCGGCGCGCTATCGAGCGAAATCTGCTTCGCCAGCGCGAACGCATTCAGATCCACCGCCGCCACCGTGCGCGCGCCCGCGTTGGCGACAAACGCGTATCCCGGAAATCCGCGGCTCTTGTGGCGGGCGCAACCCGCCAGCGCCGCGGTTCCCACGAGCAGTGCGCGGCGGGTCAATGAGCGTCTGGAGGGCACAAAATATGCTAGCATTTAGGTGGCTCGTTTAGCGGCATCGAGCCGGCGTCCTTCTAACCAATACCGAACATCCTTTAATGAATTTACGCTCTCTATTCAGTCTATTCTCATCGGACCTCGCCATTGACCTGGGCACCGCGAACACGCTGGTGTTCGCCAAGGGCAAGGGCATTGTAGTCAACGAGCCCTCCATCGTCGCGCTCAATAAAAACACCGGCGAAGTGGAAGCCGTGGGCAAGGAAGCCAAGGAGATGCTGGGCCGCACTCCCGGCAACATCGTCGCCATCAAGCCCATGAAGGACGGCGTCATCGCCGATTTCAAGGTCACCGAGCGCATGCTGAATTACTTCATTCAGAAGGCGCACGGCCGCAAGGTGCTGGTGCATCCGCGCATTGTCATCGGCGTGCCCAGCGAGATCACGCAAGTCGAAAAGCGCGCCGTCATGGACTCCGCGTATCGCGCCAAAGCCAGTGAGGTGCACCTGGTCGAACAGGCCATGGTGGCGGCCATCGGCGCCGGCCTGCCCATCACCGAGCCCTCCGGCAACATGATAGTGGATATCGGCGGCGGCACCACCGACGTCGCGGTCATCTCGCTATCGGGCATTGTCTACTCGCGTTCGGTGCGCGTGGCCGGCAACGAGATGGACGACGCCATCATGCAGTACCTCAAGCGCAAGTACAACCTGCTGATCGGCGAGCGCACCGCCGAAGCCATCAAGATGGAAATCGGTTCCGCCTATCCGCTGGATAAGCCCCTGACGATGGAAATCAAGGGCCGCAACCTGATTGAGGGCGTGCCCAAGACGCTCACCATCGACGACAGCGAGATCCGCGAAGCGCTGGGCGAGTGCGTCGCCACCATCGTCAACGCCATTCGCGTGGCCCTGGAGCGCACGCCGCCCGAGTTGAGCGCCGATATCAGCGACAAAGGCATCGTGCTCACCGGCGGCGGCGGGTTGCTGAAGAACCTCGACAAGCGCATTCGGGAGGAGACCGGCCTGCCGGTTTCCATCGCCGACGACCCGCTGGCCTCTGTCGTACTGGGCACCGGCAGAATGCTCAGCGATTTCAGGCTGCTGAGGAAGATATCGATCGATTAGGGACTTTGTGGGGCGGCCAATCTTGGCCGCAGCCGGCTTTCAGCCGGCTCTAAACCGGGCCAGATGGACACGCTGCTCAATCGCTACCGCAATATCACCGTACTGCTGCTGGTCATCTTCGCGCAGCTCGTGCTGATCGCGGTGCAGGTGCGCAACGATCAGGATGTGCGCATGGTTCGCATCTGGTCCGTCACCGCCATCACGCCGCTGGCGCGCGTGCTCGAGACCGTCCGCGGCGGGACCTCGGGCTTCTTCCGCAACTATATTCTGATGCACGATGCGCGCGAGGATAACCGCCGCCTGCAGGCCGAGCTCGACCGCCTGAAAATGGAAAACCAGTTCCTCAAGGGCGAGATCTCGACCGCCGATCGCGCCAAAGCCCTGGTAGCGTTCCAGCAGCGCACGCAATCGAGGACCATCGCCGCGCGCGTGATCGCCGCCGGCGCTGGCGCTAATTCGAAAGTGGTTTTCCTGGATCGCGGTTCCGGCGCGGGCGTGGAGAAGGGCATGCCCGTGGTAACGCCGGATGGCATCGTCGGCAAAGTCATCGCGGCCTACCCCACGGCGTCGGAAGTCATGTTGGTCACCGATCCCGAGTTCGCGGCCGGCGTGGTCTCCCAGAAGAATCGCGTGGCGGGCACGCTCAAGGGACAGGGTCAGGCCACCTGCAAGGTGGATTACATACCGAGCGAAGAGAAGGTCGAGGTCGGCGAAGCGTTTTTCACTTCGGGCGACGACCGGATCTTTCCGAAAGGCTTTCCAGTGGGTGTGGTGCGCGTGGTGCGCCCCAGTTCGCCCTATCAGGAGGTTCTGGTTGAACCGACCGGCCTCGAGCGTGGACTGGAAGCCGTGCTGATTGTGCTGGAGGGCGTGCATCAGGCCATCCCCGAAGTGCCGCCGGCCAATGCGCCGATCTATCTCGGCACGCCGCCCCCGCCGGCTCCGGGGGAGCAGGCCATTCAGCCGGCCAGCCCCGCTGGAACGGACGCCGACAAGCTGCTGCAAAAATACCGGCAGATCGGCGCCGCCGAGAACCACAAATTCGGCGAGGGTGGCCCAGGCGCGAAGCCGCCGGATTTCAATCTGAAGATCCCAGCGCCCGGCGCGCAAGCCCCCGCGGTAGAAGCAACCCAGCCGCAGGGGACTGACGCGGCGACACGGCGACGCGGCGACGCGGCGAATCCGCCCAGCGGACAGTTGCCCGCAAAGCCGGCAAACCCCCAGGGCACCCCCAACCAGACCGGAGCCGCTAAAACGGGAGTCTCCGCGTCTCCGCGTCTCCCCGTCCCCGCGTCGCAAGCGAACCCCGCCGAGGGCACGAAAACAGGGGTCGCCGCGTCGCCGCGTCGCCGTGTCGCCGCGTCCAAAGACCAGCCCCAGGACCAATGACCGAATACGGCGATCGCTACCTGGTCGGCAACCAGCGCGAGCAGGTCTCGCGTTTCCGGGCGCGCGTGATGCTGTTCGTGCCCCTGGCCGCCATCCTCTTCCAGGTCTACGTTCCGCGCTTCTTCGGTTTTCTGGGATACCTGGAGCTGCCGTTGCTCGTCACCATCTATTTTGCGCTGATGCGCCGCAGCCAGATCGGCGGACTGTTTATCGGCGCCTTCATCGGCCTGGCCCAGGACTCCCTGTCCATCAAGCAGCCGCTCGGCATGTTCGGCATCGTCAAGACTCTGGTCGGGTACTTCGCCGCCTCCGTCGGCCTGCGCATCGACGTGGAGCACTCCGTGATCCGGCTCCTGCTGACGTTCTTCTTCTACTTCTTCCACCAGTTCCTGTACTGGGTGCTCGCGCGCGGCCTGCTGGGCCGCCAGATCGCTTTTGAAATCCAGCGCACACTCGTGCTCGGATTGCTGAACGCCGTCGTCGGCGTGACCCTTTTTCATTTCTTGGACAAGCTGAGAGAACCCGCCTGATCGCCTGTGTGGGCTTTTGTGAGGTATTACTTCCGAGTGCCCCGTAATAACAGGAGGAGTCGGCAGAAACCACCGGCCGGAATGTTCAGCAGGGCGAACTGCCTGATTGCTTGCTGGTGCGAAGGAGATTTCGCGACAGGAATGCAGGGGCTTGCGTTCCCCGTCGTCGTTGGGGCACGCGAGAGACTCCCTCCCAACTGCGAACATTGCGCCCGGCCGCGTGTTCGAACTGCGCCCGGTCGAGAAAAGCATCGGCCAGTTAGAGCAGTTGTTGGCTTCGACCGGGAATTAGCACGGAGCCGCGCCCGGGCGTATACCCGGGCGCGGGGAAATTGGCTATTGTTGCTGCTTGTAGCACACTGTTCCCGAATATCTCAGCACCAGAGTGTTCTTGTTGAAGTCGGCCATCCCGAAGTAGTTGATCGTACCGGTGGCGCCGATGAAGATCCCTGTGCCGCCGGAGATGTCGCTGCTGTAATGCCCCCACGGCACGGCCACGATGTTCTTGTCGGTCGTCGGGTAGGTTGGCTTAAGGATGGCAGGGTTCAACAGGATCGTGGCGCCCGAAGTCGTGACCCAGTAATGTTGAACGGTGTACGTGCCGTCCGAGTTGACGCTGACGATCTTGGCCGCCACGCTGCCTTGCAGGTCGCCAAAGACCGGCCCCAGGTTGTAGACGCCGTCAATGACGCCGATATTGGTCATCAGCACTCCACCGACCGGCGCACACTGCCCGGACTGCGCACAAATTGGGAGCGTCGCGACGAGCGCCACAGTCAAGAGCAAAACGAAGCTGCGAGTTTTCATAGTAGTTACCTCCACAACCTAAATGCCACCGGTTTTGACGCAATGGCAACGCCGTGCATGTCCTTTCCCACGGAAGAAAAGGTCCCGCGGTAAGCGGCAGAAAACACATGAGATCCTCGGAGTTGCTCCTTTACACTGTAACCCTGGCATGCTAAACTTCCGGACAGAAATGGCTATTGAGCATGATCGGGTCTCCTTCGGAGTTTTTGAAGTTGATCGGCAGGCGCGGGAACTGCGGAAACACGGCGTCCGGATCAAGCTGGAAGACCAGCCATTCGAGATCCTGACGGCGTTGCTCGAAAAGCCCGGTGACATCGTCACCCGCAGCGAACTCCAGGCCAGGCTCTGGCCAGAGGGAACCTTCGTCGATTTCGACAAGAGCCTCACCAAAGCAGTCAACAAGATCCGGACGGCCCTCGGCGATTCGGCGGCGACCCCGCGCTTCATCGGAACGCTGTCTCGCCGGGGCTATCGGTTCATCGCACCGGTGGAAGTCGTCGCGGCCCTCGTGCCCGGCTCCGGACCAGACGGAGCGGCGCCCGCCCGGGCTGGGCGCCCGCGAAGGGCGTCGCGACAGGGCTGGCGGATCGTCGCGGCGGTCTCCGGCGCCGTGATGGCCCTCGCGGCTCTTCTGTTCGCCCTCAACGTGGGCAGCCTGCGCGACCGCTTGCGGGCGGCCCTCGACCTGAAGAGGGCGGCGACCCCGCCCGGAATTGAATCCATCGCCGTGCTGCCCCTCGCGAATCTCTCCGGCGATCCCGAGCAGGAATACTTCGCGGACGGCCTGACCGATGCCCTGATCACCGACCTGGGCCAAATAAGCTCCCTGCGCGTGATCTCGCGGACCTCGGTGATGCAATACAAGGGAACCAGGAAGCCGCTGCCGGAAATTGCCCGGGAGTTGAATGTGGACGCCGCCGTGGAAGGCACGGTGCTGCGCTCGGGCAGCCGGGTACGAATCACCGCGCAGTTGCTTCAGGCGCGAACCGACAGGCATCTGTGGGCCGAGACCTATGAGCGAGACTTCGAAGACGTCATACGGCTGGAGAGGCAAATGGCCTTGGCGATTGCCCATGAAGTCACCGGGCGGCTGACCCCCGCCCAGGAGACACGTTTGGCCCACGGCAGAACGGCCAATCCGCGGGCATACGACGCTTACCTGCGCGGCCGTTACTTTTGGGGTCAAAGAACTCCGGAACCCGCTAGGGCGGCAATCGGATACTTCGAGCAGGCCCTGCGGGAAGATCCTCATTTCGCGCTCGCTTATTCCGGCCTCGCCGATTGCTATGCAGTGAGCTGGTGGGCAAAGGGGGAGAAAGACTTTCCCTTGGCGGAGAAGTACGCCCGGAAGGCGCTGGCGCTGGAGCCGGACCTGGCCGAGGCACACGCATCGCTCGGAATCATCGATGCCTACCGGCACAGATACGCCGATGCCGAGAAGGAGCTGAGACGAGCGCTCGATTTGAACCCCAACTATGTGATGGCCCACCACTGGCGGTCTGCTTATCTGCTACTCCTCGGCCGCCTGGAAGAGGCGCTGGCAGAGAACGAGCGGGCGCGGCAACTGGATCCGTTCTCATTTCCGGTCAATCATCTGCGCGTGTACGCCCTTTTAGGCCTGCACCAGTACGATCGCGCGCTGGAGCAGGCTGAGACAGAGGCCGCAATTGCCCCGCAGTCTCCCTATGCCCATGGGGAGATGGCCCGCATCTACTGGATCGAAGGCAGAGTCCCGGATGCCCTGTCCGAAGAAAGAAAGGCCGCGGCCTTGGCGCACCTTCCGGTGCGGCCGCGCGACCTGGACGAGGTGGCTGCGGTTTTCGCCAGATCGGGCCTGCGCGCTGCGAAGCTGAAGTCCGCACAGCTCAAAGAGAAAGGCTACAAGGGTGCTTACCTTGCCCTCGACATCGCCCATCAATACGGGCTCGTCGAGGATAAGGGCAAAGTGCTGGAATGGTTGAACCAAGCGTTCCGCGACAACGACGACGCGGACTTCGGGGGAACCGCTCCCGAGTTCGACTGCGTGCGCTCCGACTCCCGCTTCCACGATCTGCTGCGCCGCGTCGGGCTGGAGCAGTGACCAGTCTGGAACCCCGGCAGGACCGAGCCTTTTCTCGTCACCGGCTAACGAGCAGATGCCAATGATCTCTCGTGACGGCCGGTGGCTGGCCTGCGAGCCGGACGAGTCGGGGCGCTACGATCCTAGTCCAGACCGGCTTGAAGGGGCAAGTGGTCGGGACCGGACTGAAGCTGAACACCCTCCACGCGAAGCGTCCGCCGCGCCAGCGGCTTCGTTCTCGTCGGGCACTCGGAAGTTGGGGCCCGGAACGAAGAACGGCGTCCGCGGAGGATGTCTTTGCCTATTTCTTGGTCCAAACTGACCCACTACCCCGAAAGCGGAAAGAAACGCCGCAGCCGCACCCGTCCTGATAAACTTAAGTACAGAAGGCGTTAATCCCCAAGCCCCGTGAACCCGCCAGTCATCGGTCCGGAACTCGATCGTCAGCCCAAGCTGCCCGGCAAACAGGCCCGCCGCGAAGACGTCAAATTCGCCGCCTCCGTGACACCATCCCTGCACTTAAAGAACTGCCGCCCGAGCTGACTCCCAGCGTGTGCGAGACGC
>OBLT010002626.1_pt1 | contig 11102 bp, 4 predicted proteins | sample 1518721 | NCBI WGS metagenome assembly OBLT01 (sample SAMEA3539307, study PRJEB22396) | soil metagenome | biome: tundra; feature: field; material: soil | place: USA | collected 2010-05 | depth 0.15 m | reverse complement strand
TGTACGTGTAGAACACCGGCGTGAGGTACAACGTTACCAACTGCGAGAAGAGCAGTCCGCCGACCACCACCAGTCCGAGCGGTTGACGCGCCTCGCCGCCCGCGCCGTATCCCACCGCGATCGGTACCGCGCCCAGCAGCGCCGCCATCGTCGTCATCATGATCGGCCGGAAGCGGATCAGACAGCCTTGATAGATCGCCTGCATCGGCGCCATTCCCTGCTTTCGCTCGGCGTCCAGCGCGAAGTCGATCTGCATGATCGCGTTCTTCTCGACAATGCCGATCAGCATGATCAGGCCGACAAACGCGTAGATATTCAGGTCGATGTGGAACAGGTAGAGCGTCACCAAGGCGCCGAAGCCGGCCGAGGGCAGCCCGGACAGAATCGTGAGCGGGTGGATGTAGCTCTCATACAAAATGCCAAGAACGATGTACACCACCAGGACCGCGACGATCAGCAGCACCATGAGATTGCCGAGCGAATTCTGGAACGCTTTCGCCGCGCCTTGGAAAGTTGTGCTGACCGTGGACGGTATGGTGTTCGCCGCAATGGTCTGGATCTTCGACACCACGTCGCCCAGCGATGCGCCCGGCTTCAGATCGAACGAAACCGTGACCGCGGGGAGCTGGCCATAGTGGCTGATCGCCTGCGGCCCGATGTCCTCGGTCACTCTCGCAAGCGTGTTCAACGGGATCAGCGAGCCATTGATAGTCGATTTGAAGTAGAGCAGCGACAGCGCGTTGGGATCGGCCTGGTATTGCGGTTTCAACTCCAGCAGGACTTTGTACTCGTTCACCGCGGCGTAAATCGTCGAGACCCAGCGCGGCCCGTAGGCGTCGTAGAACGCATTCTCGATCTGTTGCGCGTTCACCTGCAGGGAGGCCGCCTTGTCGCGGTCGATATCCACTTTGATCTGCGGGCTGGAGATCTGCAGGTCGCTGGTGACGTCCTGGACCCCGGGAATGTCCATCACCTCGGCTTCCAACTTGCGCGCCGAATCGTAAAGCTCCTGCTTGTCCGGCGACTGCATGGAGAACTGGTACAAGCTCTTCGTAACCTGGCCGCCGATGCGGATCGTGGGCGGATTCTGCAGATAAACCTTGATGCCGGGGAAGTTGGCTAGCTTAGGCCGTAGGTCGTCAATGATCTCGTTGACCCTCTGGGAGCGTTGCGAACGGGGCTTCAGGCGAACCACGAGCTGGCCATAGTTCGGTCCGCCCATTTGCGACGAGGTCGTCCCGCCGACCGTCGACACAAAGGCTTCGATATTCGGATTCTGCTTCACCACATCGGCGACCTGCTGCTGGTAGCCGGCCATCTCGTAATAAGAAGTTCCCTGCTGCGACTCGGTGACAGCGAACAATTGGTCCGTGTCCTGGTCTGGAATAAAGCCCTTCGGGATGTTCATGAACATCCAAACGGTTGCGGCTAGCACCACGACGAAGGTCGCCATAGTCACCATACGATGCCGCAGCACGATCTGGAGCGTGCGATCGTAGGTCCGCAGCATCCAGTCGAAGAAGCGCTCGGTGGCGCGATAGAAGACCCCCTTGCGCTGATCTTCCGGAGCGCGAAGAAAGCGGCTGCATAGCATCGGGGTGAGCGTTACGGAGACGACACCTGAAATCAGAATCGCGACGCAGATGGTGACCGAGAACTCGCGGAAGAGGCGCCCGAGAATGCCGCTCATGAACAGCACCGGGATGAACACCGCCGCGAGAGACAGGGTCATCGATACGATGGTGAACCCGATTTCGCGCGCTCCGTTCAGCGCCGCCTCGAGCGGCTTCTCGCCCATCTCCATGTGCCGGAAGATATTCTCCAGCATGACGATGGCGTCGTCGACGACAAAGCCGAGCGAGAGAATTAGCGCCATCATCGACAGGTTGTCGAGGCTGTAGTGCAGCAGGTACATCACCGTGAACGTGCCGACGACCGAGAACGGCAGCGCGAGACTGGGAATCACGGTCGCCGAGAGGTTCCTGAGAAACAGGAAGATCACCATCACCACCAAACCCAGCGTGAGCACCATGGTGAACTGCACGTCGTGGAACGACTCGCGAATCGTATCGGAGCGGTCGTACAGGATGTCCAGGTTCACCGACGGCGGCAGTTCCGCCTTGAACAGGGGAATCAGTTGCTTGATCCCGTCGGTGACTTCGATGGTGTTGGTTCCGGGCTGCCGTTGGATGCCGAGTACTATAGCGCGCTGGTCGTCTCCGTTTTGGTAGAAGCGCGAGGCGGTCTTGTCGTCTTCGACGCTGTCGATGATGTCGCCGAGTTCCTCGAGGCGCACCGGCGAGCCCTTGCGATAAGCCACGATAAGCGGCTTGTATTGCGCCGCGCTGGTCAGTTGTCCGCTGGCCTGTAAGGTGAAGGCGCGCTGCGGGCCGATGATGGTGCCCGTTGGAAGGTTGACGTTCCAACTCTTGAGCGCTGCCTCGACTTCGTTGATGCCGATCTGCCTGGACGCCAGCAGGTGCGGGTCGAGCTGCGCGTGTACCGCGTATTTCTGCGCGCCCAGCACCTGCACCTGCGCCACGCCGCTGACCATCGAGATGCGCTGTGCGATGCGCGTCTCGGCGTACTCATCGAGCGTCCAGATCGGCAGCATCTTCGACGTCAGCGCAATATAGAGGATCGGCTGGTCGGCCGGATTGACCTTGGTGAACGTCGGCGGAGTCGGCATACCCTGCGGCAACAGCCGCGCGGCCTGCGTGATAGCGGCCTGCACGTCCACCGCAGCGCCGTCGAGGCTGCGATTGAGGGCGAATTCGAGCGTGACCTGCGTGCTGCCAAGCGAGTTCACCGACGTCATCGAGTCGAGGCCGGCGATCGCCGAAAACTGGTTCTCGAGCGGCGTCGCCACCGACGACGCCATGGTGTCGGGACTGGCGCCGGGTAAGCTCGCCGTCACCTGCAGCGTGGGGAAATCGACGTTGGGGAGATCGCTGACCGGCAGCGAGCGGTACGCGACCATGCCGAATAACGCGATCGCCACCATCAACAAGCTGGTGGCGATCGGGCGGCGTATAAATGCTTCGGAAAAATTCATCAGTCACCTGTCGCAAATCTGAAAAACCGGTGGGGCATGGGTAGCACGGGCTTTAGCCTGTGCGAAAACTGAGATTTCCCGGTTGTTTTCGGCACTACAGTCCTGTGGAATACCGCCGCAAACTTCCCCACTTTCAGCCTGACGGAGCAGCGCTCTTCATAACGTTCCGTCTGTACGGCACGCTTCCCTTGTGCTTCGGCGGCGACGGCCGGGCCTTCGCGATAGCCGACCGCGAATTGGAACGTACGACCCTTGGTCCCGACTGGCTCAAACAACCCCCGGCCGCCGATTGCGTCACGCGAATTATTCGGGAAGGAGACTGTGTTCGGGGGTGGTCCGACCTCGTCGCCTTTGTCGTGATGCCGAATCATGTCCATCTCCCGATCGAGCCGAAAGTTCCCACGCCGAGGATCACGCAATACATCAAGGGAGTTTCGGCAAGGGAGGCCAATGCGCTGCTCAACCGAACGGGACAACGGTTCTGGCAGGACGAGTCCTTCGATCACTGGGTAAGATCCCCTAAGGAAAGGAAAGGAAGAATATCATTCGATACATCGAGTTCAATCCGGTGCGTGCGAATCTCGTGCCGGAGCCGCGGTTGTTTAGATATTCGAGTGCGTTCCATCCATTTACCGAACTACGCACAGGCTAAAGCCTGTGCTACCCAAGAGCCGGGACGGGGATTCGCGCTTGCTTCCGCTTGCGCCAACGTTCCAGAATCGCCGCCATGTACGTATAAACTACGGGGGTCAAATAAAGCGTCATCATTTGCGAGAACACCAGCCCGCCAACCACGGCCAGACCTAACGGGCGTCGCGCCTCGCCTCCGGCGCCCCATCCGAGCGAAATCGGAATGGCGCCGAGCAGTGCCGCCATGGTGGTCATCATGATCGGGCGGAAGCGGATCAGGCAGCCCTCATAGATCGCTTCCCTGGGCGATTTACCTTCCTTGCGCTCCGCGTCCAGCGCGAAGTCGATCTGCATGATGGCGTTCTTCTTGACGATCCCGACCAGCATGATCAGCCCCACGAACGAATAGATGTTCAGCTCCACGTGGAAAATAAGCAGCGTCAGCAAGGCGCCGAAACCCGCCGAGGGCAGGCCCGAGAGAATCGTCAGCGGATGGATGTAGCTCTCATATAGGATGCCGAGAACGATATACACCACCATGACGGCGACAAACAGCAGCAGGTTCAGGTTCTGGAGCGAGCTCTGGAATGCCGCGGCCGTGCCCGTAAAACTGGTGCTCATGGTTCCGGGCAAGCGGCCCATCGCCACCGACTGAATGTCATCCACGGCCTGCCCCAGCGAAACTCCCGGCTTGAGGTTGAACGACAACGTTACCGACGGGAGCTGCCCCGAGTGGTTGATGCTTTGCGGCATCGCGTCTTCCCGCAGCCGCGCCACCGCGTTCATCGGAATCAGCCCTCCGGTGGGCGCTTTGAAGTAGATCTTGGAGAGCGAGTCGGCGTGCTGCTGATACTTGGGATCGAGCTCCAGAAGCACCCGGAACTGGTTCGTGTCGGTGTAAATCGTCGACGACCATTTCGGGCCGAACGCGTCGTACAGCGTCCCTTCGATCTGCGTTGCGTCCAGCCCGTATGTCGCGGCTTTGTCGCGATCGATATCGATGTTGACGCGCGGGCTCTTCACCTGCAGGTCGGTGGTGACGTCCTGCACGCTAGGCAGCTTCGCGATCTCCTTTTCGAGTTTCTCGGCCTCGCGGTAAAGCTGGTCCGTCTCCGGGCCCTGCACCGTGAATTGGTACGAGCTCTTAGACTGGCGCCCGCCGACTCGTATTGCGGCGGGTACGGTCAGGAAGGCGCGAAAACCGGGAAATCCCAAAAGCTTCGGGCGTATCCTTTCCAGAACCTGGCCGACGGTCGCTACCCGCTGGCGTCGCGGCGTCAACTGTATGTTGAGGCGCGCGGTGTTGGACGTTCCGCCGTAATTTCCACCCACGCTGACGAAGAACGTATCCACGTCGGGGTCCTTGCCCACGATGTTTGCCGCCCTTTGAACGTAATCCACGATCTGGTAATAGGAAGTGCCCTGAGCCGCCTCCACGGTTGCCATCAGCGAGTCGTTATCCACCTCGGGAATGAAGCCCTTCGGGACTACTCTGTATAGATAGATGGTGGCGCCGAGGACGGCCACGAAGACCACGGCCATCACGGGACGATGCCTGAGAACCCAATACAGGCTCGACTTGTACACGCGATGCTGCCAGTTGAAAAACGCTTCAGTCACCCGCATGAACAGCGAAGGCCGCTTCTTGGCTTTGGTGTGGCGCCGCAGGAAGCGGCTGCACAACATCGGCGTCAGCGTCACCGATACCAGGCCCGAGATCAGAATCGCCGTGCAGATGGTGACCGCGAATTCGCGGAACAGGCGCCCCAGGATGCCGGCCATGAACAGCACCGGGATGAACACCGCGGCGAGCGACAGCGTCATCGAAACAATGGTGAATCCGATCTCCCGCGAGCCGTTCAGAGCCGCCTGCATCGGCGTCTCCCCGTGTTCCATGTGCCGCACGATGTTCTCGAGCATGACGATGGCGTCGTCCACGACGAAACCGATGCACAGGATCAGTGCCATCATCGACATGTTGTCGAGGCTGTAGTCGAGCAGGTACATGATCGCGAACGTCCCCAGGATGGAGAACGGCAGCGCCATGCTGGGAATGGCCGTGGCGGAAGCGTTGCGCAGGAACAGGAAGATCACCAGAATAACGAGGCCCAGCGTTAGCGCCATGGTCATCTGAACGTCGTGGAATGCCTCGCGGATGTTCTTCGACCGGTCGCCGCGAACCTGGAGTCTCACGGAAGGCGGAAGCTGCGACTGGAATGTCGGCAGCAGGCGGCGGACGTTGTCGGTCACGTCGATCGTGTTGCTGCCGGGCTGCCGCATGATCACGAGCGTGATGGCGCGCGCCGCGACCGCCGGCCTGCCGTCCCGGCCTTTGGCATACAGCCAGGACGAGTTCTTGTCGTCCTCCACGCTGTCTTTCACTGTCGCCAGGTCCTGCAGCCGGACCGGCGCGCCGTTGCGGTACGTCACCACAATCGGCCGGAATGCCGCGGCGTCTTTCAGCATGCCGTTCGCCTGGACGTTGTACGATGTCGTGGGCCCGTACACCGTGCCCGTCGGCACGTTCACGTTCCAGTTCTGCAGCGCGGCGTCGACTTCGTTCAGTCCGACTTGCCGCGCGTTCAGCTTGTCGGGATCCACCTGCACCCGCACCGCGTATTTCTGCGAACCGAAGACTTGTACCTGCGCGACGCCCTGCACCATCGAGATGCGCTGCGCCATCATGCGTTCGCCATATTCGTCCAGTTGCCACAGCGGCAGCGTGGGCGACGTCAGCGCCAGAAACATGATGGGTTCGTCGGCGGGATTGTATTTCCGGAACGACGGCGGCGAGGGCATGCCGGCGGGCAGCAGCGGCGTGCACTCGGCAATGGCCGTCTGCACGTCCACGGCCGCGCCGTCGATGTCGCGGCTGAGGTCGAACTGCAACGTGATCGAAGTGCTGCCGGTGGAGCTGGACGACGTCATCGAGTCCAAACCGGCGATGGTCGTGAACTGGCGCTCCAGCGGCGTGGCCACCGCGGACGCCATGGTGTTCGGGTCGCCGCCCGGCAGGCTCGCATTGACGACTAGAGTCGGGTAATCGACGTTGGGGAGGTCGCTGACGGGTAGGCCGCGGTAGGCCAGAACGCCGAATAGCGCGATGGCCAGCATGATCAGGCTGGTCGCGATCGGCCGCCGTATAAAGATCTGAGAGATATTCACGCCAAGCCCCTCTTGGTCAACGCAAACCCTACGCTGGAGGCCCGGCCGGGCCGCCCGTGCCGCGTCCGCCTGGGCCTCCGCGTCCGCCTTGCCGCCCGCCACCACCGGGTCCACCAGGTCCGCCGGGTCCGGGGCGGCCGGAGCCATCCCGGATTTGCACGCGGCTGTTGGGAGCCAGCCGGAGCTGTCCTTCGGTCACCACCGTCTCGCCGGGCTCGAGCCCCTGCGCGATCACCAGATCTTGCTCGATGCGCGCTCCCGTTTTCACGGGACGGAATTCGGCCTTCCCTTCCTTTACCACGTACACGTACGAGCCGTCCTGACCCGTCTGCACGGCCTGGTTGGGAACCACGAGCGCGCCCTCTTGAGTGGTCAAGCGAAGCGCGACATGCACGAACTGGCCGGGCCACAGCTTGTGATCCGAGTTGACGAAAGTCCCCTTGAGCTTGATGGTGCCAGTGGTGTTGTCGACGTTGTTATCGATGAAGGTCAAGAAGCCGCCCTCCCGGACCGGCTCGGCGTCCTGCGTGGTCGCCGCTACCGCCAGCTTGCCTTGGCCCCTGTAGCGTTTGATTTCGCCCAGACCGGCCTCCGGAACTGAGAACGTGACATAGATAGGCTCGACCTGGTTGATCGCGATCAGATCCGTCGAGTTCGCCGGCACCACATTGCCCTGCTTCACCATGAGGTTGCCGGTTTGGCCGTCGATGGGCGAGCGTATGTCGGTGTAGCTCAGCATGACCTTGGCGTTTTGCAGTGCGGCCTGGTCGGCATTGATCTGCGCATTGGCGCTGTCGATGGCGGCGCGGTCGGCGCTCAGACCCTGCGCCAGCGCGTCGGCGTTGCTGCGAAACTGATCGGCCTGTTCCTTCGACATCACACCCTGCTCGAACAGCTTGCGATAGCGATCGGCCTGGTCCTCGGCATATTTATGCTGCGCCGTGTCACGCTGCAGGTTCGCCTGAGCCTGTTTCAAGGCCGCCCTGTCGCGCTCGATGTTGGCCTCGATCTGGCTGACCTGGGCGTTGTAGGCGCGCGGGTCGATGGTGAACAAGCGCTGGTTCTTCTTTACGAATTCGCCTTCGTGGAACGCGACTTCGGTCACCTGGCCGCTGACCTGGGCCTTGACCGTGATGGTGGCATAAGCTTCGACGTTACCGATGACTTGGATGTCGATGGGGACATCCTTCTGGGACACCTTCGCGACGGTGACCGGAACCGGTCCACTTTCGCCGCGTCCCCGGCCGCCGCCGGTTTTGCCAGCCGCCGGCGCCGAGTTGCCCGATCCCGAGCAACCCGCCAGCATCAGAACGATGCCGACGAGTAAAATACCAATGTAGATAGGTGACTTTCGCATTACACACTTCCCCTGCCATGGGGATAGACGAACCGATAGCGCCGTAATCTAGAGGGCGCTACGAATCACTCGAAGGTTACCATGTGGCACTCCCGACCTGCGTCGCGCCGCCAGTCATAGACTACTCGGATTCCATGTGGCGCGCGCACTCGTGCGAGCAGCGTTCACAATCATGTGAACGCGTTCTCGCCAGCGGCCAAAACGTGTTCGCAAGAGTGCGAACACGGCACGCACGGGCCCAGAGGGCGCCCCGTACGCCACGTCTTTATCGGATCGCGTAGTCCGGCCAGCAAGTCTCCTCCGCGGCCGGGAAGCGAATCGGCAAAGTTGTCAGCGGAGCCGCCGGCTGAAACTTCGGATCCAGTGCCTTGGCCGTCTGGTCGCGCAAATCTTCCAGATGAAGCTTGGTCTCGCGATCGGAAACGCGCGGCAGCACTTGGGCGATTTGCGCACCGATCCCGCGCAGCTCGCCGCGTATCAGCGGGCGGGCGTCATCGGTCACGGCGGCGCGCCCGTTCAGCTTCTCGGAAAGCAGCTCGATGTAACCGCGCTGCAGGTTGCGGCGGAAAGCGTCAACACGAATATTCTGCGCATCCAGCTCCTGGAAAACTCCCTTACGCAGATCGCTGAGGAAGTCGATCGCGCGGTACGCCTTGGCGCCGTCGATCGCTTCCTCCTCCGACAGTCGCGACAGCCGATCGTTCGAGAGCAGCGTGCTGAGGACGCGCATCTGCGCCGTCTTGATCCGCGTCAGCTCGCCGGTAGGTTCCATGCGCCGCAGGATCTCGGGCTTGATGAACATCGACGGAGTCTGCAGGGCATTCTTGTTCAAGAACGCCACCGCGCTCGACTGGCGGTCCTTCGAGACCAGCGAGAAACGCACGCCCTCCTGCCCGATGTTCTTCTGCTGCGAATCCATCCCGCCCACGATCACGGCAACGTGATTCATTTCGAGCACCCACTGGCCGAGAACGCGCCCATACACCTCCGTCAAATCGTCGAACGGCTCGCCGGTCTTGGTGGTCGTCGCGGGAAGTAGGTAACCCATCACGCGCTCCAGGTTCTTCAGGCCCAGCGCCGTCGAGCGGATCGCATCGGCGTCGCCAACCGCCTCGGTGTTCTCGCCGGGATCCGAGCCCAACGCGCCTGCCGTCGAAAATCGCAGCCACGGCTTGGTGTCCTGCTCGCGCGCCCATTCGTCGAGAGTCTTCTTTTCATCGTCGGGCGACTTGGCGCCCGGGATCGGCTTATAACCCCACATCGTGGCCCATTTGTCGTAGGGACCAATCTTGGGGATCAAATCGTCGGGATCGATCTTGTCTTCAGGCTGCGCCACGTAGTTGAAGCGCGAATAGTCCATGAGCGTCGCGACGTGTCCCATGGTGTGTACCCACTCGCGATCGCGGACCTTCTCCTGCGGGTACATCGAGCTGGCCTTCATGTTGTGCTGGAAGCCCAGCGTGTGGCCGACCTCGTGGGCAACGACGTACTTGATCAGCTTGCCCATCAGGTCGTCGGAGAGCGGCAGCTTCTGCGCGCTCGGGTCGCTGGGGCTGGCCTGCACGAAATACCAGTCGCGGGCCAGGTTCATGACGTTGTGATAGAACTGAATGTCGGCGTTGAGCACCTCGCCGGTGCGCGGATCGCTGACGTGGGGGCCGACCGCGTTTTCGATCGTGGATGGCAGCCAGCGGACCACGGAGTAGCGCGCGTCTTCCGGGCTCCAGTCGGGATCTTCCGTCGCGCTGGGCGCTTCCTTGGCGATGATGCCGTTCTTGAATCCGGCCGCTTCGAAAGCGGGCTGCCAGCTTTCAATGGCGGCCTTGACGTAGGGGATCCATTTCGTGGGCGTCGCGGGGTCGACGTAATAAACGATCGGCTTCACCGGCTCGGAGAGTGCCGCGCCCGGGTCCTTCTTCTCGAGACGCCAGCGAGTGATATAGGTCCGATGCGGGGCACGGTGCTCGTCCTGTCCGAAGTCTTCATGGCGGACGGAGAAGTAGCCGACGCGGGGATCGAACAGTCGCGGCTGCATCGGTTGATCGGGCAGTTTCACCATGCTGTAGTGCATCAACACCGTCGCGCTGCCGGGCCTCATGCCGGCGCCACCGAACGGGTTCGGCGCGGGGGTAGGCGCGCCGCCGCCGGTGGCCGGAGGGTCGGCCGGCGACGTGAAGGTGTGCGTCGCTTCCACTTCGATATTGGTGGGATAAGGATGCACAGTCTCCAGAAAAGATCGCGAGGCGTCCATCGCTCTGGCACGCAGCCGTGTGCGCGCGCTGAACTCGGGAACCTCCGTGGTGAAGAGGCGACCGACATCGATCACCGGTGCATCGTTCTTGCCGAAGGCTTCAATATTGAAGGCCATCACGATGGTTTCGTTGTTGGCGGCATGGACGGCTTTCGCGATCGGCAACTTCTCGTCGGCCACCATGTCGTAGGAGACGCTGCGAAGCAACACGCGATTGTCATGACGCTCCCAGCGCACCACGCGATTGCCCGCCGCCTGGCCGCCATAGCCGACGCCCAGCGTCGTGCGTGCGATCTGGCTGACCCACAGAAAATCCTTGCCCAATTCGCTCGCCGGGATCTCGTAATAGGTCTTGTTCTTGACCTTATGAACCGTGAAGACGCCGCTCTTGGACTTGGCGTCCTTGGTAATGACTTTGTCGTAGGGCTTGGGATCGGGATCGGGCACTGTGCGGCCACCGAATCCGGCTAGCGGGCCGGGCGTCGTCGTTTGGGAGGGCTCGTCGGGAGCCTGTGCGAATGCGCACATGCCGAATGCGATCATGCAGACGGAGAGATTTCTCATAAGAATCCACCTCGGGGAACGGATTCAGTATAACTAGATCGGAAGAGCACACGTCTGAACTCCAGTCACCTTGTAATCTC
>OBLT010002624.1_pt1 | contig 11109 bp, 9 predicted proteins | sample 1518721 | NCBI WGS metagenome assembly OBLT01 (sample SAMEA3539307, study PRJEB22396) | soil metagenome | biome: tundra; feature: field; material: soil | place: USA | collected 2010-05 | depth 0.15 m | reverse complement strand
ACCACCGAGATCTACACTCTTTCCCTACACGACGCTCTTCCGATCTTTCTTCAAAATATTGTGATTTCAACCTATTGTTCCTTTAACTTAGCAAAAATAGAATATGCAAATTTTAAAATTCGGTGGTACTTCTGTAGCAAATGCCGAAATTATTTCCAATGTGGTAGCCATTACCCGCAAGGTTTTGGAGAAGGAGAAAAATATCGTCATCATTTTATCCGCTCTTGGCGGAGTAACTGATTCCCTGGTTGAAGCGGCTTCATTGGCCTCAAGCGGTGATATATCCTATAAAGAAAAATTACAATCAATTGAAAAAAGACACCTCGATACTGTTAAGGAGTTAATACCACTCGACCAGCAGAGTAGTATATTAAGTATGGTAAAAAAGCGCTGTAATGAAATTGAAGATACCTGCAATGGAGTTTTTCTGTTGAAAGAATTATCGCCAAGAACAAGGGATTCCATTATCAGCTATGGGGAGTTATTATCCTCCCAAATATTTTCAGCTAAATTAAAATCCATCGGGATCAGCAATTCCTGGATAGATGCACGGGAACTCATTATTACCAATTCCGATTTTGGCAATGCGGCAGTTGATTTTACTGCTACTGATAAAAATATCCATGATTTTTTTTCAGTTAATCCGTCACAGGTTTCCATTGTTCCCGGCTTCATTGCCAAAGATAAGAACGGGAAAACCACCACGCTGGGAAGAGGCGGCTCGGACTATACTGCAGCTATTATTGGTGCAGCTTTGGACGCTTCTATTGTTGAAATCTGGACAGACGTTTCGGGAATGATGACAGCAGATCCTAAATTGGTTTCCAATGCAAAAATTATCGGGCAGATCTCCTACCAGGAAGCTATGGAATTATCTCATTTTGGCGCGAAAGTTATTTACCCGCCAACCATTCAACCTTTAATGAATAAAGGTATCCCGGTTTGGATAAAAAATACTTTCAGGCCTGCCGATACAGGAACCTGCATTCATAATGTCATTTGGCAAGACGGCAATACAATCCGGGGAATATCGAGCATTAATGGTATTGCATTGATAAGCCTGGAAGGCAGCGGAATGGTTGGAATTCCTGGCTTTTCAAAAAGGTTGTTTGAAGCATTATCCAATGAGAAAATAAATGTCATTCTGATTACTCAAAGTTCCTCAGAGCATTCCATTTGTGTGGGTATTGAAGAAATAAATGCAGGCAGGGCAAAAGAAGTGATTGATGCAACCTTCTCTTATGAAGTTGACATTAAGAAGGTAGAACCGCTCATTGCGGAAAAGGGTCTTGCTATTGTAGCCCTTGTCGGAGATAATATGAGAAATCACCCGGGTATAAGTGGTAAAATGTTTGGGGCGCTAGGCAGAAACGGCGTTAATGTGAGGGCAATTGCCCAGGGTTCTTCAGAAAGAAATATTTCAGCAGTGATTGCTTTAGGTGACGTAAAAAAGGCAATCAATGTATTGCATGAGGAATTTTTTGAAACTACATTTAAACAGGTTAATCTTTTTATAAGTGGTACCGGAAATGTTGGCGGAAAATTGCTTGGCCAGCTGCGGCACCAGCAGCGCCATTTGCAGGATCATTTGCGTTTACAGGTCCGGGTAACGGGCATCTCAAACAGCAGAAAAATGTTTTTTAATGACAATGGGATAGACCTTTCAAAATGGAATGACTTGCTACAAAATGCAGAGTCAATGGATATGGAAAAATTTAGCGGAATTATTCAAACTAAAAATTTACGTAACTCCGTTTATGTGGACATAACCGCTAATGCTGAAATTGCAAAGACCTATCCTAAATATTTGCAAAAAAGCATCTCAGTGGTTGCCTGTAATAAAATTGCCTGCTCTTCTTCTTATGATTATTATAAAAGGCTGAAGGACCTCGCTAGGGAATTCAATGCACTTTTTCTGTTTGAAACCAACGTTGGCGCAGGATTACCGGTTATCGGAACTTTAAACGATTTGGTGCGTAGCGGTGATAAGGTTAACCGGATTGAAGCAGTTTTAAGCGGTACACTCAATTTTGTTTTCAATAATTATACGGGAGAAAAAAGTTTCGCGAAGGTAGTGAAGCAGGCCCAGGATGAAGGCTATACTGAACCTGATCCGAGATTGGATTTGAGCGGAACAGACGTAATGCGAAAAATAATGATTCTTGCCCGGGAGTCCGGTGAGAAATTAGAAATGGATGATATCAGTAATTCGTCTTTCATGCCCGAATCATGCATGAAGGGAGATGTCGAAAATTTTTATAAAGAAATAGAAAAGCACGAGGAGCATTTTCTTAAGCTCGTTTTGGAGGCAATTGAGGCAGGAAAGAAATTAAAATTTGTAGCAAAGTTTGAAAATGGAAAGGCTTCGGTTGGATTGCAACACATCGACCCAGAGCACGACTTTTACCATTTATATGGAAAAGATAATGCCGTTTTATTTTATACAAATCGCTATACGGAGCAGCCGCTTGTTATCAAGGGCGCCGGTGCAGGAGCGGAAGTTACAGCCTCTGGGGTTTTTGCAGATATTATCAGGGCAGCAGCTCCTTCCAGCTGAGGATGGACAAATAATGATTAAATATGAAATTGATTAATGGAAAATAAACCAGATAAAACCATAAATAAAGTTACCGCAAAGGCAGTGAAGTCTGGATCGTCAGTAAATGTATTTGCACCTGCTACAATTGCGAATATTGTTTGCGGTTTTGATGTCTTAGGGCTTGCCCTCAACGACCCGGCAGATGAAATGCAACTCACCGTTAGTGATACACCGGGAATCAGAATCATCCATATTGATTCATTTAATCTTCCAGTTATACCTGAACAAAATGTTGCAGGAGTATCTTTAATAGAATTACAGCAGGAACTGGATCATGATTACGGGTTCGAGTTAGTAATCAATAAAAACATAAAACCCGGAAGCGGATTAGGTTCCAGTGCAGCAAGTGCAGCCGGAGTAGTAGTGGCAGCAAATTACCTGCTCGGTAATTTTTTTTCAAAAGAAGACCTCGTTCGCTTCGCGATGGCTGGAGAAAAACTGGCTTCAGGTGTAAAACATGCAGATAATATTTCTCCCTGTATTTACGGGGGAGTAACCCTGATCCGGTCCATTTTTCCGTTAGATATCATTTCACTGAAGGCACCTCCGATGTTTGTTGCAGTAGTCCATCCACAGATAGAAGTAAAAACCTCTGATGCTCGCGAAATACTTCGCAAAGAAGTTTTATTAAAAAATGCTATCAAACAGTGGGGAAATATTGCAGGACTTGTTGCAGGATTTTTAAAGGGAGATTATGGCCTTATTAGCCGCTCATTGGAGGATGTAATCATAGAACCGGTTCGAAGCATGCTCATTCCGGGATTCGATGATGTGAAGAAAAGAAGTATTGATGCCGGGGCGCTGGGTGGAGGTATATCCGGTTCAGGTCCCTCTATTTTTATGCTTTGCGAAGAAAAGGCGACTGCATTAAAAGTTGAAAAGATTATGAAAGATATTTATGACCGTACAGGACTAAAATATCATACATATGTTACAACGATCAATAATGAAGGAATTAAGATCGGCTAAGGATTAAAAGTTTTAAGTTACCAAAGGGAAGATGTACCGCATCATAAATAATTTATCGAATAAACTTCCTGGCAGGAATTTCCGATCTTACCCTGAAATCAAAAATTAATAATACTTAATTCAAAAATTTCAATTTGTTATATTTCAGCACCAATAATCAATCTGCTAAAGTAAATTTCAGGGAGGCCACAATCAGTGGACAGGCGCCGGACAAAGGACTTTATTTTCCGGAAACGATTCCTTTTCTGCAAAACGAATTCTTTACTGGCATTGATAAGCTTTCGAAAGAAGAAATTGCCTTCACGGTCATCCAGCCTTATATTGGTAATGAAATCCCGCAGAATGAACTGGAGCGAATTATTGCAGAAACTATATATTTTGATTTCCCTTTAAAAAAAATTGATCAACATATTTTTTCACTGGAATTATTTCATGGACCAACTCTTGCTTTCAAGGATGTGGGTGCAAGGTTTATGAGCAGGTGCCTTGGATATTTTGTAAAGGATTTCAATAAACAAATTACAGTTCTTGTAGCTACTTCGGGCGATACGGGAGGAGCAGTTGCCAATGGTTTTTTTAATGTAGATGGCGTAAAGGTAGTAATACTTTATCCTTCAGGAAAAGTAAGCAGCGTTCAGGAATTACAATTGACTACGCCTGGTAAAAATATCAGTGCGCTGGAAATTGAAGGCTCTTTTGATGATTGCCAGAAAATGGTAAAACAGGCGTTTGCCGATAAGCAACTAAACCAAAAAATATTTTTGACATCAGCTAATTCCATCAATGTGGCCCGGTGGCTGCCCCAGCAATTTTATTATTTCTTCGCCTACCAGCAATGGCCGGAAAAGGATAATCCTCCGGTGATAAGTGTACCCAGTGGAAATTTTGGAAATATCTGTGCCGGTTTACTGGCTCATCATTCAGGCCTTCCCGTTACGCATTTTATTGCTGCATGCAATGCCAATGATGTGGTGACAGAATATTTAGCAACAGAAAATTATGTTCCCGCAAAATCTGTCGCTACGATTTCCAATGCGATGGATGTGGGCGACCCAAGCAATTTTGTCCGCATCCTTGAATTGTTTAATAAAGAGTTTCGATCCCTGAAAAAAGTTATGAGCAGTTATTCATTTTCTGATGAAAAGACAAAGGAAATTCTGGGCCAGGTATTCAGGGAGAAGAAATATTTACTGGATCCGCACGGGGCAGTAGGATATGGTGCCCTTAAAAAATATCTGCAGCAGCATCCGGGACAAAAGGGAATATTTTTGGAGACTGCGCATCCCGTAAAATTTTATGATGTGGTAGAGCCGGTAGTCAATGAAAAAGTCCCAATGCCACAATCTGTGCAGGATTTATTGAAGCTAAAAAAGATCAGCATAAAAATGCGTTCAGATTACCGTGAATTAAAAGAATATTTACTTTCAGAATAAATTATTGTCATTTCATCTAAGTTTTTTAAATATAATCTATTAAATCCAGGCCAATTACGATTGAATTTTCTGCCAAAGGGAAAGAACCTAAATTACAGGTGAAGCCACTAATGGATTTTTAAGGGTAATTTGCGCCATTATTTTTTACATAAACTCTGATAAAAAATTCTTCATGAATTTCGTAACCATAATGGGCCTAATAGCAGCAGCCTGTACCACTACTTCATTCATTCCACAGGCCATTAAAACAATCCATACAAAAGATACTTCAGGCATATCCCTGGCGATGTATTCTCTTTTTGCATTCGGAACCCTTATGTGGCTACTCTATGGAATCTTTTCCTCAAATATCCCGGTAAGCCTGGCCAACGGAATAACGCTGATTTTTGCTTCCATCATTCTTTTCTATAAAATAAAGTACAAGTAAATCCGTGGGTAAAGTGGTAACATTCGGCAATTTTTAATAATCTTAATAACTAAGAAAGTCTGAACCATTTGCTGGTTCAGACTCTTGATTTATCAAAAAATATTCTCTAATCTTTCAAACCAAGGTAGGCTTTCACCTGGTTATAGTCGTTCCAATCAATGGTATTACTCTTCATTCCATTTACAGATACAGGTAAGGCAGTTGTTCCACCGGGAATTATAATATACCTGAATTGATAATAATTATGTCCGTTATTTAGCACAGAACTTACATTGAGTGTTGCGGCTAAAAAAATTGTATCAACTGAGAAGTAAGGATTTATCGCAACACCTAAATAAAAGAGATCATAAATCGGCAAGGGGAAAACAGCCTCTCCACCGACAGAGTCGCTGCCTGCATTAAAATAAACTTTTATTTCTCCATGGTTTATGATTGAATCGGCTAATTTGGGAGCTGGAATATCACCATACCAGCCTGTCGTATCATTTCCTGTAAATTTTACATTAAGCCAGGGCGAGTAAATTACGTTTGCGGTGCCTGTTGCACCAGTGGCACCTGTTGGCCCAGCAGGACCGGTAGCACCCGTTGCCCCGGTCGTTCCGGCAGGGCCTGTCTTTGAACAGGAGGTGATGATTAAGGTCATGGCCAGTAGTAAAAAGCTTGTAATGCTAAGGGATTTTTTTTTCATGAGTTTTTGATTTTTTTTTGAATTATTAATACTTTTTGGAACATCCAAACCAAAGTAAGCAAACTTCTAAAGAATATTGGTGAATGGAAAATATATTTTATAGTGACGGCTTGTTATTTATCAACAAACCCGCATCTTTTTGTTGATAATCAGATTCTTTATTCAAAACAAACCGCTAAACTTGCTGCTGTAAAATTGGAAAATACTGACGTTCAAAAACCCAGTACAGGAAGCAAATCAGAAGGAATTAATTCGAGGAAGGAAATGTTTTTAGAATTATAATGCCGGTATTTTGTCCGTGATTTTGAACCGGTTTTTTTCAAATAGTTATCTTAATTATAACAAAGGATGTGATTTGGAACCTGAAGGCAATAGAATCCCCTTCCTGAAAAAAGGTTCAGAAAAAGAGGATTCAATGCCAGAAGATATATTTAGTTTTTCAACCCCAGGTACTGTTTTACCTGGTTATAATCGTTCCAGTTAATAGCACTACTCTTCAATCCATTTGCAGAAACTGGTAATGTAGTAATACCGCCCGGAATGAGAATATACCTGTATTGAAAATAGTTATACCCGTTACTTACATAGGAGCTTGCGTCATAATTAGAGAACAACTGGATGGTATCAGCATAGAAATACGGATTAATTACAAATGTCAGCACTGAAGTGGATGTTGAAAAGACGAAGGGCTCATTAAGTGGCAAAGATGAAACAAACTCACCATTGGTAGAATCGCTGCCCAAATTTATGTACACCTTTATATCGCCCTGGTTTATAATAGAATCCGTCAATTTCGGAGCAGGAATAAAACCTACCTTAACTGTGTCAAAAGCGGACTGGAAGGTAACATTTAACCAAGGCGAATAAATTACATTGGCAGTACCTGTAGCTCCGGTAGCTCCCTTTAGCCCTGCAGCACCGCTTGCACCGGTAGCTCCTGTCGCGCCTGCAGGACCGGTCTTCGAGCAAGATGTAATGATTAGAGAAGCTGCCAGGAAAAAAATGCCAGCGATAGAAAGAGATTTCTTTTTCATGAGATTTTTTTATTTAGAGATTTATGAATACTCTTTTGATCTATATAATTATGAAATAGTTGGGTAAAATGAAAACAATTAAATCAAAGTATGATAACAGTGGCCATAGGGATTCAAACATTTCATAATTAACCTCTGTTCTCTTAAAAAATCACTTATTATCAATTAATAACCTTAATTGATTTTTATCGCAAAATCATAACTATGTTTACGGCCCATTATTGCGGAACAGGAAGATGGCAAGATGAAGTTTATTAAATAGTTGTCAGATTGAACCATCTTTTATTTACCCTTAAACCGGTACCATAAATACCCGGCTGCCTCTTTCAAATAGAAATTCCAGGAAGACAGCACTGAAGGGCTTGGGATTAATGAAGAGAAATCAAAACTACTCCTTCCGTCAAAATAATTACATGGAAAGGGAGCGACAGGTACGCCCGCATTCCTAAATAAAAGTGAGGCCCTTGGGACATGTATTGCCGAAGTTATGAGAAGGTAGGGAGGCTTTAATTGCAGGGAATCCAGAATATTTTTTGCAAACCGGGCATTATCAGATGTATTGTTAGATCTGTCTTCAACAAATATTACAGAATCAGGAATCCCCATGGTAATAAGTTCATTTTTGGTCCATGCACCTTCACGGAAGCTTTTTTTATCAACTTTACCATTCCCCCCGCTGATCAGAATATGGGAAATTTCACCAACCTTAAACAGCTTTACTGCCTGTATAAACCTGTCAGCAGTGGCGTTAAAATAACCGTTACCATTTGCATCGGGGCTCGCAAATCCTCCCGGGACTATACCACAACTGTAAGTAATATTCCTGTGTATAATCCCCGGTGATGGCTGCCATTTGCCGGCATACCAATTCAGAAGCCATGAATTACTAAAAAGAAGAAAAATGATGAGGGCAGAGAGATTATATAGCTTACCTGACGAAGTTTTTCTTTTAACATAACCCACCAAAACCAATAAAATGATCAGGTTAAAGGGTGACAATAAAAATGATAACAGTATGGAGGCAAAATGTTGCATGGCAGATCTCTAAATTTAATAATCAAAATGTTCATTAAAAATAAAAGAAAGTCACGAAAGTTGTTATTTTCTGAGATTCCGGAAAACTTTCAGGCTCCTAAAAAAAAAATTTTAAATAAATGAGGAAAAAAATTTCATAATCCGGTTCAGTATCATATATTTACATCACCAAAAAAACAGGCCCTCCTGTAGAAACAAGACGGCCTTTACGATTGCTTGATATGAGAAACTTTAATTTTTTTCTTTGCGCTGATATCACAGCTTAATAAATACTACCTTTATTTCCTCAACATTTTTTCTTTCACTTGAAACCTGAAATTAGTTATCATCGGTTAATTCCTGTTATCAAATTTAGCACGATTATACCATCGCAGAGTTTATTTCCTTCCTTCAGAATCCTTTACCAGTCTATATTTCATACTAAATTTCATATGATGTCCAACACGATATTCTCAATTTTTCCACAATTCACATATCTGGTTATCTGTCGTTTATAATACGCTGAATCCAATTCAGATACCTCAAAATCTATTCCTGGCCGCTATTGTCAAGCAAAACGTTTTAAATACATATTTATTTTAACTACATACTCTTTTATTGAGACTCTTTCGTTAACGCAACCAATATATTTAAGAACACCCGAAAGATTGAATGGTTCAAAATAGCTAAATATTCTTTCAAATTGTACATAAATATTAATTCAATTATTCCTCAATTTATTGGCGATATTCCCCGAAGAAAAAAGGGAAACTCTTTAGTGACACTGTATTTCACCTGAATCATGAAAAAGCGATAACTTTGCGGCGTTATAAATATTTTTATGAAAAGTGTTTTATTAATCGCAGTTCTTTTCGCAGGTTTGTCCGTGTTCTCCTGTAACAATCAATCTAAAGAAAATAGAGTTACGGATACTATGTCGGTAACAAAAACAGATTCTGTGAAATTTACGGCAGCCATGGTGGATAATAAAAGAGATCCATCCTGCGGAATGCCGGTATCGGCTGGCATCGGTGATACTGCACATTACAAAAACCTCGTTTTGGGCTTTTGTTCCAAAGAATGCAAGGATGAATTCTTAAAGAATCCCGAAAAGAATTTAGCAGCGGCAGATCTGAAAAAATAATGTATTGCTACCAGTTTATACCAAGCTAACCATATTTAGCTATTCAGTGTTTTTAGGTTTCCTCAACTCCCCAAGTCGGCTTTTAGCCTTATTAATCAATGTAATTTATTGCAAAAGTTACCGAAAGAATTGATTGGATTTTTTTTAAAATTTCGGGGTCAATTCAATCATCTTCAAGTCAGGTGTATCTAATCCTTGCGTCGAAATTATTTTCCCCGATTATTAAAATACTCTGATAGCTTTAAAAGGAATCCTTTTCTTAAGGAATAAGATACCTTGTTGCATAAAAATGCATGAAGTACATTTGCCGGTATTTATTAATCTTTAAGATCAAGAACTGAAATAAATCATGGAACTACATCCGATTACAAAAGCAATCCGCATTCAAACAGAGCGTACTAATGAAATGGAACATGCCACTCCATTATTTCTTACAAGTAGTTTTTGTTTTGATAATGCAGAAGAAATGAGGGCTGCATTTGCTGACGAGACAGATGATAATATTTATAGCCGTTTCAGCAACCCCGGGGTAAAAGAATTTGTTGATAAGATGGTCGCCCTTGAAGGTGCAGAGGCAGGAGTGGCTACCTCCACCGGCATGAGTGCTGTGTTTGCAAGCTTTATGGCGCTGTTGAAAAACGGAGATCATCTCATTTCCTGCGAGGCTGTTTTTGGAAGCACGCATAATCTCCTGAAAAAATATTTGCCTGCTTACGGGATTGAGTGCACCTGTGTAAGCGCTGAAAACCCTGAAGAATGGGAAGCTGAAATAAGGCCAAATACAAAAATGATTTACCTGGAAACACCTACCAATCCGGGTCTTGAAATCATTGACCTGGAATTTGTTTCCAAAATGGCAAAAAAGCACCAGCTTATTCTGAATGTTGATAACTGCTTCGCCACACCTTTAATCCAAAGGCCCATAGATTTTGGCGCAGACCTCGTTTTACATTCAGCAACCAAATGGATAGATGGACAGGGAAGGGTATTGGGCGGTGTAATCGTAGGCGACAAAAAATTAATCAATACTATATATTTGTTTTGCAGAAACACAGGCCCTTCACTTTCTCCTTTTAATGCATGGGTTTTGAGTAAAAGTCTGGAAACTTTAGACGTTCGTATGGAGCGGCATGCAAAAAATGCTTTGCAGATAGCCAAAGCCCTGGAAAATCATCCAAAAATATTATGGCTTAAATATCCCTACCTGAAAAGTCACCCGCAATACAATATTGCCACTAAACAAATGAAAAATGGCGGCGGAATTTTGTGCTTTGAACTGAAAGGTGGATTGGAAAGCGGAAAAAAATTTTTAAACAACCTCGAATTGCTTTCCCTTACAGCCAACCTGGGAGATTCAAGAAGCATAGCCTCTCATCCGGCAAGCACTACTCATGGAAAACTTACAGAAGAAGAAAGGATGAAAGTGAATATTACGCCCGGGCTTATACGCATTTCAGTAGGTTTGGAATATGCAGATGATATTTTAAATGATATTTTGCAGGCACTGGAGAAATGTTGATGAAGGATGACTGTTAAGATTCATTCCCGAAATAGTAACCTGGGCTTACTTCGTAAAAATTTACCTTTTTGAAGGGGACATTGGGGGCCAGAACCTTCCTGATTCGAAGCAGATGTAAAATCCAGGCCCCATTTTTAAAGAAAAACGGGACCTTGAATTTCACGGGTGTTTGAGATCCAGTCAGTAATCTTAATATAATCAATGCCCTCTCCCCCATCCAAACCAGTCGTTCCCGTTTGCAAAAAGCATCAGGGCGAGGAGAATAACCATTCCGGCGATCTG
>OBLT010002623.1_pt1 | contig 11111 bp, 9 predicted proteins | sample 1518721 | NCBI WGS metagenome assembly OBLT01 (sample SAMEA3539307, study PRJEB22396) | soil metagenome | biome: tundra; feature: field; material: soil | place: USA | collected 2010-05 | depth 0.15 m | reverse complement strand
GATAGAACCCTCCATACTTCAATCGAAATGGCTTTGTATAAACATGAAATAAATAAAAAGCTCAAGGAAAGAACTGAAGAACTTATAGCAGAAAAAGAAAAGTCCGAACTCCTTCTGCAGAATATTCTTCCCATTCCGATTATTAAAGAGTTGAAAGAAAGGGGAATTATAGAACCTAGAGGTTATGATTCGGTCTCTCTCCTTTTTACTGATTTTGAAGGTTTTACTCAGCTTACCACAAGTATGTCTCCAGGAGAACTAGTAGCCGAATTGAATGAAATATTCAATAATTTCGATATGATCATTCATAAATACGGTCTCGAAAAATTAAAGACTATCGGTGATTCTTATATGATTGGGAGTGGATTTCCTATCGAAACTAAAGATCATGCGGTTAATATTATTAAAGCAGCTATTGATATGCTTGAAATTGTCAGGGAAAAAAATCTCAATTCTAAATACGAATGGAAAATGAGAGTCGGAGCTCATTCCGGGAATATTGTAGCTGGAGTAGTAGGTAAAATAAAATATAGCTATGATGTTTGGGGAAATACTGTGAATTTAGCTGGCAAAATGGAAAGACTCAGTATGCCGGGAAAAATAAATATCACGGCAGCCACTTATGAACTGATCAAAAATGAATTTGATTGTGAATTTAGGAGTAATGCTGAAATATCGAGAAACGAAAAAATAGAGATGTATTTTGTCAACGGCTATAAATCCCCCAAAATAAAAAATAAAAAAGATTCTATCCCTGCTTCGGCTTAAAAAATATTTAAAAAATGAATGGATCAAAAACAAAAATTCTGATAGTTGAAGACGAAAAGATAATAGGACTTGATATCAAGCATACGCTTGAAAGGATAGGATATGAGGTTGTTAACATTGTAAAATCAGGTGAAGCGGCTATTGATCTTACCGGGGAATTGAAACCCGATTTGGTTCTGATGGATATAATGCTGAGCGGTGGGATTTCTGGAATTGATGCCGCTGAAGCTATAAGAAGGAAATTCGATATACCCGTTATTTATCTCACTGGATTAACTGACGAAGAAACATTTTATAAAGCAAAGATAACTCAACCCTTCGGATATTTGCCCAAACCGTTCGACCAAAAAGGATTGCATACTGCTATAGAAATGGGATTATATAAGCATAAGATTGAATCATTATTAAAACAAAAAACAATAGAGCTGGAAGAGGAGAAGAAAAAAACTGATAACCTTCTCATGAATATTCTTCCGGCTGGAATTGTTAAGGAATTGAAACTTAATGGTTCAGTTAAACCAAGGTTTTTTGATGCCATTACAATTATGTTTGCTAAATTCCATAACTTCATAGGCTTAATTCAGAAATATGAACCCGTTAAGGTGGTTGACCAATTGAACGAGATTTATCATAAATTTGATATGATCGTAGAATATTCAGGTCTTGAAAAAATGAAGACAATTGGGAATACATATATGATCGGTGGAGGTCTGCCGGTAGAGAGTGATGACCATGCTCTGAAAATAATTGAAGTGGCTCTCAAAATGTCTGAATATATACAAAAAGTAAATGAAAAAAATAATCATGAATGGCAATTGAGGATAGGTATAAATAGTGGTCAGGTGGTTGCCGGTGTTGTGGGGATGCATAAATTTACTTATGATGTCTGGGGTGATACTGTTAATATTGCTAGCCGGATGGAGAACTCCTGTGAACCTGGTAAAATAAACATTACTCGTAACACATATGAGTTGGTTAAAGATATTTATAATTGCGAATATAGGGGGAAACTGACTGCTAAAGGAATGGGAGAAATTGATATGTTTTTCGTTAATGGTCTTAAATGACCTATAAGAAAAGTTCAATCTGAAGAATTATATTATCTGTTAATGTAGAATAAATCGGATTTATTAAAGATTCTTTAGGCTTTATTATCTCAGAATATTGCGCTGAAATAGTTAGTTCTTTAAATAACTTGTAACTTAAATATAAGTTTATTTTTGTCCCTTCTCCGTAAAGTACTTCACCTCTGACTAAACCTCCTATATTATTATTATATTCATATACTGAAGAGTAAAAAGAATCTGTTCTAAAGAAACTTACAATACCCGTTAGCCTCAAATTTTTTATTAAATCTATTAATACAGAATTGGTAAGTAGAATACCTTCTTCTGTCATATTGTTCTCCTTAATCCTTATTGCATTGTACTCGGTAATTAATTTTACTCTGACTTCCTTTGATAAATTCCAGGATAGTATAACTCTGATATCATTTCTCCCCCTGCGGACAATAGATTTTTGGTCATCTTGGTTGAGGAGATAGTCTTTGTTTTCATATTTATAGTTTGTTTTGATATTTACATTTTCCTTAAAGGTATTTGTGTAACTGAACAGGAACTCTTCCCCGGCGTTGCTTATGGGAAATCTATAACCCCCGAATGGGAACTTGAATTGATCATAATAAAAGTTAATTGTACCGAAATCGGTTAGTAATTTGAATCCGTTATAAAATCCGGTTTCATTTTGTACTTTGCCTCTTTGCTCTGCCAGACTGTTCCCATGTATTGAATTGTAATTTCTTGGATAATTCCTTATAGAACTGACAAAAAGAAAATTCTTATTGAAAGTTATTTGAATTGTATTTAGTGAAGCTATTGACTTGAAATCGTAGGCAGTTTCACCCGAAAAATTTATTGTGGGGATGAGAAAACAATTATAACTGGTCGAGAAATAGTTAAATCTGTCCCCCTGTGGTGCATATAATAAACTGCCTGATAATGGTTTGTTGTATTTTGAAAGGTAATAAAGAACTCCTAAGTGAAATAAATTATTATAAGAATAATTCCCGCTTCCTCCCAAAGCAGTCTCATTTACTGAATTGTGATTACTTAATTCTGAACTTGTCCGGTGATATCCGGATGTTATCAAAGAAGATATGTCCCCTGATATTGAATCGGTTGATGCATCCAGCTTATGACTCGAATAAAAGAAAGAAAATTGGAACTCATTAAATTCAGTTGAAATCGCTATTCCTCTGAAGAATCGGTTCTCGTCAGTGCTGTTATACGGATGAATAATATTCTCTCTATTCTTAATAGGGAAAACTGCATCGGTTGTCTTGGAAAATCCAAATGGTCCCCATAATACTAGCCCTTGTCCGAATTCGAAATTATAATCCCCAAGTACAGTTTTCTCTATAGGACCAATATTTTTTAATAATAGATGTAATGAAATAAAGTCATAATAAGACTTTTCCCCTGGATCCTTTTCTGTTAGAATTCCTAACTCTCCTTGTTCGTTTAGGAGAGTAAGTTTATTATATAGTTTAAGCTTTGAACCGGGATAATTATCATATGATAAGTCATCTTTATCCTTTAAGTTTAGGGATATGCGCGAACGAAAAAATATTTTTTCAAAATTAAAAATTGAATTGTTGACAGGTTTGGTGTTATCTATTCGTTTTATAGGATCAGAAACTGTTATAAAAGGTTTTATGTTATTTATAACATACTTTGGTAAACCTTTTATAGTGAATAATTCGTTGGTTGAGAAAAAATGACCATATTTTACTCTGTGCTGAATTATGAGCTGTGCATAGTTTATATCGAGCTCAGGTATTTTTTGAAGAATAATCAAATCTGCGGTATTAATATTAATTGGGTTCTTTTGCAGATCTTCTAAATAATCAATGACGTTAAATTCTTCATAATTAATCACTGGCTCAGGAACCAGGCTTTCTATTATTTGATCAGAAACGACTAATGTAGAATCCTCCTTTTGGGCCAAAAGTAATCCGGACAATATAAAAATTAGTAGAATCTCTGTATGATAAAATATCATATTATTTCATATCCAGAAATTCTTTGATATTCCTTGTGCGGTTCCCCTCCTTCTCAAATGAGATAATGATTCCCGCCTGATGTGTTAAACCCAGATCAGGATGTGTGAATACTGAATAATCAAAATTAAAGTAGGAAAAATGGATTCCGATTCCGCACGAATACTCTGCTGGCTCATTTGCAAATCCTATTCGTATTGAAAGATTATCAATTAAATCATAATTGATTCCGGACTTCACCGATGCGTTATACCTAATATCCTTCTCTATAGCAAAATTAAGGCTTAGATTATTATAAATATTATAACTCAAACCTGCATTCAGAAGGATAGGTATCTGATCGTCTTTGGGAGTAAATGAAGCGTGGTTTATGTTTTGGATAGAAAAACCTATTCGCAAATCGTCTGTTAAATATCCAAGGCATCCACCACTTAAATAAAAAACAGCTTTGTTCCCATATCCCTTTATTGAAACAATATGATAATTAAATGTTACTCCGGCAAAGAATTTATTTAGATATAAAGTCGAAAAGCTGAGAATTAGTTTGGTCTCGCGATATAATTCAAAACCATATGTCATTGCTCCTATTCCGGCAGAACCAAAACCAAGTGGTTCGTTATAGGCAATGTATCCATTTGCTAATTCATTTAACCCGAATGGAGCAGTGGAATAATAAAGCCCTAATTCCCGCCAATTAAGCTGTGCAAGTCCGGCAGGATTATTAAAAAGTGAAAAGACATCGTCCGACAACGCAACATCTGAATTGGCCATAGCTATCTGCTTAGCTCCGGGATTCATTTGCCCTGAAGAGACTGATATAAATGATACAATTATTAAAAGGTGAAAAAAAACCCGCATAGAAATTTTAATTCATTGTTTAATATATATGTAAATTTCTATATTAAATCAACAAAATAAATTATTAATGGTCAGTAAATGAAATATTTTCTTTTGATCATCGTCTTATTCACTTGCATTGGTTTAGCTCAGGAGTTGAACTGCAAAGTAACTGTCAACATGGAAAAACTGATGTCAGCAGCTAAAGATCCTCTTGTCGGATTTCAGAAGACCGTGGATGATTATCTTAATAAATCAAAATTTACTTCCGACAAATGGGAAGGGGAGAAAATTGAATGTTCAATGACTATTCTTTTTCAGACGGCCGATAACCCCAATTATACGGCACAGGTAATTGTAAACTCACAGAGACCCCTGTACCACAGCCAACAAAATTCACTTATGCTCAATGTTAATGATGGCACTTGGCGGTTTACTTATCAGAAGGACCAGTCTTTAAATTCTAACCAGTCTGTCTATGATCCTATAACAAGCTTCATGGATTATTATGCTTATGTTATCATCGGGCTTGATGCTGACAGCTATGATAAACTCGGTGGAACAAGATATTTTTCAAAGGCATTGGATTTGGTTAATCTTGGTGCTACAAGTGCATTCTCTGATGGTTGGCAGAATAGTAGTGCATCATATAGCCGCAGAGGACTCGTTGAAGATCTCATGAGCGAAAAGTTTCGGTCTTTTCGTGAAGCTTTTTATGAATATCATTATAATGGACTTGATGTCTTAGGTTGGAATCAGGATATAGCTATTAAAAATATGGCTAAACTTGTCTTTGCAATCGATAATATTAGAGCTACGGGCGATATTAGTACTGTACTTATGAAGGTATTCTTTGATTCAAAGAGCGGTGAAATGGCTGAGTCTTTTAAAGTCTACCCGAATAGAGATATTTATAAGACATTAAAAAAAATAGATCCTGCCCATACTAAAAAATATGATGATGCTCTTTTCGGAGAGTAATTTATTAAAGCTTAATTCAATAATTCGAAAAAATCATTTTGGAAAGTATCGGACGGTAGTAAATTCCATTCTTGTCCCCTTACATAATAAATTGTTTCAGATTCCAGATTTGATTTCTGTTTTGTTGTTTTCTAAGATGTGCATCAATCTTGAAAAATAGATTGCCTTTGCCTTATTCGTATAGCACCTGTTATGCTTAAAGCGTTTTACAATATGGTCGATTGTTACTTCGCTTTGAGTCTTATGTTGTGCTCTCCTTATCAGGTAGTCATTTAATATTCTTAACTGTTCATCCTGAGATTTGTGAGTGAAATTAATCTTTGCCATTTTTCCCATTCCCTTTAATTATTACTCAATAATAATCATTTATATTATATAATTCAATAGTTTATCTTTTTTTCTTAAAACTATCTCTATTTATGAATGAAAGTAAAATAATTTGCGGGGAATTTTAATAATGCTGTTTGGGTAGTTGATATATCCGGGAAGATTCCGAATACTGTCGATCCGCTTCCTGTCATTAGAGAAAATTCTGCTCCTAGATCATACATCTTATCCTTTATTTCCTTTATTTCCGGATAACGCTCAAAAACAATCGGTTCAAAATCATTAAGAATATTATTCTTTAAATTAGATAAGCTATTATATTTCCCAAATTCAATTTGGTTAAGATGAATTCCTGGTGCTTTGGGCCTTATCCTACTGAATGCCCATGAAGTTGAAATGTGTATTCCGGGATTAACTATTAGAATTGGTTTGTCTATTATCAGTCTTATAGACTCGAAGATCTCACCTCGTGACGATCCGAATTTCGGTTTTGGCTCGATAAAGAAAGGTGCATCTGAACCAATCTTTAACGCTAACGAAAATAAAACTTTATTCGATAACTTTAAATCATAAAATTTATTAAATAGTATTAATGCTGCAGCACCGTCACTGCTTCCTCCTCCCATACCGGCTCCTATTGGCATTCTTTTATTTAGTGTGACTTTTACCTTTATCTCAATTCCGGTTAACTTACTTATTAACTCCTTTGCCTTGATAATTGTATTATTCTGCTCACTATTTAACTGGGGGTTGGTAGTAACTAGAACAAACTTGTTATCTTCTCTGACTGTTAGTTCATCCCATAAATTAATGGGATAAAATATTGTTTCAAGATTATGGTAACCATCCTCTCGCTTGGATATTATGCTAAGCCCAATGTTGATCTTGGCTGGCGTTTTAATGGTCAGTTCTTTCATCAAAAATCTCTTTAATCTTCTTGATATGATCTGGTGTAGTTCCGCAGCATCCGCCGACAAAAGATGGATTATATTTCAGAATCCGTTTAACAATCTCTTTATATTCATCAGGACTAACGCCAGGAGTTATTGTATTATCCCTATATTCGCCGTTGCTGCAATTCATATAAACGCCCCAGTTGAAATTAATTTCCTGAATACTTATAAATTCAAGAAACGTTTCTGGTTTGATGCAGTTAAACCCTATTGATAGTGGCTCGTATTTAAGAATATTTTGAATCGCTGCATTAACTGTTTCACCGGAAAGCAGCTTGAAATATTCATCAAAGAAAATACTTACTACAAATGGTATTTTCTCCCTCTTACATATGGATGATACGGTTTCAATTTCCTCATAATGACTCTGGGTTTCATTTAAGATAAAATGACACTTATTATGAAATAGTTCCTTGATATGTACTTCATGATTCCGGTAATAATCTTCTACGGTTAGTTCGGTTTCCTTTTGGTAACAATCTTCTGTCGGTGGATTTGAACCGGCTATAAGTACTGGAGTTCCATTGGCAGCTTTTCTTGCCAAAGCAACTGACTTCTCAATAAAATTTTGTTCTTCAAGATAATACTTATTCTCTTTCGATGAATATTCCCTTATCGCATAAGGGTTTGTCCGGAATGTATTCGTTGTAATTATATCTGCCCCTGCACTAATATATTGCTTATGAAGTTCAATAACCTTTTCAGGATGAGTTATATTTGCAAGTGACATCCATAAATGCTCATCCCTGAGCACACCATGTTGTTGCAGAAGGGATCCCATCGCACCGTCTAATATAAGAGGTCGTTTCATCCTTCTCGCAATAGAAAAAGGATTAAATAAAATATCCATAAATTAGTTAATAAAATATATTTTAATGATTTTAATTAAATATAACAAAAATGTATTCCTCTATGAATTTAATTGGTTAATAATTCCGTGAAAAGATTGAAAGAAAGATTTATTCTAATAAACTGGTAACCTTATTTAGCACAATATCTACAGGTAATTCAAGCATGCACTCATGTCCATAAGGACATGTTAGCTTATTGCAGATAATACAGAAAAGATCCTTATTTATTACATAACCTGAAGCAGGAGAGTAAGGTCCGTGCGCTGCAGGATCAGTTGGTCCGAATATTCCGAGTGTAGGTTTACCTAATGCAGCAGATATGTGCATAGGTCCCGAATCGTTTGCAATTACAAGATTACATAAATTAATCAAGGCTGACATTTGCTTAATATTTGTGGCAGGCGCAAGTTTTGCATTATCACCAAGATTCTTAATAATGTGTTCGGCATCTTCCTTATCCTCAGGACCCCATAATATTAGGATCTTGGTGTTATATTTCTCCCTTAGTCCATTGCAAATCTCTACCCACTTGGAAGCATCACACCTTTTGCTCTCCCAACCGCCCGATGGAATTATTCCTGTAACAAAATCATTATCACTGAAATAACTTTGGAAAATAGACTTGGCAAATTCCTTATCACTCTTTACAAGAAAGTACTGAACTTTTTTCGATATTATCGGTACATCTATTGCCTTAATAAGTTCAAGGTTATGTTCTGCGGAATGGTATGCACCTCTTTCTGAAGTAGCTCGGATATTATAGGCATATTTGCGCCCCCCGTATGCAAAACCAACTCTGTATTTTACCCCCGAAAGAAAAGTAATCTGTGCAGTCCGTGGATTACTCCATAGATCAAGAAGCAAATCATATTTCTCTTTCCTTATTCTTAGAGCTACCCATAAAGGAAACTCCTTCTTCCCCATAGTCATAATTTTATTAATACTCGGATTATCTTCAAGACAAGGTTTCGCAAAGTTCTCCGTCAAATAGTCAATCTTCACCCCTGGGAAATTCGAAATCAGATTATCAATAATAATTGTAGAGAGGACTATATCCCCAATCCCCCGTGGCTTAATGCATAAGATCTTTTTTATTTTAGATTTATCAATTTCCATTAAGTGTACTATTTATTAATGTGCATCAAGCCAGTTATCTCCTATGCCTGTTTCAACTAAGACCGGCACATCTAATGGAAGAGCACTCTCCATAAGTTCCTTGATAATAGGTCTCAGCTCCTTAACTTCATCTTTGTGCGCATCAAATAAAAGTTCATCATGTACCTGTAATACCATCTTCGTCTTAGTCTTTCTTTTGACAAGTTCCCGATGGATATTTATCATCGCCAGCTTAATCATATCTGCCGCGCTCCCCTGTATCGGCATATTTATAGCCACCCTTTCCTCAAATTGCTTAACAACTCTGTTGCTGCTGTTTATATTATGCAGAAATCTTTTCCTTCCCATCAACGTCTCAGCATATCCTTTCTCCTGTGCCTTCAAAACGCAGTCATCCATAAATTTGCGCACATTCTTAAACGTACGGAAGTAAGTATCTATTATTTCCTTCGCATGTGTTTGGGTAACTCTTAAACGGGTCTTCAGTCCAAAGGGACCAATGCCATATAAAATCCCGAAATTAACTTCCTTCGCTTTCCTTCTCATATCTGGCGTAACCTCAGATTGTGGCACCCCGAAAACAAGTGAAGCCGTGCTTCTGTGTATATCCTCCCCATTGTTAAAAGCATGAGTTAGTGCCTTGTCCTTGCAGATGGATGCCATTATTCTAAGTTCAATCTGCGAATAGTCCGCACTTAAAATAACATAATTCTTGTCGCGTGGTACGAATGCTTTACGTATTTCCTTCCCCATCTCAGTTCTAATAGGAATGTTTTGAAGATTAGGATCATTAGAGGAAAGGCGCCCTGTTGACGCTACTGTCTGGTTAAAACTCGTGTGTATTCGCCCCGTTTTATGGTGTATAAGATTCGGTAATGAATCAGCATATGTCGATTTTAACTTTGCAACTTGCCTGTAATCAAGTATTAGATCGATAGCTTCATGCTCACCCCTCAGGTTTTCAAGTGAACGTGCATCCGTCGAAAACCCTGTCTTTGTCTTCTTGCCCGTCTTCAGCATCAGTTTATCAAATAAGATCTTCTGTAACTGCTGGGGTGAATTAATATTAAATTCCTGACCGCATGTCTCGTATATCTTCTTTGTATAGTTATCAAGAAGTATTGACAGGTCCTTGCTCAGCATATTCAGTATTCCCTTGTCAACTCTGATACCTTCTCTTTCTATATCCTCAAGAACGGGTATTAGTGGAAACTCAATTTCGTATGCTAACTTTGTAAGGTTATTCTTCTTTAGTTCCTTATCAAGTACTTCGTATAATCTAAACGTAACATCCGAATCCTCACTTGCATAATTACAAAGCTCATCAAGCTTGACATCGAACATCTTTGTTGGATCTTTCTTGGTCCCGATTAAATCAGATAAGGGAATTGGCTTATAGTGTAAATACTTTACCGATAATTCATCCATGCCGTGCTTCTGATCGGGGTCAATACAATAACTTGCAAGCATAGTGTCGAAATAGAAATTCTTCACCTCAATCCCGATACTTCGCATTACCCCTATATCAAACTTTGCATTTTGACAGACCTTTTTGATCTTGGGATTCTCGAATACTGGTTTGAATATCCGTACAAAATCTTCCTTTGCCAGCCGGTCCGATAAGTCCTTGTCAAATAAGTTCTCCTTATTCTTAAACGGATTTATCGCAACAAAGTATCCTGAATAAGGGGCTGTCGAAAAAGAAGCCCCCACAATATTAAGATCAAGTGTATCCAGTGAATCTGTCTCTGTATCATATACAAAGAGATCGACTTTTGATAGCTTTTTAGCTAATTCCTCGGCTTCCTTTACCTTTGTTATTAACTTGTAATCAGCCTTCTTTTTGTCAAAGACCTCTGCATCAGCCAAAAATGGCGCAGGTTCAGCGATAGCTTCCTCTGGTACAACCGCTCCCTCTTCCTTCCCATGGTTATCATATGTATTAAGAAGTCTGCTGTACAGGTTCTTGAACTCAAGCTCTATAAATACAGGAAGCACCTTTTCAAAATCCGGTCTTGTAACTAGTGTCTTTTCAAAGTCAAAATCTAAAGGGACAGAACAGTGTATCGTTGCTAGATCCTTAGATATTATCGCATTCTCTTTCCCCGCAATCAGCTTATTCTTAACCCCCTGCTTCTCTATTTCGTCAATGTGTTCATAAATTCCTTCAACCGATCCATACTTTTGTATTAATGGTGTTGCCGTAACAGGACCAACCCC
>OBLT010002622.1_pt1 | contig 11111 bp, 7 predicted proteins | sample 1518721 | NCBI WGS metagenome assembly OBLT01 (sample SAMEA3539307, study PRJEB22396) | soil metagenome | biome: tundra; feature: field; material: soil | place: USA | collected 2010-05 | depth 0.15 m | reverse complement strand
GGAGTTCAGACGTGTGCTCTTCCGATCTGGATCGCCCCCGCCAGCCCGCCATCCTCGGCCACCCAGATGGCCGTGGCTCCCAGCGCGTCGCACTGCTCCATCAACGCCGCGGGCGCCGCCGCTCCGCCTTCCGCCACGAACTCCGCATTGCCGGCGCGAACCTTTCGCCCGCCAACCACGCCTTCCACGCCGCGGCCGGGCACCGCGACGGCGCTCCCGGCTTCCGGCGCCGCAATCCCTCGCCGTATGGCTTCGTCCACCACCACCCGCGCCAGCGGATGGCTGGAAGCCCGCTCCACCCCAGCGGCCAGCGCGAGCAGTTCGTCCTCCGTGCGGCCCAGCGCCACCAGTCGCACGATCTCGAACTGCCCTTCGGTGATGGTGCCCGTCTTATCGAACACCACCGTATCCACTTTGGCCGCCAGTTGCAGGATGGAAGCGCCGCGTACCAGGATGCCGCGCCGCGCCAGGCCGCCGATGGCCGCCACCATCGCCGTGGGCGTCGCCAGGATCAAGGCGCACGGACACGCCACAATCAGCACCGACACCGTGCGCATCCAGTCGCGCGTGAAATACAGGGTGAGCGCGGCGGCCACTAGCAGGGCCGGCAGAAAGTACCGCGCCCAGCGGTCGGCCAGGCGCTCCACCGGCGCGCGCTTCTCCCGGGCTTCGCGCACCAGGTGGACCACGCGCGCCAGCGTGGTCTCCTCGCCCGCGCGCGTCACCCGAATGCGCAGCAGCCCGCCGCCATTGAGCGAGCCCGAATAGACTTCATCCCCCGTGGATTTTTCGCTGGGCAGCGGTTCGCCCGTGATGGAGCTTTCGTCGATCGCCGAACTGCCGTCCACAATCGCGCCGTCCGCCGGCAACCGTTCTCCGGCGCGCACCAGGATGAAATCGCCTTCCACCAGCGCGGCGGCGTCCACGTCCTCCTCCGCGCCATCGCGCAACCGCCGCGCGCGCCGCGGCATCTGCTCCACGAAGCGCTCGATCGCCGCCGCCGTACGGCCCGCCGCGTACGATTCCAGCCCCTCGCCCACCAGCACGATGAACATGGCCTCCGCCGCGGCCAGGTATTGTCCCACCGAAAGCGCCGCGATCACCGCGATGCACAACGCGATGTCCGCCGAGACGCGCCGCTCCAAGAGCGCCGAAATCGAATTGTAAAATGTTTTATATCCGGCCAGCAGCGTGACGACGATGGCCGTGTCCAGCCCGAAGATCGTCCGGAAGACCCCCAGCCAGTTCGCTAGCAGCAGCACGCCGACGAAGGCGGCAAACGTGTAATAGCGAATTCGTTCCCGGCGATCCTCATCCATGAGTCAGGCTTTGTTCCGAAATCACCATGCCAACCGCTCCCTTACGGTCGCGGCTCCGATCGGCTCTTTCAGAGCCGCGACGAAACAGCCCATCGGAGCCGCGACCGTAAGGGACCGGTTGTCGGCTTTTGCAGGCGTTGTCCTTGATCACGCGCCCTCTTTTGTCCGCTACGGAAGAATATCACACGCGGATTACTTCACGGGAGTGCCGTAGGGAATCAGCGTCTTCAGGCGTTCGCTGCCGTCAACCCGGGTGATCTTCCAATCGCCGCCGGCCTTCTCGAGAATGACTGCCTGCGCCTCGTTGCGGTCCTGGTAAACGTACTCCACCCGCACCTTCACCTCGCGCTCGCTGAGCGCTTGAGGCTCGGAAACCGCGATGCCTTTGATGGCTGCGTTCGACTCCTTCAAATACCGGCTGAACCGTCCCTCGCCGGTTTCGCGGATCGATTGTTCCAGCGAGGCACGCATCTGCCCGGCATAGGTCGCCAGATACGCCCGGACGTCCCCCGCGCGCGAGGCGTCGAGCATGGTATAAATGACGTCTTGCGCGGCTGTCTGGGACCGGGGCGCGGCGGAAAAGCGCGCCACCTGCTTGCGCCCCACCGCAATCGCCAATGCCAGCGCCAGTGCGGCCAGCGTGAGCATCTGTGTTTTGCGCCCGTGACTCATGTTCTCCCCGAATCGGTCCCACAGATACCATACCTCTTCACGGGAAAACCTGTGATGACATATACTAACTCCACGGCCCGGAGCCGAAACTAAAAAGGGGAATCCGGGTTTCCCATACACTTCACGTAGCTGGAGGGGATCGTGAATCAGCGTTTGCGGTGTCTGTTTGTCATCCTGCTCGCGCTTGGCGTGGTCGGCGGCCGGCGGCTGCTGTTCCCCCAGGTTGTGACACCTTTGGCCCCCATCAACGCCCCGGCGTCTCAGTCTTTCCTGGTAATCCTGGGTGTAGGCGATAAGGTCGATACCAACTGGGACGGCTCGATTACGGCTACCGGAGCCACCATTCTCAGCCTCAACGGCTGGCGATTCAACAGCGCCGACTCCATTACCGGAACCTCAAGCTGGAAGCTGGCCGCCCGCACCAGCCCGCCGGCGCCATCGGCCACCACGGGGCCGATGCAGGAAAACGGCGTCATCGTCACCGTGGCGGCGCCGGCCGGCGCGGTCACTTTCGACGTCAAGACCACCCAGGGGAACTTCACCTTCTCTTCGCAGGACGTTCCCTTTGGCGTCAGCAAGACGTTCCTCGCCGGCAAAGCGCTCGCCGCGCAGACCGCCGCTCCGCTCCAGTTGACGTCGTCCATCGAGGAAGAGGATTTCCCGTCGATGGCACAATCGGGCGACGACGTGTACCTCGCCTATACGCAATTCGTCCACGGCGACCGCTCGCAGGCGCGCGGCCTCTCGACCAGGCTGACCATCACCGATTTCACGCCTTTCGCCCGCCCGGCCGGCGGCGACCAGGTGTTTCTGTTGCACTATTCGAAATCGCAGCGGGTATGGACCGGGCCATTTCCCGTGACCAAAGCGGGCGAGGACGCCATGCGCGCCGCGGTAGCCATCGATGGCCAGGGCCGCGCCTGGATCTTCTATTCCACGCAACGCTCCGGCAATTTCGATATCTACGCGCGCAATTCCCGCGCCGACGGAACCATGTCCGCGGAGATCCGCCTCACCACCGACCCGGGAACCGACCTCTTTCCCGTGGCGGCGACCGACTCTTCGGGGCGCGTCTGGCTGGCCTGGCAGGCGTTCCGCAACAACAATCTCGAAGTGCTGGCCGCGGTCCAGACCGGCGACACCTTCACACCGGAATCCACCGTCTCCGTCTCGCCGGCCAGCGATTGGGATCCCGCCATCGCCACCGCCGCCAACGGCGACGTGGCCATTTCCTGGGACACCTACGATAAGGGCGATTACGATGTCTACGTCCGCCGCGCGCATTTCGCCAATCAGATCGCCTTCGACGCCCCGATTCCCGTGGCGGCGACCTTGAACTTCGAAGTCCGCAGCACCTTGGCCTACGACGCCCAGAATCGCCTTTGGATCGCCTATGAAGTGTCCGGACCCAAGTGGGGCAAGGACTGGGGGCTCTACGACACCACCGGAATCGCGCTCTACCAAAACCACACCATTCAGGTGCGCTGCCTGGTTGGAAGCGATCTCTACGCCACCACCGACGATGTGGCGCGCGTCCTGCCCGGAGCGCCTGCCGCCGAATTGTTCGAGCCCTCCACGCCGGGCCCGTTCGCGGCCCAGCCCGACCCTACCATCGCCCAAAAACGCCAGGCCGGCAACGAGGTTGGACCGGCGGCCGCTCCCAAGAACAGCTTTCCCCACCTGGCCACCGATTCCGATGGAACCGTGTATCTCCTCTTCCGTGAACTTGCGGGCAACGGGCTCTCCAGCAGCAACGGAACCGGCGAATCCATCGGCTCCATCTGGACCAGCGCCCTGGTGTATTTCGATGGCAACCAATGGCACGGTCCCGGCGTGCTCGCCTTCACGGACGCGGTGAGCGACAATCGCCCATCGATGCTTCCCCTCGGACCCGGCCATCTGTTGATCGCCCATTCCATGGACCACCGGCTCTCGCCGCTGCCCAATGGCACGCCGGCCGCGGATTCGGCCAATTCGGATATCTACGCCCTCGATGTCCCGGTGAGCCGGACCCAGGCTTCTCCCCTGTTGCAGAAAATCGGCCAGGTGACGCCCGCTACGCCGGACGCTTCCGTGGCGGCTGAGGGCGCCTCGGACACGCTCAATCGCAGCTACCGCCCAACCGTGAACGGACAGCCGTACCAGTTGGTGCGCGGCGACTTCCACCGCCATACCGAGATTTCTTTCGATGGTGTCCGCGACGGCCCGCTGATCGACAGCTACCGCTACTTCATCGATGCCGCGGCGCTCGATTGGGTGGGATGTTGCGATCACGATGACGGCAGCGGGCGCGAATACACCTGGTGGATGATGCAAAAGTTCACCGATGCCTACCTGCTCGGCGGCAAGTTCGTGCCCATGTACTACTACGAGCGTAGCGTCTCTTACCCGGAAGGCCACCGCAACATCATTTTCGATAAGCGGGGAATTCGCACGCTGCCACGTCTCCCTGTCACGGCTCCCGATTCCCCCCGCGCGCCGGCTCCCGATACCACTATGCTGTACGCGTATCTGCACTTCTTCAACGGCCTCTCGGCCCCGCACACCAGCGCCACCGACCAGGGCACGGATTGGCGCAATAACGATCCCGTGGTGGAGCCCTTCGTCGAAATCTATCAGGGCGCCCGCCAGGACTACGAAATGCCTGGCGCTCCCAGGGCCAACACGGCCGCCGATTCCATCTCCGGGTTCGATGCGCCGGGTTACGTTTCTAACGCCTTGGGCTTCGGCTACCAACTGGGCTTCGAAGCTTCCAGCGACCATGTCTCCACACACATCTCCTTTACCAACCTCTGGGTGACCGCGCCCGGACGAGCCGGAATTATGGATGCCATGCGCAAGCGCCGCATGTATGGTTCCACCGACAACATCCTGGCCGATTTCCGCAGCGGCACGCACTTCATGGGAGAGGCCTTCACCGCCACCGGCGCACCGGTATTTACGGTGCGGCTGTTTGGCACCGCGCCCTTCCAGAACGTGGTGCTGGTGAAGGACGGCAACGTAGCCTACACCACCAGCGGAGATCGCGTGCTGGCATTCAGCTATCAGGACTCGGCGGCGGTCAAGGGCAAGACCAGCTACTATTACGTGCGCGGCCTGCAGACCGATGGACAGATCGTCTGGGTGAGCCCCATGTGGGTGACCCTGCAATGAGAGATTCCTGCTTGTCCTTGTGCTTGTGGTGCAGGTTGGCAACCTGCCCCACACGGGCACTCTGCTTCTTATTCCTCCTTGCAGCCCCCTTGCTGGCCCAGACGTTCCGCCCCTTGCACGTCACCGCCGCCGGCATCGTCGCGGACGACTCGGGCAAGCCGGCCCTCCTCCGCGGCCTCAATCGCAGCGCCACCGGAAGCGGCAATGCCGATGCCACCGCCACCGACGCCGATTACGCCGCGCAGAACCAACTGCTCTCCATGAACCTCGTGCGCCTCTTCGTCAATGCGGCCTGGTGGAACGCCAACCTGACGGTGCCCATTGCCAACCAGCCATACCAGAGCTACATCGACGGCCTGATTCAGCGCGCCAAGAAATACGGCAACTACGTGGTCGTCCTGAAGGCCGGCCAGTTTCCCGATCCGCCGTGCGCCGCCGATGGCAGGAATTGTCCCGCGCCCAACCAGGGCGACCTGAACTGCCAGGCCAATCCCTCGCTTTGTCTGGCGCAGGACACCACCGGCAACACCATCGATGCGGCGTTCACTTTTTGGGCCGCGTTCGCCAAGAAGTACGCCGCCGATCCGGCGGTACTCTACGACACCTGGGAGGACATGCACGGCATCAACACCAACACCTGGAGCGACAACCAGAACCAGTTGATCGCCGCCATTCGCACCTGGGCGCCGCAATCGCTCGTCTTCGTGGAGGACACGGGCACGGCATTCGAATCCATTGTCTCGGGCGCGCTATCCGACTTTGCGTGGACCAATCTGGTGTGGAATTTCCACCTCTACAACGCCTCGGCCGGCGCTTGCACGGAACCGCCTTCGCCCCGCTACACCAACTGGCCGCAGGGCGTCGACCCTCTGGTGAACTACGCCCAATCCCATGGCCACGCCGCCGCCATCCTGGAATGGGGCGGCTGCAACGATAGCGAGCCCTACCATACCAACATCACGTCCTACGCCAGGACCCGCGCGGTCGCGCTGGCCTACTTCGACAACGGCAACCTGATCACGCAGTCCGGGGGCGCCTATCAATTGACAGCAACCGGCGCCAAGGTGGCGCAGGCTTATACGGCGATCGCCACCGCCGGATCCGGCCCGGCGCCCACAATTTCGCTCGTGGCCAACGCCGAAGGCGAAGTGGCCCTCATCGCGCCCAATACGTGGGTGGAGATCAAGGGCACGAACCTCGCGCCGGCCGGCGACACGCGCATCTGGCAGGGCACGGACTTCGTCAACGGCCAGATGCCCACCCAACTGGACGGTGTCGGCGTGAAGGTGAACGGCAGGAGCGCCTTCGTCTACTACATCAGCCCCACGCAGGTGAACATTCTGACGCCGCCCGACGCCATGCAGGGTCAGGTGCCGGTCACGCTGACCAACGCCGGGACCACCAGCACGGCGGTCAATGTGGCTGCGCAACCGCTTTCGCCATCGTTTTTCGTTTTCAACGGGGGCCCGTACGTGGCCGCCGAGCACGCCGACGCCAACGGCAGTTTTCTGGGGCCCGCAACTTTGTATCCAGGATTGACCACGCCGGCCAAGCCGGGCGAGACCGTGGTGCTGTACGCCAACGGCTTCGGTCCCACCACCACGCCCGTGGTGAGCGGCTCCACCACGCAAGGAGGCACCCTCACGCCGCTGCCCATTGTCAAAATCGGCGGCGCCAACGCCTTCGTGTCGTTTGCGGGCCTGGTGGCCACGGGCCAGTTTCAGTTCAACGTGATGGTGCCGCCCAACACGCCCGATGGCGACCAGGCGATCACCGCCACCTATAACGGGGCCACCACGCAGCCCGGCACCTTGATTACAATTCAGCATTAGAAATGCGGCGAGGGAGGCAGACGAATTGTTCCGAATTCCCCATTCTGTCATCCTGGCCGGCTTGATCGCGGCAGCCCGCTGCGCGGCACAATCCGGCACGCCGGTTGTGCCGGCTTCCCTGAAAGACGGGGACCAGGAAATAACGGCGACGCAGGGCGGCTCGATCACGCAGCCCGGAGTCTTCTTGACGGTGCAGCATTGACCAATAGCTACCTGAGGATCACGATGCGTATTTCCCCAAAACAAATCGTATGGACGATGTTGCCGCTGTGCTGGCTGGGTCACGCACAGACGCTGCCCGTCGTCAGCGGCACGTTCGGCGCACCGGTGACGTTCGCGACACACGCTGAGCTGGCCGGCTACGGATTTCAGTGGGGCGTTTCGGACGGCCAGTTTGGGGCCATCAAGGGAGCCGGCGGATCGTACACTTTTTATGGAGCCGCGGGCTCCTCGGCGAAATGCGCGGGCACCCCAAGCGCCGCCGGCGCCTACACGTTTACCGGCACCCTGGATCGTGTGACCGGAAGCAACGGCTGCAAGAAGTTGTTTGGCCCAGGCGATGGTCCGGCGGGCTGGGTCTTTGACCGCGACTACGCGGGCGGCGGCCAGATTGTGCCGTTCTCCAGCGGCGGCAAGAGCGGATACCTGATGCCGTTTCACGGCGAGTACCACTGGAAAAATCCGGCCACGGCGAACCAGGAATGCGCCGTTAACGGCGGGACATCGGTGCCGTGTTACTACGGGGGCCTGGGGTTGGCGGTATCCACGGACAACGGCAAGACGTTCCAGGTTGTGGGGCAGATCGTGCAGCCCAGCCAGCCGCTTTCCGTCTTCACCGGCGGTGGACAGAACATGACCATGGGATATGGATCGTTGATCGTCGCCGATGCCAACGGCAAGCATCTGGATAACCCGCCCGCCGACCCGGCCAGCGCGTACTTTTACCTCTTCTTCAACGACCTGGTGCCGGGGACTTGTCCCTCGAACACCTGCGCCGGTGTCGCGCGCGCGAAATACGCCGACGTGATTGCCGCCGCGTTTTCCGGCGATGCGCACCAGGTGGCGCGCGTGTTCCACAAGTACGATGGGGCGTCGCCCGATCCGTGGACGCAACCCGCCACCAGCGATACGCCGGATCTCTCGGGGACGGCGGGCAACTACGCTCCCCTGTTCAACGGGGGTGTCGCTGAAGTGCTCTACGACAGCGGCTTCGATGTATATGTGGCGGTCGCACAAACCTCGGCGGGCGTGCATCTGCGGGCGTCCAACGACCTGGTTCATTGGACGGACCCCATCACCCAGACGTACAGCGAGCCGGGCCGAACGCTGTTTTACGCGACGCTGATGGGGGAAACCGCCGACCCCACTATCGCGGGGACTGCGCCGCGGGTTTACCTCAGCAGTTTTCCCACCGGCTCGTTTCCGGACTACACCACGCAGGTTTTCGAGAGCGTTCCCGTGACACTTTCGGCAACGGCGCCGGGGCCCGTGCTGGAGGCCGCGGAAAACGGCGCCACCTATATTTCAGGAGGTTTGGTCCCAGGCTCGTGGGCGCAGGCGCGGGGCTTCAATATGGGCGGCACGACACGCATTTGGAACGCCGCCGATTTTACCGGGCTGGGCAACAGTCTACCGACCAATCTGAGTGGAGTCCAGGTGAAAGTCAACGGGCAGGCGGCGGCGGTGTACTTCATTTCGCCCAGGCAGGTCAATTTTCAGGTGCCCAGCGGGATCACGGGCACGGCGGCGGTTCAAGTTTTCATCAATGGCGTGGGAAGCGATATCGCTTCCGTGCCGGCGGTGACAAGTTCTCCCGCCATTTTCCCGGTAATCGAGAATGGCGTCGATTACGCGGGCGGGGTGTTTCTGGACGGGAAGCGGGTGGGCGATCCTTCGGTCGGTCCGGCGTTTCGCAACGCTAAACCAGGCGACGTGATTCAGTTATTTGCCACCGGTTTGGCCCCGACGCCCGCGGGAGTTCTCCCCACTCCGCAGACCGTGAGCGGCGTGACCGTGACCATCGGGAGCGTCATTGTGCCCGCCGATTACGCGGGTCTGGTGGCGGTCGGCGAGTTCCAGGTCAACTTCACCGTGCCGCAACAGTTTGCCAGCCAGCCCGCGGGATCCTATCCGATCTCCCTCCAGGTGGACGGTGTGTCGTCTCCACTGACCATCGACTCAAATCCACCCGGTCAACTGGTTCTTCCGATTCAGCACTGACAGCATTGAGTACTATGACTGCCGGGGTACGCCTGGGACTGTACCCGCGCAGCCCATTTGCGGCACCCTGATTCACGGAGACCTACTCCCACACACGATGAGGTAATACTAACCTTAGTTATCAGACAGTACCTTCCCCGTACTGGCCCATCTAGCCTTTTCCGCTCTTGTTGCCCGAAACTGAAAGAGATGACGCCTCCGATTATCGTCGCCACCGTCGCGATACTGCTACTGGGTTTAGGCGCGCTGTTCCTGGTCCGCCGCCTCGGGTCCGACAATCACGTACTTCCGGTCACTACCGAGTGGCTCAGTGAACTCTCCACCGACCGCTATCGCCCCATGCAGCGCCTGTTGGACGCAACCGATTTCCAGTTTCTGCGCTCGCAGAAGGGATTCACACCGGAAATGTCCAGCCGGCTGCGCCGCCAGAGGGTGCAAGCCTTTCGCGGGTATCTCCGCATGCTCGAGGCGGATTTTGATCGCGCTGGCGCGGCCTTGCGTTTGATCCTGGCAAACTCGGAGTGTGACCGTCCGGAAGTCGCGTCTCTCCTCTTGCAGCGCCGCTTGACGTTCGCCTTCGCCTTGACCGGCGTCCACTGCCGCCTGGTGCTGTTCCGCTGGGGACTCTCGGGCGTGGACGTTGCGGGCCTGATCCAGTTGTTCGAAGGCGTGCGTCTGGAACTCCGCACGCTGGTGCCTGCCGCTTCGCCGGTTGTCGCGTAATCCAATCGGAACCGCGACCGGGGTACCCTCTGGGTCGGGAGCGGTGGCCGGGCAAGCATGCATTTTCGAGGAAAGCTCCGCCTTGTGCATCCGGGCAAAGCTCGGACGCCGTCTTTATACTACAGAGTGTGAGTTCAGCCGGCCGGTACAAGTACATGCTCTCCCTGCCCGAGCGGGCCATCCGGTCGCTGGGCGCACTCTCCGGCGGATTGCTGCGCGAGATCGGCAACGTGGCGCTGCCCGCCAGCGTGCGCCGGACCATCCTGTATCGAACCATGGTTGACGTCGCCCTGCGTTTCCTGATTGAGGAGGTCGGACAGGTGGAAGGCGTGTACCCGTCCGAGGGGCGCCTGGCCGAAAACTTCCTCCTCAAACGCACCGCCAGTCACGGTATCGAACTGCTCGGCATCCTTGCCTTCCGCGCTTCTCCTATCTGGGTGCTGGCGGCGCTCGCCGACGCCACCGGCGGCGGCCGCAAACTGATCCTGGAAATCGCCGGCGCCCTCAAGGAAGAGGGCTTGCTACCGCGCGACGCCCGCTTCGAAACCATGGAGCAGGTGCTGCACGGGTTGGAAACCACCAGCGGCCACATGGCCACCGCCCTGAACATGCCTCCCGTGGACATTGCCGGCCTGCGCCGCGAATGGGACCAACTCAAAGGGGAACTGGCCACCATCCCGCCGCAGAAGGTCGCGCCGCTGGAGCGCATCGAGGCCGTTTGGGAAGACCTGCGAACCACCGCGAAGCAGCAGGGCAGATCGGTCTTCGGGATGTCGTCGCTGTTGGCCGTCTCCACCGTGGCCCACGTCCCCGCCAACGTCCTGTGGCTGTCGCGGGCCGCCCGTTCCGCGGTGCGGCGCACCGGGCACGTGCTCGGCGATGCCGTGCTGGACCACTACACCGCCGCGCTCGCGGAGATCGCCCGCACCGGCTTCTTCGCATACTGGTCGCGCGAGTTCCGCCCCTACCTGCGCGGCGCCGCCGAGCAGTTCGCCCCCGCCCACCAATCGCTCACCGAACGCCTCCTGAATCGCTAAGAAGAAGAAACGGTTTCTCGCCAAGACGCAGAGTCTCGCAAAGAAAAGATCGGAAAGATAAGGTACCCTATCCTAATTCTTGCTGGGTATCCCTTTCACTCAGCCATTCGCGCTGACTCCGCCTCGTGGGGCGGACCCCCTGGTCGGGGTGCCCT
>OBLT010002621.1_pt1 | contig 11112 bp, 5 predicted proteins | sample 1518721 | NCBI WGS metagenome assembly OBLT01 (sample SAMEA3539307, study PRJEB22396) | soil metagenome | biome: tundra; feature: field; material: soil | place: USA | collected 2010-05 | depth 0.15 m | reverse complement strand
TATGGTAATGTATTAACGTCAAGCCTTTTGGTCACAGAATTAAATAGTCTAGCCATTGCTGCAGGGGTAACAGGCGGATCTACTAAAAATGTTGAATTCAGAATAGTCAGTTATTTAGGAGTTGGGTATACCACACCGTTAGTATATTCCAATGCCGTTCCAATCGCTATCACGACCTTCACCCCCATACCGCCTGATTTATATATTGTAGGGGATGCCACCCCCGGTGGATGGAATAATCCGGTTCCTCTTCCATCTCAGCAATTCTCGCGGTTAGATGCCGTATCCTATGGCATCGTTATCAATCTTAAAGCAGGAGGCGGCTATTTATTTTTACCGGTAAATGGGGACTGGAGTCACAAATATGGCGGAGCAACAGACGGGACCGCCTCAGGAGGCGGGGCATTGTTAGCAGATAATGCAGTTCCGGGCTCTAATACACCGGCGCCGGCTACTTCCGGCCTTTACCAGATAATAGTTAATTTCCAAACGGGTAAGTATACAGTTACGCCCTACACCAGTACTATTCCTTCTAATTTATTTATAATTGGGGATGCTACAGCTGCAGGTTGGAGTAATAGTCCCGTGTTAGCCCCTACACAAGAATTTACAAAAATAGATGCTGTGTCTTTTGGCATTTTTACTAAACTTACTTCAACAGGTAGTTATTTATTTTTACCAGTTGATAATGGAGACTGGAGCCATAAATTTGGCGGAGCAAGCGCAACGGGCGGGCCTCTTTTAGCAGACAATGCGGTGCCCGGCTCCAATACGCCACCGCCAGCAACAAGCGGTACGTATCAAATAGTGGTAAACTTCCTGACCAATACTTATACGGTTACCCCGTATTCGGGCTACACCATTCCCGATAGTTTATTCATTGTAGGTGATGCTACGGCAGGTGGTTGGGCCAACCCGGTGCCTGTACCTTCCCAACTATTTACACAAACAGATAATTCAACTTTCCAGATTACCTTACCGTTAGTAAGCACGGGTTCTTACCTGTTTCTACCTCTAAACGGCGACTGGACGCATAAATTTGGTGGATCCAGCGCAACAGGAGGAGCTCTGTTAGCTGACGGAAACGAACCATCATCTAATACACCAGGGCCTGCAACTTCAGGTAATTATAAAATTGTAGTTAGTTTTTGGTCGGATACTTATACCGTAACTCACCAATAGTATCTATATTAAGAAAGGCGGCTGATTTTTGCTGCAAATTTGCCTGAAATTTTTTAACCCCCTAAAGAGGGCTTAATGATTCAATATGCTCATAAAGTGATGCTATTTGATTATTTGAGAGGAGCAATTTGAAATAAATATGTGGCGTTCCGAAAATATAAATTTTTGCTGAACTATGAAGAAGTTTTTCCTAATCTTACTCAGTAGTTTTTTTGTAGGTTTTTCTGAAGCGCAACTAATTGCAGTTGCACCTTCATTTCCTGTCGACACAAGTTCAATCGCTATTACCGTCGATTGCTCCAGGGGCAACCAGGGTTTATTGAATTATTCACCGGTAACTGATGTTTATGTTCATATTGGCGTGATAACAAATTTAAGTACCAGTAATTCAGACTGGCGATATGTACCTTTTACCTGGGGCACTACCAACCCTGCGGCTCATGCAACTTCGCTGGGAAATAACAAATATGAATACACGATAAATAATATCAGGAATTTCTTTGGTGTTCCTGCCGGTGAAACCATTTTCAAAGTGGCGATCTTGTTTCGTAACGGAAATGGATCATTGAAGCAGGCAAATAGCGATGGAAGTGATATGTTCATAAATATATATAACAGCACCCTGGCGACTCAATTTACACGGCCCCGATTTCAGCCCACGTTCATCCCAATTCCCGAACCAATAATTCTATCTGCAGGAGATTCGCTACCGGTTACCTATATATGCAACAAAAATGCCAACCTGGGCATAGCAGTTAACGGAACAACTGCAGCCAGCGCCGGCAGTACGGATTCAATTTCTTATACGCTTCATATCAATTCCCCGGGTATCCAGCAAATAATTGCATCCGCAAATAATGGTTCTGTAACGAAATATGATACGATTAATTTTTTTGTTGCAGGAGCTAATAATATAACGCCTCTTCCGGCCGGGGCATCGGAGGGCATTAATTATCTACCCGGTGATACGGCTGTATTATTAGTGTTATATGCACCCATGAAACACAAAATCAGTATTGTGGGTGATTTTAATAACTGGGTGCAGTCACCTTCTTATCAATTAAACGAAACACCCGACAGCAATTATTTTTGGATACAGATTAACGGACTAACTCCTCAAACTGAATATGCCTACCAATATGTGATTGATGACACTATAACCGTAGCAGATTATAACACTGAAAAGGTGCTCGATAAAAATGTGGATCCATATATTTCTCCTTCTACTTATCCCAATCTAAAAACATTTCCTTCGCAGGCAAATGGGACCCTGGTAAGCATCGTTGAGACAGGTAAACCCTTATATAACTGGCAGGTCGCTAACTTTCAAAGGCCTGCTCAAAGTAATCTGAGAATATATGAACTTTGGCTGGGAGATTTTTTATCAACCGGTAATTGGCAAACGTTAATGGATACACTACATTATTTGAAATCTTTGGGGATTAATGCAGTTGAAGTAATGCCTTTCAATAATTTTGAAGGCTCTGTCAGTTGGGGGTATAATCCGAATGTTTATTTTGCTCCTGATAAGGTGTATGGTACTGAAACGGCCTTGAAAGAATTTATAGATGCCTGTCATCAACAAGGAATGGCAGTAGTCATGGATATGGTATTGAACCATTCTTTTGGAAGCTCGCCAATGGTACAGATGTATTGGGATCGTATTAATAATATCCCGGCCGCAAACAGCCCGTGGTTTAACCAATATTATACACACCCTTATGATGTTGGCTATCAATTCAAAAATACTAGCTCTGCCACCATGACCTTCAGGCAACGTGTAATCCGCTATTGGTTAAAGAATTATCATATAGACGGTTATAGGTTCGATCTTGCCAAAGGCTTTACTAAAGTAGTGTCTTGTGACCCAACAGGAAATAACTGTGTGGATAATTCTGCTTATGATACTACCAGGATTAATATCTGGAATGCTTTATATGCAACCACACAAATAGCTTCGCCCGGCAGTTATTGTATACTGGAAATGTTCACTGCCCTTGCGGAAGAAGCAGTATATGCCAATAATAATATGATGGTGTGGAATAACATGAGTAACAATTATGAGCAGTCAACTATGGGCTACAGTGCAGGCTGGGATTTGAGTGGAAGTACTGCAGCAGCCACCGGTATTGCACAAAATGGCCTGATAAATTACCAGGAAAGTCATGACGAAGAAAGGCTGATGTATAAAAATGAACAATATGGCAATTCTAATGGATCTTATAACATAAAGGATACTGCCACTGGATTAGCTCGAAATGAATTAGCTGCGGCTTTCTGGGCCATGATACCCGGTCCAAAAATGATGTGGCAAATGGCTGAATTGGGGTACGATTATTCAATTAATACCTGCGTGGACGGGTCAGTAAATGATAGCTGCCGGCTGGATCTGAAACCGGTCCGGTGGGACTATTTATTGAATCCCGCCAGGAAGCATTTGCATGATGTATATGCGGCACTCTTTAAGTTGAATGACAGCTTTCCTTCCCTGGCAGCTTCAACTAATGTAAATTATTCTCTTTCCAACGCTTTCCGGAATGTACAGGTTACAGGTTCAGGTATAGGCGTTACCGTTATAGGAAATTTTGATGTGATTCCCAGCACGGATGTTGTTACATTTCAGTCTGCCGGAACCTGGTACAATTATTTAGGTAATGATTCAATATTAGCTACCGGAAGCAGCCAGAGTATCACCTTAAGCCCCGGAGCCTATAAAGTGTACACGAATAAAAATTTGCACGATACAGCTACCGGTGGGGGCGCCGTCACACCACCCGATACTACTATTGTAAACGGAATGAGGATTTATCCAAACCCGGTTGCAAACAGTACTTCTGTTATCACCTACTCTTTGCCCGCTTCGGGAAATGTAAACCTTGGATTATATGATATGATGGGCCAAAAGATCGGTTCTTTCAGCCTTGGAAACCAGTCTTCAGGCAGGAATACAATTACATTTAACCAGTTGCCATTTAATATCAATTCAGTTCAAAATGGCGTGTATACTATAAAACTTTACAGTAATATGAAAACTGCACAGACATCGTTTTGTGTAATTCATTAACATATGCCGGAAAGATTCGACTATCAGATTTAATATTATCCATTATGAAAATTCTCTGTTATTTATTTTGGATGGCTGGAATATTTATAGGTGTTAGTTGCAAAAAGAATGTAACAGACCATGTTCCTCCTGTTACAGATACAATACTATCTGCTGTTGTTGCTTTTGCCAAAGGAGCTGATATCAGTTGGATCACTCAAATGGAATCACAAGGTCTGTCATTCTATCAGAGAAATGGTATACAGGCTGACTTGTTTCAAATCTTAAAAAATGAGGGGATAAACAGTATCAGGTTGCGTGCATGGGTAACACCTTCGGGAGGGTGGAACAACACGGCCGATGTAGTTTCGAAGGCTATTCGCGCCAAAAATGCCGGAATGAAGATTATGATAGATTTCCATTACAGTGATACCTGGGCCGATCCCGGCCACCAGGCTACGCCGGCTGGATGGGCTAACGAAGACATAAACGCCTTACAAAATTCAGTATATACTTATACAGTAGGTGTAATGGATTCTTTGAAAGCAAACGGAATTTTTCCTGATTGGGTGCAGGTCGGTAATGAGACAAATGACGGTATGTTATGGCCCGTTGGACAGGCTTCAGTGAATATGGCAAATTTTGCCTCGTTAGTAAACGCAGGGTATAATGCAGTTAAGTCTGTAAGTGACAGTTCAAAAGTTATCGTTCATATTTCTAATGGTTTTGACAATACGCTATTCCGCTGGGTGTTTGACGGCTTAAAAACAAATGGTGCCCAATGGGATATTATTGGAATGTCCCTGTATCCTTCATCAACCAATTGGAGTGATTTGAACACCCAATGCCTGGTCAATATGACCGATATGGTTTCGCGATTTAATAAACCAGTGATGATTTGTGAAGTGGGAATGAGTTGGACCGATTCTACAACCTGCAATTCTTTTATTGCTGATCTTATCACTAAGACTAAATCCATTGCCATTGGCAATGGAGTAGGCGTTTTTTATTGGGAACCTGAATCTTATAATAACTGGCAGGGATATAGCTTGGGAGCGTTTGATAATTCCGGTAAACCAACCATAGCCCTTGATGCTTTTAAATAATTTAAACGGGAAACCACATCTTTTCTTTATTCAACTATTTACGGCCCTGGCATAGAATGTTATTTTTGTTCTTTAGTTCTTCGCAGGAAATAAGTTTACCTTAGAACCTGAATAATTATTCCAGGATTAAACCAGCTTGTATGAAAAAAAATTTCCCGCATTTCCCGCTTTTTTTGATATTATTTTTCTCCTTAGAAAATTTTTGTGTTGCCCAAAATGAATTGGCAGACAGGCATGTAAATTTTGATAATAACTGGAAATTTCATTTGGGTAATGCATCCGATCCCACTAAAGATTTTAATTATTCCATTGGCAACATTTTTTCAAAAACCGGCAATGCAGATGGAACGGCGATAGCCGATAAATTTAATGACGCAGATTGGCGTACAATTAACCTGCCACATGATTGGGCTGTAGAACTTCCTTTTGAGTACTCCCCCAACTTTGATGTAATGGCTCACGGCTATAAGCCTGTTGGTGGTCTGTTTCCTGAAACAAGTATAGGATGGTACCGTAAACATTTCACAGTAAATAAAAAGGATTCTGGCAATCAATTCCAAATACAGTTTGACGGAATTTATCGTGATGCTAATGTTTGGATCAATGGTATTTATTTGGGGAATAATAAAAGCGGTTACCTGGGCACGTCCTATGATATTACTGATTTTATTAATTATGATCATGACAATGTGATTGTTGTAAGGGTAGATGCAACACAATATGAAGGCTGGTTTTATGAAGGCACAGGTATTTACAGGCATGTTTGGCTCAATGAATTCAATAATGTGCATATAGCTGATAATGGCGCTTTTGTTTCTGCAAATGTTCAAAAGAATTCAGCCACTATTAATGTGGAGGTGCCGGTTCAAAATCAAAATTTGAATACAGTTAATTATACAGTTTCATTTAAGGTTACTGATCGCAGTGATAAAATATTGGCTACAACAAAAGAGCTATCACTTTCTTTAGGCGTAGATGAATCGAAAAGGGTCTACCAAAAAATAATAATCAATGAACCCAGGTTATGGTCGGTGGATGATCCTTATTTATACCGGCTTATTACTATACTAAAAGCTAATGGAAAAGTTATTGATACACAGAAAAAAAGATTTGGCATCAGGACAATTAGTGCCACTAAAGATGGGCTTTTTCTAAATAGAAAATATATTAAAGTTCAGGGTGTTTGCGATCACCAGGACCATGCAGGTGTGGGAAGCGCATTACCAGATTACCTGCAATATTACCGGGTAACATTATTAAAACAAATGGGTGCCAATGCGTACAGGACTACCCATAATCCACCTACGCCGGAATTGCTGGATGCCTGCGATAGTCTCGGAATGCTGGTGCTTGATGAAACAAGGTTATTAAATAGTGGTAAGGAATATGTCAATCAGTTTGAAAGAATGATTCTGCGTGACCGCAGTCATCCTTCGGTATTCATGTGGTCAATAGGAAATGAGGAAGGTTATATTCAAACTAATGCTACCGGTAAACGCATTGCACAAACCTTGCTGGCAAAACAAAAAGAATTAGACCCTACCCGGACCAGCACCTATGCTGCAGATGTGGGTAATCTTTATAACGGGGTAAATAGCGTTATTCCTGTCAGAGGATTTAATTACCGTATCAAAGGCGTTGATCCTTATCATAAAGATCATCCTGATCAACCTATTATCGGAACAGAAATGGGAAGCACCGTAACTACAAGAGGAATTTATGAAAAGGATACCGTTAATGCCTATGTGCCGGATGAAGATATTACTTACCCATGGTGGGCTAACACAGCAGAACAATGGTGGTCCCTGGCAGCAACAAGGCCCTGGTGGATGGGCGGATTTGTCTGGACAGGGTTTGATTATCGCGGTGAACCGACACCCTATCAATGGCCCAATATCAATTCACATTTTGGCATTATGGATATGTGTGGTTTTCCAAAAAATATTTACTATTACTATCAATCGTGGTGGACGGATAAAGACGTCTTACATATTGCACCGCATTGGAACTGGAAAGGAAAAGAAGGAAAGCCAATAGATGTGTGGGTGTATAGCAATGCTGATAATGTGGAACTTTTTTTAAATGGAACCAGTTTAGGAAAAAAAGAAATGCCCCGTAACGGCCATCTGCAATGGAGCGTGAATTATGAACCCGGCATTTTATCTGCCATAGCTTATAAAAAAGGAAAAAAAATTACATCACAAGTTGAAACGACAGGAGAACCCGCAGAAGTAGTACTTACCCCTTACAAAACTACTATGCTGGCAGATGGAAAAGATGCTACGGTGATAAACATAACAGCAATCGACAAAAAGGGAAGAGAAGTTCCTGATGCAGATAACCTGGTTACATTTTCAATTGCAGGAGATGCCAAAATAATTGGCGTAGGAAATGGAGACCCCAGCAGCCACGAACCGGATAAATGTATGGATGGAAACTGGCAGCGAAAATTATTTAATGGGAAATGCCAGGTGATAGTGCAGGCCGGAACTTCTGAAGCTACTATTCATTTTGAAGCCTCATCACAAGGCCTGTGGAAAGGAGCTACTGATATTGTAACTGTTTATCCATCCGAAACGGGGATGGAGAAAGAAATTAAGAAATATGATAGAAAAATAACCCTCGAACCAAATGGAAAAATAATGGGTGCAGATATTTCATATTTGCCTCAACTGGAAGCAAAGGGGATCAAATTTTCTGATAAAGGAAATGAAAAAGATGCTATTCAAATTTTAAAAGATCATGGTTTTAATTATATCAGGTTACGGTTATTTGTAGATCCGGCTAGCGACAGTGGCTATTCGCGGGGTAAGGGATTTTGTGATTTACAACAAACACAAGCAATGGCAAGGCGCATTAAAAAAGCAGGAATGAAATTTTTGCTGGACTTTCATTATAGCGATACATGGGCCGATCCCGGGAAACAACATATGCCTGCAGCATGGAAGGGCCTCAGTTTTTCTGCATTAACTGACACCGTTTATCAATATACAAAGATGGTATTATCTGCTTTAAAGGCACAGGGGACTCTTCCGGATATGGTGCAAACGGGCAACGAAATCAATCATGGTATGCTGTGGCCCGATGGAAATATCCAACACACCGACAGCCTTGCCATGCTTTTGAAAGCCGCGATAGCTGCCGTCAGAGATGTTAACCCCAATATTATTGTGATGCTTCATATTGCTTTGGGCGGGCAAAATACGGAGTCACAATTTTTCCTGGATAACATGATCAACCGGGGAGTGACATTTGACGTAATTGGAGAATCATATTATCCTAAATGGCATGGAACCTTGCAGGATCTGCAGAATAACCTTACAGCACTTGAAAAAAAATATAATAAGCCTGTAATTGTCGCTGAGTATTCGCAACTGAAAGATGAGGTGAATAAAATTGCATTTTCCGTTCCGGGCGATAAACTAAAAGGAACATTTATCTGGGAACCGTTGAATACATGGGAATTTATTTTTAATAAAGACGGAAAATCCAATGAACTGATCAATAAATTTGATACCATCAGCAAATCCAATCAAATTCCAAATTGAAGTTGAACATTTTTTTGTTAAAATAAATGATAGAATACGTAACAGCCAAAACTGTTCGGGATATTGAACAGATACTGGAACTCCAGCAAGATAATTTACCTCAAAACCTCAACAAAGAACAAATAGCTTCTCAAGGATTTGTTACGGTACACCATAGCTTTGATATTTTGCAAAAAATGAATTCAATAGAACAAAGCATTATCGCAAAAGAAAATGATAAAGTGGTTGGCTACTTACTGGCCATGACCAGGGAATCGAGGAATGGTATTCCTGTTTTAATACCGATGTTCAAAGTTTTTGACAATGTTACTTACAAGAATAAAAAAATTGCAGCATATAATTAGTGTCTGAAAGAAAACAACTGGTTTTTAAAAAGAATGATTCAATTTTTTAAAATTAAGAGCGGATATCCCAAAATAGCTGCTAATCAAAAGTATCCTGCTCGCTTTTAGTGTTGTAAAGGTCTTTTTGTTTCTTTTTTTACCCCATTTTTTTTCTGGCCGGACATAGCTCTGTTATGATTTTTCATCATCGCTTTGTTCAACCCTTGATCAGGCTGCCTTCTTGTATAGCCTGGCTTGTTTTTTAAGCCTTTGGTTTTCCTTTTGTTTTTCCTGTTCTATAAGGCAGTTGCCAAGTATGTGTAAATTGTAGGCTAACACGCTTAAGCCTGTATATCTTTTATAGCCTTGCAATCCTTTGTCAACACAACGATTTAATCCGTGATGCTCCAGCATATTAATATTGCTTTCTATGGCTGAATGGGCGTAGCGTAATTTTTTAAATTGCTTGCTGCTCTCTCTTTGTTTTTCTTCATTATTGAGTTTGCCTTTTTTTGGCATGATCACTTCGGGTATGCCTGATTGTTGCAGAGCTTGCAGGTTGTCTTTACTGTAAAAGCCTTTATCAAAACTATGACTGGAAATTTTTTGACCTGGAAATTTTTGTTGTATCCGCTCTATCAAAGGTGCTACCTGCGAAGGATCTTTCCCTCCTTCCATCACTTTGTAATCTACAATAAAGTGATGCTGGTCGGTGGTGATCAGCAGCAGATGCCCTAACTCTACCCGCTTGTTCAACTTGCCTTTAGTGATCCACTCTGTGTGCGGTTCAAAGATGGAATAAATTTTATCAGCAGCCGGTATTACTTCGTCTTGTATTAAACGGCGCCGCACCAGATCGATCATCTTTATGGAATAGCCTACATAGATCCGCAGCCCGGCTATGGCTATTATTGCAGCCGGGCTGGCTACAATAATATTGCTATCCAATATGGCCTGGCAGCGATGCACCAATGCCTCAGTATGTTGCAAATATATTCTTACGCTTTGCTTTTTAAGTTCTTCCTTTTTGCCTTTAAATACCTGTTGTGATGTAGCCCGGAAAATACTTTTAATGGTTTTGCGGATATGTTTAATTTTTCGCCAGCCTTCAAGAGGTACTTCTTTTTGCAGCTTCTCGATCATGTCCAAACATTTTCGTGAACTGTCCCACAGCAAATTCAAATCCGTAGGAAAATGAACGTCAGTTTCTAAAACATAACTGTCCGTTTTAAGCCTAAGTTCTTCTTCGTCTTTTTTTTTAAGCAATGAATGGCCTGCTTCTACAATAAGCTGGTTAATTTGTTGCAACAGCTCTTCATCGATCAACTGTACATTGTCTAATATATTTTGATAACCAAATTCAATTTTATCATGTTCAATAAATGCAGTAGCGTGCACGCCCATTATACTGCGTACGAGTTCATGATAGTTGGCCATGTCTTCTAACCGGTCCCAGTTGGTGCTTAGCGTGTGACGAACCACTGCTAATACAAGCATATGCCACAGATCCATTCCCGGGCGTCCCGTTTTCTTCTTGGTGGCAACTATTTTATTTTCCAGTAGGGAAAATACTTTCTCGTTCAGTTCCGGAGTTACAAAAATATATTGCAATGCTTTTAAAACCGGTGGCAGTTCATCGCGGCTTTTTAAAGGGAACCTTGCATTGGATATTGCTATAGTGCGAAGGCTCATTTGTTGTTCAAACCGTTGGCGCATGGGATAGTGTTTTAGCTACCAATAATGAGCAAAAACTATACTGGAATCCAGTAAAATCAACACTTATCAACAAATGTTCGCAACTACATTTCAGCTGCAATCCTTATCAGTACATGGTTTGATCGTTTTCTTGCAGCCACTAAATAACAAAGGCCCGTTTAAAAGAACGGGTTTTTTGTAACTAACAGAATAGG
>OBLT010002620.1_pt1 | contig 11115 bp, 10 predicted proteins | sample 1518721 | NCBI WGS metagenome assembly OBLT01 (sample SAMEA3539307, study PRJEB22396) | soil metagenome | biome: tundra; feature: field; material: soil | place: USA | collected 2010-05 | depth 0.15 m | reverse complement strand
GCGGCATTGCTCCGTGTTCGTCCTGGGGCTTTTCTGTTCGATCTCGCACGGCTCTACACCCCGGCGCAAAGGCTGGACCAACCCCACCATCCCCAGCCAGGTTTTTGTTTTTGTACTTGCGCGGGGTGGGTGCGGGAGGGGCGCTAGCGCCCTCCCGCTGAATGCGAGCGAAAGCTCGCTGACCGCCCGTTAGGGCGCTCCTTTTTCTGCGTAGCGAAGCGGAGCAGCGGGGATGCTTCGGAGTTCTCCACAGCTTCGGGGTGAGCGACTACTAAAAAGTCTATTTATCTTAACTATTAATAGGGGTACCGTTTCACCGTCTTAAAAGCGGGAATTCCGGTACCGTTTCACCGTTTAAGGGGGTACCGTTTCACCGTGGATAACTTTCAGGAATCACAGGGTTTTCAACACTCCAATTTTCAGAAAAGTACCGTTTCACCGTGCATAAAGCCAGTCGATTAGCTGCTGATCGTGGTGACGGCTTTTTGAGGCACAGCCAGGCGCGTAGCGTGGACTGTAAACCCGCCCTTGGCTTTGCCTATGCTCAAGCCCGGATAGATCGTCTTGACCTTTGCCAGAGCCTTACTCGCCTTCTTCTTGAAGTTGTCGGGGTCTGTGTAATCCGTCCCTAGCTGGCGCATCAGGACTTCCCAAGCGGTGAACTGCGGCGGCTGCTGTTTCTGCACGATCACAAAAGCGCGGTAACAAATCCACGCATAAAGATCGAGCGCCAACGGTGAGCGTTTCAAGGCTCGTAAAGCCCGCATGTCCACCGGCACGGGCAAAAGGACAAGCGCCTTGTAAAAATCTTCGCCCAAGCGAATCCAGCTATTCCAAAGCGAACCTTGCGCGGGCTGTCTCACGTCCCACCACAACTCACTTTCTGGAGCCACTTCCATATTGAGGCTGTGCCGCCCTTTGATGTTCACGTCCTCAGCGGTCTGCTGAAAGGTAATTCGAGAATTGAAAAGCCTGTCCATCTGACCGTGTAGGCGCTTCCCGTCGCCCCGTTTCCCTCCCCCGGTGTACGGATTAAGCCCTACAGCCCGCATGAAATCGTTGAGGCTGCGGCCAAGCTGCAACGTGCGCTTTTCAAGGTCGGTCATGCCCTCGCGGTTCTTCGTTCGCTGTACCTCGGTCGTAATCCAGAAAAGAAGCAACCTGGGGATGCTGCCAAATGGATAGCCGAAAGACTTATCCTCCTGCCCGTCCCAACCGGGCTGGATGATTAGTGAACTGTTGCCGGTCCGTCTCAGCCAGCGTGGGTTTGCATCGCCGGGGTCGCTGTGTGGAAGGGTGCAAAGGACCAACTGACGCGCCATGAAAGCCCGCTCTACGGCGTCCGGGTCTGTCCGAATGACCACGGCGGCATTTATGAATTCCTGTTGTGCTTTGGTCGGCGGCGCGAATTTTTTGGCAAGCTGCTTTATGATGGGCAGTTCGCCCACCTTAATCAACTCGCCGTCGCCGCGTTTCTTTGTCATGTATACACCTATACACTGCTACAGGTACGGGTCAGTTGCCTGCGGTGAATTCCGCAATTTCCGGCTTGCGGCGCTTGGCAAACACTGTGTTAATTCCCTCGGCCAATAGAGCCTGTACAGTCGTACGCTCCTCCGCCGCTATAACTTTTAGCGCGGTTTGAACCTCTGGGGCATAATGTCCGGCTACAAGTACACGACCGGAGCGAGAAGAAGCAACGGCTGTCCTAGCTGTTGCCTGGGGCCGCGCGGTTGTCGTAGCAACGTGGGCGGGGATTTGCAGTTTAAGCCCTTGCGTGAGCGGATTCGGCTTCGGCATGTGTTTTCCTCTGTGTGTTGATGAATTTCATTGTATACATGTATAGCTGTAGTGTCTCCTGTGCGGCCTTGCTGTCGGCCTCATACTCGACTGCAACCTTCCCGACATTACTCGCGTGGCGGTGTGCGGCCCGCAAATGGATAATGACGGGGGAAACGGTAAAGCCCTGCTTCTCGATGAATTCGGCGGCGTTGGCTCCTTCGCTCCCCTGCGTCGGCGCTTTATTGATAACAAAAAACGCGGGTGGATTCCCTGCCACTTTCAAAAGATCGGCCAACTTGGACACGGTTTCCAAGGCAAATAAATGCGGCTCGACCGGGGTTAAAACCACATCGGCGCGGCGAGCTGCCTCGGCTGCATCCGTGGCGGAATGAGGCGGCGTATCAATCACGATGAAATCGACGCCTTGACCGTTTGCCTGTTCAATAGTGGCGGCAAGTCTGGCCGCATGGGTAGGAACTACCCAAGGGCGCTCATTGTCGCGCCGATCAGTCCACTTCGACGCGGTAGCCTGTGGGTCCACATCCAAAACGGCAACAGTGTGCCCCTTTTGGCTGGCGGTAACCGCGAGGTCAAGGGCAAGGGTCGTTTTACCCACCCCTCCCTTTTCTGCAATGACGGCGACGATATACATGTATACACCTACACACTGAGACTGTTATACGAGTATACTTGGAGCTGCGAGACAGTTGCAAGAGCTGGATTTTCTATCCATTGACGGCCCAACGCCTAAATCAGAGAGAATTGAAGAATGAAAGTTCTTACCAAGGCAAACGTAACGGATGAGGCGGGCTTTGCCGAGGTAGTCGGCCTCATTGCAGCCGCTCAACAGCGGGCCTTTCAAGCCGTCAACACTACATTGATCGACCTCTACTGGCAGGTGGGCGAGTACATCAGCCGCAAGATCGAAACCGCCGAATGGGGCGAAGGCGTGGTCCCACAACTGGCCCAGTACATCGCCCAGACACAGCCGGGGCAGCGCGGTTTCACCCGCTCCAACCTTTTTAGAATGAAGCAGTTTTATGAAACATACCGCAGCGACGCAATTGTCGCACCACTGGCGCGACAATTGCCGTGGACGCACAATCTCATCATCCTTGGGCAGAGCAAACGACCCGAAGAGCGCGAATTCTATCTGCGCATGGCAGTCAGGGAACGGTGGACCAAGCGCGATCTGGAGCGCCAGTTCAATGCGGCGCTCTTCGAGCGGGTTGTTCTCAGCCCGCCCAAGATGTCGCCAGCACTGCCGCAATCCCACCCAGACGCCCAGAACGTTTTCAAGGATGCTTACTCCCTCGAATTTCTTGGCTTGCCGCAAAAGCACTCCGAAAACGATCTTCACCATGCCTTGCTCAACCGCATGAAGGATTTTTTACTGGAGATTGGCCGGGACTTCTGCTTTGTCGGTTCTGAATTTCCCGTACAGGTTGGCGGGCGGGATTTTGCACTTGATTTGCTTTTCTTCCATCGCGGCCTTAACGCTCTTGTCGCCTTTGAACTCAAGGTAAATGAGTTTGAGCCGGAGTATCTTGGCAAGCTAAATTTCTACCTGGAGGCGCTGGACCGTGATGTACGCAAAGAGCATGAACAGCCCTCGATAGGCGTCTTACTGTGTGCCAGCAAAAACGATGAGATAGTCGAATACGCGCTCAGCCGAAGCCTCTCCCCAGCTCTGATCGCGGAGTACCAGACCAAATTGCCGGACAAAAAGCTGCTCCAAGCGAAGCTCCAGGAATTTTATCTCCAAGATGCCAGCGAAGAAGACGAGGGCATCCACAAGCCCAAGGCCGTCTCACGCCGCAAGCGCCCGGTATAAGGTCTTCCGCCCAACTTTGAAAAGGGCGGCAACCTTCTGCCGGTCCTCGCCCTGGTCTATCAGCTTGCGGGCGTGGGCAACCTGCTGCGGGGTCATTTTCGGCTTACGGCCGAATTTCACGCCCCGACGCTGCGCGGCCTTCACTCCGGCGCGGGTCCGTTCGCTGATGAGGCTGCGCTCCAGCTCGGCCAGTACGCCGATCATCTGCCACATGGCCCGGCCTGTCGGCGTCTCGGTGTCGATCTGCTCGGTGAGGGAACGGAATTTGACGCCGCGCTCCTTGAGGTCGTCGAGCATGGCGATCAGGTCGCGCAAGCTGCGGCCCAGGCGGTCAAGTTTCCAGACAATGAGCGTGTCGCCGTCCTGCAATGCCTTGAGGCAACGGAGCAGGGCAGGGCGCTTGGTCGTGGCTCCTGACAAGCCCTGGTCCTTGAAAAACGTCTTGCATCCGGCCCGCTTCAAGGCCGCAAGCTGCAAGGCTGTACTCTGGTCGTCAGTCGATACGCGGGCATAGCCGTATTTCATGGTTTAATTATGGCCTTGACATTTGACCCATGCAAGCCCTTGAAAACACGGCGCGGCGATCGTGGGTCGAAACTTACCCTTTGTGCCCCAATGCCAGCACGGGTGAAGCGGGTTTATCAACTGACGAACAGCCGGTCGTTCGCCCGCGACCACGGTCCATGGCCGGTAATCCAGGAGTTGAGTTCAAGCAGGCCAAGCCTTTGTTTGGCTCACGGAGTAGTAAGGCGCTTTAGAACAGGCCAAGAGTTCGAAGCTTGGAATCTCCGCGTTTCCAACTCCCAATCTCGTTTTTCATTCGTGCCGTAACGCCTCCATCGGCTGCACCCCCGCCGCGCGGCACGCCGGAAACCAGCTTGCCGCCAAAGCCACTGCCAGCAAAATCAAGACTCCACCGGCCATTGTCGCCGGATCGTAAGGCTGAATCCCATAAAGCATCGACTTCACCAGGCGCGTAAGTAGCAGCGCTGCGCCCACGCCCACGACAATCCCCGCAGCCGCCAGCCAGATACTTTCGCGAAGAATCATCCCCCGCACCTGGCGCGGCTGCGCGCCCAAAGCCATGCGAATGCCTATCTCATTCTTCCGATTGGCCACTGAATACGCCATGACGCCGTAGATGCCGATGCAGGCAAGCGCCAAAGCCAGAATGCCAAAGCCAGCCGTCATCTCCGCCAGCACAATCTCCCCACGCATGGTCTCGTCGATCTGCTCCTGCTGGGTGCGCACGTCGTTCAGCGGTAATTCCGGATCGATGGCGCTCACTGCTCGCCGCAGCGCCGGCACAATCGCAGCCGATTCGAGATGAGTACGAATCGCAAAGGTCATTCCGCGAGCCACCGGCCTCTGCAAATACGGGATGAAATACTGAGGTGGAGGATCTTCGCGCAGATCCAGGTAACGCGTGTCCGCGCAGATGCCTACCACCTGAACCCAGTCGTTTTTCTCAATGGCGCCGTATTTGAATCGCTGTCCGATTGGATTGCCACGCGGAAAACGCGTCCGGGCAAGGCTCTGGTTGATGACGGCCACTTTCGGCGAGGTCATCGAATCCTGCTCGCCAAAGCTGCGCCCGGCAACCATCGGAATCCCCAATGTCTGGAAGAAATGGACCCCCACATCATTGTCTCGCTCGCCGTGCGCCTTGCTCGGATCTGCGCTTTCTTCTTCGGTCATAAAATCTTGCGAGGTCATGCTGCCTGAAAGGTACGGCATTGACATGGGCGACACGGTTTCTACCCCTGGCACAGCAGTGATGGCCTGCTCCAGCCGCTGATACAGCGCCACGTCTTTGCCAGCAGGATAGCGTCTTCCCGGCGGATCGATCTCGACCAGTAAGAGATGATCGGTCTTGAAGCCTGCATCCACCCTGTTCAACCCAATCACTGTACGCAGAAACAATCCCGCGCCAATCACCAGCAGCGTCGAAAGCGCCACTTGGATGCCCACAAGCGCCTTGCCGCCCCATCCTCTCCGACGCCGGGTAACAGTCTGCGCGCCATCCTTCAGGCTGTTGCCCACTTCGGCTCGCGCCGCACTCCACGCTGGAGACATGCCAAAAAGCAATCCCGTCACAAGCGTCACTCCGGCAGCAAAACCGAAGACACCCCAATCGAACGGCACATTCATCTCAATGTGCGTCATCGGACCCATCATCATCTTTGGCAGCAGATTGCGCACCATGCACCCCAGCGCCAAACCGAACGCTCCGCCAAGTGCCGCCAGCAGTAGGCTCTCGGTGAGCATCTGTCGCAAAACCCTCCAGCGTCCAGCGCCCAAGGCCTGCCGCATGCTCATCTCTCGCTGACGCTGCGCGCCCCGCGCTAGCAGTAGGTTAGCGATATTGGCGCAAGCCAGCAGCAGCACAAGCCCTACCAGCACAGTGAGCACATACACTGGCTTCTTGAGAAAATCTAATTGGTGCAGCCCGCGGCTGCCGTCGGCCAGGATCATGTGCGGAAGCGTCTCATCCGCCTTCACCGTCATGACACTGTGTACCGCAGCAGCCAGTTCTACATCGAGTGCGGAGCGAGCCTCGCTCTCCGGTACGCCCGGTTTTGTGCGCCCCATCACCTCCAGCCACCAGCTGCCAGTCCTGGTCAGCATTTCGGGAGTTCCTCCCCGCTGCTCCTGCACTGACATCGGATCAACCGCCGGCTGCATGCTGAGCGGCACAAATATATCCGGCGACTGCTGCACGCTCCCGGCGCCAGTAAAATCGTGTGGATTCACGCCAACAATGGTCAGCGCGATCTGGTTGATTGCGATCGTTTGCCCCACCACCGCCGGTGAGCGGCCAAACTCCCGTTGCCACAGCCCATCGCTGATGACCGCTACCGCGCCTGTTCCTGGCGCAGCATCGTCCGAGAGTTGAATCGCTCGGCCCAACTGTGGCCGTACTTCAAGCACATCGAAATAATTGCCGGTAACAAGTTCTGCCCGCACACGCTGCGCATTGCCGCGAACAATCGCGGTCATCTCGAAGTCCTTGAATGCGAAGATGCCGTCGAGTACGCGGTTGCGCGCCTGCAATTGTAGAAAAATAGGATAGGAAAAACACTCACTCTTCATTCCTACGCTGCTGGCGTTGAAGGAATTCCAAAAGCTATGCACGGTCGAGTGGTCGTCGCCCGCCCAACCCAGGATTCGCAACTGCTCAGGATGCGGCACATTCAGCCGGTCAAAGAGCAATTGCTTGGCGACGGAAAAAATTGTGGTGTTCGCGCCGATGGCCAGCGCCAGCGAGGCAACCGCAATCGCCGTGAAGCCGGGGCTTTTGCGCAACATTCGCACACCGAAGCGCAGGTCGGCCCAGAACTCGTCCCACCAGCGCAGGCCCAGCGAGGCGCGCATTCCCTCTTTGTGGACCAGCGCCGGACCCAGCGCAATGCGGGCTTGACGGGCGGCCTCAGTTGGCGAGTGGTCGGCGCGCATCAGGTCGGCGGTCAGGTTCTCCAAGTGGCAGGCCAACTCGGCCTCCATCTCGGCTTCCAGGCGATTGCGCTGAAGCACCGCCCGCAGCCACGACCGCAGCTGGCTGGCAAGACGAACGAAAAATGCACGCAGAATCATAGCGCTCTTACTCCCTGGTCCCTGTTCCCTAGTCCCTTAGTGCCTAGTCCCTTAGTCCCTCGCCAACTCCGGCGTGGCGCTCAAGATGACGCCGATAATTCCGGCCATGCGATTCCATTTGGCGGTCTCCTGGCCGAGGCGTTCCTGGCCAGCCGCAGTGAGGCGGTAATACTTGGCGCGCCGGTTATTTTCGCTCTCGCCCCACTCGCTGGCGATAGCGCCCTGATGTTCCAATCGGTAGAGCGCCGGGTATAGCGAGCCCTGCTGAATCACCAGTTCCTCGCCGGAGATCTGCTGGATGCGCAACAGCACTCCATACCCGTGCAGTGGCCCCAGAGAGACCGCCTTCAGAATCAGCAGGTCCAGCGTCCCCTGCAGCAGATCGATCTGTTTGTCCTGTCTCTCCAGCTCCATCGCGCACCGTCCTTCTTCCCTAGCCGCTCTAGGAAAGAAAGTAGCGGTACTCTCCTAGAATGTCAAGGAGAGTCGCGGGGCACGGCATCATGGGCCAGCTCACGAAGCGGAAAAATCGTACGGCAAGGCAGGGGTGCTAAGCCCCAACTTTTTGACTAGAGACCCAAGCCAATATCCAAGCTCTGCTCCTGCTGCGGCGCGATCTCCCGCTGCGGCGTAACTGCCTGCTCCTGCTTCTGTTCTGGCTTCATCTCCGGTGCGTGGGCGCTGCTGTGTGAAACATCATGCCCCAGCTTTTCGCGGTCGTTGGTGAAGATTTGCGCGTCGTATGCGCCGCGTGAGACCGAAACGTAAGCCATGCGGTTGTTGAGCAGGTCTTTGGCCCCCAGCTCGGTATCGACGTAGATCAACACCCGGTCGGCGGTCTGTCCCTGGCTGGAATGACTCGTGACCGCGTAACCATGATCTCGATACGTCCCCTTCACCGCGCCTCGATGCGCGTATCAAAGCGCAATTGCAATCGCAATCAATGCGCGTCGGCGGTTGTGTGGACGCGCATTGATTAGCCGAATCGCGGTCCATGCTTTGCATGGGGGTTATTTATGACACTCCATCCCTCCAAGGGTCATGCAAGGAACCCTGTGGCTACCCTGAAGTTGAGTGAGCGGCGTCTATGAGTTAGGGCGAGTGGGGTTCCGTGGGGAAACCCAGGGAACCCCACGGAAATCAGGCTCCAAAGGGGTGTGAAGCGTGGCGATTCTTGACGAAGCGAACCTTGCGGCAGAGGCGGCAAAGCGGGCGACGTACCGCGTGAATCACGTTGGGACGAAGCTAAACGAGAGCGAGTTGTGGGCCTTCGAGGCTCTGGCTGCGAAGCGAAAGCAGACGCAGGGCGAGCTGATTCGCGGGCTGATTCTGGCGGAGCTAACGAGGGAAGCCGGAGGCGTTCAGCCGAGCGCGGAGCTGACGGAAATCGTTGGTATCCGGATGATACTGACGAACCTGTTGCGTCCAGTGACGACCGGTGGGAAGATCACGCAAGAGGTCTTCGATGGCATCCTGGCGGAGGTGAAGAAGCGCAAGGCCCCGGCAGCGTTGGAGCTGGTTCAGGAGTCACAGCGCCGGTAAAAATGCGCGGTCCTCGGCATCGGTGTCACCGGCCACTACGGTGGCCGTACCCGCCGCTCCATCGTCCGTAAAGGCTCTCCGCTTCGGTCGGCCTTGACTGACGCCTCCGCTACAGGTGTTTTCTATCCATGAGAAGAATGTCTTCTTCTCTGTTCTCACGAGAACAGGAGGGCCCACTCTTCCGTGGCAATAGTTGAGCACGTGCGCCTCAATTCCATGCACGTGTAACACGTCCCCCCGGACGGAGCAGCCTCTCAATTCTCCCTGGCTTCGCGCTGCACGTGCTGGCTTGAAACCCTGCACGTGGTAAAAAGAAGGCCGGACGCAATCCGCCGGACGCGCGCGCACGTGCGGCGGAGCCTACGCCGAAAAACCTCTTGTTTTCTGGACACGTGCGAGAAAATGGCAGGCCAGATCGGCAAGCGGCGAGGCGAATTTCTTTCCTGTGTTGGAAATCGTGCGGAGCGGTAAAAACCTTTTGAATCAACATGTTTACGCTAATGAATGAAACTTGCTTACACAGGTAAACAGCCGTTTACAGGCGTAAACGTAAATCGAGTAAGTTAATGATTATAAACATGTTGACGTTTGTAAACTAATTAGTTTTTTACAGATCCAGTTTGGGGGTGATGTATCAACACTTCTTCCGATGCGAAGCAGCGCGGTCGTCTCTTTATAGCATATAAAGGCTGAGATTGCCTCTACGCGGCGGCTAGATGATTGAGTTTTTTCAAGGCATGGGGACTCTATGCCCCCGATGGCTGCCGGGGATCTTTTGAGCGTAGAGGAGTCAAGGCTGGCCCGCAGGCCACCGCGATAGCGGCGCGTAGCGGCCTTTACGCCTCGGAGCGAATCCACCATTGGGACTGGTTTGAATTCGAGCGAACGCGAAGACATTCAAACCATGGACAGGCAGGTTTTTCGGGCTGTTGTTCTGCGGCGCAATGGAACGGAAAACCGGGTTAAGCGGCGATGCGTCTGGTTGGTTTTGATCGAACACGTGGAGTGGCCAAACCCGGAAGTCTCTCTGGGTTAAGCTCGGTGAATTGGTCGAGCAGAACCACATTAAGCAGTGACTTATGGACCCGGATGCGGTCGCGGTAGTTGTATTCGATAAGGCCGAGCTTGCGAAAGCTATTCATGAAGAAGCTGACGCGGGAACGGGTGGTGCCGACCATCTCTGCCAGAGTCTCCTGCGTGATGGGAGGAATGAAGCCCTCCGGTTCCCCTGGCTCGCCAAACTCGGCCATCAACAGGAGAATCCTCGCCAGGCGCTTTTCGCTGGAGTTGAAAAGCTGATCAACAAAATCGGCCTGGGCTCTCATGCTGTGGACCAGCAGGAACTTCAAGTACATTTCGGAGAGGGAATGTTCCTGGTACATCATGCGGATCATCTCTTCCCTCTCTATCCTCAGCGCTGTGCAGGCGGTAATGGCGCTGGCCGTGGCCATATGCTGTCCCCTCCCCCCCGCTGCCAGAGACTCTTCTCCGATGAACTCTCCGACGGTCAGAAGCGAGATGGTGGCCTCCTTCCCCTCATGCGAAACGACGGTCAGTTTTGCGCGGCCCGACCGAAGATAGAAGATGGAGTCAGCCGGGCTTCCCTGCGAAAAAAAAACCTGCTGGGGCTTCAATTGGACGATTCTTCGTCCCACTCCTGCTGTTGCCAGAAAGGCTGCGAGATCGAAGGTCATGCTTCTCACCTCGGCCAATTGAATGGCCCATCCCAGATGCGGTCCACACGGGAACAGTTCTGAAGCGCACGCGACCGCTTCAGATTTGAGGTAGCCGGGGTTCTCAGCTCGCCAGCCCAACTGTGCAAAATGATACACCTACCCGCAAGAACAAATGGCCAATTTTGTACCGAATCGTTGCCGCTCAATTTCGCGGGTTTGAGCTTACACGCTAGCGTACGATTTTTTCCGTTTCGTGAGCTGGCCGGATCGCCCAACCGTTTGCCAGCAACTCCAGATTGAATCGCTCGGCGTTGTGAAACGCTGGGAGTCCAGAGTCGAGCCAAAAGCTGCGCATCTTGTCCTGATTGGAAGCGCCGGGATAGAGCACAGACATTCTGACGGCCTGCATGAACTGACCGTGACTGAAGAGCGCAACTGTTGCGGCCTGGTCGTGCAAACTGCGCAACCTTCCCAAAGCGATTTCAGCGCGTCCGAGCAGCGAAACGAAACTCTCCGCGCCTGGTCCGTCGCAATACATCGGGTCGGCATTTTTCCAGTAATCTTCGATGTAGGGGAGCCGTTCACTTCTAGCGGTTCCATTCCATCGGCTCGGCTCCAGATATGTGAATTCCTCGATGGGCCACTGTTGCACGGGAACGGCGGGGAATCGGTCGCGCGTCGGCTGCG